>ENA-UOIV01001128-UOIV01001128.1-human-gut-metagenome-genome-assembly--contig:-C59-NODE-1128-length-24171-cov-14.271770_pt1 | contig 24171 bp, 25 predicted proteins | sample MGYA00242333_ERZ723880 | MGnify/ENA metagenome assembly ERZ723880 | reverse complement strand
TGACTTCTTTTTGAATTTGATGAAAAAGTCCTTGACTTTTCGTCTCTGGCAAAACTCTCAAAAGTATTTTGGTGAGCTGCGGCGCCCGCCTGTCTCCCTTCGATATCAAGGAGCTGCGGGACATTATGACGGAGGATGAATTGGAGCTTGACACGATGGGCGACCGGAAAACGGCGCTGTTCCTCATTATGAGCGATACCGATACCACCTTCAATTTCGTCATCGCCATGCTGCAAAGCCAGCTTTTCAACCTGCTCTGCGACAAGGCGGACGATCTCTATAACGGGCGGCTGCCTGTCCATGTGCGGTGCCTTCTGGACGAGTTTGCCAATATCGGCCAGATACCAAACTTTGACAAGCTGATCGCCACCATCCGAAGCCGTGAGATATCGGCTTCTATTATTTTGCAGTCGCAAAGCCAGTTAAAGACCATCTACAAGGACGCGGCAGATACCATTGTCGGCAACTGCGACGTCACCTTGTTTTTGGGAGGCAAGGAGAAGTCAACGCTGAAAGAGATTTCGGAGCTGCTGGGCAAGGAGACCATCGACAGCCTGAGCCAGTCCGAAAATCGCGGCGCGCAGACCTCTCACGGCCTCAGCTATCAGAAATTGGGAAAGGAGTTGATGACCCAGGACGAGATCGCGGTCATGGACGGCGGCAAGTGTATCTTGCAGCTTCGGGGCGTGCGCCCGTTTTTCAGCGACAAGTACGACCTGACAAAGCACCCCCGCTACAAATACCTGTCCGACGCCGACAAGAAGAACGTCTTTGACGTAGAACGGTACATGAAGCGCAGACCGGCCATCGTGAAGCCGGACGAGCCTTTCGATATGTACGAATTGAGCGCAAAAGACCTGACAGACGAACCCGACAACAATTCTACAAAACGAAAGGAAACATGATTTATGGATTTCTTCAACAGTGCCATCGACGTATTGCAGACCCTGGTCATTGCCCTGGGCGGCGGCCTTTGCGTGTGGGGCGGCATCAACCTTCTGGAAGGCTACGGCCAGGACAACCCCGCGGCCAAATCGCAGGGCGTCAAGCAGCTTGTCGCGGGCGGCGGCGTCGCCCTGATCGGCGTGACCCTGATCCCCCTGCTGTCCGGTCTGCTTGGCTGAGCGGCGGCAGGACCATCCCAACCGGAGGCTCCCGTTTCACGGCGGGAGCCCCCGAAAGGAGGTGTGACCACCCGTGATAATTGAAATGATCCAGGAGTGGTTCAAGGAGCTGCTGATCGACGGCATCATCTCCAACCTCTCCGGGACCTTTGACACCGTGAATACGAAGGTGGGCGAGATCGCCGGCGAGGTGGGCATGACGCCCTCCGGCTGGAACGGCGGCATCTTCAACATGATCCGCGGCCTGTCTGAAACGGTCATCGTTCCCATCGCCGGCATCATCCTCACCTTTGTCATGTGCTATGAGCTGATCCAGCTCATCGTGGAAAAGAATAATCTCCACGATTTTGACACCTGGCTTTTCTGGAAGTGGATCTTCAAGACCTTCTGCGCGGTGCTCATCGTCACCAACACCTGGAACATCGTCATGGCGGTATTCGATATGGCGCAGAGCGTGGTCGATCAGAGCGCCGGCGTCATCATCTCCGACGCGGGGATCGACATTTCCGGCGTGGTCGGCAATTTGGAAACGACGCTGGCGGACTGGAGCATCGGTTCCTTGCTGGGCCTGTGGTTTCAGAGTATTTTTGTAGGCCTCTGCTCCCATATCCTCACCATCGCCATCTTCCTTGTGATCTACGGAAGAATGATCGAGGTGTACTTGACCGTGTCCGTGGGGCCGATCCCCTTTGCCACGATGGCCAACCGGGAGTGGGGCCAGACGGGGCAGAACTATTTGAAGTCCCTGCTGGCCCTGGGCTTCCAGGCGTTTCTCATTATGGTCTGCGTGGGCATCTACGCGGTGCTGGTACAGAATATCGCCGTGGGGGATGATATCACCGTGGCGATCTGGGAGTGCCTGGGCTATACGGTGCTGCTGTGCTATACCCTGTTCCGCACCGGCAGCCTCGCAAAGAGCCTGTTCGGGGCGCATTGACGGGAGGCGGCCATGAAAAAATACAAGGTCATCTACGCGGATCCGCCCTGGGCCTATAAGGTCTGGAGCAAGAAGGGCGCGGGGCGCAGCGCCGAGAGCCATTACCCCACCATGGACATAGCGGCCATCAAGGCCCTGCCAGTAGGGGAGCTGGCGGACAAGGACTGCGCCCTGTTTCTCTGGATCACCTTCCCCATGCTGCGGGAGGCCTGGGGCGTCATGGACGCCTGGGGCTTTACCTTCAAGACCGTGGCCTTCGTCTGGATCAAGCAGTGCCGGAAGTCGGACGGCCTGTTCACCGGCATGGGCTACTGGACGCGGGCCAACGCGGAGATCTGCCTGCTGGCGACCCGCGGACGCCCGAAGCGGGCGGCGCGGGATGTGAAGCAGGTCATCCTCTCCCACGTGGAGCGGCACAGCCAGAAGCCGGAGGAGGCGCGGCGGCGGATCGAAGCCCTCATGGGGGATGTGCCCCGCATTGAGCTGTTCGCAAGAGCCTCACCGCCCGGCTGGGATGTGTGGGGAAATGAAGTTGCAAGCGATATCCGGCTTGCGGAAAGGATGTGAACCATTGGCATACGTAACGGTCCCGAAGGACCTGACAAAAATCAAGAGCAAGATGCTGTTCGGACTGACGAAGCGGCAGCTTGTGTGTTTCGGATCGGCGGCGCTTGTTGGAGTGCCGCTTTTCTTTTTGAGCAAGGGCAGTATGGGCACGACGCCGGCGGCGCTGTGCATGATCCTTGTGATGCTGCCTTTTTTCCTGTTCGCCCTGTATGAGAAGAACGGGCAGACCCCGGAGGCGCTGCTGGGCAATCTGATCCAGTGCAAATTCACCCGTCCGAAAAAGCGTGTCTATCAGACAAACAACGCCTATTCCGCTTTGGAAAAGCAGGCGGAGCTGGAGCGGACGGTGGGGCGGATCGCCTCCGGCGCGGGGAAAAGAGGCAAGGGCCGGCGCAGGCTCACCCGGCAGGAGCGAAAGCAGATCGAGGCCGTCATCCGGCAGGCCAAGGGGGACGGCAAGAATCACACCGTACAGGCAAGCCTCCCCTTCCGCAATATGCACCCGGACGGCCTGTGCCGTCTGGACGAACGGCATTTTTCCAAAACCATCGCCTACGCCGACGTCAGCTACCGTCTGGCGGGGCCGGACGATCAGCGGGATATCTTTGAACGCCTCTGCGATTTCTATAACGGCTATGACCCCTCCATCGGCGTGCAAATGACCCTGAGCAGCAGCCACAAGGCCGGCGGCGGGGATCTGTTCCGCATGGTGGCCCAGGGGGACGATCTGGACGGGATCCGCGCCGAGGCCTCCGGCATCCTGCAAACACAGTATGAGCGCGGCAGCAACGGCTATGTAAAAAGCAAGTATGTCACGCTGACCATCGAGGCGGAGAGCATCCAGGCGGCGCGGGCAAGGTTTTCCCGCATCGAGGCGGACACCCTGAACCGCTTTAAGGTCATGGGCGCGGCGGCAAAGGTGCTGGACGGCAAGGAGCGGCTGGCGCTGCTGCACGGCCTCCTCCATCCCAGAGGGGAGCCCTTCGCCTTTGAATGGGACTGGCTCCCGGCAAGCGGCCTTTCCGTCAAGGACTTTATCGCGCCTTCCTCCTTCGAGTTTGGGGAGACGCGGCGCTTCCGCATGGGCGAAATGTACGGCGCGGTATCCTTCTTGCAGATATTGGCCCCGGAGATCCAGGACCGTATCCTCACGGATTTCATGGATGTGGAGGGGAACCTTCTCGTCACCATGCACATCCGCGGCATCAACCAGAACGAGGCAATCAAGATGGTCAAGCGCAAGATCACCGATCTGGACGCCATGAAGATCCAGGAGCAGAAGAAGGCCGCCCGCAGCGGCTACGATCTGGATATCCTCCCGTCCGACCTCTCCACCTACGGCGGCGCGGCGAAAAATCTCTTGCAGGATTTGCAGAGCCGCAACGAGCGAATGTTCAATATGACCTTCCTCATGCTGCACCTGGCGCCCACGAAGCAAAAGCTGGAGATCGCCGTTTCCCAGTCGGCCAGCGTCGCCCAGACCCACAACTGCATCCTGACCCGGCTGGACTTCCAGCAGGAGGACGGGCTGATGTCCTCGCTGCCGCTTGGCCTCAACCGTATCCAAATCGAACGGAGCCTCACCACTTCGGCGCTGGCGGTGTTCGTGCCCTTCGTCACGCAGGAGCTTTTTATGGGCGGGGACGCCATGTATTACGGGCTCAACGCCCTGTCCGGCAACATGATCCTGCTGGATCGCAAGCAGTCCCGCTGCCCCAACGGCCTTGTGTTCGGCACGCCGGGCAGCGGCAAGTCCATGAGCTGCAAGCGGGAGATCACCTATGTCATGCTGACCACGAAGGATAATGTCATCATCTGTGACCCGGAGGACGAATATTCCCCGCTGGTGAACCGGCTGGGCGGCCAGGTGATCCGTCTCTCGCCAAACAGCCGCGACTATGTAAATCCGCTGGATATCAACCTCAATTACAGCGAGGAAGAAAACCCGCTGGCGCTGAAAAGTGATTTCGTGCTGTCCTTCTGTGAGCTTATCATGGGCAGCAAGACGGGGCTGGAGGCTATCGAGAAAACCGTCATCGACCGTGCCGTGCAGAAGATCTATCAGCCGTACTTCGCGGATCCCCGGCCGGAGAATATGCCGATCCTCTCCGACCTCATGGCAGCCCTCACCGCCCAGCATATCCCGGAGGCGGACCGTGTGGCCCAGGCACTTGACCTGTATGTGAACGGCTCTCTCAACTTCTTCAACCACCGTACCACCGTGGATATCCGCAACCGCCTTGTCTGCTTCGACATCAAGGGGCTTGGCAAGAACCTGAAAAAGCCGGGGATGCTCATTGTCCAGGACGCGGTGTGGAACACCGTCACGGTGAACCGCTCCATTGGACGGGCCACCTGGTATTTCGTGGACGAGTTCCATTTGCTCTTGAAGGAGGAACAGACGGCGGCATACAGCGCCGAGATCTGGAAGCGTTTCAGAAAATGGGGCGGCGTCCCGACCGGGGCAACGCAGAACCCGAAGGACCTGCTGCACAGCCCGGAGATCGAAAACATTCTGGAAAACAGCGACTTTATCTATTTGCTGAACCTCTCCGCGGGCGACCGCAAGCTGATGACGGAGCGGCTGAACATCTCCGCCGAGCAGCTTGCCTATGTGACCAACGCAGATCCCGGCAGCGGCCTTCTGTTCTTCCAAAATGTGATCCTGCCCTTCAAGGACGAGTTTCCCAAGACCACCGAGCTATACAGACTTCTCACGACAAAGCCCAGCGAGGTCGCCCACGACGGGCAAACCGGATAAGGAAAGGATGGGACAAGATATGAAATATGTGATCGACAGCAAGGTATATGAAAACCACATCAATGATGAGGTGCATCTGTACGGACTTCTCCATCAGCTCGCCTTCCTCGCCGAAAAGGCGAAGGACGAGAAGGATCTGGAAAATCTGGCCGAGACGGCAAAGCGCTACGGAGAGATCGCGGAGGAAAAGTTCGCCGCCTGGCGTATCCCCGGCCGCTATCTGGTATTTGGGGATCGGACCGACCTTGCCGAGCTGAAAGCGGCGGAGCTCACGCCGCTGACCGCCGTGCTGAAAGAGCACGACGCAAAAGCCAGGGAAAAGCAGCGCGCCGCCACCGCCGATGATCCCGCCTACATCATCTCCGGCGGCGCCTTTCGTATGCTGGTGGGCGATCTCTTTGACCTGCTGGCGCAGTACAGCTTTCTCCGCAACCGTGTTGTAGAAGTGAAAACAGAAAAACGGCTTGCGCGGCTGCAAAAGAATCTCTCCGGCGAGAATCCGAGCATCCGAAGAATGTACCGCAGGTGGGGCTTTGCGGAGGATCAGGGCGTCACCTGCTATGACATTCTGGAGGCAACGCTGCGGCGCGCGCATTTGACGCCCTATGACCCGGAGGAAGCGGCGGAGGACGGCATCGGCTGCTGCCGCTGCTGTGCCCTTTGCGAAGATCATTCCTGCGAGGATGACTATGACTGAGCTGACCCATGTGAGCCTGTTTTCCGGCATCGGCGGGCTTGACCTGGCGGCGGAGGCGGCAGGCTTCCGCACCGTCTGTCAATGCGAGTGGGCGGACTACCCCTATTCCGTTCTGGAAAAGCACTGGCCGGAGGTGCCGAGATTCCGGGATATCACGACTTTCACAAAGGAGGCGTTTTTTGAAAAAACAGGACTTGAAACAGTTACCGTTATCTCAGGCGGCTTTCCCTGTCAGCCCTTCTCCACCGCCGGAAAACGGAAGGGCTTTGCGGATGAACGCTACCTGTGGCCGGAAATGTGCCGCGTTATTACCGAGCTGCGGCCCCGTTGGGTGCTTGGGGAAAATGTTGCTGGCTTCATCAATATGGGGCTCGACAAAACGATCTTTGACCTGGCAAAAGCGGGATACGCTGTTCTCCCATTCGTATTTCCGGCTTGCGGCGTCGGCGCATGGCATGAGCGCCAGCGAACTTTTATCGTCGCGGCTGATGTTTCCCACGCCCCTTGCCTCCGACAAGAACACCTGCCGGGACGCGGCCAACCTGGATGTGTACCTCTCCGACAACGGGATCTTCCGCAAGGTGAACCGGAACGGGGCCATCTGGAGCCTGAGCCTGTCAGCGGCGGTGTTCTATCTGACCCCGGCAGCGTCGGAGGGCTACCGCTCCACGCTGAAACCGGCGGCGTTTCGGAGCAGCGCCCCGTCTGCCAACCTGTCGGCGCAGGTGATCCGGCAGGAGCAGCCGCTATCCGAGACGGCGGCGCTGAACCCGGACTGGGTGGAATGGCTCATGGGCTTCCCCCGGAAATGGACGGACGTATCCTCTGGGCCGCCGAGCCGGATGGCGTCCCCCGTATCACCGAAAACACCGCGGACCGCGCCCTACGGCTGAAAGCCCTGGGCAACGCGGTCTGCCCGCCCCAGGCATATCCCATTTTCAAGTATATCTCCATGATCGAGACGGGCGAGTGCGTGAGCATTTGCCCCTACGGAAAGGCAGGTGGTGACGCATGAAGGAATGGAAGGCCTCCGAGAAGGAGGCGCAGAAGATGACCCGTGACGGGGCCATTTCCGTCAACATGGTCACAGGCGAGGCGAGCCATGTTTCAGACCGTGCGCCGGAACAGGACTATTCCCCCTCCGGCGATTCCACAGCGCTGGCGAGGACTGCCCTCCACCATCTGGACGACCGGCGTGTCCGGAAGTCTCAGAAGAAAAAGCGGCGGAACCGCCGCAAAGCCTACCGGGAGGGTACGGCGGCAAATAGCCGTCCATCCTCCCGTTTGCAATTCACCGAGGAGGAACGTGCCGCGCCGGAGCTGCAAAAGGCGATCCGCAAGTCCGACAAGGCGGCGGATAAGCTGGACACGGCAAGGGCCGCCATCCCCAAAAAGCGCGTTCTGGGCACGGAGCGCGTCTTTGACGAGGCTTCCGGCGCCGGGCGTACAAGACTGGTATTCCATGAGACGGATAAGCCGGCTTCGATCCGGCAGCCGGGGCCGAACCCGCTGGCGCGGCCTTTGCAGGAGGTCGCTCACACCGCCCATGCCAAGGTGCGGGAGGTGGAGCAGGAAAACTCCGGCGTGGCCGCGGGCCATCTCACCGAGCGCGGCATGGAAAAAGCTGTGGGCTATGGGAACCGTAAGCTGCAAAACTGGCGGGCGGAGCGGCAGGTGAAGCTCTGGCGGGACGCGGCAAAGGCGGAGCAGGCGGCGGTCAGGGCCAACGCGGAGGCGCTTTACCAAAAGGCGCTCCATGATAACCCCCAGCTTGCGTCCGGCAGCCCTATCTCCCGCATCTGGCAGAAGAAGCGGATGCAGCGGCAGTACGCGGCGGCCTACCGGGCGTCGCGCGGCGCGGAGGGTGCAAAGGCGGCGGCGCAGACGGCAGCCAAGAGCGCAAAGAAGGGCGCGGAGGCAGCGAAGAAGGCCGGCGAGTTCATAGCCCGGCACAAAAAGGCGTTCCTTATCATCGGCGGGATCGGCCTTGTGCTGGTGCTGCTGCTGGGCCTGCTGCAATCCTGCTCCTCCATGTTCGGCGGTGGCGTGTCCAACATTGTGGCCTCATCTTATCTCTCCGAGGATGCTGACCTGCTGGCGGCGGAGGCCGCCTACTGCGCCAAGGAGGATGAGCTGCGGCGGTATCTGGATACCTATGAGCAGACCCACGACTATGACGAGTATCACTACGATCTGGACGAGATCGAGCACGATCCCTATGTGCTGCTGTCCATCCTGTCGGCGCTCCATGAGGGTCAGTTCACCATTGACCAGGTACAGGACGATCTTCAAATGCTGTTTGACCGGCAATACATCCTCACTGAGACGGTGGAGGTGGAGCGGCGGTATTACATTGAGACGGATACCTGGACGGACGAGGAGGGCAACACCCATACGGAGAGCTACCGGGTCTATTACGATTATTATATCTGCACCGTGAAGCTGGAAAACTTCGACCTCTCCCATCTGCCGGTCTACATGATGGATCAGGAGACGCTTTCCATGTACGCCGTGTATATGTCCACCCTGGGCAACCGCCCCGACCTGTTCCCGTCCTCCGGCTATGTTCCCAAGTATGTGACCAACCCGCCCGCCAAGTACGAGATCCCGGCGGAGTACCTGTCCGACGAGCGCTTTGCCATGCTGATTACAGAGGCGGAGAAGTATCTGGGCTTTCCCTATGTCTGGGGCGGCAGCAGCCCTTCCACCTCCTTTGATTGCAGCGGCTTTGTCAGCTATGTTTTGACCAGCAGCGGCCTGTGCAATACCGGGCGGCTGGGGGCGCAGGGCCTCTACAACATTTCCACGCCGGTGTCCGAGCCGCGGCCGGGGGATCTGGTGTTCTTTGTGGGCACCTACGACACACCGGGGGTCAGCCATGTGGGCTTTTATGTGGGGGACGGGATGCTCCTGCACTGCGGGGATCCCATCCAGTACACCAGTCTCAACACAAATTACTGGCAGTCCCACCTTTATGCCTACGGCAGACCGCCGTACAACTGATGGAGGTGGAGCGATGCTGACTGTAAAACCGATGTCCCTTGCCGACGCAAACAGGTTTGTCGCAGAGCACCACCGCCACCATAAGCCGGTGCGAGGGCATAAGTTTTCCCTGGGCTGCATGGCGAACGGCCATCTGGCGGGCGTCGCCATCGTGGGGCGGCCGGTGAGCCGATACCTGGACGATGGGCTGACCCTGGAGGTCAACCGCCTCTGCACGGACGGGACAAAAAACGCTTGCAGCTTCCTCTATGGCGCGGCAGCGCGGGCGGCGAAGGTCCTGGGCTACCATAGGATCGTCACCTACATTCTGGACACGGAGAGCGGCGTCAGCCTCCGTGCCTCCGGCTGGCAGTGCGCGGGGCTGGCGGGCGGACGGGAGTGGACCGGCAGACGCCGCCCGCCCGAACCGCTGTATCCGGCACAAATGAAATACCGATACGAAAAGGCTTTGAGATGAGGTGAGCATATCAATATTGTTTCCTATGGCGGCGGTGCGAACAGCACCGCCCTTCTCGTTGGGCTGCACCAGCACCGTATCCCCGTTGACCTGATCCTGTTTGCGGATACGGGCGGCGAGCATCCCCATACCTATGCCTATCTGGATATCATGGATCGCTGGCTGAAGGATCACGGTATGCCGGAGATCACACGGGTCTATAAGACCACGAAGGACGGCAGGCGGCTGACCTTGGAGGATGAATGTCTGAAAAGCGGCACGCTGCCCTCCATCGCCTACGGTTTCAAGCGGTGTTCGCTGAAACACAAAATCGGACCGCAGGAAAAGTTCTGCAACAACTATCCTCCGTGCCGTGAGGTCTGGAACAGTGGGAAAAAGGTGGTCAAGTTCATCGGCTATGACGCTGGCGAGCACTACCGCAGCGACAAGGTCCTTCTGCGTGATCTGGCAGACCCAAAGTACAGCAAGTGGTATCCCCTGATGGAATGGGGCTGGGACCGGGAGGCGTGTATCTGGGCAATCGAGGCGGCGGGCCTGCCGCAGCCGGGAAAGTCCTCCTGCTTTTTCTGCCCCAGTATGCGGGTGGAGGAGATCATCGACCTGCGGGAGCGTTACCCGGAGCTGTTCCGGCGCGCGCTGGCATTGGAGGATAACGCACGGGCCAACCTGAAAACCGTTCGGGGGCTTGGGCGCAATTATTCATGGAAAGAACGATTTGGAAAGGAGCAATGCAATCATGGCAACGACTGAGAAGATCCGCAAGGATATTGAGAAAACGAGGGAAAAGATCGCGGAGCAGCAGAAGCGCCTCCGCGCGCTGGAAGCCCAGCTCACGGAGGAGGAGAACCTGGAGATCGTCCGCATGGTAAAGGCTGTCCGCATGGACAACAGGGAGCTGACCGCCTTCCTGCGCGCCTACGCCAGCGGCATGATCTCCCTGCCGGACGGGCTGATGGAGTCGGAGGAAAGCGAGGGTACGGAAGATGAAGCGTAACAGAGCTTTTCGCCGTTTCGCCGCCGTGTTCCTGGCGCTTTTCTGCATGGCGGCCACCTCCACCGTGGCCTTCGCAGGCGGCGGGGACGGCGAGCCCTACTACACCGGGGAGGAGACCACGGGCGGCTATGAGCCCCAGCCCCTGACCCCAGAGGGCAACATGACCCTGGTGGACGATATCGCCGGTGAGAGCGCCGGAGACAAGCAGTTCATCACCGTGGTCACAAAAGGCGGCAACTATTTCTACATCATCATCGACCGGGCGGAGGACGGCGAGAACACCGTCCACTTTCTCAACCAGGTAGACGAGCGCGACCTGCTGGCCCTGATGGACGAGGAGACGCCTGCCGCCCCGGTGTGTACCTGTAAGGAAAAATGCGCAGCCGGCGCGGTGGATACATCCTGCTCTGTCTGCAAGACCAACCTCTCCGAGTGCGCGGGCAGGGAGAAGGTCAGGGAGCCGGAGCCGGAACCGGAGCAGCCGAAGAAAAAGAGCGGCAGCGGCCTGTTGGCCGCGGTGGCGCTGGTGGCGCTGGCAGGCGGCGGAGCCTTCGCCTATGTGAAGTTCATCAAGCCGAACCGCAGCGGCGTGAAGGTCAGCGCCGATCCCGACGAGTACGATTTCCCCGACGAGGAGTATGTCAACGAGGACGAGCCTGCGGAGCCTGAAACGGAGGCGGAGCATGAGTAAACTGATTATCGCGGAAAAACCGAGCGTGGCAAAATCCATCGCGTCGGCCCTGGGTGCTTCATCCAGGGCCGATGGCTTTTATGAGGCCAACGGCCTTCTCGTATCCTGGTGTGTGGGGCACTTGGTATCCCCGATGGATGCGGGCGGCTATGACGAGCGTTTCAAGAAATGGCACTATGATGATCTACCCATTCTGCCGGAGCCGTTCCGCTATGTGCTGGCACCGGGCAAGGAGGATGCTTTTGAAAATCTCCGTGCCCTGATGGACCGCCCCGATGTGGATACCATTGTCAACGCCTGTGACGCCGGGCGGGAGGGCGAGCTGATCTTCCGCCTGGTGTATGAAATGACCGGCTGCCGCAAGCCGGTCCTCCGGCTTTGGATCTCGTCCATGGAGGACAGCGCCATCCGGGAGGGCTTTTCCGAGCTGCGCCCCGGCGCCGAGTATGAAGCCCTGTATCAGTCAGCCCTCTGCCGCCAGAGGGCTGACTGGCTGGTGGGGATCAACGCCACCCGCCTTTTCTCCGTCCTCTATCACCGTACCCTGAACGTGGGCCGCGTCCAAACGCCCACCTTGTCCCTGCTGGCAGCGCGGGACGCGAAGATCGCGCTGTTCCAGAAGGAGAAGTATCATCATGTGCGCCTGACGCTGGCCGGCGCGGAGGCGGTATCGGAGAGATTCACCGATCCGGCGGAGGCGGAGCAGGCAGCGGCCATGTGCAAGGGCGCTGCCGTCATCTGTACTTCCGTCACGAAGGAGCAGAAGAAGGAACAGCCTCCGAAGCTCTATGACCTCACCACCTTGCAGCGTGAGGCAAACCGGCTGCTTGGCTACACGGCGAAGCAGACCCTTGACTACGCCCAGAGTCTCTATGAAAAAAAGCTGCTGACCTATCCCCGCACGGACAGCCGGCATCTGACCTCCGATATGGCGGAAACGGCCTCCTGTGTGATCCATCTGGCGGCGAAGCTGCCGCCCTTTGATAAAATCAGCAATTTCTTCCCTCTGGTGGAGGCCATGGTCTCCGACAAGGACGTATCCGACCACCACGCCATCATCCCCACGATGGAGATCGAGAAAGCGGATATCCCCGCCCTGCCCCTGGGCGAGCGTGAGCTGCTTCTTCTGGTCTGCTGCCGTCTGCTGTGCACGTCGGCGGAGCCCTATGTGTATGAGGCGGTCACGGCTGCCTTTGACTGCGGTGGTCATTCCTTCACCGCAAAGGGCAGGCGCGTCCTCTCCGAAGGCTGGCGGGAGATCGACCGCATTTTCCGCGCCTCCCTGAAAGAAAAGCCTGCGGACGGGGACGGCGGCACGCTCCCGGACTTCACCGAAGGGCAGACCTTTGACGGCGCGGAGGTTTCCATCACCGAGCATTTCACCCAGCCGCCGAAGCCCTACACCGAAGATACCCTCCTGTCGGCCATGGAGAACGCGGGCAAGGAGGATATGCCCGACGAAGCAGAGCGAAAAGGGCTTGGTACGCCCGCCACCCGCGCCGCTATCATCGAAAAGCTGGTGGCAGCCGGATTTGTGGAGCGCAAGGGCAAAAGCCTGATCCCCACAAAAGCCGGTATCAACCTTGTCACGGTCCTGCCGGAGCCGCTGACCTCTCCCATGCTGACGGCGGAATGGGAACAGAAATTGACGGAGATCGCAAAGGGCGGCGCTGACCCGGATACCTTCATGGACGGTATCCGCACGATGGTTCAGGAGATCGTGTCCACCTATTCCTGTATTTCCGAGGACGGCAAAAAGCTGTTTGCCCCGGAGAAGGAAGTGATCGGCGTCTGCCCCCGCTGCGGTCAGCCGGTCTATGAGGGGAAGAAAAACTTCGCCTGTTCGGATCGGTCCTGCGGCTTTGTCCTCTGGAAAAATGACCGCTTCTGGACGAGCCGCAGGAAGGAGCTGAAAAAGAAGATGGCGGCGGACCTTCTGAAAAAGGGCCGCACCAACGTCAAGGGGATGTGGTCTGAGAAGAAACAGACTACCTACGACGCCACCGTGATCCTCTGCGACACTGGCGGCAAGTACATCGATTTCAAGCTGGAATTTCCCAAAAATAAGCGAAGCTGAAGGAGGAGCGTATATGCCGGATTACAGTTACAACAAGGACTATCCCTTTGCCGCCTTTATCACCAATCTTGGCAAGTACAACGAGGGCGAGCTTGTGGGCGAGTGGGTGAAGTTTCCTACCACCGCCGAGGAAATGAAGGAGGTATTCAAGCGTATCGGCATCGGCCAGAGGGATGACTTCGGCCAGCCCTATGAGGAATGGTTCATCACGGACTATGACTGCTATGTGGATGGCCTCTATGACAAGCTGGGCGAATACGAAAATCTGGACGAGCTGAATTATCTGGCGTCGAAGCTGGATGAAATGAGCAACAGCGAATACGCGCAGTTTCAGGCCGGTATGGAAATGGGCGACCATTGCGGCAGCCTGCAGGAGATCATCAACCTGACGGAAAATCTGGACTGCTATGAGGTCTATCCCCATATTGCGGACTATGACGATCTGGGCCGGTATTACATTGATGAGCTGGAGGTCATGCAGATCCCGGAGCATCTGCAAAACTACATCGACTATGAGGCCTACGGCCGGGATGTGGCGATGGACGAAAACGGCAGCTTTACGGATCAGGGCTATGTGCGGGATACGGGGGACCGCTTCTGCGAGTATTATGACGGCGAGCGCGGCAGCATCCCCGACGAATACCGGGTGATGACCTTCCAGGACGATCTTCCCGAAGAAGAAAAATCCGAGTGGGCTATGGATATCGCCTTTGACTTGGACGAGTTTTTCCGTCAGAACGATCCGCAGTACGCGGCGGAGCACCCGGAGGCGCACGCCGCAAAGGAAGCGATTTACGAAAATCTGATGGCGGGGCGTATTTCCGCTTTAGAGGAAAAGCTGGCGGCGCTGGGCCAGACGCAGGAGGACTATCTTCCTTCCGAGATTGAAAAGTTCAAGGACGCCACGGGATACGAGGAGTTTCTGGATTTCGACCCTGCCGAGGTCAAGGCGGCTTTGGAGGATCCGAACAGATCCCGTGTGGATGAAATGCTGGCCGCCGCGGAAAAGGCGGAACGGGAGTACGCGGCGGAGGCGGCCACCTATGCGCAGACCCCCGCTGCTATCGTGGAGCAGGCGCGGGCGGCGCAGGGCGAGCCGGTGGGCAGCTTCTCCATCTACCAGCTCAAGGGCGGCAATGAAACGCTGGATTATCGCTTTGAGCCGCTGGACAGCATCCACCGCAACGGCCTTTCCGTAAAGCCGGAAAACTACGAGCTGGTCTATGAAGCGCCGCTGACGACGAAGGACAATCTTGAAAGCATTTATACCCGGTTCAATGTGGACCGTCCGGCAGACTTCACGGGGCACTCTTTGTCGGTATCGGATATCGTGGTGCTGCATCAGGGCGGGAAGGACACCGCCCATTACTGCGACCGCGCGGGCTTTTCCGAAGTGCCGGAGTTTTTGCAGCCGGCGCAGAAAAGCCGCGAGATCACCGAGCGCATCCAGACACCCAGGGGCAGCTTCTATCTCTGCGGCATGACAAGGGAGCAGATGGAGGCGGACGGATACGGTTTTCATCACGCCTCTGAGGATGGAAAATATCTCATTATGGCAAATGGGACCCAGGCGTATGCGGTCAGAGCTGATGCGCCGGAAAAGGACAATCCCCTCCGTACCGCTGAAATGACGCTGGAGGATGACTACGGCATGATCGACGGCGTGATCAACAACGGCCGGCGGGGCGAGGAGCTGGAGAAGGCCAAGGAGCACGCGGAGCGGACGCAGCCGGAGAAAAAGCCCTCCATCCGGGAACGGCTGGCGGCGGCAAAGCAGGAGTGCGCGAAGCAGCAGCCCAGGTCTGCCCCGGAGAAAAAGCCCCCGGAGCTGGGGGAGCGATGAGCCGGGGCGTGAAGTGGCGGCTGGAATGGGCCTTCTTCCTGGGGGAGAACGGCAGGCGGCAGTACAACCGGCTCTGCAAGGGCTGTGTCCATCCCTGCAAGCAGAGCTTCCGGGCGGTGGTATTGGACTGCCCGCACTTCCAGCCCCAGCGTGTGAAAAAAGGCATGGATAAGGGTGGGAAACGGGCAAAATAGTCCCCCGTGGCGGCGTTTTCAGACCATGCCCTTATGATTTCCCATCCGCGCTTTTTTCCGCGTTCCTGCGGCGAGAAAACAGACGTTTTTGACACTTTCCGATATGCGCCCATAGCGAAAGCGGGGACGCGGCCTTCGGTATATCCGTTGGCTGCGTCCCCGCTTCTTTTTTTGATTATTTCTCGTCCCCGTTGGGCTTGTCCGCTTCCGCCACGCCCTGGATCACATCCGTCACCACGGCGTTGAGCTGGGCGGCGTTCTGCGCTGTGACGGCGGGCCGCCCGGTGTCCGCTTCGATGGCGCGCCGCGCGTCTCCCGCCACCTTGCCGCCGCGCCGGGCGACGATCCGGCTTTCCTCAAAGCCCTCCGGCTGGTGGGCCTTGGAAAGCTCCGTGGTCGTGGTTTCGGCCAGCATGTTCAGCACGATCTCCAATGTGCTCATATTGTCCCGGAGGTTTTCCTTTTTGAGACCTTTCAGGTTTTTGTATTGCCGGGTGGTCATGCCGGACCAGGCCTTTGTGATCTCGTCGGTGAGGATGGCGTATTCCCGGCCCTGCTCCACGCCCCGCGCCTGCCATTCGGCGGTGAGCTCGTTGCGGACGCGGATGGAGAGGATGCGCTGGTGGATCCAGTCGGCGTCATAGCCCTTCTTCTGGTAGGTCTCCAGCGCCCGGTCGATGGCCTGTTCCGGGTCGATGGTCTCCTCGATGCGCTCCCGGCCGACCTGTGCCAGCCAGCGCTTGAACGGCTCTGCCTTGGGCGACGGGATAGATTGGATGATGCGCAGGATCTGTTCCGTATTGGCGGCAAGCACCTTTCGCTTTTTACCTGTGGAGCCGGTCATTTCTACCTGGGGACAATTTGTCCCCAGGTAGCTTGCAAGCTGTTCGTCCCGCTTGCGCATTTTTTTGAGATAATCCGTGGGATTGGCGCTGTCTGACAGGACAGCGATCACATCCACTACGGAGAAATACCATTCTTCCTTTTCCTCGTCCCAGGCGGTACGGATCTTTCTATCTTCAAAAAGCTGTATGGAATTGTTTTCGTCCATGGGCTTTTTCCTCCTTCGATGGGCTGTCCCCATTCTACCATGAAATGATGATTTTTTCTATCAGGAAACGCGATTTTGCGGCAGCAGCAGTCGTAGGCGCTGTGGGACTGTGGGCAAACGGCCAAGCCGGGCGGCGCTGTGGGAAAGCGGTTTGCCGTCCTGTGGGAAAGGCCTGTCCTTTTCCATTAGGCGGTGAATGGCTTTTCCATCGGCAAAGCGGCCGTTTTCCATAGTTCCATAGCGCGGGCCTAATCCTCGGTGATGATACACGCACAGCCCGCCGTCAGCAGGCGGTACAGCGTCAGCGGCACATACCACGCCGCCACCAGCAGCCGCCAGACAAGGACGCAGCCGCCGATAAGGCCGGCAAAGACGAAGTTCAGAAGGAACAGGGCGATCCCGCCGCCCAGAGAGCCGCCGCCCGGTATGATCCAGAGCCGCAGCCGCCAGATCCCAAACGGCAGCCCGCAGAGGATCCAGAGCCAGAGGTAGTCCAGCTCCCCGTTCTTTACGCAGGCGGAGCGGAAGATGCAGTACAGCAGCGCGGCCGACGCCACCGGCAGGATGGTCTTGCGGAAAAAGTCTTTTAAGGCCTCGCCTCTTGTCATGGGGTTCGCCTCCTTCAAAATCGTTTGTATCTTCATTATATCTGACGTTTCGGCAAAAGCCCAGGGGAAAACGCAGATCGCGGCAAAAAGTTTGTCCCAGGGGTCATTCCAGCTCCATATCCTTCTGCCGTGCCGGCGCCTGCCGGGGCGGGGACAGGAACTCCTCCACATTCCGGCGTACGGCGGCGTAGTCCTGCTCCTCCCGCCGCGCCTTCTGACGCTCGGCGGTCAGCGCCGCCCTCCGGGCGGTGAGCGCGTCCATTTCCGCCTGCATCCGCTCCGTGGATGGCAGAGGCACGGCGCCCAGACGCTTGCACTCCCTGGCGGCGGCCTCAAAGAGAATGATCTCCCGCTCATAGCCCCGCAGGAACTTCTCCTTGTCCTTCGACGCCTGATAGCGGTCATAGATTGGCTTGAGCTGACGGTAGGCGGCGACGTGCTTCATTTTCAGCGTCAGCTCCTCGATCCGCGCCCCGGTCTCCCGCAGCTCCGCTTTCAGCCGGGCGGCGGAGGCGGACGCCGCCTCGCAGCGCTCTGTCAGCTCCTCCATGCTGCCGATGCCGTGCTCCGTCAGGAAGTTGCTGGTCTCGGCGATGCGTTTCAGATTCTCGATGGTCGCCCAATGGCGGTAGCCCGCGCTCTGCTGCGCCTTGATGTTGTTCTGAATATCTATGAGCAGGCTGACCCTGCCTCCGCGCTGCTTTGGTTGGCGGGAGGGTCTGGCGCGTCCGGCCATCCGTGCGGCCAGGGCGTCCTCGGCGTAGTCCGCGCCCAGGGTCTTTAGCCTTGTGAACCGCTCCTGTCCCGGTGCTCTGGCAGAAATGTACTTGCCCCGCTTGAGTTCGTAGCCCTCCCGCTGCAACCGCACCAGCAGCTCCTCCAAATCATGGCAGCCGGGCAGCAGCCGGTCGATGGCGGTGCGCAGCTTCGCCTTATAGCTGGTGCCGGTCCGCTCCGCCTGATGCTCGATGTAGCTTTTGCCTCTGTCCTGGCCGGGAACGATGACGGACAGGCCGTGTTCCTTGCAGATCCGGTCTGAGGTGCGGCGGATGAAGTGATAGCTGCGCTTGTTGGAATGGTAGTGCTTGTGATCCGCAAAGCTGACGGCGTTGAAGATTAGGTGGTTATGGACATGATCCCGGTCTATGTGGGTGGTCAGGATGAACTCATACCTGCCGCCCAGGATCTCCCTTGCCAGCTCCATGCCGATCTCATGGGCCTGCGCCGGCGTGACCTCCCCAGGCTGAAAGGCTTGGATCAGGTGGCGGCCCAGGTTCGTTCCCTTGTCGATGGCGTGGCGGCGGGTCCAGGCAAATTCGATATCCGCGGTCTCGGCGGCGCAGCCATAGGCGGAGACCAGCAGCTTCCCATCCGTCTTTTCCGGGTTACAGATATAGTCAATGGCCGCTTTCAGCGTTGACTTGATAGGATGCGTCTTTGTAACTGCCATATCTCATCCAGCCTCTCCTGTATCTCCCGCATATCCGCTTTGTACGCACCGCCTCCCGCGTTGATCCGCTTGGCGATCTGGTTGATGTTCCGGCCGATGGCGGACAGGGCGGCGTTCATCCGCTTGATATCCGTGGTGTCAAGCTGGATGATATACCCGTCTATCGCCATCTTCCGCAGATACGCGCCGTACCGCCGTGTGGGGAGCTGCGCCATCTTTTCATCTATGAGCCGCTTTTCCTCCTCCGTCACATAGAACTTCATCTGAATGTTCCGCTTTCGGTTTGCCATGGGCAGCCTCCGTTTCTCATAAGGGTCTGGGGTCTCGCCTGTCGGCTCGGTCAGCGCTTCAAAGCGTTTCACGCTTTGAGGTCTCCACCGGAGACCCGCGCCCCAGCAAGCAATTTTGACTGTTCGGGCAAGGGACCTGAACAGCGCAAAATCCGCAAGCGGGTACTCGCTTGCTGTGCTTGCTGACTACTCCGTACCCCCGTATTTCCCCCTCTACCCATACTACAATCCAAACAGGGCGTTTTGGCCAGTTTCGGAGGATTTTTTCAAAAAATACCGCTTTTATCCGTAACATTTCTCTGAACACTTCGCCGGATGCCTTGTGTTTCTTCGGATATTCGTATATAATGTATCGTGTTGAGTATTATCCATGCGGAGGTGCGGTATGAACGGGATCAAGGGCTATATCTCCATTCGGGAGGCGTCCAACCGTTGGGGCGTGTCAGAGCGGCGGGTCAACCAATATTGTGCCGAGGGGCGGATCCCCGGCGCGTCCCGGTTCGGGCGCTCATGGGCGATCCCGGAAAATGCGGAAAAGCCGTCCGACCCGCGCTTTCAGGAACAGCGCCGCGATCCCGACAGGACAAGCACCTGACGGATACCCCTCTGCATTTTAGCATCCGCAAAAAGGAAGTGAACGCTATGACCTGCGATGAGAGCTTGTACCGCCAATATCTGAGCGGCGACGACGAAGGGCTCAATGCCCTGATGAAAAAATACGGCGACCCCCTGACCCTGTATATCGACGGCTATCTGCACGACGTTCACGAGGCGGAGGAGCTGATGCTGGATGTTTTCGCCTATCTGTTCACGAAAAAGCCAAAAGTACGGGACGGCGGCTTCAAGGCGTATCTCTATAAGGCGGCACGGCACATGGCGCTGCGCCATAAGAGCAAACGAAAGCCATTGTTCAGCCTCGATGCGCTGACCGGCGAGCCGGACGGACGGCTGCTGGCGGAGGAAGTCATCCAGACGGAGGAGCGAAACCGTATTCTGCATTTCTGCATGGGCGAAATGAACCCGGACTATCGGGAAGTCCTGTATCTCACCTATTTTGAGGATATGAGCTACGCGCAGGCGGCGGAGGTCACGGGAAAAACGGTAAAACAGATCACCAACATGGTGTATCGCGGAAAAGAGAGCCTGCGAAGGCTCTTGGAACGGGAGGGGATCACAAATGCGGAGTCATGAGGAGCGCGTCGCGGAGACAAAGCTGCGCATCGCCAAAATTGAACGGGAGAAACGGCTGCGGCGCAATACGATCACCATGGCTTCCGCTGTGGCGGCGTGCCTTGCGCTGCTCATTGGCGCGTCCCTCGCCATGCCCGGCATTGCCGCAAGCATCCAGACCGGCGATTATTCCGGCTTTGAAACGGCGGCCAGCATCTTTCACGGCGGCGCGGCTTTGGGATACATCGTCATCGGGCTGCTGGCGTTTCTTCTGGGCGTGTGCGTGACCGTTCTATGCTTCCGGCTGCGGCAGATGAACCGGGAGAACGGGCAGGACAGGGAAAGCGAGGGGATACATGGAGCTGATTGAGAACCTGCTGCAATTACTGACCACGTTCGTCGGCGCGCTGCTTTCGGGCATATCCTACCGCAAAAGCCGCAGGCAGGCGTATTTTCTGCTGCTGTGCTTCTATGGCTGCTTTGCCCTCGGCGCACTCTACTGGACGCTGTATCTGCTGCTGTTCGATACCACGCCCCGGGTCTTTTATGTGTCGGAATTCGGCTGGGTGGCCAGCGTAATTTTTCTGCGCATTTTGCAGGCCACGCTCACCAGTCAGGACGAGCGCAGCTTCCGCTGCCGCAGGGCATGGCTCGCGCCTGCGTTCGGCCTTCCGCTGCTGGCGTTCTACTGCACCTTCGGGGACATCCTCTCCAACCTGATCTGGTGCGGCATGATGACATGGCTCTCCTTCTGCGCCATTCGTGGGCTGGTCTACGCCAATGGGCAGACGGGCGCGGCGCGGAATATGCGGTATTTCCACATTGGTGTGCTGTGCTTTGTGTTTGCGGAGTATCTGCTCTGGACGGTGGGCTGCTTTTGGCCGAACACCTCTCCTGCAAGCCCCACCTTCTGGTGCGATCTGCTGCTGACGTTTGCGATTCTGGGGCTGCTGCCCGCCACGAGAAAGGCGGTGGACGCATGACCTACATCGAAAACATCTTCCTGTGCATGGTGTCCCCACTGCTGGTGGCCGCCCTGTGCATGGGTAGGCGGCAGCTCCGCTTCTTCCTGTTCTGCATTGCCGGGATGGGGGTGTGCCTGCTTTCGGCCTACATCAATACCTTCCTCGCGGCGGTGTGTCAGGCGGACGCCCTTGCCGCCACGGCGGAGATCGCGCCGGTGGTGGAGGAAATGATGAAGCTGCTGCCGCTGGTGTTCTATCTGCTGGTGTTCGAGCCGGAGGGCGATAAAATCAAGGCTGCCGCCATCACCGTAGCCCTCGCCTTTGCCACCTTTGAAAACGTATGCTATCTCATTCAGAACGGCGCGGACCGCTTTTCCTTTATCTTTTTCCGGGGCTTCGGCACAGGAGCTATGCACGTCCTCTGCGGCTTGATCGTAGGAGGCGGGCTTGCATACACATGGCGGCGGACGTGGCTTAAAATAGCTGGCACCTGCGGACTGCTGGGCGCGGCCATCACCCTCCACGCCATCTACAATTTGCTCATTGCCTACGGCGGCGCGGCGCAGTACATCGCTTACGCCCTGCCGGTGCTGCTGGTGGCAGCGGGAAAGCTGTCCGCTTTCCGCTTATCGCAGAGGAAATAACCGAATAATCACTCCTTGAGAGCTGCTTTTTGGCGGCTCTCAAATTTTTTTGAAAAATTTTGCGTTTTGGGTGAGAGTTTTTTCGATTTTTTGTACCTATATAAGTGAAGGGGTTTTTAAGCCGCATTTCAAAAAATCCAGAGAGGAGGTTCAAACGAAATGTACGATACCGCAAGACGGGTCGCACTCGTTAAGCAGCGGGTGCGGGAAAACGCCCGCCGGAGGCAGCGACGCGGCATATATGGACTGAGCGCCGCGTGTATGCTGCTGTTCGCGGTCTTGACGCAGGCGGCGGGCACGGTCGTCGGGCAGGGACAACCTGCGGCATGGGGCGTGTTCGGCGCGATGCTGCTGCGGGAGGACGCGGGCGGCTATGTGCTGGTGGCCGTTGTCTCCTTTGCCGCGGCAGCGGCGATCACCGCGCTGTGCTTCCGGCTCAGAAACAGAGAAAACCAGAAAAAGGACGGGACAGGCAAGCCTGACCCGCAAGAACAGGAGGAGAAAAGCCAATGAAGAAACGAATACTCAGCATCCTGCTTCTATGCTGCATGGTGCTGACGCTGCTGCCGACAGCGGCCTTCGCGGCGGGTGAAATCGACGAGCAGTTCACCCTTGCCCCCGGCGGCACCTATTACTTTGACCTCTCGGCAATGGGCATCCCCGGCACGGTGAACGATGCTCTGCCGGACAAAACAATGCGCTATGTCCCCTTTACCTATGCTGGGACAGTGGACTCCTACAAGCTCACGTCGGAGATGGCAACCACAGAGGAGTATGCACAGCAGAGCAAATATGCCCACAGCCTATTCATTGCGGATTTTGCCGTAACGCATGAGGTAAGCTGGGATAACCTGAATGCCAAAGGGCTGATTTTCGGCAAGAACTGCGCAGCCGGCGGCGTGGAATATATGCTGCGTGCGCCGTCCGTGGGAAGTGATAGTACAGGCTCGGGCGATTCCCAACACGGCACGCCCCAAAGCAACGAATGGGACAGAATACTGGATAAGAACGACGGATATATCAAAAACTGGAGCAGGATGCATTCGTGGGGGCAGGATATTTCGCGCTCTTCGTGGACGACCCGTGCGTTTCGTGGGTACATTTCGGCCCGCTACTGGACCGCCAGCTGGTCCGAGAGCTCCCGCCCGTCTGTCGGTTTCCGCCCCGTCCTTGAAATCCTGAACCCCGGCACACTGGGCTCTGACGGACTGAAGGCCGTTACCCTTGACCTTGGCGGCGGCAAGCTGGGTAATAGCTTCAAGGATATTCAAATCATTGTGAAAAAGGGCAGCGAATTTACCGCGCCTGCGTCCGACGGTCTGACCCGCCCGGACGGAAATGCCGACAGTTATTTTCAGTGGCTTGGCAACAATGGGAAACTGTACGCGCCCGGCGAAAGCGTTCCGGCGGATGTAATCAAGCTGACGGCACAGTTTGATTTCAAAGAGCAGTTCACCCTCGCTCCCGGCGGCGTCTATTACTTTGACCTCTCCGGCGTGAGCATTCCCGGCACGGCAAACGGCTCTCTGCCGGACAAAACAATGCATTATGTCCCCTTTACCTATGCCGGGACAGTGGTCGCCTACAAGCTCACATCAGAGATGGCCACCACCGAGGAGTATGCACAGCAGAACGAATATGCCCATAGCCTGTTCGTGGCGGACTATGCCGTAACGCATGCGGTAAGCTGGGATAATCTGAATGCCGAAGGGCTGATTTTTGGCAAAGGCTACGCCACCGGCAGCGTGGACTATACGCTGCGTGCGCCGTCCGGGGGAAGTGGTGGTACAGGCTCGGGTGCTTTAGAACGCGGCACGCCCCAAAGCAACGAATGGGACAGGATACTGGACAAGGACGACGGATATATCAAAAACTGGAGAAATATAGGTTCCTGGGGACAAGATACTTTACCCAATACGCTATCGAACCGTGTGTTTCGCGGCCGGTACGATTTGCCCCGCACATATGCCGGCGCCAATACTACGCTCTCCTTCCCGTTCCTCGGTTTCCGCCCCGTCCTTGAAGTCCTGAACCCCGGCACGCTGGGCTCTGACGGGCTGAAAGCCGTTACCCTTGACCTTGGCGGCGGAAAATTGGGAGGAAGCTCGGATACTATCCAGATCATTGTGAAAACCGGCGAGAGCTTTACCGCGCCTGCGTCCGAAGGTCTGACCCGCCCCGACGGAAATACCGGCAGCAGCTTTAAGTGGCTTGGCAGCGACGGGAACCTGTACGCGCCGGGTGAAAGCGTCCCAGCGGACGTAATTAAGCTGACAGCGCAGTTTGCTCCCACCATCACCACGGACACCCTGCCGGACGGCAAGGTGGGCGAGGCGTACAGCCATACCCTGACCGCCGACGGCACTACGCCCATCACATGGAGCGTTGACGGCGGTCTGCCTGCCAGTCTGAGTCTGAACAAGGACACCGGTGAGATCAGCGGCACGCCTACTGCGGAAGGAACCTCCACCTTCACCGTTAAGGCAGAAAACAGCACGGGGAGCGTTACGAAGGAGCTGTCTATTACGATAGCCAAGGCCGCGCCACCCTCCCATGAGCACAACTATGGTGACTGGAGCAAGGACGGCACGAACCACTGGCACGAATGCACCGACGATGACTGCCCGAATAGAGAAGAAAGCATCAAG
>ENA-UOIV01001115-UOIV01001115.1-human-gut-metagenome-genome-assembly--contig:-C59-NODE-1115-length-24393-cov-5.507930_pt1 | contig 24393 bp, 17 predicted proteins | sample MGYA00242333_ERZ723880 | MGnify/ENA metagenome assembly ERZ723880 | reverse complement strand
TAGGTAACAAAAAATGCCGTATTTATGCGGCTTGTGGCGTTTCGCAAACGCCTACTTACAGCATATAAAAATGAGGATGAAGTTATCATAAAAGTATCAGATACAGGCACAGGAATGAGTCAGGAACAGATAGATGAAATGAATGAACAGCTCTCCAGATACGAGGATTCCTTTGGATATGGAGTGCGAAACGTAAACAAGAGGATTGAACTTCTTTTTGGGGCGGGATATGGTCTTAATTACCAGAAGAATGATTCGGGTGGAGTAACTGTCGTGATCCATCTGCCATATCAGACAGAAATCAAAGAGAACACAGCAGGAGGCGAGTGGACGTGTGTATAGAGTACTGATTGTTGATGACGAAAAGATGATACGCATGGGGATGAAAAATGCAATAGACTGGAAGAAACTGGGAGTAGATGACGTATTTACTGCTGCGTCAGGAAACGAAGCTTTGAAGATTCTTAAAGAAGAAGGTCCTGAAATTATGGTTACAGATATCCAGATGACAGAAATGACAGGACTGGAACTGATTAAAGCGGCCAGAGAATCAGTACCTGAACTGCGTGTGATCGTGCTTACAGGCTTTGATAATTTTGAGTATGCAAGAGAGAGCCTGCGGATTCAGGTGCAGGATTTCTTCCTGAAACCGATTGATGAAGATGATCTTTTCAATGCGATAGAAAAGCAGATAAAAGAACTGAAAGAGCAGGAAAACAAAGAGCAGAATCAGGCCAGAGTGTGGCGCTCTCAAGGCTCTGTAGTGCAGATGAGACTGGAGCAGTGCATGAGAAATTTGGTGCATACAAAAGCAGATAAAGAGATGCAGTTGTATATTCTCCAGAAAGATTTTCAGTTTGATATTAAGCAGAAAATGAGCCTGATTCTTCTGGAACAGGGAATGTATACAGAACAGCAGAATGACGGAAAATTCCGTGCAATGACTGTTAAAAATGTCTGCATGAGCATGGTGGATTCCCAAAATAGAGGAATCACATTTGTAGATGATGACGGTACGATTGCGATTGTCTGTTTTGAAAAGGATGATGACGACAGCGTTCTGGAACAGATTGAAGAATTGTCGGATGTGCTGAAGGATGAATTTGAATATAAACCAAAGATTACGGTTGGAAGTGCTGTGCAAGGATTTGAAAATCTGGCAATTTCCTACAATGATGCCAGATATCTTCTGGAACATGAAAAAAAGAATATTCAGGACATTATACAGACGATGGGGGCTCAGAACAAGAAGAAAATCTTCTGGGAAATCTATGCAGAACTGCGAAATATCATGATTTCCAATATAGGAACTCCAGATTATGTACTAAAGGCATTTAATACCTTTACTAAGGCAACAGAATCCTATAATCTTTCCCCTTCTGCTGTGCGCAGATGTTGTTTTGAGATTGCCTCCGCTCTGATTTTTTCCTACATGGAAGAATCGTGTGAGGTAGAAGAAGGAAAGTTGGATGCACTCTCCAAGAGTCTGTCATCAGCAGGAAAAGAAGAGGCCTGTGAGATTACGAAAATGTTTATTGAGCAGCTCATTGAAAATGATGAAGAGGATGTACATTATACCATTTCCAATGCCAGACACTATATAGATGAGCATCTTGCAGAGGATATTTCGGTTTCCAGCATTGCGGAAAGTCTCTATATCACACCGAATTATTTCTCCAGATTATTTAAGCGGATTACAGGTGAAGGATGTAATGAATACATTGTCAGAAAGAGAATTGAGAAGGCGAAGAGCCTTCTGGAAACTACCAGCATCAAGACTGGAAAGATTGCTATGATGGTAGGATACAGAGATACGAATTATTTCTCACTGGCATTTAAGAAACATACAGGAAAATCTCCGACGAAATACAGAGAAGAAATGCAGAATACATAATGCAGGAGTAGCGGGCTGCGCTGAGGCTTTGTTAATACCTGCTGAATAATTATCAAATTATATAAACAGGAGGATCTGAAATGAAAGATCACAGAAAAGAAAGAGCAGAAGCAAGAAAAAAAGCAGAAAAACTGGTATCACAGATGACGCTTCTGGAGAAGGCTTCCCAGTTAAAATACGATGCTGCTCCCGTGAAAAGACTGGGTGTTCCGGCATACAATTACTGGAATGAAGCACTGCATGGAGTGGCCAGAGCAGGTGTGGCAACCATGTTCCCACAGGCAATTGCGATGGCTGCAGTATTTGACGATGAAGAGATGAAAAAAGTTGGCGATATCATTGCAACTGAGGGAAGAGCAAAATACAATGCATATTCTGCAAAAGAAGACAGAGATATTTACAAGGGTCTTACTTTCTGGTCCCCCAATGTAAACATTTTCAGAGATCCGAGATGGGGCAGAGGGCATGAAACCTATGGTGAGGATCCATATCTGACGTCCAGACTTGGCGTGAAATTCGTAGAAGGAATCCAGGGTGACGGACCTGTAATGAAAGCGGCAGCATGTGCAAAGCATTATGCAGTGCACAGCGGTCCGGAATCGCTCAGACATGAATTTGATGCACAGGCAAGCATGAAGGATATGTGGGAAACATATCTTCCGGCTTTTGAAGCGCTTGTAACAGAAGCGGATGTTGAGGCTGTAATGGGTGCTTATAACAGGACAAACGGAGAACCTTGCTGTGCACATAAATATCTTATGGAAGATGTCCTGAGAGGAAAATGGAAATTCGAAGGTCATTATACTTCTGACTGCTGGGCAATCCGTGACTTTCATGAACATCACATGGTAACTTCCACACCAAGACAGTCCGCTGCTATGGCATTAAATGCAGGATGTGACCTGAACTGTGGAAATACATATCTTCATATGATGGGAGCTTATCAGGATGGACTGGTAACAGAAGAGAAAATTACAGAATCCGCAGTAAGACTGCTGACAACCAGATACCTGCTGGGTCTGTTTGACGGAAGTGAATATGATAAGATACCGTATAGTGTGGTAGAATGCAAAGAGCACATTGATGAGGCACTTAAGATGGCAAGGAAGAGCTGCGTACTCCTGAAGAATGACGGAGTTCTTCCGATTGATAAATCTAAAGTAAATACTATCGGTGTGATCGGACCGAATGCAGACAGCCGTGCCGCTCTCATCGGAAATTATCATGGAACATCTTCAGAATATATTACTGTTCTTGAAGGAATCCGTGAAGAAGCAGGTGACGATGTAAGGATCCTTTACTCTCAGGGATGTGATTTATATAAAGACAAAGTTGAAAATCTGGCATGGGATCAGGACAGAATTTCTGAGGCAGTAATTACAGCGGAAAACAGCGATGTAGTCATACTCTGCGTAGGTCTTGATGAGACTCTGGAGGGAGAAGAAGGAGATACCGGAAACAGTGATGCATCCGGGGACAAAGTTGATCTTCATCTTCCGAAAGTACAGGAAGAACTGATCGAGAAAGTAACAGCAGTAGGAAAACCTACCATTGTAGTTCTGATGGCAGGAAGTGCGATTGATCTGAATTATGCACAGGATAACTGCAATGGAATCCTTCTTGCATGGTATCCGGGAGCAAGAGGCGGACGTGCAGTGGCAGACCTTCTTTTCGGAAAAGAATCTCCGTCAGGAAAACTTCCGGTTACTTTTTATAAAGACCTGGAAGGAATGCCGGAATTCACAGATTACTCTATGAAAAACAGAACTTACCGTTATATGGAAAAAGAGGCACTTTATCCATTTGGATACGGACTTACATACAGTGATACCTGCGTAACAGAAGCAGAGGTTGTCGGTGAAGTATCAGCAGAGTCCGATATCATGTTAAAAGCAACTGTTAAGAACAATGGAACAGTAGATACAGATGAAGTTGTTCAGGTGTATATCAAAGACCTTGATTCTCCGCTTGCAGTTCGTAACTACAGTCTCTGCGGATTTAAGAGAGTATCTCTGAAAGCGGGAGAAGAGAAATCTGTAGAATTTACAATTTCTAATAAAGCAATGAATATAGTTGATGAAGATGGAAATCGTTACATCGCAGGAAAACATTTCCGTTTATTTGCAGGAGTATCCCAGCCGGATACAAGAAGTGCAGAACTGACAGGACATAAGCCTGCTGAGGTAGAAATTGCACTTTAACCGAACGGAGTAAGTATTCTGTTTCAATTGCGAAAAGTAACATAAAATAAAAACCATATTATATATGGACAGGAGGAACACAGACATGAAAAACAAAATTAAAAAAATATTACTTCTTGGAATGACAGCCATGTTTACTGCCGGTGCAGCAGGCACAGCAGTTATATCCTGTCCTGTATGGGCAGATGAAGCAGAACAAAACTCTGAGACTGCAGAAGAGCCAAAAGCAGAAGATGCAGCTGTGGAAGAAGAAATTGCTGATCAGACAGATGATAAAACAGAAAATACAGATTTAAAAACTGTAGAACATCCAAGAATGTCTGTCTATTCCATTCGCAGATTTTCCATTGTGAAGGACGGCGAAGAAGTATTTCAGATCAAACAGGAACCGGCAGATTATAAGATGGATTTCGACTACTGGGAAATTACCAATCCGTATGATGAGATTGCAACAGTAAACACAGAGAATATGTATGAAATGTTTGGAGTGCTGGCTGCTTTTGATCTCAGCAACGGCGTCGATGCAGCAAATACAGATACCGGACTGGATAATACAAAGACATATTTTACAGTAGATTTTGTAAATACAGTTAACGATGACACAGCAAAAGAAACGCAGGATGCAGATGCAACAGCAACAATTCTTATTGGAAATACAGATGAGAATGGTGACTATTATGCATGCGTAAAAGGACACGAAGAGGCTGTTTATCTGCTTTCAAAAGAGTCAGTGAACAGTCTTCTGGAACTGAAACCATTTAATTTGATCCTGAAGATTCCGGCATTGGTAAATATTGATACACTTGACAGTGTGGATATGAGCATTGGAAAGAAAACCTATACCATGAAGCTGGACGGCAGCGATTATAAATTCGGAAAGAAAACTGTAAAGAAAGAGAAATTTACTGAATTGTATCAGGCGCTTCAAAGTATAATGCTTGATTCGGAAGTCGAAGAAACAAAAGATGCAGCAGATAAGGAAGAAGTGCTGACTGTAACATTCCACAGAAACACAGAAGAAGCTCCGGAAGTAACTCTGAAATATTTTGCATATGATGATACTTATGATAGTCTGGAAATCAATGGAACCGAGAGATTTCTTGTGAAAGCGGAAGATGTGGATGCACTGGTAAAACAGATAAAAAAAGCGTTTTGATGGAATCGAATCTGTTATTTGCTACAGAGCTCAGCAGAGAAATATATCTTCTTGATGAAGTAAACATTACCTGCAATAAGAATGCAATTCCAAATGATCCACAGTCTCCATTTGTTACAAGCGGTGTACGTCTCGGAACAGCAGCAGTTACTTCACGAGGCATGAAACCGGAAGATATGGACAAGATTGCAGAAGCAATTGCTATGACCTTAAAAGAAGAAGGCAGCCAGGAGAAAGCAAAAGCAATTGTCAAAGAACTTACAGACAAATATCCGCTGGTTGGATAAGAAACAGGACAAAAATAAGACAGGTAAAGCCATTTCCAATTATGAGAAATTATAATTGGAGATGCCTTTTTATATCGAACGGCTACAATGACAGATAGGAGACTTATATTCTGTGACCTTCGCTCACAAAAAACACCTCGCGGGATATTACTAGTGAACAGTAATATAAATTATACAAAAATTATCCAAATAAAATCATGGATTTTTTTCAGAAAACGTAGTATAGTAAAAATAGTTGATGATTATACTGAAAAAGCAGAACAGGTTAATGACAGTTGATGATTTATTTGAATAGATCGTAGTAATTAATTGCTGTATTCAGTACCTATCACAGCGTATTGAAAACAATAACAGAGAGCAGGTGACAGAATTTGGAAAAAGTGATAATCATAGGTGCCGGACCTGCAGGAATTTCCGCTGCGCTTTATGCAGTTCGTGGAAATCTGGATCCCCTGGTGATCAATAATGGGATCGGTGCTTTGGAAAAAGCAGAGAAAATAGAAAACTATTACGGACTGGAACATCCGCTGTCCGGTCAGGAATTATATGATACAGGAATCGCTCAGGCGAAAGCACTGGGCGTACGAATATTGGATGCACAGGTTCTGGGAGTCGGCGGGTTTGATACTTTTGTGGTAAAAACTACAGAAGGTGAATTCGAGACTCAGAGTCTGATTCTTGCAACAGGAAGTAAGCGCGCTGCACCGAAGATCCCGGGTGTTAAAGAATTTGAGGGAAAAGGTGTCAGCTACTGTGCAATCTGCGATGCTTTCTTTTACAGAGGCAAGGATGTAGCAGTTCTGGGAAACGGTGATTTCGCCATGCATGAAGCAAAGGAATTGTCAAATACTGCTTCTACAGTAACCATTTATACAAACGGTGAAGAACCGGAATTTACACCTGAAGAAAATATCAGTGTAAACACAATGAAGATCCAGTCTGTAGAGGGCGATGATCTGGTATCCGGAATCCGTCTTGCACCTGATGTACAGGCACAGGAAATAAATGGAGAAGCAGGTCAGCAGGCAAATGATTTCTGTCCTGCAGAGGGTGTATTTATTGCAATGGGAACTGCAGGCAGTACTGAGATTGCCCGCCAGATGGGAGCTGAACTTACGGAAAAAGGCAACATTAAAGTTAACGAAAATATGGAAACAACCATCCCGGGACTCTATGCGGCAGGTGACTGTACAGGCGGGCTTCTTCAGGTGGCGAAAGCTGTATATGAGGGAGCACAGGCAGGTATTAATGCAGGGAAGTATGTAAGATCTTTAAAATAAAAGAATAAGCAAAGGAGATATAAATCATGGCAAAAGAGATTACAACAGCAAATTTTGAAACAGAAGTATTAAAATCTGAGAAACCGGTTCTTATAGATTTCTGGGCAACATGGTGTGGACCATGTATGCGTCAGGGTCCGGTTGTAGAAGAACTGGCAGAAGAGGGATACGCAGTAGGAAAAGTAGACGTAGATCAGAATATGGCACTTGCACAGCAGTTTCGTGTAGTCAGCATTCCGACACTGATCCTGTTTAAAGACGGTGCGGAAGTGAAACGCTTCGTAGGTCTTACTTCCAAAGAAGAGCTGAAGAGTGCACTGGAAGGCTAAAGATTTATGAAGATTTTATTAGTGGCATGCAATGCAAAATATATTCATTCTAATCTTGCTGTTTATGATCTGCAGGCATATGCATCTGATTACGCAGATCATATTGTATTAAAGGAATATACCATCAACCAGCAGAAAGATGATATCATGCGTGATATTTACCTGGAGCATCCTGATGTGGTATGCGTGTCCTGTTATATCTGGAACCTTTCTTTTGTAAAAGAACTGATGGCAGATCTGATAAAGATTCTTCCGGGCGCCGACTTTTGGGCCGGCGGTCCGGAAGTTTCTTATGATGCGGAGAAATTCCTGACAGAAAACTCAGAATTTAAAGGTGTTATGGTCGGGGAAGGTGAAGAAACATTTAAAGAACTTGCCGGATATTATGTGGAAAAAAATCCGCAGGATCTGAAAGATATGACAGGAATCTGTTACAGAGACGGAGATCAGATCATACATAATGGATGGCGCCAGATCATGGACTTAAGCAGTATTCCGTTCATTTACAAAGATCTGTCTGAGTTTAAGAACAGGATCATTTATTATGAAAGCAGCAGAGGATGTCCTTTCTCCTGCAGTTACTGTCTTTCTTCCATTGATAAGAAACTGCGTTTCAGAGATACAGAGACAGTAAAGAAAGAGCTGCAGTTTTTTATAGACAATAAGGTTCCGCAGGTAAAGTTTGTAGACCGTACCTTTAACTGTAAACACGATCATGCAATGGCAATCTGGAAGTATATTAATGAACACGATAATGGTGTGACAAACTTCCATTTTGAGATTTCAGCAGATCTGTTAAGAGAAGAGGAACTGCAGGAAATGTCCACCATGCGCCCGGGTCTGATTCAGCTGGAGATCGGAGTACAGTCAACAAATCCGGACACGATTAAGGCAATTCACAGAACTATGGATTTTGAAAAATTGAAAGGAATTGTTGACAGAATCCACAGCTTTGGAAATATCCATCAGCATCTGGATCTGATTGCAGGACTTCCCTATGAAGATTACGACAGCTTCCGGCATTCCTTTAATGATGTTTATGCACTGAAACCACAGCAGCTTCAGCTGGGCTTTTTGAAGGTGTTAAAGGGTTCCCATATGATGGAGATGTGCAAGGAATATGGTATTGTATACAAAACACAGGAGCCTTATGAGGTACTTTCCACGAAGTGGCTGGATTATGACCATGTTTTGAAGCTGAAAACTGTGGAAAATATGGTGGAAGTGTATTATAATAGTGGACAATTCCAGAATACACTTGAATATCTGGAAAACTTTTTCCAGGATGCTTTCTCGATTTATGAGAGACTGGGCAGCTTTTACATGGAAAAGGGCTATGGTGATGTTTCTCACACAAGAATGAGAAGATATGAGATCCTGCTGGAATTTCTGGAGGATGTGCCGGAGATTTCCATGGATCAGGTAAAAGACCAGATGGTATATGATCTCTATCTGAGAGAAAACCTGAAAAGCCGTCCTGGCTTTGCCAGAGATCAGAAGCCTTTTGAGAGACAGATATGGGACTTCAGAAAACGGGAAAAAGTGGCAAAGAATGCACATGTGGAAGTATTTGCAGATGGAACAGTGCTGCTGTTTAACTATGCAGACCGTGATCCGCTGACTAACAATGCTCATGTGACAGATGTGACGAAAGATGTGTTTGAGAACCTGAACAGAGATTAAAGAGGTGAAGAGAAATGGGAATGTTTAATCCAAAGAACCGTAAAGTGATCACAGCAATTATTGCGATCATTCTGGTACTGGCAATGGTAGTGCCGACAGTTCTGTCTCTGATCGTATAATAAATTTTCGGAGGAAAAGAATGAGACTGGGACAGGCGGCAATGGAGGCTCTGAGGGCAGAAATAACCGGATGCCTGAAACCGGGAGATGAACTGGTAGTGGCATGCCCGGTGGCTTTGAAAGGAACCTCTGTAATAGCAAAAAATAAAAAGGACAAACTGGCAGAGAGATTCTCTGCCGGTTTTATTCAGAATTGCGTTTCACTTTGGGATGCTTATGGAGCCGGCAGTATTGTCTGGAAAATTGCGCAGGAGGCAGATGCCAGCGCATTATATGCTATGGGCGAAGGCGGTTTTTTAAGTGCGCTCTGGAAGATGGCAGAAGCTTCAGAAGTAGGACTGGAAGCAGACTTCCGTAAGGTACCGATTCGTCAGGAGACCATAGAAGTGTGCGAGATTTTTGATCTGAATCCATATAAGCTTCAGGCAGATGGAGCAGTATTGATTGGAATCCGCGGAGGTGAAGCACTGGTACAGAGACTTCGCAATGAGGGATTTATGGCAGAGGTCATCGGTCAGACAAACAGTGGCAATGACCGGCTTCTCTACAGTGGCGGCAGTGCCCGATATCTGGAACGTCCGGCAGAGGATGAACTGCAGCAATTTCTCAAAGAGTAACTGCAGGAAACTTAAGAGACAATTTTCTAAGAAAAGACAGACGATTAATAACAAGAGGAATAAAAACAAAATGGCAAAATTAAATATTGTACTTCATGAGCCGGAGATTCCTGCAAACACAGGAAATATCGGCCGTACTTGTGTGGCAACAGGAACCAGACTCCATCTTATCGAGCCTCTGGGATTTTCCTTAAGTGAGAAAGCCTTAAAGAGAGCAGGAATGGATTACTGGAAAGATCTGGATGTAACTACATATCTGGATTTTGAGGACTTTCTGGAGAAGAATCCCGGGGCAAAAATTTACTATGCAACAACAAAAGCACCTCAGACTTATACTGATGTTCATTATGAAGAAGACTGTTACATTATGTTTGGAAAAGAGAGTGCAGGAATCCCGGAGGACATTTTGGTCAATAATCAGGAAACCTGCGTAAGGATTCCTATGATCGGAGATATCCGTTCTCTGAACCTGAGCAATTCCGTAGCAATTGTTCTGTACGAGGCACTGCGCCAGAATAATTTTGACCACATGAATCTGGAAGGACACCTGAGAAACTACGACTGGAAATAATCACAGTAAGCAGACTGGAGGAGTTATATGCCAAATACCACAAAAGCAGCTCTGGAAGAATCCCTGAAACGGCTTCTTCTGAAGAAACCTCTGGACAAGATCACGATAACAGATATTACCACAGACTGTGGAATAAGCCGCATGGCTTTTTATTATCATTTCAAGGATATTTATGATCTGGTTGAATGGTCCTGTGTGGAAGATGGGACAAAAGCCCTGCAGGGTAAAAAGACTTCTGAGTCCTGGACAGAAGGGCTGACCCAGATATTTGAGGCAGTGCTGGAAAACAAACCGTTTATTATGAATGTTTACAGAAATGTGGACAGGGAGCGGATAGAAAATTATCTTTTTAAATTAACCTATGATCTGATTGTGGGTGTGGTGGAAGAAAAAAGCAAGGGTCTGAATATCACAGAAGAGGATAAAAAATTTATTGCAGACTTCTATAAATATGGTTTTGTGGGAATCATGCTTGAGTGGATCAGGGAAGGAATGAAAGAAAATATTGAAGATCTGGTAAGAATGATGGATCTGACGCTTCACGATACAGTGACTACATCCATTCATAACTTTCAGAAAAATAATATGGAAAAATAATCATATAAAAATTCTTTACAAAAGCCGCAGGGTGATAAAAAACTTATCATTCGGCGGCTTTTGTAAATTGTAGAATCATATTTTAACTGTTAATATACAGCCATAGCAACAAACAAATCATTCAGACGGATGAAATGCTTATGATATGGGAAACATACAGATAAGAATGTAAAAGTCATGAAGATGTCTTGACGGGAAATGGGTAAAGTAGAGAGAACGAAAAGCATTTAAAATCACAGAGCTGAAAGAACTTCTAAAGAAGAATTGAAGAAAGGTGGATGTGTATTATGAGTAAAAATAAAGGTTTAGGACTTGTATCCGCATTGGCAGTTGGAGCAGGCGTGGCAGCAGTGGCAGCAGGAAAGAAATATAAAACAGCTGAGACAAAGAAAAAAGAAGATTATGACGCACTTCATAATACAAGTGAATATCGCAATACAGAACGTGGAAAATATGAGAAAAACAGTAAGGGAATTTATTATACAAACGGTAACTATGAAGCATTTGCACGTCCAAGAAAGCCGGAAGGCGTAGATGATAAACATGCTTATATCGTAGGAAGCGGACTGGCTTCTCTTGCAGCAGCCTGTTTCCTTGTACGTGACGGACAGATGCCCGGAAAGAATATCCACATTCTGGAAGCAATGGATATTGCAGGCGGTGCATGTGACGGTATCTTTGATCCGAGCCGCGGATATGTGATGCGTGGGGGACGTGAGATGGAAAACCATTTCGAGTGCTTATGGGATCTTTTCAGAAGTATTCCATCCATTGAAACACCTGGTGTATCTGTACTTGACGAATATTACTGGCTGAATAAGGAAGACCCGAACTATTCTCTCTGTCGTGCAACAAAAGAGAGAGGCAAGGATGCTCATACAGACGGTAAATTCAATCTGAGCCAGAAGGGCTGCATGGAGATCATGAAGCTGTTCATGACAAAGGATGAAGATCTTTATGACAAGACAATTGAAGATGTATTTGATGAGGAAGTATTTGATTCCACATTCTGGTTATACTGGAGAACCATGTTCGCATTTGAGAACTGGCACAGTGCACTGGAAATGAAACTGTACTTCCAGAGATTTATCCATCACATTTCCGGACTTCCGGATTTCAGCGCCCTGAAATTTACTAAATACAATCAGTATGAATCCCTGATTCTGCCAATGCAGAAATATCTGGAAGAAGCAGGCGTTGAATTCCAGTTCAATACAGAGGTTACAAACGTACTCTTTGAGTTTGAAGGCAATAAGAAGATTGCAAAAGCAATCGAGTGTAAGGTGAATGGCGTAGAAAAGGGAATTGTTCTTACAGAGAATGATCTTGTATTTGTGACAAACGGAAGCTGTACAGAGGGAACCATCTACGGCGATCAAAACCATGCACCGAATGGAGACGCAGAAGTTCGTACAAGCGGATGCTGGAGCCTCTGGAAAAATATTGCAAAACAGGATCCGTCCTTCGGACATCCTGAGAAATTCTGTTCTGATATTGCTAAGACAAACTGGGAGTCAGCAACAGTTACCACTCTGGATGATAAGATCATTCCTTATATTACAGATATCTGCAAACGTGATCCGAGAACAGGCAAGGTTGTTACAGGCGGTATTGTAAGCTGTCAGGATTCCAGCTGGTTATTAAGCTGGACGATCAACAGACAGGGACAGTTCAAGGATCAGGACAAAGACAAGGTTTGTGTATGGGTATATGGTCTGTTTACAGATGTACCTGGTGATTATATCAAGAAGCCTATGAAGGAGTGTACAGGTAAGGAAATCACAGAAGAGTGGCTCTATCATCTTGGTGTTCCGGTTGACCAGATTGAAGACATGGCTGAGAACAGTGCAGTTTGTGTACCGACCATGATGCCTTATATTACAGCATTCTTTATGCCGAGAACAAAGGGTGACAGACCTGATGTTATTCCGGATGGCTGTGTAAACTTCGCATTCCTCGGACAGTTTGCCGATACACCAAGAGATACTGTATTTACTACTGAATATTCCGTAAGAACTGCTATGGAGGCTGTATATGGACTTCTTGGTGTTGACAGAGGTGTGCCGGAAGTATGGGGCAGTGTTTATGATATCAGAGAATTACTGGATAGCAGTGTGAAGCTGATGGATGGAAAATCTCCACTGGAGATCGAACTTCCGGGACCACTGGATATGCTGAAGAAACCGCTTTTGAAAGCTATTAAGGGAACTGTGGTCGAGAAAGTACTCAGAGATCATGATGTGATCAAAGATTATATGATGTAAATATAGAGATATAAGTGATATGAAAAGGCTGCAGGAGATATCCGGCAGCCTTTTTGTAAAGCCGTTAAAAGTTGATGGAAAGTTGCTTTGGTAAAGAAAAAACAGGTTGCAAATTAAAAAGACAGATGATAATATATAATGAAATATATAGAAAAAATTAATTGGGACAATAAAAAGTCTGAAAAAACAAGCAAATATGATAATATATTGGAAGCTTTACTGTAATAATGAATGTGTGGTGCAGGAGGGCTTTCAAGGGAGTGAAGGGAGGTTTTTTTATGGAACTTGAGATGTATCGCAGGTATTCGCAGATGGCAAGAGGTATTGAGAAGGCTGAGCTGGTGTTTAAAAATGGGCGTGTGTTCAGCTCTGGTACAGGAGAATTTATTGATGGTGATGTGGCTGTTGCAGATGGAATTGTGATCGGAGTCGGTACATATGAAGGAGAGACAGAGATTGATCTGGAAGGAAAAGTAATCTGTCCGGGATTTATCGACAGTCATCTGCATCTGGAATCTACTCTGGTGACGCCGGGTGAGCTGGTCCGGCAGGCTGCACAGTGTGGAACTACAACATTTATTGTAGATCCTCATGAGTCTGCAAATGTATCCGGTACGGATGGAATTGATTATATCCTGGATCAGACAGAAGATGCACCGGCGAATGTATATGTGATGATGCCTTCCTGTGTTCCGGCGACTCATGTGGATGATAACGGGTGTATTCTTACAGCAGGAAAGATGAAGGGATATCTGGAACATCCGAGGATTCTGGGACTGGGTGAAGTGATGGATGCGCCTTCTGTGATTAACGGAAGTGTTGCCATGCATGAAAAGCTTCAGTTGTTTCAGGACAGAGTGAAGGATGGCCATGCACCGTTTCTGACACCTGGAGATCTGGCAGCATATGTACTTGGCGGAATTGATACAGATCATGAGTGTGTGGATTATGAGTATGCAATGGCTGAGGCAAGAAATGGAATGCAGGTATTGATACGTGAGGGAAGTGCTGCAAGAAATCTGGATGCTATTGTGAAGGGGATTGTGGAACACCATACAGATACTTCCAGTTTCTGCTTCTGTACGGATGATAAGCATATCGAAGAAATCCGTAAAGAGGGGCATATCAATTATAATGTGAAGCGGGCTGTACAGCTTGGACTTCCGGTTGAGAAAGCACTGCAGATGGCGACGATCCAGCCTGCAAGATGCTATGGTTTATACAGACTTGGAATGATCGCACCCGGAAGACAGGCAGATTTTGTCATTCTGGATAATGTGACAGATCTGAATGTTGTAGATGTATATCATTGTGGTAAGAAGATCATTAAAGATGAGAAAGCAGAATTGAAACCATGTCCTCCATATCTGAAAAATACAGTTCATGTATCTGGGTTCAGTGAGGAACGTCTGAAACTGAAATATCCGGGAACAAAGGCAAGAGTGATTCAGATGCTTGAAAAACAGATTGTGACAAAGGATGTTCTGGAAGAGGTTCCATGGATAGAATCGGATGGTGAGAAATATTTTGCTCCGGACGGAGAATATCAGAAGATTGCAGTGATCGAGCGTCATAAGAATACGGGCAAGATGGGAGTGGGCATTATAAAAGGCTATGGAATCCGCGGCGGAGCCATTGCTTCCAGTGTTTCTCATGATTCCCACAATATTATTGTAGTAGGAGATAATGATCGTGATATGGCTATTGCTGTAAAAGAAATGATGCGGACGCAAGGTGGTTATACTCTGGTATGCAATGGAGAGATTTATGGAACCTTACCACTTCCTGTCATGGGACTGATGAGCGATGCCGGCTACGAGAGTGTAAATGAAGCACTTGCAAAAATGATTCCGAAGGCCCATGAGATGGGAGTGAAAGAAGGATTTGATCCGTTTATCACCCTGTCATTTATGGCACTTCCTGTGATTCCTGAAATCAGGATCACACCGAGAGGAATCTATCTCGTAAATGAAGACAGAATGCTGAGAACACCGTTTAGTTAAGGTGGGTGAAATGTCTTAAATGCATTATTTACGAGGATTGCCATAGAATAAAAAAATACCGTAATAAAAGTAAATGCTATATACTTTTGTTACGGTATTTTTTATAGCAGTCCTCTCAGACACGCTCCAGGTAAGAGGGTTGTTACAGGTATATTTAAGACAATATTTTTCAAGTGAAAGAAATTTATTTCGTTTTCTCCAGAGTAAAGATAAATTCGGTTCCCACACCTTCTGTACTGATCACATCGATATTCTGGTTATGTGCATTGATGATCTCTTTGACTATAGAAAGTCCAAGTCCGGTGCCTTTACGGTCTTTTCCGCGGGATGCATCAATTTTGTAGAAACGATCCCAGATTTTGCCCAGGCTTTCTTTGGGAATGCCGGTTCCGTAATCTTTTACAGAAACGAAGACCTTACCGCTTTTTACAGTTGTTTCAATCTGAACAGAGGAATTATCATTGCTGAATTTAATGGCATTATCAAGAAGGTTGTAAAGAACCTGCTGAATCTGTTCCATATCAGCTCTGACATAAAGTTCATGTCCGGAGAGTAGCAGCTCCAGACGGATCTGGCGGCTGGTGCAGATGCCCTCAAATGTAGCTGCTGTGTTTTTGATGGTATCATTGATATCAAAACGCTGGATGTGCATCATCCGTTTTTTCATATCCAGTTCATTCAGAGTCAGAAGACTGCGGGTGAGTTTTTCAAGACGTTCAGATTCAAAAGCGATGATCTTCAGATACCGTTCCTGCATTTCATATGGGATGGTACCGTCCAGTATGGCATTGACATATCCCTTGATGGAGGTAAGAGGAGAACGGAAATCATGAGAGACATTTGCAATGAATTTACGCTGATATTCTCCGTTTTTGTTCAGTTCATCGGACATATAATTCAGAGTTTTGGCAAGATATCCCATTTCATCATCAGAAGTAACGTCTATTTTATATGCAAGATTACCTCCTGCATATTCACTGGCACCTTTCATGATCCTGGCCAGGGGCTTACGTATGTAGTGGCTGTAAGCCCAGAGCAGAAGACTGGTGGCTGCATAGCACAGGAGAAAGATTACCTGCATGATAAAAAGAATACTGCTTCGGCTCTGATAAAGGTTTGTCATCGAATAATGGATTGCCACGTAACCTTTGGTTTCCATATCAGAGGTGATCGGGGCAATAACACTCAAATGATCTGTTTTAAAGAAACCATAAAACTTTCCAATCTGATAATAGTTGCTTCCCCATTTGGAAGCATCGAATTCTTCCAGTGGGATTGGATCCCGGACATCAATATTTTTCTGTGTACTTACAATGATTTCACCGTTACTGTTGATGATCCACAATACAGCATCCTGAAAATCGGAAATTGCACATAAGTGTTCCTGAAGAGTATCTACTGTACTGGAAGAGATATTGCTTTTAACTGCTTCGTTAGATGCGATATTGTGCGCTTCTGTATAAAGTGCGGCACTTAAAGAGTGTTCCAGATGCTTTTCCACCATATAAGAACCGCCGAGGGTTATGAGGAAAAATCCTAAAATCCCGATGAGAATATAAAATCTCAGGAATTTTGTGGAAAGATGATGCTGTTTCATGGATTTTTTACCTCAAATTTGTATCCGATTCCCCATACGGTGGCAATGGACCAGTGAGGATTGTCTTTGATCTTTTCACGAAGACGTTTGATATGAACGTCTACAGTACGGGTATCACCGATGTATTCGTAACCCCAGATATGATCCAGAAGCTGCTCGCGGGTAAATACCTGGTTTGGTGATGCTGCAAGGAAATAGAGAAGTTCCAGTTCCTTTGGCGGCATATCAACCTGACGACCCATGTATGTGACTGCATAGTTTGTCAGATTAACGGTCAGATCCGGGTAAGTAACACATTTTTCACTGGAAGAAGGCGATGGCTGCTTAACCTGGAAACGGCGCAGGACAGCACGTACACGGGCAACCAGTTCCTTGGAATCAAAGGGTTTGATCATATAGTCATCTGCACCCAGTTCAAGTCCGAGAACCTTGTCAAAGGTTTCGCCTTTTGCTGAAAGCATAATGATGGGAACATCAGAGGTATGTCGGATTTCACGACATACCTGATAACCGTCAATTCCCGGAAGCATCAGATCCAGAATGATCAGATCCGGGCGGAAGGAGGCAAATTCCCTTAACGCTTCTTCTCCGTCATTTACGATTTTTGTCTCGAAGCATTCTTTGGTAAGATACAGGGCAATAAGCTCTGCGATATTGTTATCATCATCAACAATAAGGATTTTCTGTTTGGAAACCATGGTGGTCCCTCCTATTTCTTAAATTCTACAATAGTAACACCTGCATCTCCTTCGCCGAATTCTCCAAGGCGGAAGGATTCCACATGCTTCTGGCGCTTCAGATAATTGTGTACACCTTTTCTCAGAGCACCGGTTCCTTTACCATGAACAATACGGACAGATTTCAGATGAGCGATATAAGCATCATCCAGATATTTGTCAAGCTCTGCAACTGCTTCATCTACCGTTTTGCCAAGCAGGTTGATCTCTGTGGATACATGGGCTGCTTTTGACATGCGGATTTTACCTGCACCTGTACGCTGCATGGTTGGTGTGGTGATCTCTGCTTCATCGATCAGTTCCAGATCAGAGATGTGAACCTTGGAACGGATGATACCCATCTGAACGAAGAGGAAACCTTTGTTGTCCGGACGGCTGCTGACAGTCCCCTTAAGATTCATGCTGAGAACCTTAACTGCATCGCCGAGGGAGATATCTTTGGCTGTGAGTTCCTTCTTCGGTTTCTTTGCAGCAGTTTTCTGAGTCATGCCTTTCTCTGCTTTATTCATATGTTTGCGCAGATTCTGGCGTTCTTTTTCCACAGCAGAGAGATCCACATGGTCTTTCTGGAATTTGTGGAACATCTTCATAGTCTGGTCTGCATATTCCTTGGCTTCGCGGAGAACTGCATGAGCTTCCTCATTGGCCTGACGGATGATGCGGTCTCGCTGCTCGTTCAACTTCTCCTGCTTGGATTCCATTTCGGATTTCAGAGAGGCAATTTCCTGTTTATACTGTTCAATCTCGCGGCGTTCATTTTCAATAGTTATACGGCTGCTTTCCAGGGAACTGAGAACATCTTCGAAAGATTCATCCTGTTCACTGATCTGTTCTTTGGCCTTATCGATGATATAGTCCGGAAGTCCAAGCTTGGAAGAAATGGCGAATGCATTACTTTTCCCGGGAACACCGATCAGCAGGCGGTAGGTCGGGCGGAGCGTTTCCACGTCAAATTCGCAGCAGGCATTTTCTACACCTGAGGTGGAGAGTGCATATACCTTCAGCTCACTGTAATGGGTGGTTGCCATAGTGCGGATTCCCTGTTCATGAAGATGGGAAAGGATCGCAATGGCAAGGGCAGCACCCTCTGTCGGATCTGTACCTGCACCAAGTTCATCGAAAAGGACAAGAGAGTGACGGTTGGCTTTTTTCAGGAAAGAAACCACGTTGGTCATATGTGAGGAGAATGTACTTAATGACTGTTCAATACTCTGTTCATCACCGATATCAGCATAAACTTCTTCAAACAGTGCAAGCTCTGAGCGGTCCAGTGTGGGAATATGAAGACCGGACTGGCCCATGAGAGTGAGAAGTCCGACAGTCTTTAAAGATACAGTTTTACCACCGGTGTTCGGACCGGTGATAACAAGCAAGTCGAAATCATCGCCGAGACGGATATCAATGGGAACAGCTTTCTTCTTATCAATGAGAGGGTGGCGTGCCTGTTTCAGACGGATGCGTCCTTCATCATTGAAGATTGGTTCTGTTGCATTCATATCCATGGCAAGGGATGCTCTGGCAAAAATGACGTCAAGCTGTACCATGATATTAAGATCTGCGCGGATAGAGTCGGTCTGTTCTGCAGTTTGCTGGCTCAGGGTGGAAAGGATCACTTCAATCTCTTTTTGTTCTTCCAGTTCCAGCTCGCGGATGTCATTATTTAGTTTTACGATTGCCATAGGTTCGATAAATAAAGTAGAACCTGTGGAGGACTGATCGTGTACCATACCCGGAACCTGTCCTTTGTATTCTGCCTTGACCGGAATGCAGTAGCGTCCGTTTCTCATGGTAATAACGGAATCCTGCAGATAATTGCGGGCACTTCCGTTTACAAGAGAGGAGAGCTGTGTATGGATCCTGTCTCCGGTAATCTTCATGTTTCTTCGAATCTGGCGGAGGTTGCTGCTTGCATCATCACTGATCTCATCTTCTGAGAGGATGCATCTGCGGATCTCTGTTGTAAGAGGAGTCAGTGGTTCCAGTGCCTCGAACATCCCGTCCAGAGAGTCCGGGAGAGAATCACCGCGCTCACTTCTGGAATAAGCTTTGACACGATTGGTGTTCTCAAGAAGGCTGCAGATGGCAAGAAGTTCACCAATCCCCAGAGAACTTCCGATTTCCAGACGTTTCAGAGAACCACGCACATCTTTGACGCTGCCAAAGGAAATATTTCCTTTCTGGAAAAGACGGGTAAGGGCATCTCTGGTCTGAGTCTGCATATGTCGGATTTCATCAATATCTGTGGATGGCTCCAGCTTCCGGCAGATTTCTTTTCCCATGGAAGAGGAAGCCTTGTCTGTCAGCATATTGATGATTTTATAATATTCAAGTGCTTTATATGCTTTCTGATTCATTGTCTGTTTAAATCTCCTGATAGATATCTTTATAATTTGCTGTCCCTGATATTATAGCATTTTTTGTTATGGAAATGTACTCCGGGATTATAGCAATTCTAAAAAAATAATTGTGTTACTGTTCACTCCGTTCACAGTAACGTAGTCAAAATTCATTCCAGATTGCCTGCGGCAATGGAATTTTGGCTTGTATGTCTCGGGATTTTGGCATATTCATGCCAAAACACCTCGCGGAATAGTGGTGTGTGAACAGTAACATAATTGTAACTGTGTTACTGTGAAATAAGCAGTTACAAATACTTTTCCTATTATATATGATTTTGGAATCTATGGAAAGCAAAAAGGATAGAAATACATAAAAATGATAGTTTTTACAAAAAAATAAAAAAAATTCAAAAAAGCTATTGACAGTTTATATAGTTTTTGGTATAGTACCAGTTGTCGCAACAATAAGTAAAACTTATAACAGAAATGCGATATGCGGAAGTGTCGGAACTGGCAGACGAGCAAGACTAAGGATCTTGTGAGCATTGCGCTCGTGTGGGTTCAAGTCCCATCTTCCGCATAAGAAACGGTTTGAATGCTATTATATGTGCATTTAAACCGTTTTTTTGTGTCATCATAATAACCTGAGCTGCAGTGTTTCGCTGATACGATAAGTGTTTCAGTAGGAGCTTCTTTTTTGTACTGTAGGAAATTACTTATAGTATATTCATAAAAAATTCATATCTTTTTGTTAAAATAATGTGTAGATTGTTACGATATAATTTGTTTGAATACAAGCGATATTGAACCTGAATGGTAACTGTTTGGCAGATTGCTGTTTTGTATGACACTGGGCAGTTATCCTGAATGGAGTGCGGCAGGAGAATCAGGTATGAAAAAAAACAAAATGGACACACAGGAATATCAGTTTATAAAAGAAACGGTAAAAAAACAGCCAAAAGAGAATGGCAGTCTGTTGCGCAGGCTGCTTATGATAGCAGGATGTGGCGTTTTGTTTGGAGGTTGCGCAGCCGTAACCTTTGCCAGTGTGTTTCCGGTTATGGCGGATAGAGAAGAGAATACACAGCAGAAAATCGAACTGACAGGATCGGATGTAGCGGAGACGATATCTGAAGAACAGGCAACAGAGAGGGAATCTGTCGCTTCAGTTTCTGAAAAAGAGGAGAAGAGTCTTCTGGCAATGCGTCAGGAGATGTATAGGGAAGTGCTGAAGGTTTCCCAAAAATCCCGAAAATCTCTTGTAAACGTGAGAGGAATTTCAAAGGATGAGGATTTGCTGAATAATTCTTATTTTCAGCAGGAAGATACGGAAGGTCTTGTCTTTCTTGAAACAGAGACGCAATTTTATATCCTGACCTATGAGGAAGAACTGGAAAATCTGCAGGAACTGCAGGTGACTTTTGCAGATGGTTCGACAGTGCAGGGAGAGATATGCAGGGGAGATGCAGATTCCGGATTTGCAGTTGCAACTGTGAGAAAAAATCTTCTCAATGACAGTACAAGAGAAGGTATCGTGGTATCTGATCTGACAGACACAAAGAAACTGGGACAGAGCGATATAGTAATTGCTATCGGAAGTCCTGCCGGTGACAGTGATGCGGTGGTTTATGGAATGATCACTTCTGTTTCTGAAAAACTATCGGTAGCGGATACGGAGTATAATGTGTTGGCTACAGATGTGCAGGGGAATGAAGATGGAAGTGGTGTGCTGCTTGATTCTGACGGAAATGTGGCAGGTATGATACTGAAGAAGAATGAAAACGATGGAGATAATATTCATGCAGTTTCCATTTCGCAGATTCTTCCGTTGGTAGAACATCTGGCTAACAAAGAGACAATCAGATATACAGGTATTTATGGAACAGAGATAACTCAGGCACAATGTAGAAAACTGGGAATTGATCAGGGACTTTACGTGGAGCGTACACAAGAAGAATCTCCTGCGATGAAGGCAGGGATACAGTGTGGAGATATCATAAGTAAGATTGATGGAACTCCCACAGAGAGTATGCAGTCTTACTATACATATCTTCAGACAAAAAAGCAGGGAGAAAATCTTACCATAACGGTTCTTCGCAAAAATTCCGATGGTGAGTATGCGGAGAAAGATTATAAGATAACAGTTGGAGAGAGATAGTGACAGGCAGAGAATCCTACAAGCGGGATTCTTTCTTGTGGAATTGTTATAATACTAAAAATAAAGGATAGAGAGGCAGGCTTTATGCGTTTTTTAAATGAGTTACATGAGGGAGACAGAATTAATGGGATTTATCTGTGCAAGCAGAAACAGTCTGCGGTAACGAAGAATGGAAAACCCTATGAGAATATTATCCTCCAGGATAAAACCGGAATCATGGATGGCAAGATCTGGGATCCGAATTCTCTTGGAATTGATGATTTTGATGCACTGGATTATATAGATGTTGTGGGAGATGTGACCAGCTTTGCAGGGGCTATGCAGCTGAATATCAAGCGTGTGCGCAAGGCTGCTGAAGATGAGTATGATCCTGCAGATTATCTTCCTGTAAGTGAGAACAGCACAGATGATATGTACAGCCAGCTGAGAGCATTTATTGACAGTGTGGAGAATACTTATCTGTCTGCACTTCTGAAGAAATTATTTGTGGAAGATGAAGCTTTTGTGAAAGCGTTTGAAGGACATTCTGCTGCGAAGACAGTACATCACGGATTTATCGGCGGTCTGATGGAACATACTCTGGGAGTGACCAGACTCTGCGATTATATGTCAAAGGCATACCCGGTCATCAACAGGGATTTACTGATCACAGCATCACTTCTTCATGATATCGGAAAGACAAAAGAATTATCTGCATTTCCGTTAAATGATTATACAGATGAAGGCCAGCTTCTGGGACATATTTATATGGGAGCACAGATGATCAATGATCTTGCACACCAGATACCGGAATTTCCGGAGGTGCTTAAGAATGAACTGATCCACTGTATTCTGTCACATCACGGAGAGCTTGAATATGGTTCCCCGAAAAAACCTGCACTGGTGGAGGCCGTAGCCCTCAATCTTGCAGATAATACAGATGCAAGAATGGAAACCATCACAGAGATTTTTGCAGCAAACAAGAGTAAAAAAGAGTGGCTTGGATATAATAAATTGTTTGAATCCAACTTAAGAAGAACAGATGAGGTGTAATCTTTATGGAATTTCGTAAGAACGATCTTGTTACGTTAGAGATAGAAGATTGCGGAATTGACGGTGAAGGTATCGGAAAAGCCGATGGCTTCACCGTTTTTGTCAAGGACGCAGTGATCGGAGATACAGTAACAGCCAAAATTATCAAGGCAAAGAAAAATTATGGTTACGGCCGTCTTATGGAGGTGCTGAAGCCATCTCCGTACAGAGTTGAGCCCAAGTGCGAATTTGCCCGTCAGTGTGGCGGATGCCAGCTTCAGGCACTTTCCTATGACCAACAGCTTGTATTTAAGACAAATAAGGTGAAGGGACATCTGGAACGTATCGGTGGCTTTACAGATATCCCCATGGAGCCGATCATTGGCATGGATGAACTTTTTCATTACAGAAATAAGGCACAGTTTCCTGTAGGCAGAAATAAAGAGGGAAAAATCGTTACAGGTTTCTATGCAGGAAGAACCCACAATATTATCGAAAACCGTGACTGTGCACTTGGTGTAGCTGAGAATAAAGAAGTTCTGGACCGTGTGATCGCACATATGGAGAAATACGGGATTGAACCATATAATGAAGCAACAGGCAAAGGGCTGGTGCGCCATGTCCTGATCCGTTACGGATACTTCACAAAAGAAGTGATGGTCTGTCTGATCCTGAACGGAAATAAGATTCCGAAAGAGGAACAGCTTGTAAAATCTCTGTGTGAGATTCCGGGAATGACAAGCATCACCATCAATGTAAATAAGAAACACAGTAATGTAATCCTTGGTGAGGAAATCCGTCTGCTCTGGGGTCAGGAATATATCACAGACAGGATCGGAGATATTTCCTATCAGATTTCTCCTCTGTCTTTCTATCAGGTAAATCCTATGCAGACCCAGAAGCTTTATGCAAAGGCACTGGAATACGCAGATCTTCACGGTCAGGAAACAGTATGGGATCTCTACTGTGGGATCGGAACCATTTCCCTGTTCCTGGCACAGAAAGCAAAATTTGTCCGCGGTGTGGAAATTGTTCCTGCAGCTATAGAGAATGCGAAAGAAAATGCGAAACTTAATGGCCTGGAGAATACAGAGTTCTTTGTGGGTAAGGCAGAAGAAGTGCTGCCAAGAGAGTATAAGAAAAATGGTGTTTATGCAGATGTTATCGTTGTAGACCCGCCAAGAAAAGGCTGTGATGAAACTCTGCTGGAGACCATGGTCGAGATGAACCCGGAGAGGATTGTGTATGTAAGTTGCGACAGTGCGACGTTGGCAAGGGATCTGAAGTATCTGTGTGAGAGAGGATATGAGCTTAGAAAAGTATGTCCGGTTGATCAATTTGGGATGACTGTTCATGTGGAGACGGTTGTTCTTTTGTCCCAACAGAAGCCAGATGACACGATAGAGATCGACTTAGACCTGGATGAGCTGGATGCCACCAGTGCCGAGTTGAAAGCAACCTATCAGGAAATCAAGGATTATGTGCTGAAAGAATCTGGCTTGAAGGTTTCAAGTTTATATATTTCTCAGGTAAAACGCAAATGTGGAATT
>ENA-UOIV01001112-UOIV01001112.1-human-gut-metagenome-genome-assembly--contig:-C59-NODE-1112-length-24423-cov-22.411770_pt1 | contig 24423 bp, 19 predicted proteins | sample MGYA00242333_ERZ723880 | MGnify/ENA metagenome assembly ERZ723880 | reverse complement strand
GTTCGTCTGAGTCGATTCCCCGCTGGGGCGCGAATATGCCTTATCATGGGTTGCATGACACCCGCAGAGCGTGCGAGCGCAGTCGCATTTGCACTCAAGAACTGCGCACTGGAAGCGATGACGCCGGGCGAGGCAACGATGCGCGCCGCGGCTGCCTACGAACGCGGCTTGAAGCCCGTGACCCATCTCATCGACGTGGCGGACGAACAGACTGCCATGCGTCTGCGCGCCGCCGCCGACCCTGCCGGAAAGGATCGTCTGGCTGCCGGCAGTCTGGATGATCATGCCACGGATCGGGCGGATGCGGTGTTCGCACGTACCGTGTTGTTGGCGGAACGTCGATGGAATCCGTCTGGCGACTTGGATGAGCTGACCGCCATTCATAAGGGGCTGTTCGAAGGCGTGTTTGAGGATGCGGGCAAGTTGCGTACCTCAAACACCACACGCGAGGTGACGAACGACCGGGCTCGAGCCGCGAATCCTGAGGCGTTCTTCCCGGCTGGGCTCATTGAGACCGGCGCGCACAACATCGCGATGGAGTTGGCGGACAAGCGCAACCTGCATGCGTTGGATCGCGACGTGTTCGTTCACGCGTTCGCTTCTATTTATGATGAGCTCGGTTATCTGCATCCGTTCCGTGGCGGCAATGCGATGGTGCTGCGTATATTCGGTTCACGCTTGGCGCATGACGCCGGCTGGGATCTCGACTGGGGCTCAGTGACGCGCGAGGAGTATCGTTCCGCCAAGCACTCGGCATATCGGGGCGACACGTCTGCACTGGAGACGATGTTCGACGCGATACTACGCCCGGCGAATCCGACGCGTGTGTTCTTGATCGCCGGCTGGAATCAGGGGCCTGCACACTGATTGCGGGTGATTGCATCGGCCTTTGGCTGATTCCTACGCCGTGATATCGCCCAGATGATGCTGGGTGTATTCGTCGGCTCGGGCGTCGATCGGGTCGTAGTCGCCGGCGTCGGCGTGCGCGATAATGGCCATCGCGTTGTCGACCAGTTTCGGGTTCAGGGCCTGCAGCCAGTGGATGCGCGGGTCACGGCCGAACCATCCCATCTGTTTGCGGGCGAGTCGCTTGGTTTTCTGTGCGATGTCCGCGAAGGCGTCGTTCACATCCCAGATGCCGTCCAGCAGGTCGATGATCTGCTGATAGCCGAGCGCACGTACGGCGGTGGCACCCAGATGCGGGCGCAACCGTTCGACTTCTTCGATGAACCCATCGTCATACATCTGCTTGGTGCGCAAATCGATGCGATGGTCCAAATCCGGGCGGTCCAGGTCGAGTCCGATCTGCACGGACGGAATCACGTACCGGTAGCGCGGCAGACTGGCCGAATACGGTTTGCCGGTAAGCTCGATGACTTCCAGCGCACGGATGGTGCGGCGTGGGTTGCGTGGGTCCATGCGCGCGGCGGCCTCGGGGTCTTTGGCCCGCAGCTCGTCGAACAAAGCACCGGCACCCTCGGTTTTCTCGCGTTCCTCAAGACGTGTGCGCACGTCGGGATCGGTGCCGGGGAAGGTGATGTCATCGATGGCCGCTCTGGCGTACAAGCCGGAGCCGCCGACGAGAATCGGCCGGATGCCACGTGATTGCAGGTCGGCGATGGTCTCGCGCGCAAGCTGCTGGAATCGGGCCACGCTCATCGTGTCTTCGGGGTCGATGATGTCGATGAGATGATGCGGCACGGCCGCCTGTTCTTCGGCGGTGGGTTTGGCGGTGCCGATATCCATGCCACGGTACATCTGGTAGGCGTCCGCGTTCACGATTTCGGCCCGCTCCCCCGCTTCGGCCAGACGCCGGGCGATGGCGATGCCCAACCCCGTCTTGCCGGACGCGGTGGGACCGACGATGGAGACGACTCGTTGCGTCATATACGCCCCCTCAGTGTCGCACGGAATAGGTCTGGCCGGCGGCCACGTCGGGGTCGGCAAGCAGATTATGGCGGCCGGCGTGTGTGACGGTGGCCGTGACGAAATCGCCGATTTCAGGTACCGGTTCGCCTTCAGGCACGCCGATGTGCACCAGCACGCCGGTTTTCTCGCGGCCGGTGACACGGTGGGTGTCGGTGTCCTTCTTGCCGAGTTTGCCGGTGATCATCACTTCGACGTCGCGGCCCTCGAATGTGGCGAGGTTCTCTTCGGTGATCTGCTCCTGCAACGCCACCAGACGGTCGAACCGGTCCTGCACCACGTCGCGCGGAATCTGTTCCATTGCGGCGGCCGGCGTGCCGGGGCGTGGCGAGTAGATGAACGTGAACGCCGAGGAGAAGCGCGCCTGGCGCACCACGTCCATGGTCTGCTGGAAGTCCTCTTCGGTTTCGCCGGGGAAGCCGACGATGATGTCGGTGGAGATCTGCGCGTCGGGCATGGCGGCGCGGATGCGGCCCAGTATGTCGAGGAACTTGGCGGAGCGGTAGGAGCGGCGCATCGCGCGCAGGATGCGGTCGGAGCCGGACTGCAGCGGGAAGTGCAGCTGGTGCATGATGTTCGGCGTTTCGGCCATCGCGGCGATGACGTCGTCGGTGAAGGCGGCCGGGTGCGGCGAGGTGAAGCGCACGCGTTCGAGACCGTCGATGGTGCCGCAGGCGCGCAACAGCTTGCTGAAAGCGTATCGATCGCCAATACCATAACCGAACGAATTCACGTTCTGGCCGAGAAGCGTAACCTCCTTGGCACCATCGGCCACACATTGGCGAATCTCATCAAGAATGTCACCGGGGCGGCGGTCCTTTTCCTTGCCTCGCGTGGTGGGCACAATACAGAACGTGCAGGTGTTATTGCAGCCCACGGAAATCGCCACCCACGAGCTGATGCGGGAGGCGCGGGCGGCGGGAAGCTGGCTCGGGAACTGCCGCAATTGTTCAGTGACCTGGACCTGCGCCTTGCCGGTCGCACGATTCTGATCCAACAGCTTGGGCAGATCTTCGATGTTCTTGGTACCGAACACCGCGGAAACCCATGGCGCAGTATCCGCGATCTTCTTGCGGTCAAGCTGGGCCATGCAGCCGCCAACGGCGATCTGCAGGTTCGGCCGAACCAGTTTGACGCGATTGAATCGGCCAATGGTGCCATACATGCGTTCGGCTGCGTTCTCGCGTACCGCACAGGTATTGAGCACCAGCAAATCGAGGTCATTGTCATTGATCTGGTCCTCGGTTGCAGGCACGTAGCCATTGGCCTCCAGCACGCCGGCGATGCGCTCGGAATCGTGCACGTTCATCTGGCAGCCGAGCGTGTGGATATGGAATACGCCCTTTCCACGCTCCCCCAGCAAGCTATCGGTTCCATCGGCTGCAATCGAGGCACGCTCCGCCTCGGTCATCATGTCTTCATTCATAACGACCGATTCTATCGGCGGGGTTCGTCATGCTCCGGTCACGTATGCCATTGGTTGTCACGATCTTAAATATGGGTTCTTGGAAAGATTCCCCGCGAACATCCAGATTGTCTGGAATCCGCCGAGTATATTGGTGGACGTGATACTTGACCGACATAGCCGACTCAAAACCTCCGATCTACAGGCCCGTCTCAAAGCGTTGGATCTTCCGGGAGGCACCTTCACTCCCGAACAGGTCGTTGAATTCGTTGACCTCATGCAGGTGTATGAAGGCGCGATGTACGAGATCAGCACCAAGCTGGAGATTCTCGACGACGAGTTCCAGGTGCGGTTCAGCCATGACCCGATACATCATATGGAACGCCGTCTGAAGTCGGTGAGCTCGATCATCGGCAAACTGGAGCGCAAGGGTCTGCCGATCGGCGTCAATTCGATTAAGGACAATCTGTTCGATGTGGCCGGCATCCGCGTGATCTGTAATTACCGCGACGACGTGTATTCCGTGTCCAACTATCTGTCGTCGCAGTCCGATATTCAGGTGCTGCGCGTCAAGGATTACATCAAGAACCCGAAACAGAACGGGTATCGTTCATTGCACGTAATCTACGCGGTGCCCGTGTTCCTCTCCTCGGGCGCGCATTACACGCCGGTGGAGGTGCAGTTCCGCACCATCGCCATGGATTATTGGGCGTCGCTGGAGCATGCGCTGCGCTACAAGACCGATTTGCCGGACAACAAGCTCGCCGAGCATTCCCAGACGCTGCTCGACTGCGCGCGCTCATTGCAGAACATCGAGGTACAGATGCAGAACATCCACCGCGACATCAACGGCGCGCCGCAAGTGGGCGAAGCGCCTAAGACCTCGGACTGAGGTGCTATGGAATCGGCCTGTGGCCGATTCATTCACCGTTGCGGCCACTTCGGCAGCCTGGCCGGCGCTTGGGCCAGTAGGGTGCCGAGGAAGATGAGGGCGCAGCCGAGGTAGCCGCGCGGGGTCATCACTTCACCGAGAAGCAACGCACCGCCTACCGCCGAGAAGAACGATTCGAGGCTCATCAGCAGGCTGGCTCGCGTCGGTGGCACCCATTGCTGGCCGACCACCTGCAAGGTGTACGCGATGCCCACCGAGCCGATGCCGGCGTACAGAATCGGAATCCAGGAATGAGCAGCGCCGGCCCAGTCGACCGAGCCTTCGATCAGCGAACCCGCCCAGCTCAGCACGGCGGTGGTGCAGAACTGGCCGAATGAAAGCTTGATGGCGTCCACGGTGCCGCCCAAAGTATCGATCACCAGAATATGCACGGCGAACAGCACGGCCGTGAACACGAGCAGGATATCCGCCAGGCCGATCGAACCGAAACCATCGGTGATGCACAGCAGATAGAAGCCGGCGATGGACAGCGCCACGGCCACGAACACCAGCATGCCGATGCGCCGGCGCAGGAACACGAAGGCCAGCAACGGCACCATCACGATGTACATGGCGGTCAGGAATCCCGCACGGCCGGCCGATTTGCCGTACAGAATGCCATACTGCTGCAGGGTGCTGGCGGTGAACAGCACGATGCCGCAGATCACGGAAATGACCACCGGGTTGGCGAGCAATCGCGCCACGGCCGAATCGGGCTTGTTCGCATTCAGCTTGGCACCGGTGATGGTAACGACGTCGGATGCACCGTTCGATGCGGCATCTGTGGAGACGGCCACGGATGCCTCGGTCCCAACGACATCGGCCCCGGCTGTATCGCCCTTATCCGCGCTCCCCCGGCCACGCATCCACAGCAGAATCGGCACCAAAGACAGTGCTCCCAGCGTGAAGCGCGCGGCGTTGAAGAACATCGGCGACATCGAATCCATGCCCTGGACCTGCGCCACGAACGCAAAACCCCAGATCAGCGCGGTCAACAACAGGCTCAGCATGCCTACGAGTTCTTGTCTTTTCACGGGGAGCCAGCCTAACGTGCGAATGTGACAGACATGAAAAAGCCCGGCCACAATGTGGTCGGGCTGTGACGTTTGACGGGCAGGCTACATGCCGCTCGCCAATCGGCTGTCGAGGCTAGTCCCTGTTGCCGAGCAGCTGCAGGATGTACAGGAACATGTTCACGAAATCGAGGTACAGGTTCAGGGCGCACAGGATGGAGATCTTCTTGACCATTTCCGGGCCCTGGGCCTCGTATTCGGTCAGCAGCGCGCGCGTGGACTGCGCGTCGTAGATGGTCATGCCGGCGAACAGGATCAGGCCGATGGCGCAGACGATCTTGGTCATGCCGTCGACCTGCACGAAGGCGAGCACGATCTGCGAGATGATGAGCACAATCAGGCCGATCATCAGGATCGGGCCGGCCTTGAGCATGTTGAACTTGGTAGTCATGCCGAACATGGTCAGCGCAAAGAAGAACGCGGCGGTGACACCGAGTGCCACGCCGATCGAGCCGAGGTCGTAGACCATGAAGATCGAGCTCAAGGTGAAGCCCATCAATGCGGCGTACACATAGAACATGACGCGCGCGGTGGCCGACTTCATCTTGGTGACGCGCATGCCGAGCACCACGGCCAGGGCAATCTGCACCACGCACAGGCCGATGAGGCCCACCATGCCGGTGGCCATGAGGAAGCTGTAGTAGGCTCCGGTGATCTGGCCGAGCACGGCGACCACGGCGGTGACGAGGATGCCGATGGTCATCTCGCCGTACACCTTGGTCACTGAGACTCGGCGGGCTTCCTCATAGTTGTAGGTCATCGTCGTGTTGATGGTGGCCGCACCCGCACCGGCACCAGTACCCTGCGGCACGTATTGGTAGGTGGGAGCGCCCTGCGGCTGGGCATAGTAGTTCTGGCCGTAACCGGACTGTGCGTATTGCTGGCCATATCCAGACTGTTGGGCGGCGTTGTAATCAGGCGGGTTGTATTGCCCGTTGTTCTGGGGCTGCTGACCGAATGTCATAATCGCTCCTTTAGCGTTTGTTCCAGTACCAATCTTAGAGGAACAAAGCTGAACATTCCATGAATATGATCGATCGGCTCGTTCTGCTCATCTCAAAGCGTAACGGGCGTTTCCACCATGCGCGTGGCATGCACTTGAGATTCGATTGACATTCGATCGCAGCTTGGACCGCCGCGCGATTCACTGCAACGTGAAGGTATGCGTCACCTTGGTGTCTTGATCCGTTGATAGGAACGCAGTGACATCCACCGTAATCGGCGAATCGTCTTGCAGCACATAGCCCAGCGTCACCGTTGCCGCGGTCCCGGGCTGTGCTTGGGCCAAATACGAATTCGCGTCATAGCCTTCAGGCTGATCGAAGTATACTGCCGTCTCCAGTTCGGTGCCGTTCTGGAACACGTTCGGGTGAGCCAAAGTGGCGAACGAGTTGTTCTTGGACGTGTTGTTCGTCCATTCATAAGTCACCAGAGCGGTGGGCTTGCCGTTATAGTCGTTGACGCTTTTCACGGCGGAGACTATTTTCACGTGGGCACCTTCGATATCACCTTCCAAATCCTGCTCGCCCTGCGCTTTCTGCTCGGATGCCTTGCTCTTGGAGGCATCAGACGATTTGCCCGCGGACTTTGATGATGAGGATTGTGACGTGTCGATGCCCTTGGACTCCTTAATGGAATCGTCAATGGCCTTGCTGGCAGCGGACTGCATGGCCAGCGTGATCACAATGGCCAACACCGACAGCACCGCCGCCACAATGGACAGCACCTTGCCGCGTTTCTTGCCCCGGAAGGTGCCCACTATGGCGATAATCGCCAGTATGACGCCGATGAAGCCAAGGATTGCGGCGATATTGTTGACGATGGGAATAAAACTCAGCACCAAACCCAACGCGCCAAACACCACGGCCGCGATGCCGCAGATGGTGGTATGCAGATGTTGCGGTTGCGGCGGCTGAGGCTGAGGCTGTTGTGGCTGGTACTGCTGTGGGGATGAGGGAACCGGCTGCGGGGCGATGTTGTGGTTGGACATGATGTGCTCCTTCTCGTATCTTCCCCGAAATAGGGATGTGAGCACGACGCTACCGGCCGCGAAACAGCGACGTTAGTGGACGAACGGTCATTGTTCGTTGCCTGTTCGGGCAATACGGAGGTGATAACGGTGCCCGCATGTCCAGTGGCGGGGGCCGGATGCAGGTCATACAGTGGAAAGCATGACGAACCCACAACGCGCCGCCGGGCCATACCCCGGTTTCCGACCCGGCTCACGGCCTGACGCTCGCCCTATGCCCGGCACGGGGTCCCCGGTTCCTACACCGGATACGGACGAGGTGCCCGTGACTACGCGCGTATGGTGTTCGGTCGTTATGGTGCCATTGGCCAGTTTCATGTGCATGGCGCAAACCTCGTTCTTCGCCCAGAATTTTGCGCAGGATTCCGCAGGATACACGCTGATGGTCCTCTGCACCTTGCTGGCATTCCCGGCAGGGTTCCTGCTCTTGGCCCGCAGCGAATACCCGGAGGCGACGTTCTGGATCGCCTGCGCGCTGGTGGTCGTGTTCCCGTATGACTCGCTCATCGCACTGATGGCGATGACCTCATTGCTCGCCCGTCGTTCAAACCGGAACACGACCATCCGCGCCACGGTTGGCGGCACCATCGTGACGCTCATCTCCCAGCTCCGCGACGCCCTGCAACAGCCCAAAGCCTCGATTTGGCATCTGATTTTCGCTCAACCGCATACCGGCGGCGATTCAGGCTCCCCGATGGTGATGCTGGTGGAGGAGCCGACCGTCATCATCACCGCCACGGTGGCCTCACTGGTGTTCGTGACCATCGCTACGCTCATCGGCCTGCATATCCGTTCGCGCGCCCGCCTGCGCACGGCGAATGCGGTGGCCAGCACGGCCACCACGCATGCCGCGACCCTGCAGACCGACCTGACCAACCAGCAGCTCGCCGACGCCATCGCAGCCGAAGCGCACGACACCCTCGCGCATTCCCTGTCCCTGATGGCCCTGAACGCCAGCGCGCTCAAGGCGGAGGCGGCCAAGCTCGGCGACTCCCCCGAAGCGCAATCGTTGGCGGATAAGGCCGAGGACATCCGTCGGCAGTCGGCCGGGGCATTGGACGAGGCCCACTCGATCATCGACATGCTGCGCAACCCGCACCAGGCATGGGAGCAGCTCGCCCCGTCCGACGACACGTCGCTGACCCGCGAATCGCTGGATGCGCTGATTGCGGACACGCGCAACTCGGGCACGTCGCTCAACACCTGGATCGATATCCAGCAGCTGAGCGTGATGGATGAGTCAATCGGCAAGGTGGCCTACCGCGCGATCCAGGAGGGATTGACGAACGCGCGGCGGCACGCGCCCGGAGCGCCGGTGTCGTTGGAGGTCTCCGCCACGCCGCAGGCGGGCGTACATATCCATATCAGCAATCCGATCGCCACGGATGCGACCGAGACGCAGCGGGCCCATGGGGCCGGACTGCCTGGTTTGGCAGCGCGCGTGCACTCGGTCAACGGGCAATGCCGGTATGGGATGGACGATCGGCACCTGTTCCATGTCGACGTGCAACTGCCTTGGCGCAGCTAAGATGGCTAGCGTGAGTGAGAAGAACGGGAATAGTGTGTCTGGTGGAAAGCCCGAACGCGGCGGTCTGACCGGAAGCGGCACCGGCTTAGAGCCCAAGCCGATCCGGGTCAGCGTCATCGATGACGATCCGATGATCTGACAGGCGATGAGCCTGATCCTCAACGATTATTCCCACGGGCGCATCGAAGTCGTCTCCACGTCCACCGATGGCGAGACCTGCGTGAGGCGGGCTGCCGAGGAAAAGCCGGATGTGGTGCTGATGGACATCGCCATGCCCGGCGTGGACGGCATCGAGGCGACCCGTCTGCTGCGCTCGCTCTCCCCCGCGCCGCACGTGCTGATCCTGACCTCGTTGAGTCCGTCCGGCACCGTGGAACGCGCGGTGGAGGCGGGCGCCGAGGGGTTCGTGTCGAAAACCGATGCGGCGGACGATATCATCCGCCGCATCATCGGGGTATGCGAGGGCGCGCCGCAGTTCAACACGGCCAGTCAGAAACAGCTGATCGACGATCTGAGCGTCACGCGGCCGCGTTCGCGCCGCGATGAGGCGCGCGCCCTGCTCGACGCGCTGCCCGACCGCGAGCGCGAGGCCGTGATGCTGGCGGCCGAGGGCTATACGAACGCCGAAATCGCCTCCCGCATGTTCATTTCGGAGCGTACGGCGAAGGCGCATCTTTCTTCCGCGGCGAACAAGCTCGACATGGGCCGCGTGCAGATGGCGCGGCTGGTGGAGCGGGCCGATCTGCCGGCGCGGCTGTAAGTCGTCCGGTTGTTGAGCCGTATCAGTCATAATGGGAATATGAGTGAAGCGATTATTCGAACATTACGTAGGGATGACTATCCGGCGCTGATCGACCTGGTGCGCCGCACCTGGTATGCCGAATTCGATGAGCGGACCGGTCTGCTGGCGGCCGAAGCGGACTGGGAGAACTGTCTGGCGCGCACCACCAACGCGTTCGTCGCCGAACTGGACGGCCAGCCGGTCGCCCTGATCGTGGGGCGCGTCGATGCGCTGGACCATCGGAGCCCGCTCAACTCGCATCGGATCAACTCGTGGAACGCGCTGGCGCGGCTCGTGTTCGCGAAGGGCGGAATCAAGGCCGCCGGCGAGATTCTGGGCATTCTCGGCATCGACAAACGGCTGCGCGCCCAGGCCGCGAGCGCCGGGCATGACTATGCGGCGGAAGTGGTGCTGTTCGTACTTGACCCGGCGGCGCGCGGCCACGGGCTGGGCCGGCGCATGTTCGAGACGCTGATGGACGCGTTCCGCCTGGCCGGCGTGCGCGACTACTTCCTGTTCACGGACACCACATGCGATGTCGGGTTCTATGTGCATCGCGGCCTGACGCAGGTGTGCGAGCAGTCACTGCCCGCATCCGTGCCGGGAGAAAACCCGTCTTCGTTCTACTTGTATGAGGGGTCGGTGCCCGAGCCGGCGTGATGTGCCCGCCGTCGGGCAAACACTGGTAGGCTTGAGCACAAGTTGGTATGCCGGCATACCGTCCACAGGCCGGCGACGAAGGGGCTGACATGGCAATCAGTGCGAAGGAACTACCACTCGGGAAAGTGTTCACCCCGGATTTCCGGTTCACGATCCCCTCATTCCAGCGGGCCTACATCTGGAAGACCGAGAACATCCTGCAACTGGTAAGCGACTTGGATGACGCCTGCAAGTCGCCCGGTACTCCGTACTTCCTCGGCTCGCTAATTCTGGTGCGCGAGGGCGATAACCGTTACGACGTAATCGACGGGCAGCAGCGGCTGGTATCCCTGTCGATCATCATCGCCGTGTTGCGCGATCTGGAGCGCGACCCGGACCTCATGCGCCAACTCGATGCGCTGCTGGTGGAGCCCGGCGACAAGCTGCGCGGCATCGTCACCGAGCCTCGCCTCACGTTGCGCGAGCGCGACGCAGCGTTCTTCCGCGAACACGTGCAGGAAGACAATCTCGAATCCGTGTTCGATATGAACGACGATGATCTAGCGACCGCAGCGCAACGCAATATCGTAGCCAACATCCGTAAGACGTACGACGAGATTTCCAATTGGTCGGATGCCGGACGCCAGCAATTCGCGCAGTATCTGGTCAACGAGGTGACGCTGGTCATCGTGACCACCGACGATCTCGACGGCGCGCATCGCATCTTCGACGTGATGAACATGCGCGGCCTGCCGCTCACCTCGTCCGACGTGTTCAAGGCGCGCGCCACGGCCGGCCTGTCGACCGCCGAACTTGACGTGTACGCCGCCCGTTGGGATGACATCATTGACCCGATTGGCGACGATCCGCATGACTGTGAGGAATTCTTCGCCTATCTGCATCTCGTGCTCACGCACAAGCCGGCCACCGACAAGCTCATCGAGGATTTCCTGGCCGACGTGCTGCAACCGTACATCGACAAAGGCACGGTGCCCACGTTCATCAACCAGGTGCTGGCACCCTACGCGATGGCGTGGCGGATCATCGCGCGCCCCAGCGATACCGTACTGCCCGCCGAAGTACGTAGCCGGCTTGAGGGATTGGATGATTACCGCAGCCACGAGTGGAAGCCCGTGGCCATGTGGGCGTTGGTCAATTCGTATCGCGGGCTGGGCGACGCCGATTTGTCGCCGTTCGTGGTTCGTGCCTCGCGTACCGACAGAACCACGGCCACGCTGGAATCGTTGGGTGCCCATGACGAGCGTCGGCTGTTGGAAATTCTGACCGCATTGGAACAGGTGACGGGCATCCGTACGCTGAATCGCACTGGAGCGTTGGAGCGGCGCGGTTATGCGAACGCCGCCATCCGTGATCTTGACAAGGGCTATCTGGTCCAGCGCGTGAACGGGTTGCATGTCTCGGACGGCGACCGTGAAGGCGCATTGGTCCGTTTGCATGGCGAGATGCAGGGTGACGGCGATTTGGTCCGTCTGCTGCTGATTCGCGCCAACGAGCAGAAGGCCGGCATGCAGTTGGATCGACCACGCCGGTTCAGTGCGCTGCCGATTATGCCGTTGGATATCGAACGGTCGAAATCGTTTGCGGACTGGCCGCAGGATCAGCATGATTTCTGGATGTACCGACTCGGCAATATGGCGCTGGTGCAGGGCCCTGAGGATCAGTTGGACAGGTTGAGTGAATATCCGGCACGTCGCGACCGCATGCTGTTGCGCGCGGATTCGCGCCGTTTCCCGCTGACCAATCAGTTGAAGGATTTCGCTGACTGCACACCTGCCCTGCTGGAAGCGCGGCAGGAAGAGTCGGTCCGACTCATCGTGGAATACTGGGGCATCCGGTATGACAAGGACGCCCGTGATCTGACCAAGCAGAATGTCGATGAGTTGTCGAAGACCTCTCCACGGCCGTCTCATAGTTCGCGGCGCGTCACGATCCGGCAGGTGATTGACGCGGGTCTTCTGGTGCCGGGCGAGCGTCTGGTGTGGGAGCGGCCGCGCAAGGGCGAGCGCTGGTTCGTCACGGTCACCGAAAACGGTCGTCTCCGTCTGGATGACGGCTCCGAATATCCGACTCCGACCGCCGCGGCCCGTGCCGCCGCCGGAGGACGTCGCGGCGGCGGTCTGGACGTGTGGAAGCGCACGCGCAACGGCCAGAAGCTCAGTGACATCTGGAAGCAGTTCCGTCTGCAGGCGCAGTAGGCTACAGTAAGCCGGCACGTCATTGGTGGCTCCCCCTCCGTGAGGGGAGCCACACGCTCATTTATTCCAGCGCCGCCACGATTTCAGCCGGTGTTTTGCAATATTCGGGAAAATGACTGATTAATTCGGCATCCGATGTGACCACACAGTTGGCACCGGATTGTTGCGCGGCAACGATGATCAGATCATCTTCAAAATCCCGATGCCGTTTTTGCAGGGAAAAAGCCTTATCACATGTCGACTCATCGACAGCGACGATGTCACACATCTCCTTCACCTGCTCGATACAATGCCATGGCACCCGTGACGACAGAAAGCTTCGAGTGAAATTCTCCACTTCCGATTCATTCGATTTGAATTCCCTACGAATCGCCGATGATGATAGGTATGCGATATCCTTCAGCGACAATGACGCGCACAACAACGTAACGTTGTTCTTCGCGCCAAGTTCCATAACCGATTCCGCCATCTTGGCGTGATCATCGCGATGGAGCAAATAGTCCAACAGTACATTGGTATCAAGCAAAATACGCTGCATGGAAACGTCGGTCATCAATCGACCCTCTTCATGTTGTAATACGCATCAAGTTGCTCGTCGTACATTTTGTCGCGGAACTGCTTGTAGGTAAGGCCTTCCATGAGGTCGGTGTCTTCTGAGATCAGTCCGGCCTTGACCAGTTCCTTGTGCACGTATCCGGCACCTTCTCGAATCAGTTTCAGCTTGCGCTGCTTTTCCGCCTCGCGGGCCTGCTCTTCGGCGGTCGTTTCCAATGCCGGCACTTCCTTGCGGTCGGCGATGTACAACCACAGCGACCGGATTACGTCACTCACCGATACGCCTTTGCCCTTGAGGACTTCTTCGACCTCGTTCTTCAGTTTCGCATCAATGCGAACGTTCATTTGGACCATGGTCATGGCAACCTCCATTCCAAAGATGCTATACAGTATAGCATACTGACGTGCATGAAAAAGGCCGGCATCCGTTGGTGGATACCGACCTTTACTCCCCCTCAGTCAGCTTCGCTGACAGCTCCCCTCAGAGAGGGGAGCCAGAATAAGTCACTTCATGAGGTTGCGCAGCACGTACTGGAGGATGCCGCCGTTACGGTAGTAGTCGGCCTCACCGGGCGTGTCGATGCGGACCACCGCGTCGAACTCGGTCTTGGAGCCGTCCTCGTGGGTGGCGGTGACGTGGACCGTCTTGGGGGTCACGCCCTCGTTGAGCTTCTCGACGCCGGCGATATCGTAGGTCTCGGTGCCGTTGAGGCCCAGGGACTCATAGGATTCGCCTGCCGGGAACTGCAACGGCAGCACGCCCATGCCAATCAGGTTGGAGCGATGGATGCGCTCGAAGCTTTCGGTGATCACGGCCTTGACGCCGAGCATCACCGTGCCCTTGGCGGCCCAGTCGCGCGAGGAGCCGGTGCCGTATTCCTTGCCGGCGAGCACCACGAGCGGCACCTTGTTGTCGATGTAGTCGCGGGAGGCTTCGAAGATCGTGGTCGGCTTCTTGGCGAGGAAGTCGTAGGTGAAGCCGCCAGGCGTCACCTCCTCGCCCACGGAGGCGAGCAGCTGGTTGCGCAGACGGATGTTGCCGAACGTGCCGCGCACCATGATCTCGTGGTTGCCTCGGCGAGAACCGTAAGAGTTGAAGTTCTTCGGCTCCACGCCGCGCTCGGTCAGATACTTGCCGGCCGGGCTGGAGGCCTTGAACGCGCCTGCCGGGGAGATGTGGTCGGTGGTGACCGAGTCGCCCAGGAGGGCCAGCACACGGGCGCCGTGGATATCGGCGACCGGGTCCGGCGTGGCCTTCATGCCGTCGAAGAAGGTTTGCTTGCGCACATAGGTGGACTTGTCGTTCCACGCGAACAGCTCGCCTTCCGGCACGTCGAGGCCCTTCCAGCGGTGGTCGCCGTCGAACACGGAGGCGTAGTCCTTGAGGAACATCTCGCGGCTCACGCTGCCGTCGACCACGGCGGCGACCTCGGCATTGGTGGGCCAGATGTCCTTCAAGTACACGTCGTTGCCGTCCGCGTCGGTGCCGAGCGGCTGGGTCTCGAAGTCGAAGTCCATCGTGCCGGCGAGCGCGTAGGCGATGACCAGCGGCGGGGAGGCCAGGTAGTTCATCTTGACGTCCGGGCTGATGCGGCCTTCGAAGTTGCGGTTGCCGGAGAGCACGGCGGTGACGGTCAGGTCGTTGGCGTTGATCGCCTCGGAAATCTCGGGCAGCAGCGGGCCGGAGTTGCCGATGCAGGTGGCGCAGCCGAAGCCGACGAGCTGGTAGCCGAGTGCATCGAGGTCGTCCTGCAGCCCCGCGGCCTTGAGGTAGTCGGCCACGACCTGCGAGCCGGGAGCCAGCGAGGTCTTGACCCAGGGCTTGGGCTTAAGGCCCCTAGCATGTGCGTTGCGGGCGATCAGGCCGGCGGCGATCATCACGGACGGGTTGGAGGTGTTGGTGCATGAGGTGATCGAGGCGATGGCCACGTCGCCGTTTTCGATGTCGAAATCGCCACGGAAGTCGGTGGACACGGCCACCGGATCCTTGACGGTCTTCTCGGTCTCGTAGGCGGGGGCGGTCTTCTCGAACATGCTCTTGGCTTCGGACAGCAGAATGCGGTCCTGCGGGCGCTTCGGGCCAGCGATGGACGGCACCACGGTACCGAGGTCGAGTTCCTCGTATTCGGAGTACTGCGGTTCCACGTAATCCGGGTCGGAAGCGTCGCCCCACAGCTTGTTGGCCTTGGCGTAGGCTTCGACCAACGCGACCTGCTCTTCGGAGCGGCCGGTCAGGCGCAGGTAGTTGAGCGTGACATTGTCAATCGGGAAGATGCCGCAGGTGGAGCCGAACTCGGGGCCCATGTTGCCGATGGTGGCGCGGTTGGCCAGCGGCACGGAGGCGATGCCTTCGCCGTAGAATTCCACGAACTTACCGACCACGCCGTGCTTGCGGAGCATGTCGGTGATGGTCAGGACCACATCGGTGGCGGTAACGCCCTCCGGGATGGAGCCGGTGAGCTTGAAGCCGACCACGCGCGGGACGAGCATGGAGATCGGCTGGCCGAGCATGGCGGCCTCGGCTTCAATGCCGCCGACGCCCCAGCCGAGCACGCCCAGACCGTTTTCGGTGGTGGTGTGCGAGTCGGTGCCCACGCAGGAGTCGAGGTAGGCGAGCGCGTTGCCGTTGGCCTCGGCCTTGCTCATGACCACCTTGGCCAAGTATTCGATGTTGACCTGGTGGATAATGCCGGTTCCCGGCGGCACCACGCGGAAGTTCTTGAATGCCTGCTGACCCCAGCGCAGGAACTGGTAGCGTTCGCCGTTGCGCTGGTACTCGATGTCCATGTTTTGCTGGACCGCGTCGGCGATGCCGTACTTGTCGATCTGCACGGAATGGTCGATGACCATATCGGACTGGACCTGCGGGTTGATGACCTCCGGGTCGCCGCCGAGGTCCTTGACCGCGTCACGCATGGTGGCGAGGTCCACGATGCAGGGCACGCCGGTGAAGTCCTGCATGATCACGCGGGACGGCGTGAACTGGATTTCGTGGCTGGGTTCGGCGTTCGGATCCCAGTCGAGCAGGGTCTTGACGTGCTCGTCGGTGATGTTGGCACCGTCGATGTTGCGCACCAGATTCTCGACCAGTACCTTCAGCGAGTACGGCAGATGATCGATGCCGTCGAGATTGGCGATGTTGTAGTAATCGAAGTCCTTGCCGGCTGCCTTGAGGGTAGCCAGCTGGTCGTCGCGTAAGGACATGCTTCCTCCGAAATCATGAATCGGCTTATGATGCCGCTGATTATCCGCTACACATGGTACGGGCACGTTACCGAGGCTCTGGCGTGTCGGCTTGAAGTATGAGACAATCGCGCCGCCGTCTCAATGCCGACGCGAGAGCTTGCCCGTCAGTCCGCGCACGAGCGGCGCCAGCCACAGGCACAGCGCGAAGATCAGCGCGGAACCGGCCAACGCGATCAGCGTGGCCACCATCGTGGCGCCGGTCGGCAGAATCAGGGCGAAGAAGTTCGCCACGAACGGGACGAACGCGCCGATTACGCCCGCCGCCGCGAACACCGCCACCAGCACGCCACGCCAACCGTTGAGTGGTCTGGCCACGCGGGCCAGCACGAACACGCCCATCGCGAACAGGATGATGGCGCTGGTGGCGCGCAGGGCGGACAGGTCCGCGGCATCGCCGGTCACGTTCCAGCCCATGACCGGCGGCAGCACCCAAGCGGCCAGCAGCACCGACAGCGCGGTGGCGATGCCGCCCGGCAGCGCGAACGTGACCACGCGCTTGAGGAATCCCGGAATATAGCGGCGCGTGTTCGGCGCGAGCGCCAGAATGAACGCGGGCATGCCGATGGTGAGAGCGCCGATATACGTGATATGGCGCGGCAGGTATGGGTATGGGATTTGCGTCAGCACTACGCCGAGCGAGATCAGCGCGGAGTACACGGTTTTGACGAGGAACAGGCTGGCCACGCGCTCCATATTGGCCATGACCTGACGGCCCCGCGCCACGACGTCCGGCAGGTGCGAGAACTTCGAATCCACCAGCACCACCTGGGCCACGGCCTTGGTGGCGGGCGCCGCATTGCCCATGGCGATGCCGAGGTCCGCCTCCTTGATGGCGAGCGCGTCGTTGACGCCGTCGCCGGTCATGGCAACCACGTGGTTCTGCGTGTGCAACGCCTGCACGATGGCCTTCTTCTGGTCAGGCAGCACGCGGCCGAGCACATCGACGTTTTCGAGCACGCGGGCCAGTTCGTTCACGTCCTCGGGCAGTTCGCGCGCGTCCATCGCCACCGGCTCATGGTCGCCTGTCAGTTTCACTCTGCGGGCGATGGCACCCACGGTCACTGGATTGTCACCGGAAATCACACGACAGCGCACACCCTGCTCACGGAACCAAGCGAGCGTCCGCTCGGCGTCCTCGCGAATCTTCTCAGAGCACAACACCAACGCCACCGGCTCAGCCTGCACATCCAGTTGCCGGCCGTCCGAGACATTGGCTCCCTCAACTGCTCCCCTCAGTCGCTTTTGGCGACAGCTCCCCTCGGAGAGGGGAGCTGTAGACCGCGCAACCAGCAACACACGGTTGCCGTCATTGGCATACTCGTTAACCTGCTGCAACACCGACGAATAGTCACCCTCAAGCGCAGAAATAATCACCTCCGGCGCTCCCATGTACCAGGTCTCGCCGGATTTACGCACCGCACTCCATTTGCGCGCCGAAGAGAACGGGACACGAGACTCAACCGCACCTGCCCCATATCCTTGGGCCTTGAGCCCGGCGAGTACGGCTTGGCCGGTGCCGTTGGGCTGCTCTTCGTTGCAGCAGTCGTAGAGGGCCTGCGTGGCTGCCTGTTCCGCAGCCGCATTGGCGGAATCGAGCATCACGAGCCGGTTGAAGGCGATACCGCCATCGGTGATCGTGCCGGTTTTATCGAGGTTCAGCGCGTCCACGCGAGCCAGTGTCTCCACGGATTCAAGCTCCTGCACCAGCGTATTGTGACGGGCGAGACGCATGGCGGCCACCGCGAAGTTCAGCGAAGTCAGCAGCACCAAGCCTTCGGGAATCATGCCTACTACGCCGGCGACCGCGGAAACCACGGCTTGCCGCCATTCGCCGGTGGAGAGTGCCGTGCCCCAACCGCCGACCGTATGAATCTGCGAAAGAATCAGCAGAATGCACAGCGGTACCACGAGGAAGGTCATGAATTTCAGAATCGTGTTGATGCCCTTGTTCAGGTCGGACACGGTTTTCTTGTATACCTTGGCCTGCGCGGTGAGCGTGGCGGCGTAGGAATGGCTGCCGACCGCATTGACCTTGACCAATGCCATGCCGGAGACCGCGGTGGCGCCGGAATACACCTGCTCCCCCACCTTGTGGCGCACGGTACGCGATTCGCCGGTGAGCATGGACTCGTCAAGCTCCAGTCCCCAGGTCTGGATGATCTGCCCGTCGGCCGGCACCTGTTCGCCGGCACGGATCCACAGCAGGTCGTCGAGCACGATCTCGTTGTGGGGCACCTCCACGTCCCTGCCGTCACGATGCACGAGGAATTCGGAGGCCACAAGGATGGAAAGCCTGTCCAGCGTGCGCTTGGCCCTGAGTTCGGTGACGATGCCGATGCCCGTGTTGATGATGATGACGAAACCGAACACCGCGTCCCTCCAGGAACCGGTGATCAGCACCAGTACCATCGCGGCGAAGATGATGCCGTTGAACAGCGTGAATACGTTGGCTCGCACGATATCTTGAACCGAACGCGAGGTGGATGTTTTCACCGCATTCGATTGGCCACTTTCGATACGCTGCACCACTTCTTTGGGGGTAAGACCGGTCGCTCCGATCTCAGGCATTTCCACGGCTGTTGTTGCACTCATATTCCCCAGCCTACCGCGTCTTGTTTCGCAATCCGCTAAGGCTCAGGGATGATTCAGGGTGCTTTCTCAGCTTCAAGGGCCTGATTCGGCTCAGGAAACGGTGACTTTGATCTCGCGTTCGTGGGGTTCGTCGCGCGTGATGGTGAGCACGGCGTCAGTAATAGTCATTGGCTTGGTATCGGCAGTGTCGCCAGAATCGGCACTGTTGGTGTTGAGGTGAAGGATGACGGCGTACAGCAGTTCATCTTCGGGCGCATGCTTTGGATCAATGAGAGCGACTGGAATACCGGCTTCACGCGCATTGGTCAACGTCTGGTTCCAGCTCTCCCGGTTGGCGTCGGTAACGTCGATGCCGCTGATAACCACGATTTTGACCGCGCGAGCTACGAAATCGGCAACACCCTGCTGTGCGGTGGCCGCATTCTTGTCGACGCCAGTATGAGCATCCATACTATCGGCACCGTTTTCGCTGGTAGTGCCGGCGTCAGAAGATTCGGTTTCACCGGATACACCATCAGTTGCGTTTGCCGAGCTTGCGGATGTTTCGAGCGAGGCATAGTAGACATTGAGTTTGTCATCAGACAGCGCATTGATGACGAACTCGTCTGCGGCGGTGTCAGTCGACCCCACAAAGCCGACTGTGACATCCGTGGGATGTGTGGAATCGTGGGCGACTTCCGGCATGCTGTCTTGGGTATCGCCGACCGCCCTACCGGCCGGCGTGCAGGCGGCCAGGGACAACACAGCCGCCATGCAGGCCAGCAATCCGAGAATTCGTCGTGTCATATGCTCACCTGTCAGCGGGTAAACAGGGCCACCGTCTCAACATGGTGGGTCATCGGGTAGATATCGAAGGCACGGATGTCTTTGAGCTCGTAGCCTTCGCCGATGAGTGTCGCGGTGTCGCGTGCGAGGCTGGTGGGATCACAGGCGATGTAGACCACGCTGGATGCGCCGGCCGCGGCAATCTGGCGGCAGACCTTGGCACGAGCACCGGCACGCGGCGGATCAAGCACTACGACATTCGGCTTGGCCAGATGCGCCGGCACATGGTCCAGCGTGCGCGAGACGTCACCCGCGCGGGCGTCCACGTCGTTCAGGTTCATGGCGCGCAGATTGCGCTGGGCGTTCTTGACGGCCACACGCGCGCCTTCAACGCTGAGCATGCGGGTGCGTTCACCGGTCATTGTGGCCAGCGGCAGGGTGAACAGGCCGGAACCGGAATACAAATCCCAGATTACGGCGTCCGCCGCTGACTGCAGCTGCCCGTTGACCAGGTTGATCACGTGCGTACCGAGGGCGATCGGCGCTTGGCGATGCACTTGCCAGAAACCGTTGGCGTCAACCTGATAGTCGAAGGTCGTGCCGTTGATGGTCACCTGTTCGGTGAGCAGCTGGGAGCCGGCGCGCAGTTCGCCGTCCACAAGTACGGCGTAATTGTCGTCTGCTGCCGCGGTATCGACGATCTCGCCGCGCGGTTCGGGCACGGAAAGACGAATCTGGGAGCCGGGTTCAAAGCCGCCTTCCCACACGTGTTCGCGCTTGGCGACGTCCAGCAGCGTGCGCGTGGCAAGCGGCATGGTGTCGATGGCCACGCGGTTGTGTGTGCCGCGCCGGCGCATGGATGGCATGCCGTTGTCGTCGGCAATCATTTCGATGCGGGTACGCCAATTGAGGCCGCCGGCTGCCTTGTCGCCGGGCATGCGCTCGATGGGAACGGCCACGTCGATATGGCCGAGTCGGCTCATCTGTTCGGAGACGGTGATGGCCTTCCACTTGAGCTGGCCGGGCAAAGAGACGTGCACGAGATCCGCGCCGCCCACTCCCCCGCCCATCGCCAAGGGACCGGCAAGTGGCCATGCCGGGGTGACTCGGTCTTCGGACGGCTCGAGAACCTCGACGACTTCGCCGGTCCAGAACCGGTCGTCCCGGTCGTGGGGCTCGTCAAGTTCGACTCGCACGAGTTCGTCGGGCAAGGCGAAGCGGACGAACACCACACGACCGTCGATATGGGCCACGCAGCGGCCTTGGTCGGCGTATCGTTCGATACGAACTTCAGCTTGCATCATCGTCCTTTCCGGTTGCGCTCGGTTCGAGTTCGGCATCAACAGCGACTTCAGTCTGTATCTTCCTAGCCGCGACCTTATGCCGGTGCATCGGCGTGGCAATAATGAGGTAACTCACCCAAATCGCCAATGCCCAGAACGGAATGCCCATGAGCAGGCGGGTCACGCCGAGTGCAGCCACATGGTTGGTCAGATACAGCGGCACCTGCACCACCAGCCGCAGCAGGAACAGACCGACCCACAGGCCGGTGACAATCATATAGGCGCGTTTCAGGGCCTTGTCGTCCATCCAGTCATGGAACCATGCCTTGAAATGCTCGGTGGGCAGGCTACGGATGAATTCGACGACCAAACCCAGTCCGGGCACGCGCGCAATCAGCGACACGGCAAGCAACGCGGCATAGCCAGCATTGGTAATGAATCCGAAGATGTAGTAATTGCGGGCCTCATGAGTCTGCCATGCCCAAATCAGGCAGATGCCTACCGCCACCAGACCAGAGACCGCGCCCATTACCGACTGGCGCTGAATCAGTCGCACAATAACCTGCAATACCGCCAACACGGCCGAAACCGCAATGGTGAGATTCAGATTGCTCGTGGCCACGAACAGTACGACGAACACCACGCCAGGCAGCATGGATTCGATGACGCCACGCGGGCCACCGATGGCGTCGATGACGGAGAAATCCTCGCCTTCATTGCCGGCGTCGGCTAGAGCGGACAGGCCGGTGCGTTTGTTGTCTGCCAAGTCTCTTCCTATAGATCAGCGAACTTCGGAGAACATCGGGCCGCGAGACAGCGTGGTCTTCACTTCGGTCTGCTGGTCCTGGCTCAACGGGCCCTTCGGCTTGTTGTCCGGAATGTCCTTGAAGTGTTCCTTGCCGTTCGCCTCGCCGGCTTCGGCCGCGGCCTTGGCGGCCTTACGCTCAGCGGGGGCGACCGGCGGATGCATCGGGATCAGATCGCGCGGCGCCAAAGGCTCCTCGCCACGCTCGACGACGATGCCGGCGAAGAACTTGTTCAGCGCCTCGGTCTCCGGGCTGTCCGGATCGATAGCAGCCTTGCCGGAGAAGATGCCACGCAGCATCCAGCGCGGGCCGTCCACACCAACGATGCGCGTGTTCACGGTCTTGCCGCCCTTGACATTGACCGGCAGCTTCAGTTCGGTGCCGAACACACCGTCCACTTCAGAAGCGGCCTTGTTGGCTTCAAGCAGGTCACCGCGAACGTCATCCCACAGTCCCAGGGTCTTGGGTGCGGCAAAGGCTTCGATCTCCAGGCTGGAGGAGCCGAAGGTGATGGTGGAACCAAGCACTTGCTGGGTGGCGCGGTTGGCCTTGATACGCAGTTGGATGCCCCGGAGGAAGGGCAGGTAGTAGGCGCCCAGATCCAGATAATCGTCATAATCGGGCACGTCCTCATCATTGACGTCCCACGGGCCTCGCTCTTCTCCGCGGCCCTGGTATTCGCTGGCCGGTTCGGCGAGCACGGTCTCCGCGCTCTCGGCCTTTGCGGCAGCGTTCGCTTCTGCGGCAGCCACCTTGTCTTCATCGACAGGCTCAACGGCCGGCTCGGCTTCCTTCTTGCTCTTCTTCTTGCCGAATCCGAACAGTCCCATAATTCCTCGTTTCATGTAACGGTTGCAACCTTGCTAACACTAGCACTCAGGCTTAGAGAAAGCTGAGCATCGCGGCCGCCGATGTCCGGTTCGATTCGTAGGGAGGCCAAAATAGTATGGCCGCATGACCATCACCATTACCACGTCTAACGTCAACGGCATTCGTGCGGCCAAGCGCAAGGGCATCGAGGATTGGGCCGGCAAGCATGCGCCGGATGTCTGGTGCATACAGGAGGTTCGCGCGCCTCAAGACGATGTCGATTCTATTTTCGATGAATTTGGTTTCGAATACGCCACCGCCGGCAAGATCGAGGCACCGGCCAACCTCCATGCCATGAACGAGGTCTGCCGGGTGAAAGGCCGCGCGGGAGTCGGACTGCTCACCGACTTGGAAGTGCTTGACAAGCGATATGGGCTGCCAGGTCTGAGCGAGGATGTGGATTCAGGGCGTTGGATCGAAACCGATGTCAAAACGCCTGAGGGCTACGCGATCACCGTGGCATCCGTATATGTGCATGCTGGCAACACCGATTATCCGACCAAAATGGAACAGAAGTACCGTTTTCTGGACACGATGCTGAAGCGCATGGGCGCGTTGCGGGACGAGGCTGCGCATGGCGGCAAACAGGCCGTGCTCTGCGGCGATTTCAACATCGCGCACACGCCGCTTGATATCAAGAACGCCAAGGCCAATGAGAAGCACGCCGGATTTCTGCCCGAAGAACGTGCCTACGTGGACAAATGGCTGGACGAATACGAGTTCGTGGATGTGATGCGTTCGTTGGCCGGCGACATTCAGGGGCCATACACCTGGTGGAGCCAGCGAGGGCGCGCTTTCGACAACAATGTCGGCTGGAGAATCGACTACCAGTTCGCCACGCCCGAGTTGGCGGAGACCGCACGCGGATTCGTCATCGACAAGGCTCCCACGTATGACAAACGCTGGTCCGATCACGCCCCACTCACGATCACATACGAGGTATGACATATTCCGTGGGACAACATCCGAAAATCGACGATTTTCGCGGGCCGTCCCACACCCCACAGCATGAGTAATTATCGACCACACTAAGAATGGCGTAATTCCGGGCTTCGTGAGAAATCTGCTGTGGGACAACACTCATGTCCATCGATTGATGTTGATGTTGTCCCACAAATTGTGGGACAACATCGGGAAAACACCAATTTTTGCCTTTCGTCCCACGCGAACCATCATGCAAACCTGCGCATACGAATATTGGGTTCTTTCCACGGATGGAAAGAACCCAATACAATGCGCTCAAACGCAGATTATCAGTCCAGACCGAGTTGGAGCTTGCCGCCGGGGATGGCGTCGAGCAGGTCTCGGGTGTACTGCTTCTGCGGGTGGTCGAAGACCTCGTCGGTGGTGGCGTGCTCCACGAGCTTGCCGTGCTGCATCACCACAACCTCGTCGGCGATCTGGCGGACCACGGCCAGATCGTGGGTGATGAACAGGTAGCTCAGGCCCTTTTCGGCCTGCAGATCGTTGAGCAGGCGCAACACCTGGTCCTGCACCAGCACGTCCAAAGCGGACACGGCCTCATCGCACACGATGACGTCCGGGTCCAGAGCCATGGCTCGTGCGATGGCGATGCGCTGGCGCTGGCCACCAGAGAGCTCGTTCGGGTAACGGCCCATCACGGAAGCCGGCATCTCGACCATGTCCAGCAGTTCCTTGACACGGTTGGCACGCCACTTCTTGTCGCCGATCTTGTGGATGCGCAGCGGCTCCTCAATGGAACGGAAGATGGAGTACATCGGGTCGAGCGAACCGTAGGGGTTCTGGAACACCGGCTG
>ENA-UOIV01001109-UOIV01001109.1-human-gut-metagenome-genome-assembly--contig:-C59-NODE-1109-length-24500-cov-12.281980_pt1 | contig 24500 bp, 32 predicted proteins | sample MGYA00242333_ERZ723880 | MGnify/ENA metagenome assembly ERZ723880 | reverse complement strand
GAGTCCCCTATCAGTAAAGATGGTAAAATCAAACTCACTTAACAATCGTTAATAAAGTAGTATTTTCTTTTCTATATGTTCAATCTTATGAGAAAGAATATAGAATTATAAACAGTTGTTAATACCTGCGGAGGTGGGTAAAATCATGACCGTAAGAGAGATATTTCTATCAATCTGTGAACAGAGAAATATGAGCCAAACCGATATGGCCAGAGAATTGGGGTATGAAAGGCAAGCGAATGTTGCAGTTCCTCTTTCAAGAAATGATGGTATGGGAATGAGAGTTGATACTTTTATTCGCTGGGCTGAGGCTCTTGGCTATCAGGTGATCTTGCAATCAGAAGATACCGGTGATGATGAATTTATTTTGGATGGTGAGAGCGAATGGGAGTAGGGGTCATTACAAATCTGTTGAAGAGCCATGGTTATTCTGTTCGTACTCTAACAGAAAAACTTTGGACAGAAAAAGGCTTAAATGTATCTTATGACACAGTTGCCGCATATTGCAGAGCTTCTGACGAGAGTTATGGAAAACCGGAAGTGTGGTTGGCAATTAAGGAATGTTTATCTGACATGAAAGTTGAGTGGAAGCCATGAGGTATGGATATGGTAGAGTATCGGCCAGAGATCAGAACCTTGCCCGTCAGATAGCGGCACTGAAAAAGTTTGACCCTTATCTCCCTGATGACCATATCTACACAGACAAGCAGAGCGGGAAGAATTTCAACAGGGAGCATTACTTAGAGTTAAAGGCCATTCTGGTTCCCGGAGATGAAATTCTGGTGGAGGAATTAGACCGCTTTGGCCGGAACAAAGCGGAGATCAAGGCTGAGTTGGAGTGGTTCAAAGAACATGGTGTTATCGTCCGGGTGTTTGATGTTCCTACTACGCTGATTGACTTCCATGGCCAGGGGTGGATTGGTGAGATGGTCAACAATATCCTGATTGAAGTCATGGGAGCCATGGCGGAGCAGGAGCGTAAGAAGATCAGGAAGCGTCAGGCTGAGGGCATAGCTGCAATGCCGGTAGTGAATGGCCGGAAGGTGTCTGGTAAGACTGGTAGAGGATTTGGCCGTCCGGCCTGTCCGGTAGACAATGAAGTGTTCCTGGCTCTTGTCCGGCAACAGAGAGAAGGACTGATTACCGTGAATGACGCTTGCCGTCAACTTGGTATCAGCCGTCCTACATGGTATGATCGTGTAAGAAAGGTGGGTTGAATATGAAGCGTTTCGCCAGTATTATTTTAGGTATTGCAGTCATATTGGCTGGTGTTGGCCTCATGTTAGACGGTTTTTCCAAAATAGACAGTGAAAATGAAAAGGAAATCCAAGAACAACAAGAACAATCCATGGTTGATACCCTAAAAGCAGGATATGACCAGTTGGAAATTGGAATGAGTTATGAGGATTGTGTTTCAATATTGGGAGCAGATGGAGAATTATTCAGCGAAACCGAATCTGAATATTTTGGAAAAACCCAGGTTTATCTTTGGAAGCCATACCAAGACGCACTGTTTGTGGGTATTGAAGCCCATTTTACGGATGGTAAACTAACCGACAAAGCATGGATGGAAGCATAATATTGAATATGATTGGCTCCCGCAAGGGCGGGAGTAACAGCCACTACGGGCTATCGGAGAAATCCGGTAGTCCGTTTTCTTTTGGAGGTAACTATGAAGCTGGTAAAGAAAATCAATGTTCTTGGCACTCCGTATTCCGTTTATCGTGTAAAGGCTGATGAAAATGAATATATGAGCAAGATGAATTACGGTGGAATGTGTACTACCGATGACCACCGCATTTATTATCTTGATTTGAGTACGGTTCCGAATTGGGACGATGAACCGGAAAAGGTTCGTAAGAGTCAGGAGAATTGTACGCTACGGCATGAAGTCATTCATGCGTTTTTCAACGAGTCCGGTCTTCAATGGAACAGTTTTGCTCCCGAAAAAGCCTGGGTAAAGAATGAGGAAATGGTAGATTGGTTTGCCATTCAGTTTCCGAAGATTTACGCCGTGTATCAGCAGCTTGGAATCATGTGAGGTGCAATTATGGATTATGTGAAACTGGCAAACAATATTGTCCGGCATATTGAAAATAAGCCGTATGACCATGGGGCTTATATCGACCTTCTTTCCTTGTGCCGTCAGTGGGAAGAAATTGATTTTCAGGCGGCTCACGACCTGAATGAAAAGCTGAGAAGTCTTTGCGCCAAGCAGTTAAGAGTGTGCAATCCGAAGGAAGCTCAAAAGTTCTATGAAGCATGGCGAAAGAGTCTTCTGTTTGACGCTCCCTATAAGTTCGATGCGTTCATGACCTACATCGAGCTTGACAGGAAGCCGGAAAAGAGGTTTTATGCTCCCAGGCGGCATTACTTGAAGCCTATGGTGCAGGGTTTTCAAGATATTCTTGACAAAAAGCTGCGTCTTTTGACAATATCTATGCCCAAGAGAGCAGGAAAGTCCCAAACTGGTATCAATTTTGTTAATATGATTTCCGGTAAGTATCCTGACAGGGCTACTCTCATGGAAGGAACCGGTGATGACCTTGTAAAGAGCTTTTATAATGGGTGCCTGGAATATCTGACGGTTCCCAATGAATATCTGTTCTACGATGTATTCCCGGAAGCTCGTCTGGTTCAGACCGGAGCCGATACGAAGATCATCAATCTTAAATCCAAGTCCAGATTCCCTACCATCATGTGCCGTTCCATTGACGCTCGTCAGGTAGGCTTGTCCGAAGCTACGAATGTTCTCTATCTCGATGACTGCGTAGAGGGCCGTGAGGAAGCTAAAAACCGGCAGCGGCTCGATGATAAGTGGGAAGTCATTTCCGGCGATATTATGGGTCGTGCCATTGAAGGTACGCCCATGGTGTTTACCGGTACCCGATATTCCCTTTATGACCCTATTGGCCGTGTGCAGGAATACGCTCAAAGAGAGGGGTGGAATTGGAGGGCAATCGAGATTCCGGCTCTTGACCCTATCACGGACGAAAGCAATTATGAGTATGAGCGGGAGGGCCAGAAGATTTTCACAACGGCTTACTTCCGGGAGCAGAGGGAACTTCTTTCCTCTGAGCAGTTTGAGAGTGAGTTTCAGCAACAGCCTTTTGAAGCCAAGGGCTTATTGTTCAACAAGGACGAGCTGAATTACTTCTTTGAGTTGCCCCCTGATCGAGAGCCGGACACGGTGATTGCAGTTTGCGATACCGCCGAAAGCGGAAGCGATAGCACCGCCATGGTTATTTTGAAATTGTACGGAGAAGATGTTTTTGTGGCAGATGTTGTTTTCGATGACTCTCCCGCTGAGGCGACAAAGCCTCAATGTGCAAAGAAGCTGGTTGAACACAAGGTTAGTACAGCAGTTTTTGAGAGTAACAACGCCGGTGCCTATTATAGTCGAGATGTAGACACACTTGTAAAGTCCTTGGGAGGGCGGGTATCTATTCGGACAAAGCGGACAATCTCTAACAAGCAGACTCGGATTGAGTTTGCGTCAGACGGGATTAAAAAGCACTTCTATTTCAAAGCCCCTTCCACATATCAGCGTGGAAGTCAATATTGGGCGTTTATGAAAGAAGTTACAACCTACACTCGTTCCGGTAAAGTTCCGCATGATGACGCGCCTGATGTTTTAAGTTTGGCTGAAAATGAACTGCGTATGTTGGTAGGGTCAAAGATTGAAGTTTTTAAGCGTCCTTGCTGAATAATACCTTGCTATTGTCCTCAAATCGTGTTATACTGTAAGTGAGGTGATAACATGGGTAATATAAAGGCAAATGACCCTAAATGGATTGGTTATAGGGCAAATAAGTTAACTGTTACCGGAATTGTATTCAAGAATAAACGGTATTTGTGGGAATGCAAATGTGATTGTGGGAGCACTACGATTGTTTATCCGCAACGGCTCCTCACTGGAAAACAAAAGGCTTGTCATTGTGGGAAAAGTGAAACCTTCCGAAAAATGCACTTAAAGCACGGAGGGGCAGGGACTCGTCTTTATGATATTTGGTGTGGTATGCGGAAGAGGTGCAATAATCCAAATGCTAAGAATTACCCACATTACGGAGGAAGAGGAATTAAGGTGTGTCCCGAATGGGAACAGTATGAACCTTTTCGGGATTGGGCTTTAGCGTCAGGGTATAAAGAAACCCTCACTCTTGAACGGAGAAATGTAAACGGAGATTATTGCCCTGAAAATTGTACTTGGATAACCCAGAAAAGACAAGCCAGAAATCGGACTTCAAATCGAAATATTGAAATAGATGGAGTAATTCATTCTCTCACAGAATGGTGTGAAATCCTTGATCTGAACTATTCTACTGTGTATAGCCGTATTCGCCGTGGCTCTACTCCGCAGGAAGCCTTGAAGAAGTAAAAGAAATTTTTGACTTTTATGTTCTCCAATGGTATTCTAAAAGATTAGGCATTGACAAGCATTGGAGTATTCGGTATAATGAACAGTGATGAAGTAGGTAGAGGGGAGGTGTCTTTGCGGAATGAAGCCTCTGTGCGGTCGTAGGGTAATTTATACCGATGTAGAGGAAATCACGGATGGAAATGTTGTGAGTGTTCTGCAAAAGGCACTATCCATCCACCTTCAAAACCGGGCTGAGATTGATTATCTTTACCGGTATTACAAGGGAGATCAACCTATTCTATACCGGCAGAAGGAAGTCCGGCCTGAAATCAACAACACTGTGGTCGAGAACCGGGCCAATGAGATTGTTTCTTTCAAGGTCGGTTATCTGATGGGAGAGCCTGTTCAGTATGTCGCTCGTGGTGACGATAAAGTTGTTGCCGAGAGTGTGACCAGACTGAATGACTATATGCTCTCCGAGGATAAAGCGGCCAAGGACAAAGAGTTGGCTGATTGGTCGCATATTGCCGGTACTTCGTACCGCATGGTTCTTCCTGATAGTGAGGCCAATGTGGAAGAAGACGAGTGCCCTGCTGAGATTTTCACTCTTGACCCTCGGTATTCCTTTGTGGTGTATGGCACTTCCCTTGGAACACCGGCCAAGATGGGTGTGAAGTATGTTCTACTGGAAGACGGTACTCTCCTGTTCAGCTGCTACACGCACAATCACTTCTTCGAGATCACCAATACTTGGAATATTCTGCGAAGTGAAGAACAGATTTTGGGTATTCCCATTATCGAATATCCGGCGAATAATGCTCGCCTGGGTGCCTTTGAGATTGTCCTTCCCCTGTTGGACGCTATCAATACCGTAGAGTCTAACCGGCTGGATGGCGTGGAGCAGTTCATTCAGGCCCTCATGCTCTTCCACAATGTGGACATTACCTCTGAGGATTATAAAGAGCTGCGGGAAGAGGGAGCAATCAAATTCAAGGATATTGACCCTTCCCTAAAGGCGGAAATTCAGTATTTGACCGCCGAGTTAAATCAGACTCAGACTCAAACTCTGGTGGACGATATGTATGATACCGTCCTTACGATCTGCGGAATGCCGAACCGTAATGGTGGTTCTTCCACCAGTGATACCGGTTCCGCAGTCATCATGCGGGATGGTTGGTCGGCGGCAGAAGCCAGAGCCAAGGACAGTGAACTGATGTTCAAGAAGTCCGAGAAGGAATTCTTAAAGCTCCTGCTTCGGATTTGTAGTGATCTTGGGGACTTAGAGTTGAAGTTGTCGGCGGTGGAAATTCGGTTTACCCGCCGCAATTATGAGAATATCACCGAAAAGGCAAATGTCCTGATCGCTATGTTGAATAACTCCAAGATTGCTCCGCAGCTGGCTTTTACTCATTGTGGTATGTTCACTGACCCGCAGATTGCTTACAACATGAGCATGGAGTACGCAAAGGAGCAGGAGAAGAAAGCCTTAGAGCTTGCTTCTAAGCAGAACCCGGATGGAGGGGATGGAGGAAATGAACCCGGAGGTCAAAAGTCCGGCTCTGGTGACACCGGAGGCAGTTCGGACGATGAATGAAATCCTTTCCCGTGGCAAGGGTGTTGAACTTGCCGTGAGAAATGGGAGGCTGGTTCTTTGGGAAACAGCCAGTAAAAAGAAATATGAGGCCGTTATAGCGAGATAACGGTAACAGCCATTACGGGCTATTGGTAAGAGTGGAAACGCTCTTGCCGATAGCCCGTTTTGTTTTTGATTTTAATGCCGCAAGGCTTGAAATGGTCAGTGAAGACCTAAAAACGCAAAAGGGAGAAAACCCTACCAAAAACGGAAAATAGTGCTGAGGGAACAGCCTTGTTAAACGCAGGAGGTATTTGTTATGGCAAAGATTGACACCAGTTTGATTGAAGGTTATGCGGACATGACCCCGGAACAGAAGCTCGCCGCTTTGGAGGCTTTTGAGTACGAGGATAACGCCGCAGAGCTGGAAAAGCAGAAGAACGCTCTTTCCAAGGCAAATTCTGAGGCCGCTGAGTGGAAGCGTAAGCACAATGCTCTTCTGTCCGAAGAGGAAAAGAAGAAGCAGGAGGACGCTGACAAGTTGGCCCAGATGGAACAAGAGCTTGCCGATCTCCGTAAGGGTAAGACCGTTTCGGAGTATAAGGCCAAGTTCGTTGCTCAGGGCTACGATGAAGCTCTGGCTGAGGAAACCGCTCAGGCTCTTGCCGATGGTGACAGTGCTAAGGTCTTTGCCAATCAGAGCAAGTTCCTCGAAGAGTATGCGAAGAAGGTCAAAGCTGACGCTTTGAAGAAGACCCCTAAGCCTACTCCCGGTGCTGGTTCTGGTGGCGGTGCGATTGACTACGACAAGAAGATTGAAGAGGCGCAGAAGAACGGTGATCTGGCCGCTGTTGCCTACTACAACCGCCTGAGAGCGCAGGAAGAGGCTGAACAGAACAAATCGTGAGAGTAAAGGAGAATGACTTATGGCAGATACTCTGGCTACCAGTTTTGGAGTATTGAACTACTCCGGTATGCTCTTCAATAAGGGCAATACCCGTTGTCCCCTGTCCTCCATTATCGGCGGCAGGGCGAAGACCACCAATCATGTTGAGTTCGTGACCGGTCAGGAGTACACCACTGGCGGAGGCACACAGCCTGCTATCAGCGAAACCGCCTCCCTGACTGCCCCTGACGCTACCGTTGTCATTCGGACTCAGAAGACCAATGTGACTCAGATTTTTCAGGAGTCCGTAGGTATTTCCTATGCCAAGCAGTCCAATATGGGTACTCTGAGCGGTCTGAATGTGGCAGGTCAGCAGGCTAACCCGATCAATGAGCTGGACTTTCAGGTTGCAGCTAAAATGCAGAAGGTTAACCGGGACATTGAGTTCACCTTCATTCAGGGAACTTACAATAAGGCCACCTCTGACGTTACCGCGAACAAGACCCGTGGACTGGTGAAGGCTATTACCACCAATGTCACCGTTATGGCAAACAAGCCCCTTGGTCTGTGGGATATTGCCGACATGGTGAAGAAGGTTTATGGGGCCAATGCTCCCACCGATGGCCTGTGCCTGTGGTGTGACGCTGTGACTCTGTTTCAGGTCAACGCTGACGCTGTGCAGAACGGTCTTACTGTGGTTCCCGCCGCTCGGGAGATCAATGGTATCGCTCTGTCCAGTGTGGTTACTCCCATCGGTGTTGTCTACCTGTACCTTGGCGAGTGTCTTCCTGCTGATACGGCTCTGCTTCTGAACCTGAATGTGATCGCTCCCGTTTATCAGCCTGTTCCCGGTAAGGGTAACTTCTTCTTGGAGCCTCTTGCCAAGGTTGGTGCCGGTGAGAAGTATCAGCTCTTCGGTCAGATCGGCCTTGACCACGGCCCCGAGTGGTATCACGGCAAGTTTACCGGTATCTCTACCGAGTTCACCGCTCCCACTTACAGCCGTAGCGTGTATGTGGCGAATGCGGCTGACTTCCCCGGTGGTTCTGCGGGTTAAAGAGAAATTTTGATGGAAAGGAGTGACAGAAATCATGACTGACGCTGAAAAACTGTCCATGTTGAAGACCATGACCGGCGAAACAGATGAAGCCAAGCTTTCTGTCTACCTTTCTATCGCCGCAAATAAGGTTTGCCGGAGGGCTTACCCCTTTGACGATACCGTGACCGCCGTTCCACCCCGGTATGACTTCAATCAGGTAGAGATTGCAGCTTACCTTGTGAATAAGCGTGGTGCGGAGGGAGAAACGGCGCACAGTGAAAACGGTATTTCTCGGTCTTATGAGGACGGAGATGTACCGCCTACCCTGTTGCGTGAGATTGTTCCCTTTGCCAGCGTTATCAAGGGGGACTCGACCTCATGAAGATCATGGAGCGTAATAAATCGTCCTATTGGTACTTGCTTTATGACAAGAAAGAACCGGTTCGGGACGAGGACGGCAATGAAACAGGAGATAGCCGTGTAGTCTACAAGGCCGCTGTTCAGCGGCGGGATAATGTGTCGGCGGCTACCGGTTCGGCTCAGGTGGAGCAGTTTGGAAATTTCATCTCTTATGACAAGGTGATTGTTACTGATGATCTCTCTTGTCCCATTGATGAAAATACCGTGCTGTTTGTTGATAAAGAGCCGGAATATGACGCTGACGATAATCCCCTCTATGACTACATCGTGCGGCGTGTGGCTAAGAGTCTAAATTCCATCTCCTACGCTATAAGCAAGGTGACGGTATCGTGAAGACGATTAAAGTACCTCTGTCTGTGGCCGGGATTGATAATGCCATTCGGGAGCTTGAACGCTACCAAAATTGGTTGAAAACCCGAGCGAACCTTCTGCTTGATCGGCTGGCTCAAGAGGGATTGTCTGTCGCTTCGGCCAATTTTGCGAAAGCGGAATATGACGGAACGAATGATGTTTCTGTGTCTGTTGAGCAAAGGGCAACCGGAGCCAGAGCGATTGTCGCTGTTGGTGCCTCTGTCCTTTTCATTGAATTCGGAACAGGTGTTGTTTACCCAGACAATCACCCGGAAGCTGCGGAACACGGTATGCGCCGTGGAGAGTATGGAGCCGGTCATGGTAAGCAACAGACATGGGGTTACTACGGTGAAGCCGGTACGAATGGCGTTGAGTTCACCAAGCCGAACGGGAATACCGTAGTCCTCACACACGGCAACCCGGCCAATATGTCCATGTATGAAACCGTAAAGCATTTAGAAGGGATTTTACCCCGCTTGGCTCAGGAGGTGTTTCGATGATTGATGTGGAAAATCAGATTTATACACCGATTGCCGAAACCCTTCGGGAAGCCTTTCCGGGTATTGACACAAGCGGGGAATATGTCAAAGCCCCTTCCGCCTTTCCCCATGTAAGCATTGTGGAGCAGGACAATTACCCCACACTGACTCACCTGAGTACCAGTGACAGCGAAGAGTATGCCACGATCATGTATGAGGTGAATGTCTACTCCAATAAGTCTTCCGGGAAAAAGGCACAGTGTCGGAGCATTATGAAGGTCATTGATGATCTGATGTACCGGCGCAACTTTACTCGCATTTCCCTTTCCCCGGTTCCCAATTTAGAGAACGCAACAATTTACCGTCTGGTGGCCCGGTATCGGGCTGAAACGGATGGTGTAAATCTTTACAGGAGGTAACAGAAATGGCAATTAGCACCTACAAGGTCTTCCTTATGAAGAAGGGCACCGAGCCTGACACCTATGAAAAGCTGGTTGACATTAAGGAGTTTCCTGATCTGGGCGGAGAGCCTGAAATGCTGGAAACTACCACGCTGTCTGACAATATGCAGACCTATATTGCCGGTATTCAGTCCCTCGATGGTCTGTCCTTTACCGCTAACTATGATATGACCGATTTTCAGAAGCTCAAGGCTCTTGAAGGTCAGACCAATAGTTATGCTGTCTGGTTTGGCGGTCAGGAGAGCGGCGGTGTCGTGACCCCGGATGGCTCTAACGGCAAGTTTGAGTTTGACGGCCAGTTGTCCGTCTATCCCGTTGGCGGCGGCGTGAATGAGGTTGTGGATATGAACATCTCCATTGCCCCTTCCACCCCGATCACTTTCTCTGCTGAGTAATCACAATCGGCCTGAATGATAAGGAGGATTTATCATGGCTAAGACACTGACAATTAAAGACCCCGTTTCCGGCGAGAGTTATACGCTGGAATACACCCGCAAAACCGTTGAGATTATGGAGAAGCAGGGCTTCATTGCGGACGATGTTGACCGCAAGCCCATGACCATGCTTCCTGCGCTGTTTGCTGGTGCGTTCCTTGCACACCACCGCTGGGTCAAGAAAGATGTGGTTGACCGCATTTATGCCCGTCTGCCCCGTAAAGACGAGCTTCTGCCTAAGCTGGTGGAGATGTATAACGAACCCATTCTGTCCCTCATGGAAGAGCCTGAGCAGAATGGTGATGACGAGGGAAACATGGACTGGACGGCGAACTGGTAAGCGGGTCGCTGTCCAGCAGACCGGGGGGCGGTGGCGGCAATCGCCCCGCTCCCCGTTTCGCTTACACGGAAAAGTTCTATCAGGTCTTTCCCTACTATCTTGCTATCGGAATGACCTACGAGCAGTTCTGGGAGATGGACTGTAATCTGGTGAAATATTACCGGAAAGCGGCTCGTATTCGTCAGGATTTGAAAAATCAAGACGCATGGTTGCAAGGAATGTATGTCTATCAGGCAGTAGGCAATTTGGCCCCCATCCTTCGTGCCTTTGCGAAGAAGGGTGCAAAGCCTCAACCCTATCCTGAGCAACCCTTTGAATTGAATGTGAGGCAGGATAAGAAGGTAGAGAAGACCAAGGAAAAGAAACAGGACGATAAGGCAAAAGCCTATATGCAGATGTTCGCAATGTCGTTCAACAAGAAATTTCAGGGGAAAGGTGGTGGAGTAAATGGCCGATAATGTTGAAATTCAGGGCTTAGAGTTTCAAATTCAGGAGAACAGTGAAGGTGCTGTTTCCGGGATTAACAATCTCAAAAAGGCTCTGAGCGGTTTGAAGGGTGTTACTGGTGCCAGTGTTACCGGCCTGAATGCTACCAGTAAGAGTATTCGGGAATTGAAGAATGCCCTTTCCGGTCTGAATAGCGGAGATGTGTCTAAGAAGTTGACCCAGATCGCTACGGGTCTGAAAGCCTTGGAGTCGGCCAAGAACATTAAGATTTCCAGTTCCATTGCCAATCAGTTAAACGCCCTGAATGCGGCTCTGGCAAATGTCCGGTGGACGGATGGCGATAAGCTCAGAACCCTTGCTGATGGCCTGCGTCCCCTGTCTGAGTTGGGTAAGGCCAATATGACCACCTTCATCAATCAACTTAAAAAGCTCCCCACCGTGATTGAGGAACTGGAAAAGGCTGACATTGATAAGTTTACCCAGCAGATGAAGGAACTGGCCGCAGCTATGAAGCCCTTTGCAGATGAAATGCAGAAGGTGTCTAATGGCTTCTCTGCATTCCCTTCGAGAATTCAAAGGCTGATTAGAAGCACAGAGCAGTACAACAATACCGTCAGACGGGCTACCAATAGTACCAGCGCATGGAACAAAGTAGCAAACGGCCTGAAATTCGGCACGATGATTTATGGCCTGAGTCGGTTGGCTTCTATGATTGGTACGGCTATCACCAAGTCCAATGAGTATCAGGAAAACTTAAACCTGTTCACCGTTGCTATGGGTGAATATGCAGAGGAAGCCTTTAATTACGGGCAGACCGTAAGTGAAATTCTGGGCATTGACCTGTCTGACTGGATTAGAAATCAGGGTGTGTTCAATACCCTTCTGACCGGCTTTGGCGACACGGCTGAGAGAGCGGCCCTTATGAGTAAGAACCTGACTCAGCTGGGCTATGACCTGTCCTCTTTCTTCAACATTTCCGTTGAAGACGCTATGCAGAAGTTACAGTCCGGTATCTCTGGTGAGTTAGAGCCGTTACGCCGTCTTGGTTATGATCTCTCTCAGGCAAGATTGGAAGCAACCGCCCTGTCCCTTGGAATTGATAAGAGCGTCCAGTCCATGACTCAGGCTGAAAAGGCAGAGTTGCGATACTACGCAATCATGACTCAGGTGACTACCGCCCAGGGGGATTTGGCAAGAACTTTGGAAGCTCCTGCCAATCAGCTTCGTGTTCTGTCGGCTCAGTTTAACATAGCGGCACGGTCTATCGGAAACATCTTCATCCCGGCCCTGAATGCTATCCTCCCTTACGCTATCGCTGTGGTTCAGGTCATTCGGGAGATCGCTGACGCAATCGCCTCCCTGTTTGGGTTCGAGTTGACTGAGGTTGATTACTCCGGTATCACGGCAGGAGCCAGTGGAGCCGGTAGTATGGCCGACAGTCTTGATGAAGCTGCGGGAGCGGCTAAGAAGTTGAAGCAGTACACCGCTGGGTTTGATGAACTAAATGTGTTCTCTCCTGACAGCGGAAGTGCCGGTTCCGGTGTTGGGGCCGGAGGCGGTAACGGCTTTGATTTTGAACTTCCTGAGTATGACTTCCTCGGTGACGCTGTTTCCACTCGGATTGACGAGATCAGGGCCAAGATGGAGCCTTTTGTCACTTGGATTAAGGACAACATGGCTGAGATTTTAGAAACCGTGGCGGCTATCGGAACGGCTATGTTGCAATGGAAGGTTGCGAATGGAATTCTCGGCCTCTTTAATACCGTGAAGGGCTTAAAGGGGAAGAACCTGCTATACAGCATTACTTTCGCAATTACCGGCCTTGGCCTGTTCTTAGATGGATGGGACAAGATCAAGGAAGCCATTGAGGATATTTTGGATAACGGCCCCAATCTCACAAATGTTACACAGTTAATCAGCGGTTTCGCTGAGGGGCTTGGCGTAGCGTTCTTGGCTCTCGGAAATGTAAAACTGGCCGGTGCCTCTCTGGTCATCTCTGGCCTAAGTGGTATCGTGTCGAGCATTTCTGATATGGTCAATAACGGGGTCAATTTCGACAATGCTACAAACCTTGTCAGAAATCTCGGTATCTTCCTGAGCGGCATTGGTCTTCTGACCAATAACCCTGTCCTGACCGGAGGCGGATTGGCTCTCACTGGCATTACCCTGATTGTGCGGAATTTGGCTGATGTTATGGAGGCTTTTCGTACAGGGGATTGGAGTGGAGTCGATAAGGTAGAGTTGGCCGCTGGCCTCCTTCTGACGGTAGGCGGGTTCTTGACCGCCATTGGCACAATCAATCAAATCACTTCCAAGATCGGTGCGGGAAAAGCTGTTACCAGTGCTTCTACCGCTTTGCAGGAAGTGACAAATGCCATGGGTAACAGTGCGGGTGGTGGCCTTAATGGTACACTGAAAAGCCTTGCACAGAGCCTCGGTTGGGGTCTTGTCGTAGTGGCCGAAGTAGCTGCGGCGGCAGTCCTAATTGTTGGAGCAATCGCTATTCTCGGTGTTGAGTTAGATCAGGTTGGTAAGGCTTGGGAGCCGGTCATTGAAAATGGCGAAACAGTTGCTACGGCTATCTTCCTCGGAACTAACCTCCTGATCGGCGTTGGCCTTGCCGCCTATGCCCTTGGAACTGGTGGTGTAGCCATTGCTACCAATGTTGGACTTGGCACGGCTATCCTGTTGGAGTTAGGTGTCGCAACCGGTCTGTTCATCGTTGAGGTCTGGGCCATTGGAAAGGGTCTTGACGAGATCGGTCAGGCATGGCAACCCGTCATTGACAACGGAGAAACGATTGCTACCGGTATCGGAGTCGGAACCGGCCTCCTGATCGGGATTGGTGTGGTTACTGCGGCTCTCGGTGCAGCTACGGTTGCCAGTGTGGGTCTTCTCCCGGTAGCCGTTGGCCTCGGTACTGCCATTCTGGTTGAATTGGCGGTGGCGTTTGTAGCCTTTACCGAAAGCCTTGTGAGCGTGGCAGATGAATTAACCTTCAATCTTTCTCCGGCATTGACCCGAGTGAACGGAGTTCTCCCGGCTCTCACGGTGAATATGTCTAACTTCGTGGATTTCATGTCCACCTTTGCCGGAGAGATCGGTTCTTACACTGACTCTATGGGTGGTATCACTTGGGATAGCATTGTGAGCGGGTTCCAGCAGTTGTTCGCAGGAAATCCCATTGGAGATTTTGCGGACGATGTAGCTGATATTGCTACGGACACCGCAAACCTAAATGCGCAGCTGGTGATTGCTGTACCGGAACTGCGTCAGGCGGTGTCTTTGGTAACTCAGTATTCCGCTCTTATTGACCAGCTGGAAAGCCTGCTGAATGACAGAGAGGCAGTGGTTCTGTCCGGGGCCATGTTTGTCAATATGCAGGAGGTAGGCGTAAATCTGGTTACAGGTTTTGCGTCCGGCATGAATAGTCAGGCCGGTTTACTGAATGAGAGTTTCGCTACGATTACGAACGGCATTCAGTTGACCTACACTACCATGCTGACCACTATACAGACGCAGACCACCACTACTTGGCTGAATATCTACACTGTGACGATTACTCAGTGGACAACGATCAGCACCTACCTGACCACCACATGGACTACGCTGACTACCACTTGGACTACTACGATGACCACCCTTCAAACTGGTTGGTCTACCGGGTGGACACAGATGACTACCGGGTGGAACACTTTCAGTACCACCTTCCAAGCCAGCCTGACTACCTTCTCCACGCAGACTACTACTAAGTGGTCTACGATGTGGACGCAGATGACTACCACTTGGACTACTTGGCAGACCGAGTTCATGACCGGCTACACCACCTTTGAAACCGAGTTCTCCACCGCATGGTACTCCATGTGGAGGGGCATGACGAATACCACGATCATCCAGTGGAACAGCGTCTTGACCGTCATGGAAAAGGGCATGAACAATGCCATTTCCGCTCTGAACGATGTTATTCGTTCGATCAATGCGGTGGCGTGGATTACCGGTATCAGCCTTAGTTATTTCAGTGAAATCCAGCTCGACAGAATTCAGTATATGGCTCAGGGTGGTTTCGTTGATGAAGGTCAACTATTTATCGCTCGGGAGGCCGGGGCTGAGATGGTCGGTGCAATCGGTAATCGGACGGCGGTAGCCAATAATGACCAGATTGTGGAAGGTATCTCCGCTGGTGTGGCGAATGCCAATGATGGCGTGATCGCCGCTATCTACGCACTCATGAACATCATTGAGGATAAGGATTTGTCCGTGTCCATCGGTGATGATGTGATTGGACGGTCTTATGACCGATACAGCAGAAACAGAGGTGTCCGTGTGAACAGCGGAGCATTCTCGAACGCTTACTAAGGGGGTAGGGATATATGGCTTCTTTCATCAAGATCAACGGTCGTGATTATCCCTGCCCCCGAAGGGGCTTGGAAATGATGGTCGCTACCATAGTGGACTCCGCCCGGAACGCAAATGCCGTGGTGGTAGGACAGGTAGTGGGCCGTGAACAGCAGAAGTTAAACAATTTGGAATGGGCTTACCTGACTGCGGAACAGTGGTCGGCTATCTTGAAGGAGTTCTCCAATTTCTATGTGACGGTCAGTTACCCGGATATGGTGAACAACACCTGGACTACCCGGAAGATGTACCCCGGAGATCGTACCGCAGAGCCATTCCACCTTGACCCTGTGACGCAATTACCCATTGACTACATTAACTGTAAGGTCAATCTCATTGACTGTGGTGAACCGCTCTAAGGAGGGATAGGAGCATGAAATCTGTCAGCAACGCTTATAAGGCCAGCATGAAAGCCATGCTCCGAAATCGTTCCTATGTCCGTATCACCTTCGGCAATGTGGACACCACCGCAGCTACGGACGGCGAGTGGGAAAGCAATGGGGCGGCAAGTATCTCTGAATTTGAAACGGTGGATTATGCCTACCAGTATGGAGATACCTATGTGTCTTTAGAGTTGAACCGTTGGGCTTTGGACGGCAAGACCCTGATCGTCCCTACCGGGGAGGATGTGCAGGACGGCTTTATTTCGAGCCTTATGAGTGACGGTGAGGGAAATTTCAGTACCCCTCCTGTCATTACACGGGAGTTCTCCCTAAAGCATATATTCCCCGGCTTAACCTTGACCTTTGACACCAGACAGCAGGAATGGCCGCTGGAAGTGACTGCTGATTTCTACCTGAATGGAGAAGTAGTGGACACTCAGACGGTTTCCATTACCAGTGTTCAGACCACGATCAGCACCACGGCCACGGAGGTAGACAAGGTGACAATCACCTTTGACCGGTGCTTACCCTATCGCAGACCCCGTTTGGAGAATGTGCTTTACGGCCTGAATGTCCAGTTCGTGAACAAGGATATTGTTTCCACTCAGCAGAAACATGATGTTGACCCTCTGAGCCGGAGGTTGCCGACAGAAACAATGCAGTTCACGATCTTGGATTATGAACACAAGTACGACCCCGACAACCCGGCTGGTATCTATGCCTATGTGGATAAGAATTCTCCCATTGAAATCCAATTCGGCTATGAGTTACCGGACGGCTCTGTGGAGTGGTTGAAGCCGGATAATTATGTGTTGAATGCCAAGCCAAGCGCACAGAACAATCAAGCCACCTTCAACGGCACCGGCCTGATCGGGAGTCTGACCGGAACTTTCTACAAGAGTAAGCTGGGTTCCAAGAGCCTTTACAACATGGCCGAAGAGGTTCTTTTAGACGCAGGGTTGACCCTGACGGAGCAGGGGACAAATCCTTGGGAGATTGATGAAGCCTTAAAGGATATGTTCACTACGGCGGCTCTCCCCATCGACACTCACATGAACTGCTTGCAGCTGATCGCTCATGCGGCTTGTTGCCGCCTCTATACGGACGATGACAACATTATCCATATCAGACCCTTTGGTGTTACCGTCATCGGCATATACAACGGCGTATGGGCCGACAACGGCCATGTTTGGTTCAGTGAGTGGGACACGATTGATAAGGGCAATACCGCTGAAAATACCTATGTCACTTTCGAGTTGAACCGGTGGACGCTGGGTGGTGACAGTCAGATCATTCTTCCCGACAGCAATGCCGGTCAGAGAGGCTATATCAGCGAGGCTATAACTGGGGCAGACGGCTCTTTCTCCAATCCCCCGGTCTTCACAAAGACCTTCGATGTACCTCATGATCTTCCGGTCTTAGCAATTCGCTTTGATACGGTACTTGATGAATTCCCCGGTTCTGTTCAGGTGAAGTATTACCACAATGAAATCTTGCTTGATACCCAGACAGTACCGGTTGACTCTGTGGAAGTATATGTGTCCTCCAATCTGGCAATCGAGTGTACCAAAATTGAAGTGACCATGATCGGGAACTTACCCTATCGGAGAGCCAGAGTCACTAAGGTTTACTACCGAGAAACTGACTTCACTCTGGACTTCACCTCTATTGGGGAGAACAGTCAGAAGATTTCCAAAATTGATGAATTGAAGTCCGTTTCCGTAGCCCGGTACTCCTACACGGCCTCCAATGACGCTTCCACACTATTTGAGGGAACGACCACCGAAACTGAGCTTCATGTTGAGTTCTCTGGTCTTGCACAAGATGTTCAAATCTCTGTATCTGGTGGGACACTGGTATCTTCCAATATCTACGCCAGAGCTGCGGACTTAGTGTTATCCTCCGGCACTAAGACCGTAACGATCACAGGCAAAACACTGACTGAGAATTCGGTGGTCGTTTCCTACCCCGTTGCTCAGTCCGGCGAGATTGACAAGGAGGAAAACCCCCTTATCACCAATGATACGATGTGTCAGGCTCTTGCCAATCATGTAAAGAGTTATCTGCAAATGCGGAACACCTATGAAGCCAGTTACCGGGGAAACCCGGAAATGGAAGTGGGTGACATTATCGGCTTGCAGACCCTTTACACTGACGAAATGGACGCTCTTATCTTGGTGGATGAAATCACTTTTGACGGCTCTCTGAGCGGAAAGATGACGGTGAAAGGCTTGATATGAGTGTTATTGACAATCTGATTTTTGACCGAACCCAAGCCGATGTAGACCGTGTATTTGAACTGAAAAACAAAATCTTGACCGGGGGAGGGCTTTCTGCCCTCACCTCGGAGGAACAGACAGAATACATGGCCGGAATGAAAGGGGCTTACAACTACACCGATTTCAACCGGATTGGGGAGGCAATCTCCTATCTGGTAGAACGCATGAAAGCCCTGGCTATCTACGATGACAGCATTATCCCGAAGGTGGATTGGGCGGTGGGAGATTGGCCCACGCAGAGTCAGATTTCCAATCTTCTGACCTGTCTGACCAAACTGAGAGCCAAACTCAATCTACCGGCAAATGCCCCTTCTGTCCCTGGGTCTATGGACTACATGACCTATCAACTGGCAAATGACATTGAGCAGTTGCTTTTCATGATCGACAGCAGAGTGACACAAACAACCGCTCCCTTCCCCTACACGGGGGTTCGGTACTGCGGACAATAAAAAGGAGGAACATGAAACGCTATGAAAGACACCACCATCAAGGGCAATGGAAAGTCCAGTATCATTCGGGCACCTTCCGATATGCCCGCTACCTTCGAGGAATGGAGGCAACAGCTGATCGCCGGAAACGGCTACTTAGATGTTGTTCTGAACACCGAAACCACCGGAGCAAACGCCGGTTGTGATGTGGTGGGAACACCTCTGAGTAAGGCAAATCTGCTTGATGACACCACGAAAGCGGCTCTGGAACTGGACGGGGCTGACCCCACGGTGAATGACGCTCTTTATGCTCTAAGCCAGAAGGGTTCTCCCGCCGAGTGCCATGTCTATGCCGATAACGGCACCACCGTCACCATGACAAAGGGGGACACTGTTCTTTCCGCTGTGGCCTCTGGTGGAGAAGCCGTTCTCTATCCCGCCGAGCTGGGAGATTGGTCTATCAAATACACCTACGGCGGCTCTCAGAAGACAAAAACCTATACGCTGGAAGTCATTGGTATTGTATATGTCTATCCCTTCAATATCACGGGCACCTTGGAGCAGACCGATTGGCCTGAAATCGCTCTGTGTTCTCAGTTCGGACAGGCCAAGAATTATTTCTCCGTGGGCGATCAGAAGACCGTCAGCATTAACGGCACGAACTACAAGGTACAGATCATCGGCTTTGACCATGACCAGTTGACTTCTGGTGGAATGGCCGGTATCACCTTCCAGCTTGCGGACTGCCTTAATCAGACTGCAAACATGAACAGCTCTAACACGAACGCCGGTGGCTGGAACAGTTCTGCCATGCGTACTCGAATGAGTACCTACCTGAGTCAACTCCCTGCGGCTCTGCGAAATGTCATCAAGACGGTCAATAAGCGGACTTCCGCTGGCAATCAGTCCTCTTCTATCCAGACTACTCAGGATAAGTTGTTCCTGCTGTCTGAGATTGAGATTTTCGGTGCTACCACCTACTCTTTTGCTGGTGAAGGTACTCAGTATGAGTATTATGCCGCTGGAAACACCACGATCAAAAAGGTCAATGGTTCTGCGGACTACTGGTGGGAGCGTTCGCCTCGTAGCGGCAGCGCCGACACTTTCTGCTGTGTGGACTCCTCGGGTGGCGCCAACCGTAGCGCCGCCAGCACCTCGTATGGTGTGTCCTTCGGCTTCTGCGTTTAATCTGTCATCCACAAAAATCCCGCCCCGGAAGGGGCGGTGTAGGAGGGTAAAATGTCAGTCCCAAAATTTATGCGGGGAGAAAGCAATGTGCAGTTCATTGAAACCGCAAGGAGATTGGAACTTCACGCTTTCTCCGTAGTCACGAAAGCACCGAAACGGTACGGCCCATACCTTCTCTATCCGATCATGCACCTGTGTTCTACGGTTCATGACGAGGTGAGAGCGGCCAATAACATCTACCCCACAAACAAGCATGAAGCACAAATGCGCCGGGACTGTCTTACTAGAGCCAATATTGCCCTGCAAAACCTCAGTCCGAAGTTAGCCCTTCTCTATGACGCTATTCTCCAAAACCCAGAAAAGTACCATTGGATTGACCACGCTATTCAGGAGTTCGGAGAGTATATCGTAGATGAAGCCAAGCTAATTTCCAGCGTGAAGAAATCTGATCGGAAAAGGTATAAAGACCTTCCTGATTAGTTTTCTCTAATATGGGTCAAGTCCTGTTAAACCTTGCCTGTTCTGCGAACAACTGGTGGGAGCGTTCGCCTAATAGCGACAACACCAACAATTTCTGCAATGTGAACAACTCGGGTAACGCCAACAATAACAACGCCAGCAACTCGAATGGTGTGTCCTTCGGACTCTGCAACTTCATATAGGTCAGTCGTAGTAACCCCATTGGGTGAAATCAGTACCTTTTGCAGAGGGAGGACTTGTACCCTGCCTATTGGCTAAAACTTCCGGGCACATCGTTTGAAATGCGCCCACCCCGAAAGGGGCACTCCGATGTAATCAGCCGGACGCTTCTTGCATGGTGAGTGATGTATGGTAACTCATTTCATGGCTGGTATTACTACGCAGTTAGAACCCATACCCAACAATCATACTGTACGGAGGGAAATCTTTTTCATGACCAGTGCGGAGAGAAGAGAAATCCGTTATCAAAGAAGAAAGGCCAAACGGGAAGAGGCTCGTAGAAAGCGAAGTATGGCCTGTGGAGATTTTGAAGAGGTCTTTTCTTTTCGACACCTATATCTTTCGGGAAAGAAGTGCTGTAAAGGTGTTTATTGGAAATCTTCTACACAACGCTATATCGGCAATATCATCCCGAACATTGCCCTGACAGCGAGATCGCTGAATGAGGGTAATTTCTACCACCGTGGCTTCCATGAGTTCACCATCATGGAGCGTGGTAAGAAACGGTATATCCGCTCTGTCCATATCACAGAACGGGCCGTGCAAAAGTGCCTGTGCGATTACTGCATTGTTCCGATTTATTCATCTTCTTTCATCTATGACAACTCGGCCAGTTTGAAACACCGTGGTATGGACTTCGCCCTGCGGCGTATGATCTGCCACTTGCAGAAGCACTATCGGAAACATGGTCTGGCCGGTGGCATTCTGATTTTTGACTTCAAGAGTTATTTCGATGAAGCACCACACGGCCCTTTAGCTGCGGAAGCAAAGCGGCGGCTCCATGATGACCGTGTACGCTCCCTGCATGACAGCTTCATTGCGGATTTCGGGCCAGTGGGCTTAGGGCTTGGAAGTCAAATCTCTCAGACAAATGCCCTGCTTCTTCCAAGTCCGATTGACCACTATTTCAAGGAAAAACTTCGGATTAAAGGCTACGCCCGGTACATGGACGATGGGTATGCTATTCATGAGGACATTGATTTTCTCAGAACCGAAGGAATGTTTGGGCTGGAAGAGATGACCCGGAAGTTAGGTCTGCGGCTGAATTGGAAGAAAACACGGGTTATCCCGCTGGCTGATTTCTACCGGTGGTTGAAGACCAAGTTTATCCTTACCCCGAGCGGCAAGGTTGTCTTGAAGATGAACCCTGACTCTACCAAGATCATTCGGCGTAAGCTGCGAACCTTTCATGGAAAGTGGGAAAGAGGTGAGATGATGGTTGCGGACATTCGGAGTTCCGTAGAGAGTTATCACGGGCACATGAAGCGAGGAAACAGTTTTAAGGTGCGAGAGAACACCAATCAGTATTTCAAATCCATGTTCGGCTTCTATCCGAACAAGAAAGGCTGGGAAAGAAATGTATCGAATTCTCAAAGATGGAACACCTCTGGCAACGGTGACAACCCCTGTGTGGGTCAAAATGCAGAACAACGGGTGCTACGGCCTATGCACAGAGGAACAGGCACACGGCATTGTGATCGAGGGGTCTGTGTACCACATTGAGGGTAGGAGCGAACTGGAAGGAAAGGAAACCGTGAGCGTGACCACGATCAGCGAGGTTGCCTACCAGAAGGAGCAAGAGGCCATTCTTAAAGGCAAGGCAGAACAGGCCGATGTGGACGCTATTGCGGCGGCAATCGAGAGGGGGTTATCTCTGTGAACGAGAAAATGTTGAACGCTCTGTCCAGTGCAATTTATATGTCCCGGCTCATGCTGGAAGGGAAACAGGTTGAGGACGATGACCAGAAGATCAAGGCTTCCGGGCTTTACCTCGATTGGGTGAAGGGAAATCACACTGTCGGAGAAATTTTCAACACCCATGCCGGGGACGGCCTTGGCTCTGAATGGGAGCAGACCTGGGAGTGTTTTCAGGCTTACGACAATGCGGTGTACCCGGACATTGTTCCCGGAAATGCCGCATGGTACACCTTCAACCGGCCTCTGCATGGCAAAAGCCCGGACACGGCCCGTCCCTATGTTCCTGTCCAGGGCGCACATGATATGTACCGCCAGGGAGAGTTCATGGTGTGGACGGACGGGAATATCTACGAGTGCATTGACCCCAATGGGACTGCTTATAGCCCCGGAGATTACGCCGCAGCTTGGCAGAAGTGGGAGGGCTGATAATGGAGGCTATCATTGTCGCACTTGTTTCTGGTGGGATTACTCTGGTGGGTGTCCTGATCGCCAATAGTAAGACTCAGGCTGTTATGGACACCAAACTGGAAGAGTTGACCCGTGAAGTCCGGGAACACAACAATTTTGCCAAGCGAATGCCCGTGGTGGAGGAACAAATCAAGGTCATCAATCATCGGATTTCTGACTTGGAAGAGTTCCATAAACCGGATTGACTGAAATAATTTAGTGTACCCACAAAACAAATTTAGTGTATCTTAGTGAGTTTAGTGATAAATCTAAGGCTTTTGCAGAAAAGTCCTCTATATAGAGCGTTCTATAAGAGGGTTTATACACGAAAAATGAAAAATGGGCGGTAAAATTGCCCTCAATCCCTTGTGGCGCAAGGGTTTTCGGTAGTGGGAGATTTATCACTAAAATACTCACTAAAATTGGAAAGGAGATTATCATGGAAAACATCATTAAGCGTCTGTCCACTCTTCTGTCCGTCAAGAGTCTGGTTACACTGGCTCTTACCGCTGTATTTGCGTACATGGCGTGTACCAATCAGATCAGTCAGGACTTCATGACCATCTATGCGGTCATCATTGCGTTCTACTTCGGCACTCAGAGCCAGCGCACACAAGACCTGCTGGACAGTGCCGGTAAGGAGGAATAAGCCATGATGAAAGCAAGTGAACTGGTCAGCAAGGCCATTGACATTGCGAAGAACTACAAAACACTGTATGTCATGGGGTGCTTCGGTGCCCCCATGACTGCGGCCAATAAGAAGCGGTACACCACCAATCACTCCTACAACAAAGCTGCGGCTCGGGTGAAGATGATTAACGCCGCTTCTGAGGACACCTTTGGCTTTGACTGTGTGTGTCTTATCAAGGGTATCTTATGGGGCTGGGATGGTGATAAGAACGCTACCTATGGCGGTGCCAAGTATGCCTCCAACAATGTTCCTGATATTGGGGCAGATAGTATGATTAAGAAGTGCCCTGACGCTTCTACTACCAGCTGGGACAGCATGGAGGTCGGTGAGGTGGTGTGGACTACCGGCCATATCGGTATCTACATCGGTGACGGTCTGGCTGTCGAGTGTACGCCCAAGTGGAAGAACTGTGTGCAGATCACCGCTGTTGCCAATATCGGCTCCAAGAGCGGCTACAACGCCCGGACATGGAAGAAGCATGGTCATATCCCCTATGTAGAGTACAGCGGCCAGACGGAGGCTCCTGTGCCCGAGAAGGACACTCCTTCTACTCCCGCTTCCGGTAAGGAGGTCAAGGCTACCGGTGTGGCTACCGGGTTTGACAAATCTCTGGCCGGAACTTATATCGTGACCGCCGCAAGCGGCCTGAATGTGCGGAATGCAGCTGGCACGAACAACAAAGTTCTGGTGGCTATCCCCAAGGGCACGAAGGTCCAGAACTACGGCTACTACACTCTGGTAGGCGGCGTGAAGTGGCTGTATGTGAAGTTCACCTACAATGGCGTGACCTATATCGGATTTGCGTCTGCGTCCTACTTGAAGAAGTGAGGTTGAGATCATGAGCGGCAAGCGAGTAGCCAAGAAGCCCAAGAAGAAAATCAAGAAGAGAACCCTCTTCACGGTTTTCTCCATGTTCAATCTGTTCTGGTACACCGTGGCCGTTCTGGTTGCCAATTTCCACGACCACATGATTTCATCGGAACTGACCGTAGCATGGTTCTCAGCGTGGACGGTGGAATTGGCCCTGTTGTTTGGTATCAAGATCAAGGACAAGTCTTCTTCTGAGGATGACGCTGTGGGGTGATAAAATGCAAGTGCTGACAGACCTGACATTGGACAAGCTGATAAATCTGTATGTCGGTATCGTGACCCACGATAAAAAGCAGCTCATTGAATGGGATGACCACCGGAGAACCCCGCTCTATGAGTTGAAGAAGAGAACTTTGGCTCAGGACACTATGATACTTGGGGCACTTCGATGTGCCAAGGCCAACGGATTTACCGGCGAAGAGGGTTGACCCTATTGAAGAGTCGAACTTTTTCGATGGAGAGTCGAACCCCAAAATAGGCAAAAAGAGAACACTCCCTGCCATTTACGGCAAGGAGTGTCTTTTTGTTTGAACGAAAATTGTCCCCCACACAAAGCAGGGTTCGGATTTGCGTTCAATGGTGGACTCTAACCCTTCAAATCCGAACCCCTTATCAGAGGAAGAGGGTATTCG
>ENA-UOIV01001074-UOIV01001074.1-human-gut-metagenome-genome-assembly--contig:-C59-NODE-1074-length-25099-cov-13.231273_pt1 | contig 25099 bp, 23 predicted proteins | sample MGYA00242333_ERZ723880 | MGnify/ENA metagenome assembly ERZ723880 | reverse complement strand
ATCAGCCGATCATGACCGCGCCGGCCGTGCCGTCGGCGCTGTGGATGATGATCGGGGGATTCGCCGCGGCGTTCCCGCCGCCGGTCCCGGCGCCGTCGGTTTCGCCGCCCGCTTCGCCTCCGGCTTCGTCGCCCGCCTCCTGCTGGGACATCACCATCAGCGTGCCCTGGATCTCCTGGAGGACCTCGGCGTATTTCTGGTTGGCCTCGTCCACCTTCTCCTTGCGCGCCTCGGTGTCGTTCGGGTCGATCGCGGCGGCCTCGGCGTAGAGGTCGGCGGCCTCCTGCACGCGGGGCGCGGCGGCCGCGAGCGTCTCATGCAGCGGCGCGAGGATTTCGGGCGGGGTCAGCGCGCCCACCTCGGAGAAGGCGTCGCTCAGGCTGTCCATCAGCGCGACGGCCTCGCCCATATATCCTTCCTCGTTCGGGTCGAGCTGCTGGAAGGCGATCGCCTTCTCCTGCACGCCCGTCATGATTTCGGTGATCCGCGCGCCGTATTCCTCTTCGGTCAGCGGCTCGGCAGGTTCGGAGGACGCGGGCTTGGAGCTCTCCGGCTCGGGCTCGGAGGAGGAGACCTCGGAGGAGGACGCCTCGGCTGGAGCGCCGCCGCAGGCGGCGAGCGAAAGGGTCAGCATCAGGGCCAGGGCGCAGGCGCCCAGAATTTTCAAAGTCCGGTTCATAGGCATTTCACGTTCCTTCCGAAAAAAATAACGCGGCGTGTTGTCGCGCCGGGATCTGTCGAATCGAAGCGGCGGGAGGGTCCGCCGCCGGTTTTGCCATGCCGATATTGTACCACACTGGCCGGAATAGTCAAGTCTCGGCAGGATTTGCCCATCCGCGCCGCAACGCGGCGGAAAGGCGGACGGGGAGAGCATATTCGGGGAGGGCTGGACATATATTGATGGTAGCAAACAGAAGGAGAGGGTAATACTATGGAGCTGAATCTGCAAAAACAGACGGTAAGCATCAACGAGACCATATACGACGGCGTCGTGGAACAGCCGCTCGAGTGTGACGTGCTGCTGCCCGACTACTGCCCCGATATCCAGAAAATCCTCCGCTGTGAGGTGGTCCCGTCCCTGCTCCTGACCGCAGTGAACGGCGACAAGCTCTCGGTGGACGGCATGGCGATGGCGCACCTCTACTACCTCGACGAGAACGGCTGTATCCGCCACGCGGAATATAAAATCCCCTATACCCGCGTGGTGGAGCTGCGGTGCGCCCCCCAGAACCCCTCGGTGTGCGTCACCCAGAGCGTCGACTATTTCAACTGCCGCGCGGTCAGCTCCCGCCGGCTCGATATGCGCGGCGCGGTCACGATGAACGTGCGGGTGACCGGCCAGACCGAGGAGGAGGTCCTCGTCGCCGCCGAGGGCGCGGGGCTCCAGCTCTGCCCCGACACGGCGGAGAACGCCTGCGTGCTGCCGCGCGTCATGCGCCAGGCGAGCGTGCGCGAGGAGGTCGAGCTCGGCTATGGGAAGCCGGCCGTGGGCGCGGTCATCCGCGCGTCGGCCTCCGCCCAGGTCACCGATTACAAGGCGATCACCGGCAAGCTCGTCACCAAGGGGGAGATCACCGTCAAGGTGGTCTACCAGTGCGAGGAGGACGCCAAAAAGCTCGAGGTCATGGAGTACGCGCTGCCGCTGAGCCAGGTGATCGACCTGGACGGGATGGACGAGGACTGTTCGTGCAGCGTGTGGTACGAGGTGTGCTCCCTCGACGTGACCCCCAAGGCCAACGCCGACGGGGAGAACCGCGCCTTCACGCTCGACGTGTCGCTCAACGCCTGCGCGTCGGCCTACCGGCGGATGCAGCTCGACGCGGTGTGCGACTGCTATTCCACCAGCTACGAGTGCAAGCCCACCGTCCGGCAGGTGCCGCTGCTGCGCCTGGTCGACACGGTCGACGAGACCTGCATGTACAAGGAGACGCTCGACCTGCCGCCCGACGCGGGCAGCATCGTCGACGTGTGGTGCACGGCGGGCGCGCCCACCGTCCAGATCGAGGAGGACTGCGCCGTCGTGACGGGAAAGATGACGGTGTGCATGTTCGTCTGCGAGGCAAACGGGGAGATCGCCTATTACGACCAGGCGCGCGAATACAGCCACCGCATCGCCCTGCGCGGCTCCTATGAGACGCTCGTGTTCTCCCCGAACACCTCGGCGGGGACGGCGGCCTTCACGATGAGCGGGCATGAAAAGCTGGAGGTGCGCTGCCCGGTGCGCATCTGGGGGGAAGTGTGCAGCCTCTACCGCAGGACGGTGGTGTGCGACGTCACGGTCGACGAGACGCGCGCGAAAACCCGGCGGGACAATGTCCTCTACCTCTATTATGCCAGTGAACGGGAGCCGGTGTGGGAGATCGCCAAACGCTACAACACGTCGGTCGCGGCCATTCAGGCGGGCAACCAGCTTGAAGGGGACGTCCTGGAAGGGCGCCAGCTGCTGCTCATCCCGATGAAATAACGGAAAGGGGAGGAAACAATGGAGGCACAGAAGATCTACCAGGACATCGCCAAACGGTGCGGCGGTGACATATACATAGGCGTGGTGGGGCCGGTGCGAACCGGGAAATCCACCTTCATCAAACGGTTCATGGAGACGCTCGTCATCCCGAACATCGGCAGCGAGTTCGCGCGGGAGCGCGCCACCGACGAGCTGCCCCAGTCCGCCGCGGGGCGCACGATCATGACCACCGAGCCCAAATTCATCCCCGAGGAGGCCGTCAAGGTCACCCTCGCGGACAACGCCGCCTTCAACGTGCGGATGATCGACTGCGTGGGCTACATCGTCCCCAGCTCGCTCGGCTACATCGAAAACGAGCAGCCCCGCATGGTGGTGACCCCCTGGTTCGAGAAGGAGATCCCCTTCAACCTCGCCGCCGAGATCGGCACCCAGAAGGTCATCAACGAGCACAGCACGATCGGGCTCGTCGTCACCACCGACGGCAGCATCAGCGAGATCCCCCGCAGCGAGTACGAGGAGGCGGAGGTCCGCGTGATCACCGAGCTGCGGCAGATCAACAAGCCCTTTGTCGTGCTGCTCAACTGCACCGACCCGGCTTCCCCCGCCTCCCAGGCGCTGCGGGCCGAGCTGGAGGAGCGCTACGCGGTGCCCGTCGTGGCGGTCAACTGCCTGAACCTCGCCGAGGAGGACATCCGCGTCATCCTCTCCGACGTGCTCTTCCAGTTCCCGGTGCGGGAGGCCGCGATCACCCTGCCCGGCTGGGTCACCTCCCTCGCCCCCGACCACTGGCTGCGCGCCGAGCTGTACGGCGCCATCCGCGAGGCCGCCGACGGGGTGGAGCACATCGGCGCGCTCAAGGGGAAGATCATGACCCTTTCAGGCTGCGAATACGTCAGCCGGGTGCTGGTCGATTCGATCGACCTGGGCAGCGGCAGCGCCGAGGTCAGCGTGGACCTCCAGAGCGACCTCTTCTACCGCATCCTCGGCGAGGCGACCGGCCTCGACATCCCTGACGAGAGCGCGCTCATGCCCTGCATGATCGACCTGGCCGCCGTCAAGAAGGAATACGACAAGGTCAAATGCGCGCTCGACGAGGTGGCGGCCACCGGCTACGGCATCGTGATGCCTTCGCTGGAGGAGCTCTCCCTCGAGGAGCCGGAGATCGTCAAGCAGGGCGGCCGCTACGGCGTCCGCCTCCGGGCAAGCGCCCCCTCCATCCACATGATGGCGGCGAACATCACCACCGAGGTCAGCCCGATCGTCGGTTCGGAGAAGCAATCGGAGGAGCTGGTGCACTACCTGCTGCATGAGTTCGAGGAGAGCCCCCAGAAGATCTGGGAGTCGAACATCTTCGGCACGAGCCTGCACGAGCTGGTCAACCAGGGCCTGCACAACAAGCTCTACCGGATGCCGTCCGACGCCCGCATCAAGCTGCAGGAGACGGTCGAACGGATCATCAACGAGGGCTGCACCGGCCTCATCTGCATCATCCTGTAGAAAAAACGAGCCCGCCCGCGAAAAATCTTCGCGGGCGGGCGATTTTGCGTTTCATTCGGTTTTTTTGCCGCGCTCCTCGGGCGGGAAGCCGGCCCTCGCGATGCGGCGGCGCAGCCAGCCCCCCTGGAGGTAGTAGGCGATGAAGAGCAGGGAGGTCAGCGTCCAGGTGATCGGGTAGCTGACGATGACCATGTCGATCGTGCGGTGCAGCGGCAGCGCGAAGAAGACCCACAGCACCCGCAGCACGCACACGCCGCCGCAGGTCATGATCATCGGGAGGACCGAGTCGCCGGTGCCGCGGATGGCGCCCGATAGAATGTCCACGCAGACGTAGGTGAAGTAGAAGGGCGTCAAAAAGAGCATCATGTGGCGCCCCGCCTCCGCCACCGCCCGGTCGGCGGTGAAGATCGCGAAGAGCTGGCGGCTGAAGAGGCAGAGCAGCACGCTCGAGAGGATGGCGGTGGCAAACGCCATCACGAGGCAGACCCGCACGCTCCTGCGGATGCGGGAATATTTCTGCGCCCCGAAGTTCTGTCCCACGAAGGTGGTGATCGACACGTCGAAGGCGGAGAGGATCATCCAGAAGAAGCCGTCGATCTTGCCGTAGGCGGTCCAGGCGGCGATCGTGGCGGTGCCGAACGCATTGATGCAGGACTGGAGGATGACGTTGGAGATCGCGTACATGTCCGCCTGCAGGCCGGCGGGGATGCCGACGCGGAGGATGCCCTTCAGGGACGAGGCGGTGAAGCGCAGCTCCTTCCGGTTAAGGCGCAGCGGCCAGTCGGACCGCAGGAGGGTGACCAGGACCAGCAGCGCGCTGAAGATCTGCGAAAGGAGGGTGGCCAGCGCCACGCCGAACACGCCGAGACCCAGCCCCAGCACGAGCGCCAGGTCGAGCAGGATGTTGAGCAGGCAGGCGGCGATCAGGAAATAGAGGGGCCGCCGGGTGTCCCCGACCGCGCGCAGCACGGCGGAGCCGATGTTATAGAGGAAGGAGGCGACGATGCCGAGCAGGTAGACCCGCAGGTAGACGATCGAGTCGGCCATGGTCTCCGCGGGGGTGTCCATCGCCCGCAGCGCGGCGGACGCGCACAGAAGCCCCACCAGCGTCATGGCCGCGCCCGCCGTGAGCGCGAGCATCACCGAGGTGTGCACCGTGCGGCCGACCTCCTCGTAATCCTGCGCGCCGTAGGCCTGCGCGACCACGACGGTCGCGCCCGACGAAAGCCCCACAAAGAGGTTCACCAGCAGGTTGATGAGCACGCTGGCGCTCCCGCCCACGGCGGCGAGCGCCTCCTTGCCGACAAACCGCCCCACGATGATCGCGTCGGCGGTGTTGTAGAGCTGCTGAAAAAGGGTGCCGAAGAGGATGGGAAAAAAGAAGATGAGCAGCTGCTTCCAGATCACGCCTTCCGTGATGCCGTTTGTGGAAACGGCCTTCTGCTGAACCACCGCCGATACGCCTCCTTTGCATGATTTTGACGGGTGCCGCGTGAGGCACATTATATCACAGAGAAGGGGCGATTACAATCCGTTTCCGTCAAAAACGAAAGCCCCCGCACGCAGGCGCGCGGGGGCTTTCGCGATGAGATCAGCGCCGCCTGTTCAGGAGCGCCACGCCGCCGAGATCGCCGGTCATCCGACCGTTTGTAAAGGTTTCGACGCCGTTGACGAAGACATGCTCGATGCCCGTCGGGTAGGCGATCGGGTGCAGGAAGGTCGCCCTTTCGTGCAGGTTTTCCAGAGAGAAGACCGTGATGTCCGCCTTGCAGCCGCTGCGGATGAACCCGCGGTCGTGCATGTTGAAATGGCTGGCGGTGAGGCCGGACATCTTGTGGATGGCCTGCTCGAGCGTGAGCCAGCGGTTCTTCTGCACGATCGTTTCGATCACGTAGATTGCGTGGCCGAAATTGCGCGGGTGGATCTGGAAGCGGGAAAAGCAGGCGTCGGGATGCTCCGCGTCGATCGCGTAGATGTCCGAGCCGAACATCGTCCAGGGGGACTGGAAGAAGGCCTTGCGGTCCTCCTCCTTCTCGAGGATGTTGACGGTCGAGAGCGCCTCGCCCTCCCTGAGGCAGAGGTCGAAATAGAGGTCGGTGCCGTCCATGCCCTCGGCGTCGGCGATCTGCTGGACCGACTGGCCGACGTATTTGTGGTAGGGGGAGTCGGGCCGGCACTCGAAGAGGAAGATCGAATCCCAGTTGTGGAAGGTGAAGAACTGCCCGAGAAAGCTCGTCTTGTCGCCGGCGATCACCCCCGCGATGTGCTCGCGGATGCGGGCGTTCTGTTCGGGGTCGCGGATCGCGTCCTGGATCTCCCTGATCTGCTGCGGCCAGGGCTTCTTCCAGTTGTAGAGCCAGCCGGGGAAGATCGCGCGCGGACCCCACCACACGCCGATGGTCGGGTAGGAGGGGACGTCCGCGCAACAGTCGACGCCGCGGGCCCGGTAGCCGCCGATCAGGTCGGAGAGCCACTGGCCCTTGCCGTAGAGCTCCTCGCCGTGGGGCGCCACATGGGAGAATTGCAGGCGCATGCCCGATTTCCAGGCGGTCTCCACCGCGAAATCCATCGCCTTCTCAATGCCCGCGCCCGAATAGTTGGACATGTGGGTGGTATAGATGCCGCCGTATTCCGAAACGACCTGCGCGAGCGCCACGATCTCCTCGTTGGTCGCGCCCATGCCGGGGGTGTAGGTGAGCCCGCTCGAAAAGCCGGGGACGCCCAGTTCCATCGCCTCGGCAACGAGCTCCTTCATCCGGCGCAGTTCGTCGTCGGTGCAGGGGCGGTTATCCATGCCGAGCACCTTGGCGCGCACCGAGTTGTGGCCCACCAGCGGGAAGGTGTTGATGCCGATGCCCTGCGTCTTGAGCAGCTCGAAGTAGTGAGCGGCGCTCTTCCAGTAGTCCTTGGGGGTGGTCCAGACGGTGTCCGCGATGTTTTTGAGCGGTAGGGGGTTGGGGAGCACGGGGAAGGGGGACTTGCCGCAGTTGCAGGACACCTCGGTCGTCACGCCCTGCGCCACCTGGCTCTGGGAGGGCGGGTTGTGGATGATCGCGAAGTCGGAGTGGGCGTGCGCGTCGATAAAGCCGGGGGAGAGGACGAGCCCCTCCGCGTCGATCGTGCGCTTGGCGCCGAGGTGCCGAAGGTCGCCCACGCCGGTGATTGTGTCGCCCTTGACGGCCACGTCCGCCCGGAAGCCCGGACGGCCGGAGCCGTCGACCACGAACGCGTTTTTGATGAGAACGTCTACCATCTGTAATCCCTCCTCAGCATTCCGGCGCTTCCGGCCGGTAGACGGTTTTGCCGCTCATGAGGACCCGGCGGACCCGCTGGAGGCTGCGGATGTCGGCGGAGGCGTCCCCGTCGCAGACGAGCAGGTCGGCGTTGAGGCCCGCCTTCACGAGCCCGACGGAGTTTTCAATGTCAAGCAGCTTGGCGCCGTTATGGGTGCCCAGCCGGATGGCCTGCACCGGCGTGATGCCGTAGTCGACCATGAAGGCCAGCTCCTTGGCGACCGGCGCGGGCGGCGCGCCGAAGAGCACCATGTCGGTGCCCGCGGCGATCGTGACGCCGAGGTCGTAGATCGCCTTGAAGTTCGTCTTGTAGCTCTCCGCCGCGCTCTTAAAGAAGCTCCAGAAGCTGCGCACCGGCAGCGGCGCGTCGGGGCCGGGGCTGCCGTCCGCGTCCTTATAGCGGTCGTAGGCGTCGGTGTAGGTGATGATCGTGGGAATCCACGCGAGCCCCTTGCGCTTCATCTCGGCGGCCTGCTCGAGGGTCAGGTAGGTGGCGTGCTCGATCGTGTCGAAGCCCGCCTCGATCGCCATGCCCACCGACGGGCCGACGCCCGCGTGGATGGCGCATTTGCGCTCGAGCCGGTGGGTCTCCTCGACCGCGGCGTTCAGCTCCTCCTGGGTGTATTCCGGCCGGGTCATCACCCGGTGGCTGCTCATCAGCTTGATCCAGTCGGCGCCCGCCCGCAGCTGCTTGCGGATGACCTTGCGGATCTCGTCCACGCCGTCCGCGACCTCGCACTCGTTTTTGAGGTTGGTGATCTGGTCGCCGTGGCCGCCCGTCATTGTGAGCCCGCGGTCACAGTGGAAGATGCGCGGGATGGTGACGTAGCCCTTTTGGCCCGCGTAGCGCAGCTTTTCGCAGAGCAGGTGGTCGGAGGACATGTCGCGCACGGTGGTGACACCCACCGTCAGCGCCGACTGCGCGGCGTAGAGCGCCTTGTAGGCGATGAGGTGGTCGTTGAAGCGCAGCGCGTCGGGGTAGTGGATGTAGCTGCCGAGGTGGATGTGCATGTCGATGAGGCCGGGAAGGATGGTGGCGTCGCCGAAGTCGAGGATTTGCTCCTCCGGGTGCGCGGCGGCAAGCGCCTGGCGGGGGGAGACCTCCGCGATCTTCCCGGTTGCATCGATCCGTACGGCGTGGCCGCGCAGGACGGTCTCGCCGTCGCCGGTGACGATGGTTTTCGCAGTCAATATCATGCCTAATACCTTCTTTTTTGTCCGAGATTAGAGGGAGTTTATTTCCCGCACGTAGTGGCAGGCGACCTGGTGGCCGCAGGAGACCTCCTCCAGCTGCGGCTGCTCGCAATGGCACCGCTCCTTCGCGTAGGCGCAGCGCGGCGCGAAGCGGCAGCCCGGCTTGGGGTTGATGGGGGAGGTGATCTCCCCCTTGAGCAGGATGCGTTCCTGCTTCTGGTGCAGCTTCGGGCGCGGGATGGCGGAGAGCAGCGCCTTGGTGTAGGGGTGGTAGTGGTGGGCGAAGAGCTCCTTGGAGCCGGCGTTTTCCACCATGTTCCCGAGGTACATGACGCCGATGTCGTTGGAGATGTGCTTGACGACCGACAGGTCGTGGGTGATAAACAGATAGGTGAGGTTCATCTCCTTCTGCAAATCCTGCAAAAGGTTGAGGATCTGGGCCTGAATGGACATGTCCAGCGCGGAGACCGGCTCGTCGCAGACGATGAATTTGGGGCTCAGGGCAAGCGCGCGGGCGATGCCGATGCGCTGGCGGCGGCCGCCGTCCAGCTCGTGCGGGTAGGAGTCCGCCACCCGCTGGGCCAGCCCCACCGTATCCATGAGGGCGGCGACCTTCCGGTTCCGCTCCTCCCTGTTCGCGCACGCCTGGTAGATGTCCAGCGGCTCGGCGATGATCTCCGAGACTGTCATGCGCGGGTTGATCGAGGAGTAGGGGTCCTGAAAGATCATCTGCATGTTGCGGCGGGAATGCTTGAGCTCCTTTTTGTCCAGACGGGTGATGTCCCGCCCCTCGAACCGGACCATGCCGCCGGTGGATTCCAGCAGGTGCACGAGCACCCTGCCGAGGGTGGACTTCCCGCAGCCCGACTCCCCGACGATGCCCAGCGTTTTGCCTTCGCCGAGCGAAAAGCTCACGCCGTCGACCGCGTGCAGCGCGCCCTGCGGGACCTTGAAGTATTTTTTGAGATCGGTTACCTCTAGCAGCGCTCCCATCAAAACGCCTCCTGTCTATATTTCACGGATGCACCGAACGGTGTGGGTGCCGGAGAGGCGCCGCGGTGCGGGCGGCTCCTTTTCGCAGGCAGCGGTCCGGTAGGGGCACCGGGGAGCGAAGTTGCACCCGGCGGGCAGGTCGGTGGGGTCGGGCATCAGCCCGGGGATCGGCTGGAGGCGGTCCCGCTCCTCGTCGAGGTCGGGGATCGAGCCGAACAGCCCGACCGTATAGGGGTGGCGGGTGCGCTCGAAGATGTCCTCCGCGCTCCCCGATTCGATGATCTCGCCCGCGTACATGATCGCGACCCGGTCACAGGTCTCCGCCACGATGCCCAGGTCGTGGGTGATGAGGATCATCGAGGTCCCGAGCTCCTGCTTCAGCTTCTTCATCATATCCATGACCTGCGCCTGCACGGTGACGTCGAGGGCGGTGGTGGGCTCGTCGGCGATGAGCAGCGACGGGTTGCAGGCCAGCGCGATGGCGATGACGACCCGCTGCTTCATCCCGCCCGAAAACTGGTGGGGATATTCGCCGAACCGCTCGCTCGGGATGCCGACCATCTCGAGCATCTCGCACGCCCTGACGTGCGCCTCGGCGGCGCCCGTCTTCCCGTGCAGGCGGATCATCTCGACGATCTGCTCGCCGACGGTCATGATCGGGTTGAGGGCGGTCATCGGGTCCTGATAGATCATCGAGATCTTTTCGCCGCGCACCTTGCGCACCTCGTTGGGGGAGAGCTTGCGCAGATCCCGCCCCTCGAAGAAAATTTCTCCGTTCGGCACGACCGCTGGCGGCACCGGCAGCAGCCGCATGATGGCCAGCGCGGTCGTGGTCTTGCCCGCGCCCGTCTCCCCGACCAGCCCGAGCGTCTCGCCCCTGCGGAGGTTGAGGTCGATGCCGTTTACCGCCTCGACGTTCCCCTTGCGGGTGCGGTATTGCACGGTGAGGTTCTTGATTTCCAGAAGCAGATCGTTCATGCCTGTCACCTCCGTCAGTCCTTGAGACGCGGGTCGATGGCGTCGCGGATGCCATCGCCGACGATGTTCAGGGAGAATACCGTGATCATGATGAAGAGTCCGGGGAAGACGGCCATATACGGCTCGTAGCGCAGATACTGGCGCGCCGCCGAGAGCATGGCGCCCCACTCGGCCTGCGGCGGCTGGATGCCCATGCCGAGGAAGGAGAGGGTGGCGCAGGAGAGGATGGCCGCCGCCACGCCGAGGGTGGACTGCACGATGATCGGGGCGACCGCGTTGGGGAGGATGTGCCGGAGCATGATGCGCAGGTCCCCCGCCCCGATCGACCGGGCGGCCTCGATGTACTCGTTGTCCTTGACGGTAAGCACCGCCGCGCGCGCCACGCGCGCGAAGCCGGGCGCGTTGGCAAGGCCGATGGCGATCATCATGTTTCGCAGCCCGGTGCCGAGGGAGGTCGCGATCGCGATGGCCAGAAGCATGCCGGGGATCGCCATCAGCACGTCCATGAAGCGCATGATCACCGTGTCGAACTTCCCTCCGTAGAAAGCGGCGACCGTGCCGAGCGTGCCGCCGATCAGCAGTCCGATCGCCACGGCGATCAGCCCGACCTGCAGGGAGATCTGGCTGCCGTAGATGATGCGGCTGAGGATGTCGCGGCCAAAGTTGTCGGTGCCGAAGGGGTGCCCGGGTCCGGGCGGCTGCTTGGCGATGGAGGCGTCCTGGTCGTCGTAGCCGTAGGGCGCGATCAGCGGCGCGAGGAGGGCGCAGAGGATGAGCAGGATCATGACGATTGCGCCGAACACGGCCATGCGGTTGCGCAGGAACCGGTGGAGCACGTCGCCCCAGAGCCCCTGCTTTTTGGGGAGGGCGTTTCTACGCTTCAACTGCCGCCACCTCCTTGCGTTTTTTCATCTTTTGGTACTGGGATTTGATGCGCGGGTCGATGTAGCTGTAGAGGATGTCCACGCCGAGGTTGACGAAGCTGAAGAGGATCGCCATGAAGAGCACGCATCCCATGACCACCGGCGTGTCGCGCGTCTTGATGCTGTCGATCAGGTATTTGCCGATGCCGGGGATGGCAAAAACGGTTTCGCACAGGACGGTGGTGACACCGAGCAGGTTGCCGAACTGGATGCCGATGACGGTGATGACCGGGATGAGGGCGTTTTTGAGCGCGTGGTTGATGATGACCTTCCGCTCGACCTGCCCCTTGCCGCGCGCGGTGCGGATGTAGTCCTGGCGGATCGTCTCGAGCATGCTCGAGCGGGTGGTGCGCATGATGTTGGCCGCGCCGTTGACCCCCAGCGTGATCGCGGGCATGACGAAGTAGAGCGGCCCGTAGGAACCCGAGGCCGGCAGCCATCCCAGCTGGATGGAGAAGAAGATGATCAGCAACAGCCCGAACCAGAAGGAGGGCATCGACACGCCGATCAGGGAGGTCGCCGTCGCGAGGTTGTCGAAGATGGAGTACTGCCTGGTCGCGGCGATGACGCCGCAGGTCACCCCGATGACGATTGAGAGGGCGCACCCCAGCACCGCCAGCAGGGCGGTGTTGGGGAAGCGTTCGAGGATCTCGGTCATGACGGGGCGGCCGGTGAAATAGGACTCGCCGAAATCGAACCGGGTCAGGATACCGCCGGCATAGCGCACGTACTGGACGACGAAGGGGTCGTCGCGCCCCAGCTTGGCGTTGAGCGCGTCGATGTCCTCCTGCGTGGCGTTGTCGCCCAGCAGCATCTGGACGGGGTCGCCCGGCGCGATGTACATCAGGGAAAAGACGATCAGCGTGACGCCCAGCAGCACGGGGATCATCAGGAGCAGCCGCTTTAACACATACCGGTACACGTTGTCACCTCATTTCTGGCGCATGCCGAAGGGCTATGCAAAGGTCACCTTGTTGAAGGAGTAGCGGCCGGAGGGCGGCGCTTCGAGTCCCTGGACACTGCTGCGGGCCACGGCGATCTCCTCGCTGTTCCAGAGGAAGACCCACGGGCAGTCCTCGACGATCAGCTCCTGCGCCTTGTAGTAGGCGTCGCGTCGCGCGTCCTGGTCGATTGTGTTCGCGCCGGTATCGAGCAGCGCGTCCACGTCGGGGTTGCTGTAGCGGGCGGTATTGGCCCAGGTGGCGCTGCCGGTGTGGAAGGTGTCGCTCAGGCCGTAGTCGGCGTCGCCGGTGTAGGTCGGCCAGGTGAGAATGTACATCTGGAAGCCGCCGTTGACGATCTTGTCGAGGTAGGTCGCGTTCTCCAGCACCTCGACCGAGGTGCGGATGCCGACCGCCGCGAGCTGGTTCTGGACCATCTCGGCGATGTCGATGCGCAGCTGGGCGTCGCTCGTGGTGATGACCACGTCGATCCCGTCGGGATAGCCGGCCTCGGTCAGCAGCTGTTTGGCCTTCTCCGGGTCATAGGCATAGGGCTTGAGACCGGGGTTGTAGCCCCAGATCGCCGGGGAGATCGGGCCGTCGGCGACCGAACCGGTCGTACCGTAGACGGTCTGGACGATGCTCTCCTTATCGATCGCGCAGCTGATCGCCTGGCGGACGAGCTTGTTGTCGTAGGGGGCCAGCGTGCAGTCGAAGCCGATGAAGCAGTTGTTGTAGGAGTCGGCGCGCAGGATCTGCACGTCGGGGTTCTCCTCGAGCATCGGCAGGTCGCTCGCGGAGATGTTCATCGCGATGTCCACGCCGCCCGATTCGATCTCGACCGTGCGACTCGACGGCTCGGCGATGACGCGCATGATCAGCTTGTTCACGGAGGGCTTGGCGCCCCAGTACCGGTCGTTGGCGGTGTACTCCAGCCGGTCGCCGCGCACCCATTTACTCAGCGCGAAGGGGCCGCTGCCGACGGGCTCCTCAGCGAACGCTTCGGCGCCCTTTTCCGAGTGGTACTTCTGCGGCACGATATAGACGTAGCAGAGCTGGGAAAAAAGCGGTCCGCAGGGCTGGGTCATGCGCAGGGTGATCGTGTGCTCGTCGTCGACCGTCGACTTTTCAAGGTCGATGACGTCGACGAAGGGCTGCAGGTAGGTGCTGGCCATCGTCTGGCCGATCGAGTAGAAGACGTCGTCGGCGGTCAGCGGGTCGCCGTTGTGGAAGACGACCCCGTCGCGGATGTGCAGCACCAGCGTGGTGTCGTCGGTGTACTCCCAGCTCTCGGCGATGCAGGGGACCGCTTCGCCGTCGGGGCCGAGCGCCAGCAGGGTGTCGAACACCTGCACCTTGAAGTTGGCGGAGGTGCTGTCGTTTTTGCCGTAGGGGTCCATCGTGGTGGGCTCGTTGGCGACCGCCACGACGAGGGTGTCCTTGCCGCCCGGGGCGGCGGCGCCGCCGTCCGCGCTCTTTCCGCAGGCGCTCAGGAGGGAGAGGCAGAGGACCGCGGCGAGGCAGGTGCGCATTAATCTCATCTTTTTCATTTAAATCCTCCTAGTCACAGATGGTTGGGTCGATCCCGGGGTCAGCGGCCGTTTTCCCGCCAGAGCAATTCCATCCCGCGCTCCAGCCGGTCGAGGCCCTCCGTCAGGATGGCCCGGCTGGTGGCGAAGCAGAGGCGGACGTATCCCCTGCCGCCGGGGCCGAACATCTTTTCCGAGCCTGCGACGAGCGCGAGCTGCGCCCGTTCCTGCAGGAAATCGCAGAAGGCGGTGTTTTCCATGCCCGTCTCGCGGATGTCGATCCAGAGGAGATAGGTGGCCTCCGGCCGGACGGTGGAGAGCCCCCGCATCCCGTTGATCCGCTCGACCGCGTAGTCGCGGTTCTTTTTCAGGTGCACGAGGAATTCCTTCGTCCAGTAGCCCGCCTTTTCGAGGCAGGCGGTCCCCGCAATCTGGGAGACCGAAGCGATGCCGCCCGCCGTCGTCATGACGGCGGATTCCTCGACGATGCGGCCGAAGATTTCCGGGTCGGTGCAATAGATGCAGCCGATGCGCAGCCCGGCCACGCCGAACGCCTTGGAGAACCCGTAGACCGACAGGGTGCGGCGGTTGCGCCGCGCGCCGAGGGAGAGGATGCTCAGGAAGGGCGCCTCCCCGTAGGTGATGTCCGACCAGATTTCGTCGTTCATGATCCACAGGCCGTATTTCTCCGCGAGGGATAGGATGTGCTCGAGGTCCTCCCGCGGATAGACCTTGCCGAGCGGGTTGTGGGGGTTGCAGAGCCCGATCATCCGGGTGCGCGGCGTGATATAGCTTTCCAGCAGGCTGAAATCGATTTTGCCGTCCACGATCCGCGTCGGGAAGAAGACGGGTGTCGCGCCCGCCGCGAGGACGGCGTTTTTGAAGAGGTAGTCGACCGGGTCGAAGACGATCGCCTCGTCCCCCGGGCGGAGCACCGTCCGCGCGATCACGTACATGCCGCGCGCGGCGCTGTCGATGGGGAGCACGAGGTCGGCGGGGACCTCCTCCCCCTTGCATTCCCGCAGGTGCCGCGAGACGGCCTCCCGGAACGCGGGGATGCCCAGCTTGGGGGTGTAGGGCAGGTAGCCGCCGCCGATGTAGGAGATCAGCGCGTCGGTGATCTCCTTTGCGACGGGGAAGTCGGGGTCGGCGGCCGTCAGCGGGATCACCCCGTCGGGGACCTCCGCCCAGCGGTAGTTGAAGGCGCGCTCCCTGAGGATGTCGAGGTTGACCGCGCCGTCGTCGAAAAGTCTCACGGTATTCTCTCCTTCCGGATGGTTTACGCCTCGCAGATGACCTCGATCTCCAGCTCGGCGTTTTTCGGCAGCTCTGCGACCTGGCAGCAGGCTCTGGCGGGCGGGGTGCCCTTGAAGAAACGGCCGTAGGCCTCGTTGATCTCCTGGAATTTTGTTAAGTCTTTGGCGAGGATGGTCGTCTTGACGATCTTGTGCAGGCCGCTGCCCGCTTCCCGCAGGATTTCTGAAATGTTGTTCATGATGCAGTCGGTCTGGTCGGCGATGCTGCCCTCCAGGAGCTTGCCGCTTCCGGTGTCAATCGGCAGCTGACCGGAGACAAAAATAAAGCCGTTCGATTTGATCGCCTGACAGTAGGGGCCCACGGCGGCCGGGGCGTTGTTGGTCGCGATTTTTTCCACTTGACATACCACCTTTGCAATCGATTTTGGAGAGGGAGCGGGAATATGCGCTCAAAACTTGTGATATCACATAGTTTCAAAAGATAAGATAAGAAAATTTTAAACAGATTGCTGGAAAAACGGTATAAAAAAGTGTGCCAAAACGAAGAGGGCGAAGGTCATTGTTTTGGCACACGGGCGGCGGAAAGTTTTCCTGTGATAGAATTTTTTTCATTTTCTAAATTATAATGCTATAAAATATTTTAGTCAATCGCAATATTCGACAAATATTTTATCCAATCCTCGACATTCCAATGAAATTTTGGTATCAAATTTCCATATCATGTAAATTGGGGCGCAAAATGAAAAGCGTCCCCGGCGGGTAGACCGCCGAGGACGCACGATAAAATATATTTTATTGTTTGCTTCCCGGGACCGGAGACCGAACGGACGGAACCGCTGAAATATGGTTCAGCCAAACGCTATTTCTTCTGGAGCGCCCGCAGGTGCAGGTAGACGGTATTTTTGGAGATGCCGAGGATGTCGGCGATCTTGATGACCGAGTCCTTGAGCTTGAAAATGCCCTGGCCGTAGAGGATGCTGATGATCTCCTTGTTTTTCTGCGAGGGGATGATGTTGGCGTCGACGTTGACCCGTTCCTTCGCGCTCACCGTGGCCTGCCGCAGCAGCTCGTCCGGATCGCTGGCATAGCTCTCTTTGATAAAGCCGGGCGCGAACTGGGACTCCTCCACGAAGTTTTCGATGACGCGGGAAAAGGGGGTGTTGAGGTAAAAATTGATGCAGAGCAGGCCGATCGCGCGGCCGCCCTCTCCCTTGATGATGATCGTCGTCGCCTTGAGGGGCTCTCCTTTTTTGTTCTTCGCGCGGTAGGAGATGTAGCCGTGGTCGCCGTCCGCCTCGATCCGGGAGAGCATGTTCAGCGCCAGGTCGGTGATGGGCGCGCCCTCCTTGCGCCCGGTGTAATGCCCGTTGATGATCTTGATGACCGACTGGTCGAGGTTTTCCAGGCTGTGCAGGACGAATTCGTAGCCGTCGCCCAGATAGTCCGCCAGCCCGTCCACGACCGTCTTGCAGGACTCCAGTATCATTTTGTCGACTTCCGTGAGCGCGATATTTGCTTTTTCCATGATGCCCTCTTTTCTGCACCTTCGTTTGGCAGCGCTTGATTTGTCCATTATATCGGGATTCATTTTGGATTACAATAGTAAAAAATATTTTATTAAATGAATTATTATAATCGCACAAGGAAGCGCGCCTAAATTTGTTGATATTGGGCCGCGGGAAGGCGTGCGGGATTTTGCAACTTTCCCCCTTTTCTGCGGTACGGGTGAAAGGAGGGATGGGTAGTGAAACTGCAAAACTACCACATCAGCATCGTGCGCGGCGACAGCGGAACCCTCACGGTGCGCTGCAAGGGCCCCGGCGGCGAGGCGCGCCCCTTTTCGGCGGGGGAATGCGTCCGCCTGGCCGTAAAGGCGGACGCGCGGCAGCGGGAGCCGCTGCTGCAAAAGGCCGAAACGGACTTTCCCGAGGGGGCGGCCGTATTTTCCTTCGCGCCGGAGGACACGAGGGCGCTCCCGTTCGGGAACTACCGTTACGACGTGCGCCTGACCGACCGGGAGGGCAATGTCTTCACGATCGTGCCCGCCGGCGATTTCACCGTATTGGAGGCGATCGCCGATGCCTGAGCTGACCGGGATTCTGGAGGCGCCCGCGCCGCTGACGGGCTGCGCTTCGGCGGCCGGACCGCGCGGTCCGCGCGGCCCGCAGGGCGAGCCGGGGCGGGACGGTGCGGACGGGTACACGCCCGTGCGCGGCGTCGATTACTTCACGCCGGAGGAGATCGCGCAAATTCGGGAGGAGGCCGTCGAAGAGGCGCTCCGGCAGGCGGAAGAGCGGTTCGCGGAAGCGCTGACGGAGGAGAAGACGGGAACGCTGCTTACGCTGCAAAAGCTGCGCCCGGGCGGCGCCGTGACGGTGACGGGCGTCCCGGCGGGCGCGCAGATCGAGATGCGCGGCAAAAACCTGCTCGATCTAAAGGCCTTCGCGGGCAATATCTTCACGGTGGAGGGGGACACGCTGCGCGCCGTCAAGCCGGAGAGCGGGGACGCGGGCTCGCCGCGCGTGCCCTGCCGCATCCCGGCGGGGACCCCCTTCGTCCTCTCCTGCCGGAGCCTCTCGGACACGAACGGGCTGGTGCTGATCTCCAACAACAGCGCGGGCTATTACCACGTGACCGGCACCGAGGTGAAGTGCACCGCCGGGGAGGAGATCATGGACCTCAAATTCGCGGTGAAGCTGGCGGTGGCCGCCGGCGCGTCCGTCGCGATCGAGGCCCCGCAGATCGAGATCGGAAAGGCCGCGACCGGATACGAGCCCTACCGGCTCGAGACGGCGGAGGCCACGGGGGAGGCGCAGAGGCTTGTGCCGCCGGGCGCGGCCGTCAACCTGAGCAGGGGGGACGGCGGGACGCTGACCGCCTCCTGCCGGAGAGACCTGAACGCGGTGATCGCCGCGCTGGAAAAAGGCTGAGAAACCCCGTCGGGAGGAGGTCTCCTCCCGGCGGGGTTTTTGCGTTCTCTCCTTGACAGATCGGGCGGACCCATATTATCATAGTGGTACTATATGACGATTTTTGTCGAAAACAGGCTCGGAAAGGAGGGCGCCGGGGATGGACGGGGCGTTTTACGATGCGCTTGCGCTCCCCGCGCGGTGGGAGCGCACGGCCTATCTCGCCGGGAAACGGTTTGTCGACCTGGCGGTCTCCGCCGCGGGACTCCTGCTGCTCGCGCCCCTCTTCCTGCTGATCGCCGCCGCCGTGCGCCTGGATTCCCCCGGCCCCGCGTTTTTCCTGCACGAGCGGGTCGGGATGGGCGGAAAGCCGCTGCGCGTGTGGAAGTTCCGCACGATGGCGCGGAACGCGCGGGAATTGGCGGAGCGGTTCACGCCCGCCCAGCGGCGGGAGTTCGAGCGGCGCTTCAAGCTCGCGGACGACCCGCGCGTCACCCGGGTGGGCGCCTTCCTGCGGCGGACGAGCCTGGACGAGCTGCCCCAGCTCATCAACGTGCTGCGCGGGGAGATGAGCCTCGTGGGGCCGCGCCCCGTTGTGGCGGAAGAGCTCGAGCGGTACGGCGCGCGCGGGGCGCTCCTCCTCGGGGTGCGCCCGGGGATCACCGGCTACTGGCAGGTGAACGACCGCGGCGGACTGAGCTATGAGGCGCGCATGGAGATGGAACTGTTCTACGCCGGGCACTGCGGCCCGGCGCTCGACTGGAAAATCCTGCGGCAAACGGCGGGAGCGGTGCTCCGCCGCGCGTGCGCGGTCTAGGGAGGGAAGGGCATGAAGCTGGATTTTTACCGGGGCAGGCGGGTGCTCGTGACGGGGCACACCGGATTTAAGGGCGCGTGGCTCTGCGGACTGCTCGGGCTTTTGGGGGCGGAAACGGCGGGCTACGCGCTGCCGCCGGTCGAGCCCTCCCTCTATACGGTGCTCGGGCTGGAGAGGGAGCTGCGTTCGGTCATGGGGGACATCCGGGACCCGGACCCTCTCGAAAGGCTCTTCGACGCGTTTCGGCCCGAGGTGGTCTTCCACCTCGCGGCCCAGCCGATCGTGCGGGAGGGCTACCGCGACCCCACCGGCACCTTTGACGTCAACCTGATGGGCACGGTGTGCCTGCTGGACTGCGTCCGGCGGCATCCGGGCGTGCGCTCGGTCCTCGTCGTCACGACCGACAAGGTCTATCGGAACGGCGGCACCGGCCGCCCCTTCCGGGAGGAGGACCCGCTCGGCGGGGCGGACCCCTACGCGGGCAGCAAGTCGTGCGCCGAGCTGGCGGTGCGGAGCTATGCGGAATCCTTCTTTGCTTCCGGCCCGGCCGTCTCGACCGCGCGGGCGGGCAATGTGATCGGCGGCGGGGACTTTGCGCCCGGGCGCATTCTGCCCGACTGCGTGCGCGCCGTGCTGTCGGGGGAACCCGTGCGGCTGCGGCATCCCGGCTCGGTGCGGCCCTACCAGCATGTGCTCGAGGCGCTCTGCGCCTACCTGCTGATCGCCGCGGCGCAGGAGGGGGACCCCGCGCTCGCGGGCTGCTACAACGTCGGTCCCGGCGCGGAGGGCCGGGTTACGACGGGGGAGTTGGCGGATCTCTTCTGCGGGGCGTGGGGAGAAGGCGCCTCGTGGATTTCCGCCCCGGACGGCGGCCCGCCCGAGGCGGACACGCTCCTGCTCGACTGCGGAAAGCTGGAGGCTCGGCTCGGCTGGCGGCCGCTGTGGGGAATCGAGACCGCCGTTGAAAAGACGGTGGAATGGACGAAATGCCATGCGGCGGGGGAGGGCGCGGCGGACTGCGCCCGCCGCCAGATGGCGGAATATCTGCGCCTCTTTGACGGCGGGGACGGAGGGAAAGCATGATCCGGCCGTTTTCCTTTGCGCCCGCCGGGCTGGCGGGCGCTTACCGCATCCGGCCGCAGCGGTTCTCCGACGGGCGCGGGTGCCTCTGCAAGGACTATTCCCGCGAAATCTTCCGGGAGGCGGGCATCGACTTTTGTCCGGCGGAGACCTTCTGGACCGAGTCGGCCGGGGGCGTGCTGCGCGGGCTGCACTTCCAGCGGGGGCAGGATAAGCTGGTCCGCTGCGTCTCGGGGCGGGTCTACGACGTGCTCGCCGACCTGCGGCCCGGCTCCGCCACCTTTGGGCGGTGGCGGGCGTTCGAGCTCTCAGGGGAATCGGGCGAGTGCCTCTATCTCCCCGACGGGGTGGCGCACGGCTATCTCGCGCTCGAGCGGTCAATGGTCGCCTATTCCTGCGGCGCGGGCTACGACCCCGCGCGGGAGGGAGGCGTGCGCTGGGACGATCCGGGCCTCGCGGTCGAATGGCCGCTCGAGGGGGACGCCCGCCCCATCCTCTCGGAGCGGGACCGGGCGCTGCCCGGCCTGCGGGAGCTCTGCGGGGGAGCGCTGTGAACGTCGTCTACGCGAGCAGCGGCGGCTACGCTGAAATTGCCGGAATTTCGATGCGCTCCCTCTTCGAGAGCAACCGGGATGTGGAGGAGCTTGCCGTCTGGATGGTCGACTGCGGGATCGGCGGGGAAAATCGGCAAAAGCTGCTGAGCGTCGCGGCGGAGTACGGCCGGGCGCTCTTTTTCGTGCGCGGCGTCGACCCCGCCGAACGGGCGGGGATCTCCGTCGCTGCGGGCCGCTGGCACCCCGCGACCTTCCAGCGCCTCTTTCTCGGTTCCCTGCTGCCCCCGGAGGCGGAGCGGGTCCTCTACCTCGACTGCGACACCCTCGTGCGCCGTCCGCTCGCCCCGCTCTGGGAGCGGCCGTTCGGCCCCTCCAGCGCGCTCGGCGTGGACGACTGCCGCAGCGGGCGGTATGCAGCCGAGCTGGGGCTGCCCCCCGACGCGCCCTACGTGGGCAGCGGCGTGCTGCTCCTCGATCTGGCGCGCTGGCGGCGGGAGGGGACGGAGGAACGGTTCCTTGCATTTTTGCGGGCGCGCGGCGGCGACGTGACCTACGTCGACCAGGGGGTGCTCAACGGCACGCTCGGCGCGCTGGGGCAGACGGGCGCGCTCCCGCCCCGGTTCGGCGCGCCCACCGTCCTCTTCGATTTTCCCTACCGCGACCTGCTCCGCCTGCGAAGGCCCGCCCATCCGCCCACCGAGGCGGAGTGGCGTGCGGCGGTGGAGGACCCGGCGGTCGTGCACTTCACCGCCTGCTTCTATTCGGGGAGCCGCCCGTGGAACGCGGACTGCCCGCACCCCTTCGCGGCGGAGTATCTCGCGCACAAGGCCGCTTCCCCCTGGCGGGAGGAGCCGCCGCGCCCGGATGGGCGCGGGCCGGTCGGCCGCCTGACGACCGCCGCCGCGCATCTGCTCCCCCGAGGGCTGATGCTGGCGGTGATGTCGTTCTTACACGCGCGCGCCTATCCGTGGGCGCGCGGGGTGAAAGGCCGGATGCGAAGGAGGCGGCGCGGATGAAGATCCTGCTGGTCAACCGCTACCACTATCCCGTGGGCGGCACCGAAACCTACCTCTTCGCGCTCGACCGGATGCTGCGGGAGGCGGGGCATCAGGTCCGTCACTTTTCGGCGGCGGACCCGCGAAACCTGCCCTGCGGCGAGGCGGAATTCTTCGCGCGGCCGCTCGACCCCCAAAAGCGCCCGTTCGACGCGGCGCGGATGCTCTGGAACGGGGAGGCCGCCCGAAAGCTCGACGCCCTGCTCGCGCGGGAGCGCCCGGACGTCGCGCACCTGAATCTTGTGCACCACAGCCTGACCCTGTCGATCCTCGGGCCGCTCGCACGGCGGAAGATCCCCGTCGTCTGGACGGTGCACGACCTGCTGCCTCTCTGCCCCAACCACCTGATGCTGCGGGCGGGGAAGCCCTGCGAGGACTGCCTGCGAGAGGGATACCGCGCCTGTCTCCTGCACCGGTGCGTCGGCGGTTCTGTCTCAAAAAGCCTCGCGGGGAGTTTTGAGACATGGGCCGCCCGCCGCCTGTGCCTCTACGACAAGGTCGGCTGTTTCATCGCGCCGTCCGAATGCTATCGGGCGCTTTTGGAGCGCGCGGGATTTTCCCGCGCGTCCGTCCTGCACCTGCCGAACCCCCTGCCGCCCGGCGCGGCGTTCGATTACACGCCGCCCGAGGGGGACTATATCCTCTACTGCGGCCGGCTCTCGGAGGAGAAGGGCCTCTTCCCGCTGCTCGAGGCGGCAAAACGGCTCGGCGCGCCGCTCGTCGTCGCGGGGGAGGGGCCCCTGAAAAGCGCGCTGGAGGCGGCCGCGCGGGGAGGCTCCCGCGTGTCCTTCCGCGGCCGGGTGGAGGGGGAGGCCCTGCGGAAGCTCTACCGGGGCGCGAAGTGCGTGGCCGTCCCCTCCCTCTGGCGGGAGGCGAGCGGGTACGCGGCCTGCGAGGCGATGGCGATGGGCCGGGTCGTGGCCGCGTCGCGCGCCGGCGGTCTGGCCGAGCACGTCGCGGACGGGGAGACGGGCTTTCTCTTTCCGCCGGGCGACGCGGACGCGCTCACAAAGGCGCTCTCCCGCGCGCTCGCCCTTCCGCCCGCGGAATATGAGCGGATGGGCCGCGCCGCCGTGAAGCGCGCGCGGGAAATGTTTTCCGCCGGGGCGGTCCGCGGGCGGCTGCTCGCAATCTATCAAACGCTCTGCGAGGGGGAAACGCCGTGAACATTTTGCATATCGCGCCCTCCGTCCGCATCGGCGGGGTGGGGTCGCTGCTCGCCGGGCTGCTGCCCCGGCTCGACCGGGAGAGGTTTCGCTGCGAGGTGCTCGCGGAGGCGGACCCGGCGGGGCCGGGCGCGAACCGGCGCGCCCTCGAGGCGGCGGGGATTCCCGTCCGCCCCATCCCGCCGCGCGTGGGAGGCCTGCGGGAAAACCTGCGCGCCGTGGACGCGGCGCTCTTGGCGGGAAGCTACGACGCCGTCCACCTGCACCTCGAGGAGTGGTCCGCCCTCTACGCGTTTTTGGCGCGGCGGCGCGGGGTGCCGGCGCGCATCGTGCACGCCCACCTCGCGGGCGTCCGCCTGCCGTTCCGGTTTACCGCGCGGCGGCTTGCCCGCCCGGCGGCGCTGGCGCTTCTGCGCGGCTTCATGCGCCGCGAGGCCACCCACCGCGCCGCCTGCTCCGACGACGCGGGGCGCTGGCTCTTCGGGGACGCGCCGTTCACCATGCTTCCCAACGCGGTCGACACCGCGCGGTTCGGTTTTTCCGCCGACGCCCGGCGGCGGACGCGCGCGGCGCTGGGGCTCGGGGAGGCGTTCACGGTCGGCTGCGCCGCGCGCTTCGACCAGCAGAAGAACCTGCCCTTCCTGCTCGCGCTCTTCGCGGAGCTGCGGCGGCGCGAACCGGACGCCCTGCTGCTGCTCGCGGGCGACGGGGAGGAGGGGCCCGCCCTGCGCGCCGAGGCCGGGCGGCTGGGGATCGCGGAGGCGGTGCGCTTTTTGGGCGCGCGGGAGGACGTGCCCGCGCTCCTTCAGGCGATGGACGCGTTCGCGCTGCCCACCCGGTACGAGGGCTTCGGCATCGCCCTGCTCGAGGCGCAGGCGGCGGGCCTGCCCTGCTTCGCCCCCGATGGCGCGGTGCCGCGCGAAGCGGCCGTCACCGGGCTTTTGCGGCTCCTGCCGCCCGGGCTTTCCGCCGCCGGATGGGCGGAGGAAATTCTCGCCGCGAAGGGGCTCCCGAGAAGATGCCGCGCGGAAGAGGTCGAAGCCGCGGGCTGCGGCGCCGAAACGGCGGCGCGGCGGCTGGAAGCCCTCTATGAACGCTGCCGCGCGGAGAGGGGGCGGGGCCTTTGAGACTGCTTCAAAGCCGCGCCTACCTCTTCGTGACCTTCCTGCTCCTCTATAAGCCCGTCTGCGTCTCCGACCTGCCGGCGCTGGCGGCGCTCGACCGGGCATGGGACGCGGCGCGCTACCTCGCGGTGGGGGCGGGGCTGCTCGTCTGGCTCATTTTCTACCGCAGCCTCTCCAAGTGGATGCTCGCCCTCGCCGCTTTCTGCGGCGCGCGCCTGCTGACCACCTGGTCCCGCCTCGGCAGCTTCGGTTCCACCCTGCCGATGATCGTCGTCAGCACCCTTTCGGCCGCCGCCATCACGGAAATGGCGGTCCGCACCGGCCGCCGGGCGTTCCTCGACGGCGCGTCCCTCGCGCTCGGGCTGCTCACGGCGGCGCACTTCGCGACGGTGCTCGCCTTTCCGGGCGGTATGTACGCGACGGCGGCCTACCGCGAAAACTATCTGCTCGGCTACGACAACGCCGCGCTCACCACCCTACTGCCCGCCGTCTGCCTCGCCGCCCTGCGGGACTGCGAGCGGGGGCGGCGGCTGTCCGTCCGGACGGCGGCGGTCTGCGCCTGCGCGGCCGGGGCGGCCTGCCGGTCGTGGACGGTGACCTCCGCCGCCGTGACGCTGCTCTTCCTGCTGACTGTGCTCCTCTCCGCCGCCGGGTGGAGGCCCCGCGTTGTAAACGCGGGGACGGCGCTCGCCGGGAACGCGCTGGTCTTCGCGGGGCTCGTCTGCTTTGGGGTGCAGGAGCGGTTTTCCCGCTTCCTCGAGCGGGCCCTCCACAAGGACGCGACCCTCTCGGGGCGCGCGTGGATTTGGGAGCGCGCGGGGGATGCCTTCGCGCGTTCCCCGCTGACCGGCATGGGCCTGCCCGAGCCGGCGGAGGCCCGCGCCCTGATCGGCGCCACCCACGCGCACAACTTCTACCTCGACCTTGCGTTCACCGGCGGGCTTGTCTGCGTGGCGGCGTTTTTCCTGCTGCTTTTCCTCTGCGCGCGGCGGCTGTGGCGCTTCCGGAAAACGCGCGCGGGCCTCCTGCTCACGGCGGCGTTCGGCTGCCTGCTGCTCGCCTTCCAGATGGAGCCCTACCGGTTTCACAACTTCCTGCTCTTCACCCTCTGCTTCTTTGCGGGGGAATTTTCCACGGGGGAGGCGGCGCCATGAAGCCGCTCGCGGTCGCCTCCTGCTGGCAGGTCCCAAACTACGGGAGCGTCCTGCAGGCGTACGCCGCGCAGGCGGCGCTGGACAGTCTCGGCGTGCCGAACGAGACGCTCTGGTACGAACCGGAACGGAGCCTGCCCGAAAGGCTCCGCCGCCTCCGGCTCGACCCGGCCCG
>ENA-UOIV01001061-UOIV01001061.1-human-gut-metagenome-genome-assembly--contig:-C59-NODE-1061-length-25352-cov-12.983397_pt1 | contig 25352 bp, 22 predicted proteins | sample MGYA00242333_ERZ723880 | MGnify/ENA metagenome assembly ERZ723880 | reverse complement strand
GTGGGCGCCGCTGCCGCCGCGGGCGGCTCCGGCGCCGTCCCACGCGGCGCGTCCGGTTCCGGCGCGCGCGCCGGGACCCCGGTCCTTACCGCCCGTTCGAGCTTCTCGAGGCGCTCGCCCAGCGCTTCCAGTCCGCCGCCCATCTGCTCGTCGCACAGCCTTACGACGGCCATTTCGAGCTCGGTGCGTTTGAAGGCGGTGCGGGAGAGCCTGCCCAGCGTGTCGCCGAGCAGGTCGAGGGAATAGAGAATCCGCGTGAGCGGCAGGTCCTTCGCCTGGGCGCGCAGCCGTTCGAGGTCCTCCGGCGTGCCCTGCACGAGGTCGTCCGGTTCGCGGACGGTCTTGACGATCATCAGGTCGCGGTAGTGGCCGACAAGCTGTTCGCAGAGGCGGGAAAAGTCGATGGAATTCTCGCTGAGCCTGCCGATGACGGCGAGCGCCCCGGAGGGGTCGCGCCCGTTCACCGCGTCGGCGAGGTCGAAGAGGTGGGACTGCCCGGCAAGCCCGGCGGCCTCGGTGACGGTGGAGAGGGTGATCTCCTTTCCGTAGGAGGCGCACAGGTCGAGCAGCGACAGCGCGTCGCGCATCCCTCCGTCCGACAGCCGCGCGATGAGCAGCGCCGCGTCGTCCGCGAGGGAGAGCGCCTCCTCGCCCGCCACATGGAGCAGACGGTCGGCGATCGTGCGGGATTTGATGCGCTTGAAATCGAACCGCTGGCAGCGGGAGAGGATGGTCGGCAGCACCTTGTGGATTTCGGTGGTGGCGAGGATAAAAATAACGTGCGCGGGCGGCTCCTCGAGGATTTTGAGCAGGGCGTTGACCGCGCCGGGCGAGAGCATGTGGCACTCGTCGAGGATGTAGACGCGGTATTTGACCGAGGCAGGGAGGAAATACGCCTCCTCCCGGAGCTGGCGGATGTTGTCCACGCCGTTGTTGCTGGCCGCGTCGATCTCGACCACGTCGAGCACCGAGCCGTCGTCGATCCCCCGGCAGGCGGCGCACTCGTTGCAGGGGTTGCCGTCCACCGGGCGCTCGCAGTTGACCGCCTTGGCCACGATCTTGGAACAGGTGGTCTTGCCCGTCCCGCGCGAGCCGGTAAAGAGGTAGGCGTGGGAAAATTTGCCCGCGGCGACCTCGTTCTTGAGGGTCGCGGTGATGTGCTCCTGCCCGACCACCTCGTCGAAGGTCTTCGGCCGCCATTTGCGGTAGAGCGCCTGGTACATCGATTCCCACCACCTTTCCGTAAGAAGAAAAAAACGCAAAACTGTGTGCCCACATATGCGGACATGCAGATTACCTGCGGCACACATCACAACCGCTTAATGCTGCTCGGTTCCCCGCCTGACATGGTTCACGGCGCTCTGTCGCACAGGACCCGCATACCCGCATGTCTGGGCACACAATGTCTTGCGTATGCTGAACTAGGATATTATAGCACGGTATTGGGAAAATTTCAAGATTGGATTTTACCCGCTTCATTGACGCCTTCCATCAGATCGTTGTAGAAGGCTTCCACCTGATCCGCATGCTTTCGATACCAGAAACGCAGTGTGCCGCGCTCCGCCGACTCAATCGTCAATTCCTTCCGCTTTCGGTCGAGTGAGCAGAAGCGGATTTCGTCCAGGCCTACCACCTCCAGGCCGTCTATATAACCGCTTCCCATCGCGGTGACCGCATGTGCCGTAATCGAAAGCGTCCCATCCCCGAGTTCCAGTTCATACAGGAGGTCGTCCGGGGGCGCAATATCTCCCAGAAGCGCAAATCTGAATAGAAACAGGAGATCGTGCCTGATGTGGTCCCGTTCAAACGGTTTTTTATAGAGCGTAATCGTTGACACGGGGTTTCCCTTCCTTTCGGTACATCCCACTGGTTTTCCGCTTCTCAGGCTCCGTCATTTGTGCTTGGCGTAGAAGAAGAGCGCGACCGTCCCGGGGCCCGAGTGGGCGCCGATGACCGGGCCGACATAGCTGATCGTATAGTCCTTGAGCCCGAACCGCCGGCACACCTCGTCGGCCACGAACTGGGCGTCGTCGATGCAGTCGCCGTGGCTGATGGCAAACCGGTCGCATTTCTCCGGGTCCATCTGGCGCGCCATGCCCTCCACCAGCCCCAGCAGGGAGTTGCGGCGGCCGCGCACCTTGCCGGTGGGGATGAGCCTGCCCGCGTCGTCGACGTGGAGGAGCGGCTTGATGCCGAGCATCGTCCCGAACACGGCGGCCGTCTTGGAGACGCGCCCGCCGCGGTGGAGGTGGTTGAGGTCGTCCACGGTGAAGAGATGCGCCTGACGGGGGATGTCCTCCTTGATCCGCTCGGCGCTCTCGTCGAGGCTGAGGCCCTGCTCCCTGTACATGACGGCGCGCGCCACAAGCATCCCCTGCCCCGCCGACGCGGCGAGGGAATCGAGCACGATGATCCGCTGGGTGGGATACTGGGGCGCGAGCTCCTCGGCAGCGAGGCGGACGCTGTTGTAGGTGCCGGAGAGCGCGGAGGAAAACATGATGCAGAGCAGGTCGCTGCCCGCGTCGAGCAGCGGGGTCAGCGCGCGAACGGCGTCCTCGATGTTCACCTGCGCGGTGATCGGCATCTCGCCCGCCCGCACCATGTCGTAGAAGGCGGGGCGGGAAAGCGACGGATCGTTGCAGGGCCTGGTGACGCCGCCGATCGTGTAAGTCAGTTCCAGCTCCACGATGTGGTTCTCGGCCGCAAACCCCGGGACCATATCCGCGCAGGAGTCGGTAACGATGACGTAAGGATTCATGTGTGTACCCTCCCAACAGGAATTGCCAATTTTCCCCCATTATACCACAGTTCCCGCCCCGGTTCCATACGAAAATGCCCATCCCCGGCGATTTTCTTTCAGGGCGGAGGGGATTTCCCGTCTATTTTCCCTGCCGCTGCAGCTCGGTGACCAGGATGCCGTCCGCGATCTTGCGGAAGATGGGGGCGGCGGTGTCCTCGCCCGATTTGCCGTCCTCCACGAGCACGACCACCGCATATTTCGGGGTGTCCGCCGGGAAGTAGCCCGCAAACCACGCGTGTACGACTTCGCTCTCCTCCACGCCCGGCTCCAGGTAGATGCCCGTTTGGGCGGAGGCCGTCTTGCCGCCCGCGCCCACGCCGGCGACCGTCGGCTTGGCCTTGACGCCGCTGCCCACCTCGACGTTGTTGACCAGCGTCTCCCGCAGGATGTCGGAGGTGCGCTTGGAAAAGACGCGGCTGGGGGCATAGGCCGCCGTATGCTCATAGTAGGTCTTTCCGTCGTCGGTGAAGCCCTCGACGAGCCGGGGCGTCACCGCGAAGCCGCCGTTGGCCGTGGTGGACACCATCTGTGCGATCTGGATGGGGGTGGCCGTGAGGGAGCCCTGCCCGAAGGAGAGGTTTGCGACGGCCGCGTCGCTCTCGAGCTCCGCGTCGGAGGGCAGGGTCCCGCTTTGGGTGCGGATGTCGTCGGTGAACTGGGCGGCGCGGGTGAAGCCGATCTCCCGCGCCATCGAGACGATGTTCTTGCCCCCCGTCTCGAGCCCGAGATGGATGAAGAAGGGGTTGCAGGAGATCTCGATCGCCTTCTTGAGGTCGATGTTGCCGTGCCCGTTGCGCCAGTGGCAGTAGAAGATATGCCCGCCGACGTCCGCGTACCCCTCGCAGGTGTACCGCTCGTAGCGGCTCACGCCGCTTTCGAGCGCGGCGGCCGCCACCACCAGCTTGAAGGTCGAACCCACGTTATACTGCGAGAAGGCGCGGTTGACGAACGGGCTGTCGGGGTCCTGCAGGCTTGCCGCGAGGTCGTTCGCGTCGTAGGCCGGCACCGAGACGGATGCCTTGATGTCGCCCGTGGCGACGTCCATCACCACCGCCGCGCCCTTTTCGACCCCCTTCATCGCCCGCTGGGCGATCCGCTGGAAATCCGCGTCGAGGGTGAGCGCGACGCCCCCCTCGCTCTTGTAGTTGTCCCGCAGCACCTCGGGCGGGTTGAGGGTGAGGGTGTGTCCCGCCGCGTCGAGGGTGTAGCGCAGCTTGAGGCTGCCGTCATACTGCTTGAGCAGGTCGTCGTACGCCATCTCGATGCCCGCCGCGCCGTTCGTCTTTTCCGGGTTGAGGTAGCCGACGATGTGGGGCGCGAGCTGTTCGTCCCCGTAGCGTTCCACCGCGTCGATCATCTCGACCCCTTTGGCGTAGACCTCCTCCTCCACCGGGAGCAGGTAAGGCTTCGTCTGCGAGGCGCCCGCAGGCACCTGCTCCCCCGCCTCGGCAAGCGCGGTGAACGCCTCGGGCGAGGGCTGCACCGCCGCCAGCTTGCGCACCTCCGTGCCCACAAGGGGCTTGAGGTTGCAGTCGTAAATGACGCCGCGCGTGTTGTCCACATCGAGCACGAACGCGCTCTGGGTGTTCGCCGCCGAAGCGAGCGCGCCCCCCATCGAAAGCGCGTACACGCGGCAGATCATCCCCGTAAATATCAGCACCAGCGCCGCATAGACGCCGACCGCCCTTCTTCCCATAAGCCGTCTCCTTTGCCTTTTCGTTACCTCTATTGTTGGCGGGAGACGGCGGATTTTATACGCGCCGCGCCCGCGCGGGAAAATTCCCGGCGGGGCGCAGAAAAACCGGGCTTTTCCGGCACTTCTATGTCAGAAAGATGAAAAGGGGCTGATCCGATGAACCGGACTGTTGCTGTACTGCTCGCATTGACGCTTTTTTTGACCGGCTGCGCCCATCCCGCATCCACGCCGGCCGCATCCTCCGCGCCGGAGTCCGCCGCATTTGACGCTCCCTCCGCGCCGCCAGAGCCGGAGGCGCCCGAAGCCGGCTCCGGGACGGACGGCGCGTCGTCGAAAGCGGAGACCTCCGCGCCGGCGGCGGTGGCCGACGTGGACGTCCTCCCCTCCGGCATCCGGGACCTCACCTACGCCGAGGCGCTCGCCGACCCCGATTTCGGCGGCTGCGTCCCGCGGGAGCTTGTCGAGGGGTTTGCCGTGCGTGAGGCCCACCGCGGCGCGGACTCCCTCTTCATCAGCTTTGAGCAGGCGGTCGGCAACGCCGATTACCGCGAGCTCGTCCTTTCGGCCTCCCGCGCGGAGCCGGGCGATGGAGAACGCACCGTCGACGTCGACGCGGTCGAGAGCTACGACGTGCACCTCTACGAAATCCCCTGGGCGGACAGCGTGCCCGAAAAATACATGGAAACCTTCGATCACCCCCTCTTTCGCGCGGAGGATCTCTCCCCGCAGGTGCTCGCGCGGCGGGTGTACGACCACCGGGAGCTGGGGGACGAACACGTGGCCGCCGATTTCTCGGTGCTCTGCAAAGACGGCGTCACGATCCGCGTTATGGCGCGCAACATCGACGCGCTCGCGCTCTTTGATTTGCTCCAAAGCCTGCCCGCCGTGACCGCCGGGCTGGATGCTGCCGGCTGACGGCAGTCAAAAAGCGGCGCTCACCTTCCGGTGAGCGCCGCTTTTGTTTACTGGTAGATAAGCCTCAGACCGCCGTCCTCGACGGCCAGCTTCATCAGCGCGGGGACGTGGTCGGGGTCGTCGACCAGACGCAGGCTGATGGCGTCCTCGACCTCCTTGCGGATGACGGTGCGCAGGTCGCGCGCGCCGCTGCGCTTGCCGTACGCCTTGTGGGCGATGAGCGCCGCAGCCTCGTCGTCCCAGCCGAACTTGATCCCCTTCTCGGCCAGCGGGTCCTTGAGCTCTCCGAGCATCAGCCCGGCGATCCTGCGGAAATCCCCCTCGTCGAGCGGGCGGAAAACGACCACCTCGTCGACGCGCGCCAGAAACTCCGGCCGCAAAAACTCGGAGAGCGCCTTGAGCGCCTTCTCCTTCGAGGCCTCCCCCTCGGTGCGGTTGAAGCCGAGCGCGCCTTCGCGCCGCTCGCTGCCCGCGTTGGAGGTCATGACGATGACGGTGTTCTCGAACGAGCAGACCCTGCCGTGCGCGTCGGTGATGCGCCCCTCGTCGAGGATTTGCAGCAGGATGTTGAGCACGTCGGGATGGGCCTTTTCGATCTCGTCGAAGAGGACGACCGAATAGGGCTTGCGGCGCACTTTTTCGGTGAGCTGCCCCGCCTCGTCGTAGCCGACGTATCCCGGGGGCGAGCCGACCAGCCGGCTGACCGTGTGCTTCTCCATGAATTCGGACATGTCCAGCCGGATGAGCGGGTCGGCCGAATCGAAGAGCTCCTTGGAGAGCACCTTGACCAGCTCGGTCTTGCCCACGCCGGTCGGGCCGACGAAGATGAAGGAGGCCGGGCGGCGGCGGGCGGAAATCTGCACGCGGGAGCGGCGCACGGCGGCGCTCACCAGCTCGACCGCCTCGTCCTGCCCGATGATCTTCTCCTTGAGCGCGGGCTCGAGCCGGGCCACCCGGCGCAGCTCGGTCTCGCGGATCTTGGCGGCGGGGATGCCCGTCCACAGTTCGATGACGTTGGCGAGGTCGTCCCCCGTCACCGGCTGGGCCAGCGCCCTGGGGCCGACCTCCTTGAGCTTTTCATCGATGACGATCTTTTCCCCGCGCAGCCGCGCGATCGCCTCGTAATCGAGCTCGTCGGTCGACGCCTCGAGCTCCTCGAGCTGCTCGGTCACGTCGCCGTCCTGCTTCATCAGGCGGTCGTACTCCGCGAGGTCGGCGTTGCGCAGCACGGCGGCCGAGCAGGCCTCGTCGAGCAGATCGATCGCCTTGTCGGGCAGGAAGCGGTCGGTGATATACCGCTCGGACAGCACGACGGTCATGCGCGCCAGCTCGTCGCTGACCAACACCCGGTGGTGCTGCTCGTAGTAGCTCTTGATCCCCTTGATGATCTCGACCGACTCCCCGATCGAGGGCTCCTCGATCGTCACCGGCTGGAAGCGGCGCTCGAGCGCGGCGTCCTTTTCGATGTTCTTGCGGTATTCGTTGAAGGTGGTCGCGCCGATCACCTGGATCTCCCCGCGGGAGAGGGCGGGCTTCAAAATATTCGCGGCGTTCATCGAGCCCTCCGAATCGCCCGCGCCGACGAGGTTGTGGACCTCGTCGATGAAGAGGATGACGTTGCCCGCCTCCTTGATATCCTCGACGAGCCCCTTGACGCGGCTCTCGAACTGCCCGCGGAACTGGGTGCCCGCGATGAGCGCCGTCAGATCGAGCAGGTAGAGCTTCTTGTCCGCGAGGCGGAAGGGCACGTCGCCGCACGCCAGCCGCTGCGCGATCCCCTCGGCGACCGCAGTCTTGCCGACGCCCGGTTCGCCGATCAGGCAGGGGTTGTTCTTGGTGCGGCGGTTGAGGATCTGGATGACGCGGCCGATCTCCCGGTCGCGCCCGATGATCCGGTCGATCTTCCCCTGCTCCGCCTTGAGCGACAGGTTGTCGCAGTAGGCGTCGAGGTGCTTATATTTTTTTTCGGGGGCGCCGCGCTTATTGCGCGGGGGCTTGGGCTTCTCGCGCAGCCGCGCGGGCGGCTCCTGCGGAAGCTCCTCCTTTTTCGGCTCCTGCGGCACCAGGCCGCCGCCGAGGATGTTTTGCAGAAAGGGCGGCAGCGCCTGCGCGCCGCCCATCTCAAAGCCGTTCTCGCCGTCCGCGCCGAACATATCCATCATCTGGTCGGAGACGCTGTCCAGCTCGTCGTCGGTGATGCCCATCTTCTCCATCAGGTCGCTGACCGGCTTGAGCCCAAGCTCCTTCGCGCAGCGCAGGCAGAGCCCCTCGTTGACCGTTTTATCCCCGTCAAGGCGGGTCATGAAGACCACCGCCAGGCGTTTCTTGCATCTTGTACACATCATATCCATCAGATTTTTCACCTTTTCTCACAAACGGAAATAGAATCTACCAGACTATATTGTATATGCCCGTTGTGAACAACATATTAACGCGTCATAAATAATCATACGATTTTGGTGTAGTTTACCGTTTTTTGGCGGAACGCAGCATCCCCCAGAACATCACCCCGTACCGCAGCAGCGAGAAGAGCATGAAGACGAGCAGCAGCAGGAGCATCGCAAGGATGGTCCCGTCGCTCAGCGACGGGAAGGCCACGATCGTGATCATAATGACGTAGAACATGACGGTCGCGAGCTTGCCGAACCACTTGGCCCCCTCGATGGTGACCCGCTTGCGGTGCAGGCGCAGTCCGCCGACCAGCATGAGGAATTCCTTGAGGATGAAGACCGCGTAGAGCGGCCAGAGGTGCGGCTTCGTAATCCACAGCGCCGCGACGACGGAGGCCAGGGTGAGCTTGTCCGCGATGGGGTCGAGGATTTTGCCGAGCTGGGTGATCTGGTTGCAGCGCCGCGCGATATAGCCGTCGAGCGTGTCGCTGAGCGCCGAAACCCCGAGGATCAGCGCCGCCGCGTAGAATTGCAGCTGCGTCTGCGCGGTCAGGAACCGCCACAAAAAGAGCGGGATCAGCACGATCCGCAGGACGGTCAGCGCGTTCGGAACATTCATTTTCATGGCGGTCAACCCTCTCTCTGGCGTCGGAGGCCAAACGGCTTATGCAAGCTGCCCCAGCAGCGTGGGATCGGCGAAATAGCGGAACAGGAAGGTGTGGCCGATCGTGTCGGCGCGGAAGATCCACCAGCCCTCCGGATAGATGCCCAGCAGCCCCCGCAGCAGGAAAGCGAACACCCACACGAGCAGCACCCCCTCGAGGACGCCCACCGCGCCGCCGAGCAGCGCGTTGATCGGGCCGACCACCGGCAGGTGGTTGACGATCCCCAGCGTGGAGAGCAGGATGTTCGCGATGATCGACAGGATGGAGAAGAGCAGCACGAACCCGATCATGCCGATCGCGCTGACCATGAGCGGACGCAGGGTGGCGTCCGCCAGCTCTTCCACGATCCCGTCGGCGAGCGCCTGCGGGTCGAACTCGTCGGGCAGCATCTCCTTCATCGAGTCAAGCCCGCTTTCCAGCGCGCCGAGGCCGTCGTCGAGCGCCGAGAGCATCCCCGCCCGCCCGTAGGAGATGAGGTCCGCCCCGCCGGGTTCGCGCGGCGCCTCCTGGCGGTGGGTGATCATCGGCTCTACCACCCGGTCATAGACGACCGGGGCGGCCGCGCGGCTGAAGAAGGAGGCCGCAAGAATGATCGCGACATAGGCGACCATCTGGATGACCGTGCGCAAAAAGCCCTTTTTCGCCGCCGCGTGCGCGCAGTAAACCACGATGGCGACGGCGGCGATATCCAATAAAATGGCTGCAATGTCCATAGATTCCCTTTCCTGCGGCTGTGCGCCCACCGGCGCGGGACGCGCGGCGGGAGCGCCGCAGCAAAAAGCGCTCCGCGCGGGCGTCATGGCCGCTGCGGCCATTATACCAAATCTGCCGCAAATTTACAAATCGGTTCAGCCTCCCGGCGCGAGGTCGTCGTAGTTGAGAAGGTCGCCCGACGGGGCGTCCCCGGAAGGGGCCGCGCTTTCGGGGCGGATTCCGGCTCGGAAGCGCTTTCAGGCGCCGAATCCGGCTGGAGGTTTTCCGCGTCCCCGCCGCTTTCCGAAGGCGCTTCCTCCCCGGACGGCTGCAAAGACGCCTCCCCGGAAGGGCCGTCGTCCTCGTCCTCGGGGGCGCTTTCCTCCCCGGAGGAGGCGGGCGCTTCCTTGCCGGAGGAGGCGGGCGGCGCGACCTCGCCGATGTCGATGACGTTGATCGCCGTGTCGGTCGTGTAGTAGAGCTTGCCGCCGACCGGCTGGATCTGGCTCAAGCTGTTGATCTGCACCGACGCCGCCATCGCGCCGTCGAAGCCGAGGATGTGCAGACGGTCCTTGGCCATCAGGTAGATGTAGTCGCTGTCCGCCTTGACGCCCGAGATGTTGTAGTCGATGGTAAACCGCCCGACCTCGTTGAAATCGCGGTCGAGGGTCACCACCGAGAGGCGCTTCTCCTTGTCGTAGTTGCCAAGCACGAGCACCAGCCTGCCGTCGGGAGAATCGGCGTAGCGGTCGAGCACCGTCTCGCCGAAGGCGAAGGACGCCGTCTCCCGCAGGTCGCCGTCAAAGAGGATGACCCGCTGGTCGGTCAGCGCGCGGATCGCGCTCGCGCTGCGGTAGTCGACCATCAGGAGCAATTCGCCCGGCAGGTCGACCCGGCCGGTGTCCCCCTCCTGGTAGCTGAACTGAAATTTCCGGATGCTCGAGAGGTATTTGCCGTCCGACGCGTCCACGAACCCGACCGCCATCGTATCGCGGTTGTCGGCCAGCGAGATGCTGATGATCGGCGTGTTCCCCGAGAAGCGGAAGATCTCCTCGGCGCCGCGGTTGTAGACGATGACGCGCGCGAGCGCGTCGTTCGCGCCGGTGACGACCGCGAAGTTGCCGTTGGTGGCGAGGTCCGCGGTATGTATCTGGCTGTCGGTCGTGACCGACGAAAGCTGCGCCGACTTGGAGTAGACCGCCAGCTTTTCGGCGCTCGGGTCGTAGAGCAGGATGCGGTCGCGGGCGGTCTTGAGGGTCTGGCTGGCCATGCCGTGCTGCACGCCCAGCATCTGCCCGCCCGAGGAATTGTAGGTGTAGAGGTTGGTGTCGGTGAGCATCACGAGCGCGTCCCCCGCGCTCTCGAGCTCCGTCACCTGCCCGCCCGGCAGAGAGACGGGATATCCGTCGCCCGACGCCATCCCCGCCCGGAGGTCGCTGTAGGCGGTTTTGAGGTCGAGGTCGCCCGCCTGGCGGATGACCGTCACGCAGAGGAAGACCACCGCCGCGAAAAGCGCGAGGATGAAGAGGCTCCGCACCATCCGGCGCCGTGCGCGGCGGCGGCGCACCTTTTCAAGATCGGTTAACTGTGCCATCGGTTTTCCTCCCGTGAAGCTGAAATCAGTAGAATACCGCGTCGAGGTAGAGCCCGTGCGGCGGGGCGGTCGGACCGGCCGCGGCGCGGTCGCGGCCCGCGAGGATGCGGGGGATGTCGGAGGGGACAAGCGCCCCGCGCGAAACCTCCAGCAGCGTGCCCGTCATGATGCGGACCATGTTGTAGAGAAAGCCGCCGCCCGTGACCGAGAAGGTGACGAGCGCCCCCTCGCGCGCGACCGACGCGGCGGTGATGGTGCGCACCGTGTCCTCCACCGAGCCACCCGCGCTGCAAAACGCCGAAAAGTCGTGCGTCCCGATAAACTGCCGCGCCGCCGCGTCCATCGCATTTTCGTCGAGCGGGTATTTCCAGTGGAGCGCGAGACCGCTCAGGAACGGGTCGCGCACCGGGGAATTGTAGATCTTGTAGAGGTACCGCTTGCCGGTGCAGGAGTAGCGCGGATGGAACTCCTCCGGCACCTCGCGGCAACCGGTCACGGCGATATCCTCCGGCAGGCGCACGTTCATCGCGCGCACCACCGCGTCGCAGGGGATGCCGCTCTCGGTGCGCAGGGCGAGCGCGAAGCGGTTGGCGTGCACCCCCGCGTCGGTGCGGGAGCAGCCCTTCACGTCGAGCCGCGCGCCGAACACCGCCTCCACCGCGTCCTGTACCACCTGTGCCACGGAAAGCGCGTTTTGCTGCACCTGGAAGCCGTGGTAATTCGTGCCGCGGTAGCGCAGGGTCAAAAGCAGATGGCGCAACCCCGTCACCTCCCCGCTAGACAGAACGAAGCAGCAGGCCCAGCTGCTCCAAAACCCGGGCCCCGTAAAGATTGGAAAGGACGATGAAGACCAGGCAGGCCCCCACGAAGACGGCGCTCCACACGTCGCGCGGGTGGATCTTGAGCTGCTTCATGCGGGTACGGCCTTCTCCGCCGCGGTAGCAGCGGCACTCCATCGCGAGCGCCAGCTCGTCCGCGCGGCGGAACGCCGACACGAAGAGCGGGATCAGGATCGGGATGAGCGCGCGCGCCCGCTGCATGAGCCCGCCGCTCTCGAGGTCGGCGCCGCGCGCCTTCTGGGCCGACATGATCTTGTCGGTCTCCTCGATGAGGGTCGGGATGAAGCGCAGCGCGATCGTCATCATCATCGCGAGCTCGTGCACCGGCAGCTTGAAGCGCTTGAGCGGGTTGCAGAGCCGCTCGATGCCGTCGGTGAGCGCGATGGGCGAGGTCGTGTAGGTCAGCAGGCTGGTGCCCGCGATCAGGCAGACGATGCGCACGCTCATAAATACGGCGGTCTTGACCCCCTCCGCCGTGAGCTTTAAAATCCACCACTGGAAAAGCACCCTGCCGTCGATGAAGAACATGTTGAGGACCGAGGTGAAGACGATGATCGGCACCACGGGCTTTAAGCTCCGCAGGATCATCACCGGCGGGATTTTGGAGATCCCGTAGACGAGCACGAGAAAGAGCACCCCGACCGCGAGCCCCACCGCGTTCTGCGCGGTAAAGAGCAGGATGATGTACGCGACCGTGAGCACGATCTTCATGCGCGGGTCGAGCTTGTGGATGGGGGAGGTCCCGGGGAAATACTGGCCGATCGTGATATCCTTAAGCATGGTTCCCCGCCCCCTTTCCGAGCAGCGAAAGCAGCTCCTCGCGCGCGTAGTCCATCGTGTAGACGCTCTCGCTCACCGGGAAGCCCTCCTCCCGCAGACCCATGAAGATGCGGGTCACCTGCGGCACCGAAAGGCCCATCCTCGTGATCTCCTCCGCGCGGGAGAAGACCTTCGCCACGTCGCCGTACATCGCGACGCCCGAGCGGTTGAGCACGAGCACCTTGCGCGCGTAGCGCGCGATGTCCTCCATGCTGTGGGAGACGAGCAGCACCGTGTTGCCCCGCTCCCGGTGGTAGCGCTTGATTTGTCCGAGGATGCGGTCGCGCCCCTTGGGGTCAAGCCCCGCGGTCGGCTCGTCGAGCACGAGGATGTCCGGGTTCATCGCGAGCACCCCCGCGATCGCCACCCGGCGCTTCTGCCCGCCCGAAAGCTCGAAGGGCGATTTCTGCAAATGGTAGTCGCGCAGGCCGACGAAGTTGGCGGCCTCGCGCACCCGCTCGTCCACCTGCGCGGGCGAGAGCCCCATGTTGACCGGTCCGAACGCGATGTCCTTGTAGACCGTCTCCTCAAAGAGCTGGTATTCGGGGTACTGGAACACCAGCCCCACCTTGAAGCGGTATTCCCGCAGGTTGGTCTCCTTGGCCCACAGGTCGGTCCCGTTGATGAGCACCCGGCCCGAGGTGGGCTTCAAAAGCCCGTTGAAGTGCTGGATGAGGGTCGACTTTCCCGAGCCGGTGTGCCCGATGACGCCGACGAACTCCCCCTGCTCGATCTCGAGGTTCACATGGTCGATGGCCGTCTTCTGGAAGGGGGTGCCGGCCGAATAGGTGTAGGTGAGCTCCTCCGTTTTGATTGCGATCATCTGGCGCCCACCCCCTTTTTGCGCAGCGCGTCCGAGATGGCCGCGACGGCCTCCGCCTCGGTGAGGATGCCGCCCGGCAGGTCGACCCCCGCCTGCCGCAGCTGCCAGCAGAGCTCGGTGGCCTGCGGCACGTCGAGCCCGACCTCTTTCAGCTCCCGCACGTGGGAGAAGACCTCCCGCGGCGGCGCGTCGAAGAGGAGCTCGCCGTCGTTCATCACGACGACCCGCTCCGCCTGCGCCGCCTCCTCCATATAGTGGGTGATCAGCACGACGGTGATGCCGTTTTCGCGGTTGAGGCGCTTGATCACGCTCAAAACCTCGCGGCGGCCCTTGGGGTCGAGCATCGCGGTCGGCTCGTCGAGCACGATGCAGCGCGGGCGCATCGCGATGATGCCCGCGATCGCGATCCGCTGCTTCTGCCCGCCCGAAAGCTGGTGCGGCGCGTGGGTCCTGTACTCGGTCATCCCCACGTCGGAAAGCGACTCGTCCACCCGGCGGCGGATTTCCGCCGGGTCGACCCCCATGTTCTCCGGCCCGAACGCCACGTCCTCCTCGACGATCGTCGCGACGATCTGGTTGTCCGGGTTCTGGAACACCATGCCCACCTGCTGGCGGATATCGTAGAGCTTGTTCTCGTCCGTCGTGTCGATGCCGCAGACGGTCACCTTTCCCTCGTTCGGGACGAGGATCGCGTTAAAATGCTTGGCCAGCGTGGATTTGCCCGATCCATTATGGCCGAGCACTGCCACAAACTGCCCCTCCGGGATGGTAAGGCTCACGCCCCGCAGGACGATATTCAGTTGGTTGTCCTCTTTCGGGTAGCCAAAGACCACCCGTTCCGCGGAAATGATGTCTTCCATTTGGCTGTCTCCTCTTAGATGGTCCGGTTCCCCGGGGGATACCGGCCGTGTGAGCTTGTCTGTTTCTGCGGGCCGCGCCCGCGATGCGTTATCCGCGCGTCCGGACGGCGGTCACGGTTCGCGCGTCCAGACGGCGGTGCTCCCGCAGGGGAGCACCAGCCCCGTCCGCGTGACCGGCAGGCCGATCTCGTCGGCGGACACCCGCCCGCCGAACCGCTCCCCCACCGTCACCGACAGGATGTACGCCATCACCGACGGGGAGAGCCCCGTCGTATAGGAATTGAGCAGGAAAAATTCCGGCGCGTCCGACAGCGCCCCCGCGCAGAGGCTCACGAGATCGAAGACGCTGTCCTCCAGCTTCCACACCTCGCCGCCCGGGCCGCGCCCGTAGCTCGGCGGGTCCATGACGATGCCGTCGTACCGGACGCCGCGGCGGATCTCCCGCTCGACGAACTTCTTGCAGTCGTCGACGATCCAGCGGACGGGCCTGTCCGAAAGGCCGGAGCGCGCGGCGTTGTCCCGCGCCCACTGCACCATCCCCTTGGAGGCGTCGACGTGGCAGACCTTCGCGCCCGCCGCCGCGCAGGCGAGCGTCGCGCCGCCCGTATAGGCGAAGAGGTTGAGGACGCTCAGCTCCCGGCCGGCGTTTTTGACAAGGCCGTCCATCAGGTCCCAGTTGACCGCCTGCTCGGGGAAGAGCCCCGTGTGCTTGAAGCCGGTCGGCCGGATGCAGAACCGGAGCGGTCCGTAGCCGATCTCCCATTCGGCGCGCGGCAGGCGCTTCACCTGCCAGCTTCCGCCGCCGCTCGCGGAGCGGTTGTAGCGCGCGTCGGCGCGGTCCCACGCCGGACCCTTCGGCGTCTTCCAGATCACCTGCGGGTCGGGGCGGGCGAGGATCACGTCCCCCCACCGCTCCAGCTTTTCGCCGTCCGCCGCGTCGAGCAGTTCAAAGTCCTTCCATCCGGTTGCTGCGCGCATGTCATTACCCCTTTATCACGTCCGCGATCTCCCGCGCGATCGCCTCGATCTCTCCGATGTCCTGCCCCTCGACCATGATGCGGATGAGCGGCTCGGTCCCCGACGCGCGCACGAGCACCCGCCCGTCGCCGCCCAGCCGGTCGTTCTGCCGCGCGATCTCCCCCTGCACCCGCGCGTCCTGCGAGAGCGACGCCTTCATTTCCGGCGTCGCGCGGATGTTTAAGAGGGTCTGCGGATAGGTCTTCATGAGCCCCGCCGCCTCGGAGAGGGGCTTGTGGAAGAGCTTCAGGAGGCTCAGCAGCTGGATGCCCGAAAGCTGCCCGTCCCCCGTGGGCATGAAGTCGCGGAAGATGATGTGCCCCGACTGCTCCCCGCCGATGCAGAAGTCCTCGGCGAGCATCGTTTCGAGCACGTAGCGGTCCCCGACCTTGGTGGCCTTGGTCGCGATGCCGTGCTTTTCGGCGAACTTGAAGAGGCCGAGGTTGCTCATCACGGTGGCCACAAGGGTGTTGTTTTTCAGTTTGCCCTGCTCCTTGAGATGGTATGCGAAGAGGGCGATCAGCCGGTCGCCGTCGACCAGTCCGCCGTTCTCGTCCACCGCGAGGCAGCGGTCGGCGTCCCCGTCGAAGGCGAGCCCCGCGTCGAAGCCGCCCTCGCGCACCCGCGCGCAGAGCTCCCCGATGTGGGTGCTGCCGCAGCCGTCGTTGATGTTTTTGCCGTCCGGCTCGGCGTGGAGGATGTCGCAGTCCGCGCCCAGCCCCTCAAAGAGCTTTTTCGCCGTGACGCTCGCGCTGCCGTTGGCGCAGTCGAGCGCGACGCGCAGCCCCGAGAGGTCGCACTCCACGGTGGTCTTGAGGTACTCCACATAGTCGTCCACCGCGCTGTCCGCGCGGCGCACCGTGCCGATCTCCGCCGGGGCCTTGATCGAATAGGGCTTCTCGTGGTCGAGCACGATCCGCTCGATCTCCTCCTCCTGCGCGTCAAGCAGCTTGTAGCCCCGGGAGGAAAAGATTTTGATGCCGTTATATTCATAGGGGTTGTGGCTCGCCGAGAGCATCACCCCCGCGTCCGCGCCGTACCTGGTCACCAGGAAGGCGACCGCCGGGGTGGGCACCACGCCGAGCAGCACCACGTCCGCCCCCGCGCTGCACAGCCCCGCCGCCATGGCGGATTCAAGCATGTCGGAGGAGATCCGCGTATCCTTGCCGACCAGGAAGGTCGGGCGGCGTCCGGTCGCCTCCTCCACCACCATGCCGGCCGCGCGGCCGAGGTTCATGGCGAGCTCGGGCGTCAGGTCGCCGTTGGCGACGCCGCGCACCCCGTCGGTTCCAAAAATTCTGCCCATTCGGTCTTTCTCCTATCGTATGTAATCGGTCCGCTCAGCCGAGCGTGAGCTGTCCGGGGGCGTCCTCCCCCGGCATTTTGAGCCCGAGATGCCCGTATGCCAGCGCGGTGGCGCACCGCCCGCGCGGGGTGCGCGCCAGAAAGCCGAGCTGCATGAGGTAGGGCTCGTAGACGTCCTCGAGCGTGATGGCCTCCTCGCCGACCGCCGCGGCCAGCGTGTCCAGCCCCACCGGGCCGCCCGCATAGTTCCTGATGATCGTCTCGAGCATCCGGCGGTCGGTCGTCTCGAGCCCGAGGTGGTCGATCTCCAGCCGGTCGAGCGCGATGGCGGCGATCTCCTTGGTGATCCTGCCGTCCCCCATCACCTGGGCGAAATCGCGCACCCGCTTCAAAAGCCGGTTGGCGACGCGCGGGGTGCCGCGGCTGCGGCGCGCCAGCTCAAACGCCCCTTCGGGGTCGCATTCGACCCCGAGGATCCCCGCGCTGCGCCGCACGATCGTGCAGAGCTCGTCGGCGGTGTACAGCTCCAGCCGCTGGATCACGCCGAACCGGTCGCGCAGCGGCGAGGTGAGCTGCCCCGCGCGCGTCGTCGCCCCGATCAGCGTGAAGTGCGGCAGGTCGATGCGGATCGACCGCGCCGACGGGCCCTTTCCGATGATGATATCCAGCGCGTAGTCCTCCATCGCGGGGTAGAGCACCTCTTCCACCGCGCGGGACAGCCGATGGATCTCATCTATAAACAGTATATCATTTGGCGCGAGATTGGTGAGTAACGCGGCCAAATCGCCCGGTTTTTCGATCGCCGGGCCGCTGGTGACGCGAATATTGACGTTCATCTCGTTGGCGATGATCCCCGAGAGGGTGGTCTTGCCCAGTCCCGGAGGGCCGTAGAGCAGCACGTGGTCGAGCGGTTCCCCGCGGCCCTTCGCCGCCTGGATGAAGACCCGCATGTTCTCCTTGACCTTCTCCTGCCCGATGTACTCCCCAAGCGTCCGGGGGCGCAGGGAGAGCTCGATCTCGCCGTCCGCCGGGGTATACTCCGGCGCGGCGATGCGGTTTTCAAAGTCCATCTCGTTGTCGAACATCCCCGATGCCCCCTCCCGTTATCTGCCGCCCGAAAGCGCCTTGAGCCCGTGCTTGATCAGTTCGTCCACCGGCGTGTCGGCGGCCATGCCCGCCAGCGCGCGCGCCGCCTCCGACTGGCTGTAGCCGAGCACGCACAGCGCGCTGACCGCCTCGCTCATATTGGTCGTCTCGCTGCGGAGCTGCGCGGCGACCTCCTGCATCCCCTCGGCGAGCCCGTCCGTCCCGAGCTTGTCCTTGAGCTCGAGGATGATCCGCTGGGCGACCTTCGGCCCGATGCCCGGCGCGTTGCGCAGGCTCTTCGCGTCGCCCGACGCGACCGCCAGCGAGAGCTGGTCAGGCGTCATGTCCGAAAGGACGGCCAGCGCCGACTTGGGCCCCACGCCGGACACGCCGATCAGCATCTGGAAGGCGGTCCGCTCCGCCTGGGTATAGAACCCGTAGAGGTCGAGCGCGTCCTCCCTTACGTTCAGGTGGGTATAGAGGGTGACCTCCCCGCCCGCCGGCAGGCAGGAGAGGGTCGTCATCGTCGTCATGCACTTGTAGCCCACCCCGCCGCAGCTCACCACCGCGAGATAGGGCTCCACATGGATCAGCTTTCCGGTCACGCAGTAATACATCCCCGCGCCTCCTATCGGTATTTTGCAAGCAGCGAGCCCGCGCAGTGCGCGTGGCAGATGGCCAGCGCCAGCGCGTCGGCGGTGTCGTCCGGCCGCGGGACCTTTTCCAGCCCGAGCAGCCGGCGGGTCATCTCCATCACCTGCTGCTTTTCGGCCAGCCCGTAGCCGACCACCGACTGCTTGACCTGCATCGGCGTATACTCGTATACCGGCACGCCGCGCTGCTGCGCCGCGAGCAGGATCACCCCGCGCGCCTGCGCCACGTCGATGCCGGTGGTCTTGTTGTTGGTAAAGAAGAGCTGCTCGACCGACATCGCCGCGGGCGGGGTCTTGTCGAGCACCTGGCAGAGGTCGCCGTAGATGATTTCCAGGCGCGCCGGAAACGCCATCCCCGCCGGCGTGGTGATCGCGCCGAAGCGGATGGGCGTAAATTTCCCATAGGCATAATCGACCACCCCGAAGCCGACCGTGGCGTAGCCGGGGTCGATTCCCAGAATTACCATGACGCCCTCCTGTACATGCCAAATCAATTTATTATATCACATTCACGCACCGGCGAACAAGTGCTTTTCAGTTGGTTTTGACAGTGCGAAGGGGGCAATTTTTGACAGAACTGCACAATAAATCCCCCGGATTCCCCCCACACTCCTTGTCGATTTCCACGGTTTACAAATTTTTGCGCCAATTTTGAATTTTTCGCTTGCATTTTACCGAGAATTATATTATAATAATAAAGTCGCTGATAGAGACGACGATATGGACGGTTAGCTCAGCTGGTAGAGCACCTGCTTGACGTGCAGGGGGTCAGGGATTCGAGTTCCTTACCGTCCACCAGGGGTGCTGTCCGGGCAATCGCTTGGGCGGTACTTTTTTTGCTCTTTTTTAATTTCCATTTTTCTGGATATCACAATATATTTGATTTTTTCTCCCGTTTTTCCACGAATATGACTATATACAGAATTGTAAATTTATGGTATACTAAAGGTGCAATCAAAATACACCGTTTCCCCACAGAGCGTCCGCCTTTCCCGGCGGGCGTTTTGCTCTTCCCTGCCGCACGGCCCAAAACGCCTCCGCCGGGGCTGGAAAAATCGACCGCGGCGGAAAAAAGCCCGGCTGCCAGAGGCAGCCGGGCTTTTATGATCGTGCGGTTCAGATCGTCGACATCGTCTTGCCCGCACCATGGATCGCCTCAAAATCCTTCCGGAAGCCGTCCACCGCGCTGTCGATGCTGGTCATGCCCAGCCCCAGGCGGATGATGTCGGCGCCCACGGTGGCGCCCTGCGCGCCGCTCGCGTAGGCGGAGACGACCTGCGCGGCGTTCTTGAAGCTGGCGGCCAGGATCTTCGCACCGCTGCCGCTGCCGTCGATGAACGCGCGGATCTCCGCGATGACCCGCGTGGGATCGGTGCAGTTATTCTCCATGCGGTTAAAATAGACCGCGATGTACTTCGCGCCCGCCAGTACGGCGAGCATCCCCTGCATCGTCGAATAGATCGCCGTGGCGGTGACGTTCACCCCCTCGGCGGAGAGCTTTTTGATGGCGGGCAGGCCCGCGGCGCTGACCGGGACCTTGATAAAGGTGTCCTTCCCGAGCTGATCGAGGATGTGGCGCGCCTCCTCCAGGATCGCGTCGGTGGCGGTGGAGACGACCTGCACATGCAGGCTGCGCTTTTTTCCGCAGAGCGCCTTGATCTCCCGCAGGCGGGCGTAGACGTCGATCCCGCCCTCCTCCTTCAGGATCGTGGGGTTGGAGGTCACGCCGACGACCGGCCAGCTGTCCAGTCCCTCCTTCAAATCTTCCAGATTCGCGGTGTCAAGCATCAGTTCATACATATTGAAAACTCCCTTTCGGTCAATTGATCGGCGTTACAGGGCCTGCTCGGTGCGCTCGATGATGTCGTCCTGCGTCCTGCGCGAGAGGACGTTGAAGAAGGCGCTGTACCCAGCCACCCGCACGATGAGGTCGCGGTGGTTTTCGGGGTGGGCCTGCGCGTCGAGCAGGGTGTCGCGCGAGACGACGTTGAACTGCACGTGGTAGCCGTGGAGGCGGTTGAAGAAGGTGCGCAGCAGCAGGACCAGCTTCTCGCGGTTCTCCTCCTTTTGGAGCATCTGCGGAGTGACCTTCTGGTTTAGGAGCACGCCGCCCGTGATCTCCCCGGTGGGCAGCTTGGAGACGCTCTTGAAGACCGCCGTCGGGCCGTTTCTGTCGGCCGCGTGGCTCGGGGAGCACCCCTCGGCCAGCGGCTCGCCCGCCCTGCGGCCGTCGGGGGTCGCCAGCGTGCCCGCGCCCTGCGGGACGTTGGCCGAGATCGAGCTCGTGCCCGCGTAGTAAATCCCGCCGATCGGGCCGCGTCCGTACCGGGTGTTGTGGTATTTCTTCATCTCGTCGATGTAGACATTGTAGGCGTCCACAACGAGGTTGTCAACATAGTCGTCGTCGTTGCCGTACTTGGGCGCGGCCTGTAGGAGCGCCCGGATGCGCTCGTTTTCCGGTCCCTCGAAGTTCTGTTCCAGCGCCTCCCACAGGCGTGCCGGGGTGACCGCTGCGTCCTCGAAGACGACCTTTTTGACGGCGGCGAGGCTGTCGGCCAGGTTGGCGATGCCCACCTGCAGGTCGCTGATGAAGTCGTAGACCGCGCCGCCCTCCTTCATGTTGAGGCCGCGCTCGATGCAGTCGTCGGTGAGCGCGCTGCAGAGGATGTCGGCGGTGTTCTCCTCGAGCACCATGTCGCAGGTCGCGTCGATGACCGTGCACTGGCGGCACATCTCGCGGATAACCTTGTCCCAGCAGGCTTTCACCTCGTCGAAGCTCTCCATATCGCGGAAATGCCCCGCCCCCTCGCAGAGTCTGGTGCCCGACGCGGGATCGACGCCGTCGTTCATCGCGATGAGCAGCGCCTTGGGGAAGTTCAAAAAGCTCATGCCGGTGCAGCGGTAGCCCCACTTCCCGGGGACCGCCGTCTCGACGCAGCCGATCGCCGAATAGTTGTAGGCGTCCTCCGGCTTCACTCCCTTGGCGATGAAGGAGGGGATAATCACCTCGTCGTCGTTGAAGGCGGGCATTCCGAACCCGCAGCGCACCACCTCGACGCATTCGCGCATGAATTCGTCGGAAAGCCCCCTGTGGTAGCGCACGGTCAGGTTTGGCTGGGTCAGGCGGCACTGCGCCACGCTCCGGAGGATCAGCCGGCTCATCGGGTTGGTCGCGTCCCGCCCGTCGGGGGTCTGGCCCGCGATCGTCACGTTCTGGTAGAGGGGGCTGCCCGCGCTGAACTGGGTGTGGCTCCACGAGCGGATCTTGTTGATCGTGTAGGTCTTGAGCCAGAGGTTGCAGAGCAGCTCATCCGCCTGCGCCGCGGTGATCCTTCCGGCGGCGAGGTCCGCCTCGTAGTAGGGGTCGAGGTACTGGTCCATCCGCCCGTAGGAGAGGCTGTGGCCGTTCGATTCGATCTGGAGCACGAGATGGGTGAGCCAGAGGGCCTGCACGGCCTCCCGGAAGCTCTCCGCCGGCCCGTAGGGCACCTTGTTGAGGATCCGGCTCATCTCCAGGAGCTCCGCCCGGCGGGCTTCGTCCGGCTCCTCCTGCGCCGTCCGGAAGGCGAGGTCGGCGTACCGCCTGGCGAAGGCGCGCACCGCGTCCACCACGATGACGACCGCGCGGTAGAAATAACTCTTGTGGATATTGCGGTAGTCGGTCAGGTCGAGCGCGGCGAGCTTTTCCTCCGCGCGGCGCTTATAGTCCCCGAGGCCCGCCCGCAGCATGTCGCTGTAATTGACCGCGCAGTGCGCGTCGCCCGAGGTGATGTTGCCCTCCGACTTGATGATGCCGAGGTCATAGTAGAGCCTCGAGTGGGGCGGGAAGGCCGCGAGGCCCCTGTCGAGCACCGTGTTGTGCTCCCAGAAGGGCGCGATCTCCCGCAGCTTCCGCTTATTCTCCTCCGTGATGTAAAAGACGTCGCCGTCCCGGCGCTCGAACTCGTCGAGCTCGTCGATCACCCACGACATCGCGTACTCGGGGAAGATCGGCGCGCTGCGGTTGCTCGACGCCTGGTTTCCGGCGATCAGCGTCTGCGGCTCGATGAAGATCGACATGCCCGCAAGCACCTCGCGCAGCATGATCGCGCGCTTGAGGGCGAGCGGCTGGTCCTGCCGCTCGCGGTAGACGCGGGTGGTGATCACCGCGCGCTCGACACAGACCTGCGGCTTCGCGTTCAGCAGCTCCTCGCGGAAGGCCGCCATGCGCGGGGTAAGCTCTCCAAAATAACTCATATCGGGTTCTCCTTTCAATAGAACAGCTCGGCCGCGCCGATGACGCCGAAATCGTGTTCAAGCTCCGCCATCTTGAAGTAGACGGGCATATCGTTGTGATTATAGCCGTCGAACACCTCGCGCACGCGTCCGAAGAGCAGTTCCCCAAAGCCGGTCAGCCCGCCGCCGAAGATGAAGCAGTTGATGTTGAGGGTCACATAGAGGTTATAGAGCCAGATGCCCAAAAACTTCGCCATCTGCCCGAGCGCACGCAGCGCCATCGCGTCCCCCAGCCCGCACGCCTGCCGGAGGTGCACCGCCGTGATCTTTTCCGCCCCGCCCGCCAGCTCGGCCATGACGGTCGGTTCGCCCGCCGCGATCCAGCTTCGGATGTGCCGGACGATCATCGAGCCGGAGCACCAGCTCATGAGGCAGCCGCGGTTGCCGCAGCCGCACTCGATCCCCTCGCCGGGCGTGACGATCATGTGCCCGCTCTCCCCCGACCAGCCGTACCGGCCCCGGAAGAGCCTGCCGTCGATGACGATGCCCGACGAGATGCCGGTGCTCACCGGGCAGTAGACGATGTTCTGGAAGCCGCGCCCCGCGCCGTGGCGGAATTCCGCCAGCGCGCCGGTGTGGGAGTCGTTGTCGAGCAGCACCCGCGCGCCGCCGAGCTTCTCCATCAGGTAGGCGCGCGCCGGGAAGTCGCGGATCTTCGTCAGGTTGGTGGTCTTGACGATCCGCCCCTCCTCGAAGAGGATGAAGGAGGGCATCCCGATGCCCACGCCGCGCAGGTTTCCCGGGGCGATCCCCGCCTCCTCCATCAGCTCCCGCACGTTGGCGGCGACGCCATCGAAAAACGCCTCGGGGGAAAGAGAATCGTCCGATCGGCAGCGGCGGCGCGCCACGATCTGTCCCGCGCCGTCAAACACGCCGTAAGCCGTCTTGGTCCCGCCCACGTCAACGCCGATCACATACTGTTCCATGCGGCCGCTCCTCCCTGCTGTCAAGTACATTCGTTCGTAAGTATCTACTCATTCGTTTGCAATTTCATTGTAGCAATCTCCCCACGGAATGTCAATTATATTTCTGTACAAAATTTCACAATATTTCATTCGTAAGTTTTCGTTTACTTTTGGGCTTCCCCGTGCTACAATGGAGCCAGACAAACGAGGGAGGCGTTCCCATGGGCGAGAAGTGCCTGATTTTCAATCTCCAGAAGTTCAGCCTGCACGACGGGCCGGGCATCCGCACCGTCGTGTTCTTAAAGGGCTGCCCGCTGCGCTGCGCGTGGTGCGCCAACCCGGAAAGCCAGAGCCCCGACATGCAGATTCTGTGGGACGGCGGGCAATGCCTGCGCTGCGGCGGATGCGCGCGCGCCTGCCCGCGGGGGGCAGCCGCGCTCGGCGCCGAAGGGGTGCGGATCGACCCCACGGCCTGCGTGGGGTGCGGGGCCTGCGTGCGTCAGTGCCCGGCGCGGGCGCTCTCCTGTGAGGGGTCGTGGAAATCCGCGGAGGAGGTGCTGCGCGTCTGCATGCAGGACCAGCCCTTCTACGAGGAGAGCGGCGGCGGGGTGACGCTCTCGGGCGGCGAACCGCTCATGCACCCCGATTTCTGCGCCGCGCTGCTCGGGGCGCTGCGGGAGCGAAAGATCCACACCGCGATCGAGACGACCGGGTACGCACCCGCCGCCGATTTCGACCGGGCGGCGGCGCTCGCGGACCTGCTGCTCTTCGACGTGAAGCACTGGGACGAGGCACGGCACGTCGCGGGGACGGGCGTCTCCAACCGCGCGATCCTCGACAACCTGCGGCGGGCCGCCGCCTCCGGAAGGGAGGTGCTCCCCCGGATTCCGGTCATCCCCGGCTATAACGACGCGCCTGCGGACGCGGACGGCTTCCGCCGCCTTCTCCGGGAGTCCGGCCTTTCGCGGGTGCAGCTGCTCCCCTTCCACCAGTTCGGCGAGAAAAAATACGCTCTGCTCGGGCGCGCCTACGCCTATTCCGGTGCGGACGCGCTGCACGAGGAGGATTTGGAGGACTACCGGCGGCGGTTCCTCGACGGCGGGATCGACGCCTTCTTCTAACGCGCAAACGCCCCGGGCGGCCAACGGCCGTCCGGGGCGTTTTCTTATTCGTTTGCCGGCACCGTGTGCACCGTGACCGCGCGCGCCTCCAGTTCATGGCGCGCTTCGGGCGGGATGCCGTCGTCGGTGATCACCGTCCGCGCCTTCTCCGCGAGCTGGAGCGGCACCACGCCGTGGCGCCCGAACTTGCTGCTCTCCATCAGCACGACCACCTCCTCCGCCTGCGCGGCCATATCCCGCACCGCCTGCGCCCGCAGGTGGTCGCTGTTGGTGAAGCCGCCGCGGCTCGCGTAGCCGTCGGTGCCGATGAACAGCCGGTCGACGCAGAAGTTTTCCGCGCACTGCCGCACAAGCGGCCCCACCATCACCTGGGCGTCGTTCTGGTAGACGCCGCCCAGCAAGATCACCTTCGCGCCCGGCTTCCTCCGCACGTACCCGGCGATGAACGCGCTGTTGGTGATGATCGTCACATCCCGGCCCGCGCCCGTCAGCGCGTCCGCCAGCAGCGCGCAGCAGCTTCCGCTCTCGATCATGACCGTCTCGCCGTCCCGCACCAGCTCCGCCGCGCGCGCCGCGATGCGGCGTTTCGCCTCATAGTGGTAGGCGATGCGCCCGTTGAGGTCGTCCGGACTGCAAAGCACGGCCCAGCCGTGCTCCCGGTGGATGACCCCCTTCTCCTCCAGCGCGTCGAGGTCCTTGCGGACCGTCACCTGCGAAACGCCGATCTCCCGCGCCAGCGCGGCCACTTCGATCCGCTTGCGCTCGGTCAAAAGCTCCAAAATCCGGTATTCCCGCTGTTTCACTGCCGTCACCTCATTTGTTGTTCCATCTTAGCACAACGCGATAACGAAATCAACCCGTTTTTCTTTCAAATGAAGCGGAAAGGGGCGGGCAGC
>ENA-UOIV01001058-UOIV01001058.1-human-gut-metagenome-genome-assembly--contig:-C59-NODE-1058-length-25403-cov-13.610462_pt1 | contig 25403 bp, 16 predicted proteins | sample MGYA00242333_ERZ723880 | MGnify/ENA metagenome assembly ERZ723880 | reverse complement strand
GGACGGCGATGGCGCGGATAAACCCGTCTGTATCTGCGCGGCCGCCTGCTCGGAGGACGCGCCGAACGGAGACTGCCCCGTCTGCCGGGAGGACCCGGCGGATTGCATGGGCACCCCCTCGGATGAGGACGGCGATGGCGCGGATAAACCCGTCTGTATCTGCGCGGCCGCCTGTTCGGAGGACGCGCCGAACGGGGATTGCCCCGTTTGCCGGGAGGATCCGGCGGACTGTATGGGCACCCCCTTGGAGGGGGACGGCGATGGCGCGGATAAACCCGTCTGTATCTGCGCGGCCGCCTGCTCGGAGGACGCGCCGAACGGAGACTGCCCCGTCTGCCGGGAGAATCCGGCGGACTGCGGCCGCGCGCCGGCGGTCCTGCCGGACGCCGGGTCGGCAAACGGGCTCCCGGCGGCCGAAGGAGCGGGCGCGCCGGAGGAACCCGAAATCGTTGTGTATTTCCACAGCAACTGGCCCGACGCGGAAGATGAGACGGTCGTCAGAGAGCCGGTCCAATCGGATAGTTTGTATGTTTGGCTGGATAACCCCTGGGATGTGTTCGGTTCCTCGCTGGATTTGAATACATGGGGATTTGCCGGCTGGAATACCCAGAGGGACGGAAGCGGAAGAAGCTATGCTTCCCATGACAAGGCGTATATCAAAATTTATGGGGATGGCCTGCCGATAGAATATCATTTTTATGCGCAGTGGGATACAAACTCAGGCCCGATGGATTATCGTGTCACTCTGGACCCAAACGGTGGGGGAATTTGGGATGACAAGCAGGAAAAATATGTCGGAGAACCTCTTGAAATAATGCTTTTTGACGCAATCTTCGGATGGGCTCCCACCCCGGATGACGTTTCGTACGACGGCCACGAGTTCAAAGGCTGGTGCCGCGACAAAGAGGGGAACGGGAAAATCTATCTGGATGAGGACATCGTCCTCTGGGAGGAGACGACCACCCTCTATGCGCAGTGGACGCCCATTGTTTCGCCGGAATCGGTTACCCTCCATCGAAACCTCTCGAAGGAGGATCATTACACGGTCGCCTGGGGAAAAGAAGAAATGCCGTGGCCAGGAGCGAATCTCGATATCAATATATCCGAGGAACGGGCCGCCCGTTTCCTCTTCTGGACAACGGAACCCGACGGCGGGCAAATCGTGAAACGATGGGGAAGCATCCCGGCCGACCTGTACGCGCAATGGGTCGAGGCAGCGGACGGCCGGGCCGTGACGTATTATTCCGATGAGCTTTACAGGAACCCCAACGCAGCTTACCAGGTCTTTGACCTCTCGTCGGAAACGGCCCTGCGCTCCCCGGAAGAGCTTGGCTTTGGCCGGGAGGGATTCCTGGGCTGGTACGCGCGGGTCCGGTTCGACCCGGACGCGGATCCGGACGATGGTTTTCCTGACCGGTTTACGCAGAGGGACCTCGACCAATACAGAAAAGATCCGAGCGTGCAGGGGATTGAACTCACCGCCCGCTGGGCAACCGGCGGTCATATCCTTTACGATGGAAACGGCAACACGGAGGGAAGCGTTCCGGTGGATCCCGCCTTCCATTCCATCGATGAAGATGTAACGTTATCCTTCCCCGCGGACCTCAAAAAAGACGGCGGCGTCCTGACCTCCTGGAACACGGCGGCGGATGGGAGCGGAACCGGCTACTTCCCGGGCGGGAGAGGCCCCCGGCTGTCCGAGGATTTGAGACTCTACGCCCAGTACGCCGCGTTTGTCGAGCCCGATTCCTGCCGTGTGACCTATGACGCCAACGGCCTCGGCGGGACGGCGCCCGACGATCCCACCGTCTACCGGTACGGCGAGGGCGCGGTGGTGCTTTCGCCCGACGGGCTCGTGCAGGGCCCCGGCCGCGAGTTCCTGCTCTGGAACACGCAGCCGGACGGGCAGGGGCTGGATTACCTTCCGGGCGGGACGCTGCGGGTCGCCGGCGACGTTACGCTTTACGCGATCTGGGGCAGGACGTATACGCTGACCTATGATGCGAACGCGGCGGAATACACCGGGGAGCTGCCCGCGCCGAAAAAATATCTTCAGGGGATCACTGCCCCGGTGGCGGGCTACACCCTCCACCGGGACGGCTGGCTCCATCTGGGCTGGTCCACCGAGCCGGACGGAGGGATCATATACGGTTCCCGGTACGGCGATGATATGATCCCGGTGACGGAAGACACGACCCTTTACGCGGTGTGGGTCAGCCCTCTGCGCGTCCGGTACGAAACCGGGCTTCCCGCGGACGACCCGGACCGGGCAAGGCTTGAAAAGCTGCTTCCGACGGACGAGAGGGGCTACCGTTACGCGGGTTCCACGGACCCGGCCTATCCCTCCGCAATCGAGGTCAAGGCCCCCGAGGAGCCGTTTACACGGGACGAATATTATTTCGACGGCTGGAAATACGAGCGGAAATATTACTGGGGCGATCCATATGACGTCGAGGTCCTGCCCGGCGAAACCATTGACATGCGGAATGACAATCCGGATGAGCTGACCCTTGTCCTGCGCGCGGTATGGCGGGCGGAAGCCGACATCCGCCTGATCCCCTATGACGCGAATCTCCCGGAGGGAAAAACACTGATCGGGGAGCTGCCGCCGGACTTCAGAGCACCAAAAAACAGAAGCTTTAATTATTATCCGCCCGACGAACCGATCCCCGGCTGCGAGGGCTATCTCTTTGCCGGTTGGGACGTCGTTGAAAAGAAGAACGGGATCACCCGGTACACCATGCCCTGGGTCGATGGACTCGGTTTTGCATCGGTCTCTTCCGCATATCTGAACTGGAACACCGACTATGTCATCCGTGCCCGATGGGTTAAGCCGGAAGAGATGCGCACCATGACCGTCCGGTTTCTCGACGAGGACGGCAGCGTCCATGTGGGGCCCGACGGGAAGGCGTGCACAGTCGACTATTCAGTGCCTGAGGGTGTCCGTATTTATGCCGGGAATCTCCCCGACTTCTCGTTCGGAGAGCAAAATCCGGATTGGTATATTAATTACTACTGGCCCAATGAAGAATTTGTGGACTGGTCTTTTACAGTAGACGAGGACATGACGATCATCATGCGGGCATTCGCTCCTACCCGGGGCGCGGACTTCTCCGTAGACTTCCAGGCGGGCGCGTTCGGCAGCCTGCGGCCCGCCGACGGCGGACCGTTCGTCCGGATCGTTTCCGGAGGGGCCATGATGAGCCAGCCTCTCGCGCAGACCCTGGATATCGGGGTTCCCGAGCCGGTGGCGGACGCAGGCTATCATTTCGTCGGCTGGAACTTGGAAATTGAATACATGCAGGGGCCCTCCAGAATGTCGGCGCCGGTCGAGACGAGCCACGCCGAAGAGCGGCTTTTTTTCCTGTCGCAGGTGGATCCGGCGGCCTATGTTCCCGTATGGCCGTTGGACAACTATTATATCTCTAAGCTCACCTTCACCGCCATGTTTGCCCACGACCCGGCATCCGACCCCGGCGGGGACGATCCCGCCCCGAATCCGGGCGGCGGGGGCGGCGGAGGCGGTTCCGCCCCGAAGCCGCCCGAGCGTCTCCTCAAGCCGCTCGATCCGAAGCCGTTGGAAGATCCGGAGCCGCTGAAGACGATCGTCATCGAGGAAAACCCGATCCCGCTGACGGGGGACGGCTCCCTGCCCGGGCTCGCGCTGCTGGCGCTGGCCGTCTCCGGATGCGGAATCCTCCTTTCCCGGCGCAGAAAGCCGTAGCGGGAAGCCGCGCAAAACAGCACAAGAGCCGTATGGGCGTTTGCCCATACGGCTCTTGTGCGTGTGATCGGGCGGGGCGCTGCCGAAAAAACGGCGCGCGGACGCCTATCCTTTGACATGGGCGAGGCGCAGCCCCAGCTTCTCCGCGAGCGCAAAGACGATTTCATCGCCGAACAGGGAGGCCAGCGTGGGGAATATCTGTATCAAAAAAGCTCTCATGGCGGCTCCTTTCTAAAAACGGGTTCCATCGAATTGCTTTCAGTATACGGGCGGTTTGTGGCGCTGGTATGGAAAAACCGGCAACAATTCGAGAAAAAACGGTGAACGGACGATGAACCCGCGCGGGGAAAAGCGCCGGGACAGAAAAAAAGTGTGCCCCCGAAGGGACACACTTAAGAGCGACTGGTTACCTTCTATTCGAGAAGCACTCACTGCAATAAACAGGGCGGTCGCCGCGCGGCTCGAAGGGGACCCGGCAGGTTTTTCCGCACTCGGAGCAGACCGTCTCAAACATCTGGCGCTCGGAATTGCCGCCGCGCGCATTTCCTTTTCTGGCATCGCGGCAGGGCTTGCAGCGCTGCGGCTCGTTGGTGAATCCTTTTTCGGCGTAGAATTCCTGCTCGCTCGCAGTGAACTGAAATTCGTTTCCGCAGTCTTTGCAAATGAGTGTTTTGTCGTTGTACATGAGATACCTCTTTAAAAATATTATGCTAGTTGACAAGCATTAACTTAGTATACGTCAAAAACGCGAAAAAGTCAATGGGCAAATGCGGACGGACCAGAAATTTCCGTCAATAGAGGAACAAGCCCAGCGCGCCGGTGACCGCCATCAGCAGGACAGGGTTCAGCTTCCACCTGCGCAGGGCGAAAAGGGAGACGGCGAACACCGCCAGCGCGGCCCAGTCGGACATCGCGCCGGGCGCGGGGGCGCCGGTCCCGAAAAAGGCGAGCAGCAGGATGGTGCCCGCCGCCGACATGATCAGCCCCAGCGAGGCCGCCTTGAGCCCGCCGAGCACCTCGAACACATATACGGACCTCCGGTAGCGGCGGAAGAACGCATACAGGACCAGGGAGAGCGCCACGCCGCACAGCACGCAGCCCACGGTGGCGGCGACGGCCCCGGGGACGCCCGCGATCTGCAGGCCCACAAAGGTGGAGGTATTGACGGCCAGCGGCCCCGGCGTCATCTGCGAAATGGTGATGATGTCGGTAAAGACCTTTTCGCTCACCCACCCCGCCCGCTCCACCACCTGCTCCTGGATCAGGGGGATGATCGCGTAGCCGCCGCCGATGCTGAGCGCGCCGATCTTGAAAAAGGTATAGAACAGCGTCCAGATCCGGTTCACCGGCGCGCCCTCCTTTTCAGCAGCACCCGTCCCACGCAGAGCAGGCAGCTCGCGGCAAGGATCAGGGCCACGTTGACATTCAGTACGAAGCTGGCCAGAAAGGCGCACGGGATCATGGCGGTCAACAGCGGCGAGCGTTCCTTGAGCAGCATGCGGCACATGTCGATGATCAAATCCACAATCAGCGCGGCCACGCCCGCCTGCATGCCCTTGAGGACCGCGGCGATCACCGCGTTGGCCGCGAAGGCCGCGTAAAAGGCGGAGACCAGCCCCAAAATGGCGAGCGGGGGCAGGATGGCGGCGATACAGCTGAGGACGGCCCCGCCCAGGCCCGCCGTGCGGAAGCCCGCCAGCGCGGAGAGGTTGATGGCGATCGCGCCCGGCGTGGACTGCGCCACGGCCGCCATGCTCACGAGCTCCTCCTCGGTGAAGCACCGCCTGCGCTCCACGAAATAACGGCGGATCATGGGGACCACCACATAGCCGCCGCCAAAGGTGAACGTGCTGATGAACAGGTTGACGCCCAACAGCCAGAGGTAGGGCTTTTTTGTTTTTTCCAAGTTTGCACTCCCTTTCCATACCCTATGATTATAGGGCTGGAAAACCGATCTGTAAAATGATATAATTGTATGGATCACATTAATTCAATTCATGTCAGGGGGAACGTGATGAACCTGCGGCATTTGGAAATTCTGGAGGCGGTCGCGCGGGCGGGCACCTTTACCGGGGCGGCGCAAAAGCTGTTCCTCACCCAGTCGGCGGTTTCCCACGCCGTGGCGGAGCTGGAGCGGCAGGCGGGCGCGCCGCTCTTCGACCGGATGCCGCGCGGCGTGCGCCTGACGCCCTGCGGGACGCTGCTTTTGGAGGAGGCACGGGGGATCCTGGCCGCCTGCCGCGAGCTGGAAGGGCGGCTTGCCGGCCTGGAGGAGGAAGCGCCCGTAAAGCTGGTGTCCAGCATCACGATCGCCTCCTTCCCGCTGCCGGAGATCCTGCTGCGGGTGCGGGAAATACTGCCCGGGCTGCAGGTGCAGGTGCGGGTGGTGAGCGCGGCCAGCGCCGTTGAAATCCTGCAGAGCGGGGAAGCGGACCTGGCGCTGATCGAGGGCGCCGAGCCAAAGGGGATCTTTCGCAGCGAGCCCTTCGGATCCTACCAGCTGTGGGCGGCTTGCGCTCCCGGCTTCCCGCTGCCCGCGGAGCCGCTGACGCCGCGGGAGCTGTGCGTCGCGCCGCTGCTGCTGCGGGAGCGGGGAAGCGCGATCCGCGACACGCTGGACAGCACGCTCTTTCTCGCCAACCAGACGGCGCGCCCCCTGTGGGAGAGCGTGAACTCCACAGCGCTGATCCAGGCCGCCCAGGCGGGTCTGGGGATCACCGTCCTGCCGGACCTGCTGCTGGCGGAGCCGGTCGCGCAAAAACGGCTGCGGGTGGTTGCGCTGGACGGCGTCGACATGCGCAACGAGATGCTGGCGGTGCGCAACAGGAACCAGCGCCCTTCGCGCGGCCTGCGGGTGCTGCTGGATGCCGTCGGCGGAATCACGGCGTAAAAAAAGGGAGACGATTTTCGTCTCCCTCTTTTGCATTTTGAAGGATGATTCGGACAATCCGGGAAATAATATTCCAAAAAGTTTGGAGGAGGCATCCCAATGTTCAAACATGAAAAAATGTTGTTCCATCCGGTACGGGTCGAAAAACCCAACCCGCAATATGCCGTCCTGCTGCAGGAGCAGCTGGGTGGGGCCAACGGCGAGCTGAAATCGGCCATGCAGTATATGTCGCAGAGCTTCCGCATCAAGGACGCGGCGATCAAGGACCTCTTTATGGATATCGCGGCGGAGGAGCTCAGCCACATGGAGATGGTGGCGACGACGATCAACATGCTCAACGGCCACGACGTCGACAGCCAGCAGGTCGCGGCGGGCGAGATCCAGAGCCATGTCCTGCTCGGACTCAACCCGGGGCTCATCAACGCGTCGGGCTATTCCTGGGTGGCCGACTATGTCACGGTCACGGGGGACCTGTGCGCCGACCTGCTTTCCAACATCGCGTCGGAGCAGCGCGCCAAGGTGGTCTACGAATATCTCCACCGGCAGATCGAGGATAAGCACGTCCGCGAAACCATCGACTTCCTCCTCAACCGCGAGGAGGCGCATAACGCCCTCTTCCGCGAGGCGTTCAACCGCGTGCAGGATTCCGGCTCGAATCGGGATTTCGGCGTCACGGAGGACTCCCGGCTCTATTTCAACCTCTCGACGCCTTCCCCGGCCAACGGCTTCGGTGACACAAAGGCCGCGCCGCCCAGCTTCAACAACCCGAATACGCGTCCTTCGTAGCGCGGCAGCCGCTCCACTATCATGTGTTGAATTGCCAAGATGCATTGTCGATTGATGGGAAACTATGCTATAATATAATAGTAATATTCCCATGATAGGTCTTTGCGTCGAAGATTCAACCATGATAGGAGGAGCTCTATGCTGCGGCAGGTCGTTTTACAGCCCTGCGCCGACCCGGAAGCGCAGGCCAATTACCAGCACACCATCCGGAACTTTGTGATGGCCCGGGATATCGAGCCGTATTTGGCGCCTGCAGAAAAGGATGCGGTGGCTAAGCTGTATCCCGATGGCCGGTTGCGCGTCTGGGGAGTAAAGGATGGGATTGACGGTACGATCCACCGCCTCTGGAATAAAATCCGTTCCGGGGATATCGTCTTTTTCTCATGGAAGAGTGTGCTGCACAGCAAAGCGGCCATCACGCTGACGTTTCAAAGCGACGCGCTGTCCGAGTTTCTCTGGAATGACAAGGCGTTTCACAATATTTATCTTTTAGACGATTTGCAGTCCGTTGATATCTCTTATAAAATGTTTAACAGGGCTGCCGGATATAAAGAAAATAATATTCTTCGCGGATTCCGAGTGTTGGATGAGAAACGCGGCGAATCCATATTGGAGTTTTTTTCCTATGATTGCGAAACCGAGCCATCCGTGGAGGAAATCAGCAGGGAAGAATGCTCCGAAGCGATTCGAAATTTGTGGAATCAGGAAACTCTGGACAAGACTGCAAAGCGGACGGAACGAAAGGAACAGGTCCTTCTGCGCCGTCTTCTGTTTGGGAAAAAGCGTGAGGAAACCTGTGCGTTTTGTGGGAAAAAATATCCGGTCGAGTTCCTGACGGCGGCGCATATCAAACGCCGCGCGGATTGTACGCTGGAGGAGCGGAAAGATGTTCCGTCCATAGTGATGCCCGCCTGCAGGTTTGGCTGCGACGAACTGTACGAGCGGGGATACCTGTTGGTCTTTGATGGCAAAATTGTTCTCAACGATCAAAAATGGATACCGGATTCGATACGCGAATATGTCGCTCCGATCGCCGGCCGCCTGTGTTCCTGCTGGAGCGACGCAACAAAGGGCTATTTTGAAGCCCACAATAAAAAGTTTGGGAGATGAAAGAGTATAAAAACTTCCTGAAGACTGTAGCAGGGAACGAAGGGGGCAAATGCCGATATCCAACCCGCTTGGACACCTACGGCTGCGGTTGCGCCCATGACTGCCGCTACTGCTATGCAAAGTCACTGCTGCAGTTTCGCGGTTTGTGGCACCCCGAAGACCCGCATGTGGCGAATCTGGGTAGGATCGAGCGCAAAATTGCTGCTTTACCGCGTGGCACAGTGGTCCGAATGGGTGGCATGACGGATTGCCTGCAGCCCTGTGAAGAACGGTATCGGGTAACTTATGAGACTATTCGTCTTCTCAATCGATACCAAGTTCACTATCTGCTCGTGACAAAATCGGATCTGATTGCTTCGGACAAATATGTGGCGATCCTTGATCCGGCTTTGGCACACATCCAGATTACGGTTACCAGCACGGACGACGACTTGTCGTGCCGTTATGAAACAGCCTGCCCTCCCACGCGCAGAATAGCGGCGATTGAAAAGTTGGAGGCCGAAGGGCTTGACGTCCAGCTGCGCCTGAGCCCGTTCCTTCCGGATTACGTGGATTTCGGGTGCCTCAGTCAGGTTCGCTGCCATAAGATTCTAGTGGAGTTCCTCCGCGTCAATTCATGGATCAAGGGATGGTTTACTGGGTTAGATGTTTCGAAGTACACCCACACGGAACACGGTTACGCCCATCTTCCTTTGAAAGAAAAAATTCGGTTGCTGGATCGGGTTTCCGGATTTCGGGATATCAGTGTCTGTGAAGACTGCACGGAAGCTTATGCCTACTGGAAAAAGTATGTTAATGCAAATGCTCTGGACTGCTGTAACCTGCGGTTTTAAGTAAATAAGCCTAAGAGAATAAGATATGAAGAGGAGGCGGCGTTCCCATATTAATGGGAACGCCGCCTCCTTTTACTCTTCGGGTGTCCCGGGGTGGCCCCCGAGGCGCTGGCGAAATGCCTTGATCACATCCAGGATATAGAGCTGTTCCTCTTCGGAAAGTTCCTTGGCGAGCTCGTAAAGCTCCGCCAGAACGCGCGCGCTCCGGGACGCCGCACGTTTGTCCTCCATCTCGCCGTCGCCGGTCATGAGCCAGTTTTGGCTGATTTTGAGCGTTTGGCAGATGGCGTTGATGACGATCGGCTGCGGCGAAGTCTTGTCTTTTTCCAGATTGTAGATTACCCCGCGCGAGACGCCGATCTCCTCCGCAAGGGAGTTCTGCGTGTACCCTCTTTTTCTGCGGGCATAGTTTAAGCGCGCACCCAGCGTATCCATAGCATCACCTCATGGAAATTATAACCTATTTGCAATGCTTTTTCAATGATTATTTTCATTGACAGTGAAATTGTTTTACAAAAGTATTCATTGACACTGAAAAATAGGCATGTTATAATTCATCTATAAAGCATTAAGGAGGGAAAAGGATGACGGAGCGGGAAATTCAAAGCCGTTTGTCCGGATACGCCGGGGAAATCATCGAACAAGCGGCTGAATTGCCGCTGGAGGATCAGGAACGGCTGCTGCTCATTGCGCGCGGTATGGCGTTCACCAGAAACCTGATGCACACCACCTCGGACGGTCCCACCCCGTCCGGAAAGAGCGCATGAGCGGCCGCGCCCTTTACGGCGCGGTCCATTCCTTCCGGGGGAAAACGGCATGCCGGTCCTTCCGGAACGCATCTGAAGACCCTGCACAGACGAAGCATTTCCTTTTTCATCAGGATGGGTCCCCCCGTGGCGGACGGTCCTGACCAGGAGGGGACATTTTAAGGAGGTTAGAGACAGATGAGAAAGACCAAGCGGATTCTGTCGGCCATGCTGGCCCTGATCCTGACGCTGACCATGTCGATGGGCGGCACGGTATCGGCTGCGGACACGGGAAGCGCGGAAATCCGGGCGTCCATCGAGGGCGGAGACCTGACGGAACCGTCCTTTGTGGGCGGGATGGTTCTTCGCATGAGGAGCTTCTTCAGCGCCGGAACGAACGGCGAGACCTGGCCTCATGGCGATGCGCTCGCCATGACCGAATATCAAAACGGCCCGGTCAGCAAGGAGTTCAACATTGTCAAGACGCCGGCGGGCGCGACCGCCACGGCGAGCGGCGGCTATGACGACCAGGGCCGCCAGATCGTCTCGGTGGAGGTGCTCGGGGCGGCGGACGCCGACGGGAACATCCCGGTGAGGGCCGCCGCCGTGAATCCCGGCGAAGCGACCGTCGTCTACACCATCCGCAAGAGCGGATACAGCCCGGCGACCGTGGAGCAGAAGGTGCAGGTCTTTGACCGGATGCGCCTTGCCAGCGAGGATTTTCCGGAAAAGGACGAGCTGATTTACGCGGGCACCGCGCGCGACTTCACCTATAGCGTTTCCGGAACCAACGGCGATATCCTCACGGAAAACGCCAAACTGGAGATGTCTCCGAACAGCGCGGCCACGCTGGACGCCGCGCCCGGCACCGGGCGCGGAACGCTTAACGCGGTCTCGGCGGTCTACGGCGCGGACGTGTCCCTGACCGCCGGAAGGATCGCGGACGAGCCCTATCCGATGTATTTCTATGACGATTCGGAGGCGCTGGGCCGGACGATCTCCGTCTCGGATTCGGTCCTGTTCAAGGATCTGAAGTCCTCCCATCCCGACCTGGCGGCGGCGCTTTCGGGCGATAAGGGCGGCCAGACGATCACGGCGGGCTTCACCTACGGGCAGTTCGCCGACGACCAGTACCTCGAGTTTGCGACCACGCCGAAACAGAACGTGGCGCTCTCGATCGATTCGGTCACCTTCCGCGGGGAGGAGATCGGCATCTCGGAGAGCGGCTTTGCCGTTTCGATCACGGGCGACACCGGGATCGCCAGGCTGACCGTCCCCAAGACGGCCGGCGCGGGCGACTATGCCATCCGTCTGCTCGCCTCCCGCCCCAACGCCTATCTGGAGACGCCGCTGACCGTCAACCTCACGGTCGCGCAGGCGCAATTCACCGGCGTGGGACTTGCCTACAGCACGGGCGATCCGGAAGGCCCCGCCTGGGCGGATGCCGTGGACGGCAAAATTTCCGCCAAGTTCAACGCACGGTATGAAAAGGCGTTTGACGTTTCGCTCACCAGCGGCGACGAACGCCCGAACGGCGTCACCACCTTCGCCTCCTACCGTGCGTCCGGGCTGCCGGAGGGCGCCTCCTTCGAGGGGAACGTCCTCTCCCTGTCGGGCAAAAACCCGGTGGGCAGCTATCTCATCCCGGTCACCCTCTATGACCCGGCGGGCAACTATGCCGACGCCGAGCTGGCGCTTACCTACCAGGTGGACAACACCTATACGATCGCGCTGAAGGACGTCACCGGCAATCTCGTCGGAAACGCCGAGATCGTCAACGGCTCGGACATCGTCGCGACGGTCCATCTGCCCTATGAGGATACGACGGGCAGCAACAAGCTGAACCTCGTCTTCTACCAGGACGGCGAGGATGGACGCATGAAGGCCGCGACGGCCGTTGCCAAGCTGGCCACCGGCGAGGGCGCCGTCACCGTCAAGAACAACGTCGTCACCGTTCCCAAGCGCCTGCCGGTGCTCGCGGAGGGGGAGACCTACGACCTTGTCACGACGGTCAGCGCCGACAACTACAACGACGCGCGGCTGACGGTCAAGATCATCGTCGACAAGGCGGCGATCACCGTGACCGACGTGGCGAGTTCGACCACCAACAGCAGCTACCAGACCATCGCTCCCGCGGCGGACGGCGAGACCTACGAGGCCGACCGGTTTGCCTATGGGGAGAACAAATACTTCCGGATCACCTCCGACTCCAAGAGCAGCGCGCAGTTTACGGCGGCCTCGCTCGTCTCCACCGACGAGCCGGAAACCGACCTGCGGGACGCCTACCTCGTGAAGGAGAGCTTTGCCAAGGGCAAGAGCCTCATCCAGCTGGCGCCCGGGCTTCCCACGGGGGACTATGAGCTGACGCTGACGGGCGAGAGCTCCTCGTCCGACAAGGGCGGCAACTACCAGACAAAGACGATTGTCATCAAATTCACGGTGGCGCAGTCTCCGCTTTCGGTGGAGATGCAGGTGACCGGGGACGGCGTGAAGGCCGGGACCGGCGCGGACAACTTCGTCGTCACCCAGAAGGTCGCGGATTCCGGCCTCGTCTACACCTACCGGGTGGAGGTCACCGGGCCCGAGGGCGCGGCCGACACCGCGCAGGTGACCCTCGACCCGTCCTCCGCGCAGGCGGGCGATTTCGACGAGGCCACCGGGACGCTGACCATTCCGGCGGACACTGAACCGGGCGTCTACACCTATGTCTTTAACGGCACCGACAAGAGCTTCCAGCCCGGCAAGGTCACGCTGGTCGTCACGGTCGGCGACTACGCGCGGATCACCAGGATCACCTCCAACACGAGCACCGTCAAGGCGTTCGCGCCAGGCGAGGACGACAAGGGCTTCGACTTCCGCACCCGCGCGCCGGAGGGGGTCAAGACGGTCCTGACCCTCACCAGGGACCCGGCGAACGCCAAGGTGGCCCTCACCGTCACGAACGGCAGGGGCGAAGCGGTCAAGACGATCAAGCTGAACACGGCCGGCGACAAGATCGTCGTCCCGGCCAGCCAGTCGGCGGGCACCTACCATCTGACGATGGAGGTCACCCACGCGTCCCGTTCCTCCAGGACCTATCTGCTCGACCTGCGGATCGTGGGCAAGAATGAAATCACCTCGATCCACGACGAGGGGGAGGTCTACTCGACCGTGCCGGCGGACGGCGCGGCCACGCTGGACATCGACCTCTCCAAGCTGAACGACTTTGACGGCGCGTTCCAGGTCGCCACCAACGAGGGCACGACCCACATCGACGACACGATCGACGTGGAAAACTGCGTCCCCGCCGGCGCGGTCGCCTGGGACTTTGACACCGACACGCTGAACGTCGACGTGACGAAGGCGGGCCGCATCACCACCGACCTCGTGGTCGACAAGGGCAGGCCCTCCGAGACGACGACCAGACTGACGGTCAACGTCATCCCGGCGGTCACCGTGACGGACAAATCCGGCGAGCTGACCCTTTCGGACGGCGTCTACACCGCCGAATCCAAGGCGGGCGAGGGCAATCAGATCACGATCGCGGCGAACCCGTCCGCGGGCTGCACGGTCGAGACGAGCCTTTCCTCCGCGGAGGTCCGGCAGCTGCTGCAAAACAAAAAGATCACCGTCCTCGGCGACGCGATCACCGTTGCGAACGACGCGCCCGCCGGTACGGTGGAAATCCCCTTCCGGATGAGCGGCACTTCCGACCGCAACATCACGCTCGGCTCCGGCTTCACCGTCCGGGTGCGGGTCGGCGCGGGGGACATCACCGCTTCGGTCTCCTCCCCGCTGATGGACGCGCCCGCCGTGGTGACGGAAAACAAGGCCGAGCTCACCCACGGCTACGGCGCGGATGAGGTCTTCACCATCAGCACCACGCCCGAGACGACCCTGTCGCTCGTGAGCGAGAGCGTCAACAACCTCATCTTCAACAGCGCGAACAAGACGGTCACCGCCAAGGCCAATCTGGCGGCCGGCACCTATACCCTCCGGCTGAAGGCCGAGGCGCAGTACTATACCCCCTTCCTCTTTGACATCGTCGTGGAGGTTGTGCCCGCCGCCGAGGTGGCGTGGACCGTCACCGGCGCGGACGGCGAGGCGATTTCCCCCGACAAGGCCGGCGTCTACCAGCTGCCGGTCAACCGCAGCGAGGGCGGGAGCTTCACGGTCTCGACCGTGCCCGCGAACGCCAAGGTCACCCGCACCGACAAAAACGCGGAGATCACCTCCGACGACAACCGGACCTTCACCGTCCCCGCGAACCTGTCCGGGGACAGCATGGAGGTGACGCTCAAGGGTACGAATAAGAACTACCTCCCGAGCGAAATTACAATCAGCGTCAACCTGGTCAGCGACGCGCGGCTGACGCCCGTCGCAACGGTCGGTGACAAGACCTATTACGCCGACGCGGACGGCGTCATCTCCGTCACCCTCAAGGACCTCGAAAAGGCCGTCCTGTCCACCAATGCGGCGGACGCGGTCATCACGAAGCAGATTTCCGAACAGGCCGGGTTCAACATTGCGAATTCCGGCGTCCGCGCCAACGGCGCCAAGGCGGGGATCTACGACTTCCCGTTCAGGGCCACGGCGGAAAACTATCTGGACACCGACTTCACCCTGCGCGTGACGATCGCCCCGATCGTCGAGTACAAGGTGGACGACGACCAGGATTACGCGGCCGTTACCGAGAGGACCGTCGAGGTCGGCTATGGCGACGGCGCCCAGATCCCGGTGCTCGCCAAGCTCGCCAACGGCGACAACGCGGTCACCCTTTCGGCCGGCGCCACCCCGCTCTACACCGCCTGGAGCAACGGGGTCCTGACCATCCTGCCGAGCGCCCCGGCGGGCAGCTATACGATCAAGCTCACCCCCAGGGCGGACGGCGTTTCGATCCCTGACGCGCGCCTGACCCTGACGGTCAAGGTTCTGAGCGGCAGAATCGCGGTCGACGCGGCTTCCGATCTGTCGGGCGACCTCCCGAAGCAGGACGGTCCGGACGGCGTCGTCTTCACGGCCTCCCACTATGCGGGCGAGACCCAGACGATCACCTTCTCCGACAAGGTCGGCGCGGGCTACGGCTTCACCGGAACGAGCTGGCCGATGGGCTTCGCGCTCAGCGGCAGGACGCTGACGATCGCCCCCGAGGCGATGGCCGGGGAGTATTCGCTCCCCTTCCAGGCGTCGAAGGAAAACTATGAGCCGACCGCCATCACCCTGCAGGTGAAGGTGGCGACCGACACGACCTCCTTCTACGACACGGCGGTCGCCGTCAACGGCGACGCGCGGCAGGCGTCGTCCGAGCCGTCCGTCGGCGCGGCGGTCGACAACCGGCGCGTCTATGACATCCAGGTGAAACCCGGTCAGACGGTCTCCGTCACCACCGGCGTGAACATCACCGCCGACAGGATGGCGGTGGACGCGCCCGACGGATGGACGGTCAGCAAGATCGATTCCACGGTCACCTTCCCCTTCCCCGAGACGGCCGTAACCGGCGAGACCTACACCGTCAAGGTGGACTACCCGCGCAGCGCGGACAACCGCGCGACCCAGGCGGTTGTCAACATGACCGCCGTGGATAAGAGCCAGCTCGCGCAGCCGGTCATCTCCGGCCTCAGTCTGGCGGTCGATCCGTCCGACGAGACGAGCGGCACGGTCACAGTCAGCTGGAACGCGGTGGAAGGCGCCGCCTACTACCAGCTTTACGCCGGCGGCGAACTGAAGGTGGAAACCGATTCGGCCAGCGCCCGGCTGGGCATTGGCGCGGGTTACGCCGGCAGCCTCCCGACGGTTGAGGAGAACGCTTCCCTCACGGTGAAGGCGTTCCCGGCCAAGGGCAGCGGCAACGCGGAATCCCCCGTCTCCGACCCCAAGACCCTGACGATTACCCGGGCGGCGCTGGACGACGTCCAGTTCACCGGAACGGTCAGCCGCACCCCCGCGGACGGGAAGACGCGCTTCTTCTTCCAGCCCGTTGCGGACGCGGCCGGCTACGCGGCCACCGAGGACGGCGAGCCGGTGGAGAAGGCGCTCATCCAGGATTCCAGCAGCGGCGGCAAGTACTATCTGACCAGGCTTGCGCCCGGCGGCGGGCTTACGGTCGGGCTCCGCGCGCTGGCGAAGGAGGGGTCGCTCCTCCACACGGATTCGGCCGAAGAGAGCTTCAAGACCTATCAGGCCGACGCGCTCAAGGAACTGACCGTCCTGGTCAACGGCGAAGCGGTCGGCGGCGACGGCGTCACCGATACCTTCAAGGCGGGCACCCTGACTGCTCCGAAGCAGTATTCCGTCGCGGTCGGGGAGACCGGAGGGACCGCCAGCATCGCAGCCGCCGCGGACGACGAGTCCTACAAGGACATGGTCAGTTCCACGGATGGCGTCGCGGTCGAAGTCCCGGCGGATGTGGAGCCCGGAACCTATGCCTTTACGATCACCGTAACCCCGTCCGGAAACTTTGACGGCGTCTATCAGGAGACGGTCAAGGCGCTGACGATCGTTGTCACCGAGAAGGATTCCTTCGACGTGAGCGGCGCCGCCCTCGCCCTCGAGACGCAGTTCACGGCGGATGAGGAAGTCAAGTGGGTCCGCGCCTCGTGGGATGCGGTCCCGAACGCGGAAAGCTACGACCTGCTTGTGAACGGCACGCTGGTCGAGCATACCGCGAAGACCGCGGCGACGATCCTCCCCGCCAAGATCAAGGCGGGCGACACGGTTTCCGTCGTCGCGAAGGCCCCCGGCTACAACGACGGCACGCCGGTCACGGCGGTCTACGAATACGCGCCCGCCAGACTGGCGGCCCCCGTGGTTACCTTCGCCTACGACGATGAAACCGGAGAGCTGACCGCCTCGTGGGAGGCCGTCGAAGGCGCCGCTCACTACAGTGTGGACCCGAGCGCCGACTGGGGCGGCTACAACACCACCAACAACCAGGCGCTCACAGCGGTCCGGAACATCCGGAGCGGCACGGAGGTCGACTACCCGATCACGGTCCGGGCGATGGCCAGGAGCGGTTCGGCGAAATACGCCGATTCCGACAGGACGGAAGCGGTCTTCCACTATGACCGCCCGACCCTGACGGCCGACACCGCGACCACGACGATCAACCACCTGCCCAGCGAGTATCCGGACGGCAAGACCTATACGATCAAGGTCGAGCCGGCGGGCGCGGTGATCGCAATCGCCGACAGGACCCCGTCCGTCCCGGGCATCGTGCCCAACCGGGACGGCACGATCTCCATCTACAGCACCGCCAAGGAGACCGATGTCCCGCTCATCTATGACGCGACGGCGGCGCTTGACGGCTACCAGACGCTCAACTTCCAGATCGCGGTCAACGTCCTGCCCGCGCCTCCGAAAGCCTCCGCAACCTTCCAGTACCAGCTGGGCGGCAACAGCGGCGAGTGGACGGACCTCACGGACGGGCAGACGATCACCGCAACGGAAGGGGAAGCCCTCCTGCTCTATCTCCAGTCGGACAACACCGATTTCAATCCCAAGACGATGATCAAAAAGGACGCGGGCGGCAGCGCGGACATCAACGCGGCCTCCGCGGGCGTCTACGCCCCCGGCTCCGCCCCGGCCGGCAGCGCCTCCTTCACGATCACGGTTCCGGAGAACGATCTCTTTGCCGAGACCACGCTGCACTTCACCGTGGAGATCGCGGAGAAGCCCGCGCTCGACCTCTCCGGGATGACGACGGCGTATACCTACAGCCTCAAGGGTGCGGAGTCCATCCAGTACTCGAAGGTCATCACCGATGAGGTCCAGGCGGCCTATCCGGGCGCGACCGTGGGCTTCAACGCCGACCCGAGCGCGCTGAACTACGGCCCGGCCAAACCCGTCGGCGACGAAACCTACACGGTCACCGTCTCGAATGTGGCGGGCCACAAGGAAGGCAGCTTCGAGGTCACGATTACGGTGGTCGACGACCGCGACGAGCTCTCGGTCGATGACTTCACCTTCACCCACCCCTACAAGAAGACCAGCACCGCTTATCCGGTCGCGGTCGATGGCGCGGCGGTTACCGTCACGACCACCCCGCTCCCGGCGGGCATCAGCTGGAGGTCCGATAACAGCACCCTCTATGTGAACAGCGACGCCAAGGTCGGGGAGTACACCCTCGACGCGACGGCGAGCAAGCCCGGCATGAAGGACGCCTCCTTCCGGATCATTGTCACCGTCACGGATGAGCGGCAGGAGCTGACCATCCTGCTGGACGGCGGCGCGGTCACCGCGGACCCGGTCGAGACGCCTTACGGCGCGCGAAAGGACTTCGCGCTGTCGACGGCGGAAAGCCTGACCAGTCCGACGATCGAGCTGACGGCGACCGACGACGCCGGAAAGGTTCACTTCAGCAGCGATGGAAAAACCATCATGATCTACGAGGGCGGCGCCGAGGGCACGACCTATACGGTCCATGCGAAGATCACCCCGACCGGCGACGACGCGAGGGCCTATAAGGCCGCCGAAGCGGACATCACCTTCGTGGTGGGCGCGCCCAAGCAGATCGGGGAGGTCCCGGCGGACGTCGCGGAGACCTACTATGCCGACGAGACGGGCGAGCAGACCCTGACGCTGGATATCCCGGCGGACCTCACCCTCAAATCTCTGGCGGCAGACTTCGACAACGCGTCCGGCGGCTTTGTGATTGACCCGTCCGCAAAGACGATCCAATTCACCCCGTCCGATGTGGAGCCCGCGGTTTACGGCTTCACGGCGACGGTCGGCAAATCCGGCGGTTACGCGGATGCAACCTTCACCGTGACTATCACGGTGAACGACGCCTCCGCCCGCCCGGGAATCACCCTTAACGAGCCCACCGACATCACCGTCGACCTCAAGGGCTTCCTCGGTGAGACGAAATCCTTCACCACGGGCGAGGGGATCGCGGTGACCCTCAGCGGCGTCACGGCCAGCCCGGTCACCGACCAGATCCGTCTCGATAACGGCGGCCTGCGCATCGGCGCGGACATCGCCGAGGGCGACTACACGGTGACCGCGGCGGCCAGCGCGGCGGGCTACAAGGAGACCCCGGTCACCTTCACCGTCCACGCGAGCGACAGCACGCCCACGATCACGGTGCTCGAAAAGGACTTCACCTACGAGCGCGGCCAGGCACAGACCGGGTTCACCGTGACGACCGACCCGGCCGACGCGACGGTGACCATCACCGACGCGCACCATAACGGCCTCAACGTGAACGGCGCGGAGATCAACGTGGATGAACCCTGGTTGGGCGCCGACGGCACCTACACCTACCAGGCCACCGCGACGAAGGACGGCCACAGGACCGCAGCCTTCGAAGTGACGGTCACGGTCACCACCAAGCCGAACGAGGCGCTCACGATCGACGGGAACGCCTTCAGCGTAAAGCAGGGAGAGGGCGCGTCCTTCACCCTCGGCTTCAACGACGCGGGCGCGACGATCGAAGCGGACGGCACCGGATGGGACGAGGCGACCATGCAGGAGCCCAACCGTCCGAAGCTCAACAGGGCGGATAAGACCATCACCGTGGGCACGGACACCCCGGCCGGCACCTACACCCTGACGCTCAACGTCACCGGCGGCAGCGGCTACACCGACGGCACCTTCACGGTCACCGTCCGCGTGCAGGAGGCCAATGCGTTTGAGATCGCGGACCAGAGGATCAGCGTCGCGGTTCCCGAGGGCCAGGCCTTCGGCGGTCCGCAGGCGATCGACTTCGGAGACGCGGACACCGCCGGCATGACCTTCTTCGTGGATCCGACCAACTACGGCGACAGGATCTTCCTCGGGATGAGCGGCACCAGGGCGCTGGTCTTCCTGACGGACGACGCGCCGGAAGGCACCTTCTACTTCATGGTGACCGCACAGAAGGACGGCTTCAGTACCGAATTTGAGATCGCGCTTGAGGTTGTCCGCACGGCGGCCAACAACCTTCTGGCCTCCCCCGCCAGCTTGGAGGAGGAGCCGATTGAAGAGGCCCCGCCCGCGGAGGAGGAGCCGAAGCCGGACGGTGGGCAGTCCACGGAGGGCCAGACTCCCGACGGCGAGACCCCTGACACGGAAACCCCCGATGGGGAACAGGTCCCCGGCAAGGAACAGGGCACCGACGTCCAGCAGCCTCCGAAGGAGCAGGACGCCGGGCAGGATCAGTCCGGGACTGAACCGGGCGGCGATGGGACGGGGAGCGAAAGCAAGCCCGAGGTCGCCCCGCCTCCGGCCAAGTCAGAGGAAACTCCCGCTGAAAGCGGCGGAACGACCGAATAACGCCGGGCCAGGCGGTTTGAATCTTCAGGGAGCCGGGGAGGGGGCCCGCCCCCTTCCCGTCCCCAAGTAAAAGGGAGGTATCCCCATGGGAAAAAAGATTTTGGCAATGCTGCTGGCGGCCGCCCTGGCCGTGGCGTTCGCGGTCCCGTCGGCCGCGGTTTCTGGCAAGGTCGCCGGCGGCGCGGACGGAACCGTCAAAACGGTCGACACCCGGCAGACGATTGACACGGCGGACATCACCTACCAGAATATGCGTGTGGAAAACAACCTTACGATCTCCGAGGAGGTCGGCCGCGGCACGGTGACCCTGAAAAATGTCGAGATCACCGGGACCCTGCTCATCAGGAGCGGCGGCACTGTGGTTCTGGACGGCGTCACCTGCCCCAACGTGACCATCCAGAACCCCAAATACAAACCCACCGTCATTGCAACCGGCTCCACCTCCATCGACACCACCTACCTCAAGGGCAACTGCGTCATTGAGGAACGGGACCTGTCGGCGGACGGGGAAGGCTACATCGACGTGATCTACAGCCCCAACGTCAACTACGAGCTGACCAACGTGTCGCTCGAGCGGATGACCAAGGGCGTCAACGCGCCGGCTTCCGGCAGGAGCTTTGCCGGCAGCTCGAGCGGTTCTGGCGGCGGTTCGGGCGGCTCCTCCACCTTACCGTCCGCGGGAGGCAGCGTGGGCGACCTGGTCGAAAACAAAGGCTGACAGCAAAAATCCCCCGTTTCGGCGGGGGATTTTTGCCGTCCTGATGATCAGAAACTGATCAATTCTGATTGAAATTACAAATCTTGACCGCGTTTGTGCAAAAGCGCCGCCGCGCATGGCTTTCCCGCCGCGGGCTTGCTACAATAGAAACAGGAATGACCGAAAGGGAAAGGAGGCGGGCGCATGGCGTATGAGCGGGCGGAATCTCCGGAAAAGCAGCGAATCATCCAGGAACTGGTGCCGGGCAAGCAGGTGACGCTGGCGCATGTGATCGCCAGCCCCGACAGGATCATCTACCAGAAGCTGGGGCTCGATCCCGAGGCCGATTACCGGCAGGCGGCGATCGGCATCCTGAGCATGTCCCCGGCGGAAATCGCCGTGATCGCGGGCGACCTCGCGCTCAAGACGGCGAGCGTCGAGATGGGGTTCATCGACCGCTTCAGCGGCACGCTGATCTTCACCGGCCTCATCTCCGACGTGGAGGCGGCCATCCACAGCATCCTCGCCTACCTGGAGGGGACGCTGGGGTTCACCGTCTGCGCGGTGACCCGGACGTGACGGAATGAAAAAGATCATCCTGATGGGACGCAGCGAATGCGGCAAGACGACCCTCTCCCAGGCGCTGCGGGGCGGTGAGATCGCCTACCGGAAGACCCAGTATATCAACCACTACGACGTGGTGATCGACACGCCGGGCGAGTACGCCGAGACGGCCTCGCTCGGCCGCGCGCTGGCGCTCTACGCCTACGAGGCCGACGTGGTCGGCCTGCTCTGCGGCGCGACCGAGCCCTACTGCCTCTTTCCGCCCTGCGTCGCGGCGGCCTGCACGCGGCCGGTGATCGGCATCGTGACCCGCATCGACGAGCCGGGCGCCAACCCCGGCCGCGCCCAACGGTGGCTTGAACTCGCGGGCTGCCGCCCGGTTTTCCGGGTGAGCGCCTATTCGGGGGAGGGCATCTGGCGGATTCTAAGCTACCTGAAGGAGCCGGGGGACCGTCTGCCGTGGGAGAACGCCGAGGAGGCGGAACGCCCGCGCACCGTCCTTTCGGACAAATACGGGGAGACGGGGCGAAAACGCCTCTGAAAATCCGGAAGCTTTGCTTCCGGATTTTTTTTATGCACTATCCACATGCGGAGGGTTGTGGTATCATGAAGGCTGAGGGCGCGCCGGAGTTGTAAGATTTCCGTAAGAAACGCGTCCATTTTTTTGTAAGGAAACCGCATTAGGATAGAGACAGGCCTAAGGGGGAGATCAGATGAACGAATGCGTGCTGGTGGTCGACGACGACCGAGAGATCGTGCAGGCGATCGCGCTGCTGCTCGAAAAGGAGGGCTACCGCGTGCTGCGGGCGTACGACGGGATGGAGGCGCTCGAACAGGCGATGGACCGTTCGGTGCGGCTGATGATCATCGACGTGATGATGCCGAGGCTCGATGGGCTGTCTGCGGTGATGAAGCTGCGGGAGCGGCGCAACCTGCCGATCATCGTGCTCAGCGCCAAGAGCGAGGACACCGACAAGGTGCTCGGACTCTCGATGGGGGCGGACGACTACGTCACCAAGCCCTTCAATCCGCAGGAGCTGGTGGCGCGGGTGCGCAGCCACCTGCGGCGGTACACGAGCCTGGGGGACATCAACGCGCCCGGGACGGGGGACGAGATCCACAACGGGCGGCTCAGCTACAGCCCGGAGGAACGCGTCCTGCGCGCGGACGGCGACCCGGTCAAGCTGACGGCCACCGAGACGAAGATCGTCGACCTGCTCATGCGCAACCTGGGGCGCATCTTTCCCGCCGAGGAGATCTACCGGCGGGTGTGGGAGGAGGACGCCTTCGCCGCCGAAAACACGGTGATGGTGCACATCCGGCGCATCCGGGAGAAGATCGAGCTCAACCCGAAGGAACCAGAATATTTAAAGGTGGTATGGGGAATTGGATACAAGATCGAAAAGGTGGAGGGCGGCCGTTAGCTTTACGGCCTTTTTCCTGGGGATCAGCCTGCTTCTGACGAGCGTGCCGGAGGCGCTTTCCCTCCTGACGGGCGGCTCGTGGAAGCGCACGTCGGTTGCGGATGCCTTCCAGGAGGACTACCAGAATACGCGGGCGTTCCGCGACGCGGTCGCAAGCTACCTCGAGGATTTTCTGACGATGGCCGTCGGCGGAAACGCGAACTACTCCGAATACAGCGTCTCCTACAACGGCGAAATCACCTCCGCGGTCATGGAGGCGGCCGAGGTCGCCGACGCGATCGGCGAGTACGGCTCGGGCGGCTACCACGGCTGGGACGACGGCTACGATTTCAGCGTCACCATCTCGCCGCCGTCGAGCTACGGCTCGTCCGCGCAGGCGGCGCACGACTACTTCAAGGAGGATAAGAACGTCCTCTACGACATCCGCTACGACGGCGAGCAGAAGTATACCAACGCCGAGGGCACGGGGCTGGACGGCCCGAACCTCAAGCTGCCCGAGGGCTACAATTTTCTGCTCTGGTTCGACGGGAGCAAGGTGCGCGTCGTCAAGGACGGCAGGGAGCTCGACATCTACGGCGACGGCTACTACCGCGAGGGGAAGGACTGGTACGTCCCCGGGTATAAAAACTTCACGGTGGACGAGGACGCCGCCCGCGCGAGCGTGGTGATCGCGGCGGCGAAGAGCCCGATGCTCTACGTGCGCGGCAGCTACGGGAACAGCTCGGCCGAGCGGCAGAACAACCGCCTCTACTGGCTCGAGCAGAACCTGAAGGAGAGGCGGGACCGCTACACCGGCATGGCCGCCTCCTGCGCGGCCGGCGTCCTGCTGCTGGCCGTCTGGTTCCTGCTGCGCGGGGACAAGCGCCGCGCCGACGCGGCGATCGCACGGGTGACGGGGCGCGTGTGGTACGAGGGCAAGCTCCTGCTCCTGCTGGCGGCGCTGGCGGTCTTCCTGGCCGGCCCGCAGGACGCCCTGCGGGAGATCACCTATATGGTCCGGGAGGAATATCTCGACCCGTGGATCTTCACCTACTACGCGCAGGAGCTCTCCCGCAGCGGGTTCTCCCTGCTGGTGATCTTCTGGTCGGCCTACCTGCTGATCAACGACTGGAGGCACAACCCAAAGCCCTGGAAGCACAGCCTCACCGGGAAGTTCTGCGCGGCGGCGCGCGCCTCCGATCTGAAGCTGCCCCTCCAGCGGCGGATGGTGCGCCGGTTCGGCGCGGTGCTGATCGCGGCCGCGGCCTTCGCGGCGTCGGCGCTCCTGCTCTACGCGGGCTTCCGCGTCTATAACCGCGACTCCCTCTTCGCGTTCCTGCTGCTGGCGGGGCTGCTGGCGCTGCTGCTCTGGATGCTCTACCGCTTCGCGCGGGGCAACCGGGAGACCGCCCGGGACATCGGCGCGCTGGTCGGGCAGATCGCCGCCGTGCACGCGGGCGGGCTCACGATGCCGCTCGACCTGCCGGAGGACGCGGACCTCGCGGCGGCGGCGAAGGACCTCAACGACATCCAGCGCGGGATGAACGAGGCGCTCGAGGAGCGGATGCGCAGCGAGCGGATGAAGGTGGAGCTGATTGCGAACGTCTCCCACGACATCAAGACGCCGCTCACCTCGATCATCAGCTATGTGGAGCTTTTGGGGCAGGAGGAGGACCTCCCCGAGCATGTGAAGGACTATATCCGCATCCTCGAGAGCAAGTCGCAGCGGCTCAAGACGATGGTGCAGGATGTGTTCGAGGTGAGCAAGGCGGCCTCCGGGCAGCTCCCGGTGACGCTCGAGACCCTCGACCTGGGCAAGCTGCTGCGCCAGACGCTGGCCGACATGGCCGAGCAGATCGGCCGCAGCACGGTGACGGTGCGGGCGGAGATCCCCGAGGAGCCGGTGATGATCACGGCGGACGGCCAGCGGCTCTACCGCGTCTTCCAGAACCTCGTGCAGAACGCGCTGCAATATTCGCTGGACGGCTCGCGGGTGCACGTCAGCCTCGCGGCGGACGGGACCACGGCGGTCGCGAGCGTCAAAAACACCTCCCGCGAGGAGATCGCGAGGAATAAGGACTTCACCGAGCGGTTCGTGCGGGGGGACGACGCCCGCACCGACGGCGGCAGCGGGCTGGGGCTTTCGATCGCGCGCACCTTTACCGAGGCGTGCGGCGGGCGCTTCTCGGTGGAGACGATCGCGGACCTCTTTGTCGTGACGGTTGAATTCGCCCGGCAGGCGGCGGAGGAACAGGCGGAACAGGCGGAACAGGCGGAGGACTGACTTCGGGAAAATCTCCTTTCCAACAGGAGGGGGCGCCCGGGAAAAAACCACCCCCCCCCCAAAGGGTAAACCCCCGGGGACCCCCAAGCCGGGCCGGATAACACCCCCAAAACAAGAGGAAAAACGGAATATAAAA
>ENA-UOIV01001041-UOIV01001041.1-human-gut-metagenome-genome-assembly--contig:-C59-NODE-1041-length-25800-cov-12.916955_pt1 | contig 25800 bp, 22 predicted proteins | sample MGYA00242333_ERZ723880 | MGnify/ENA metagenome assembly ERZ723880 | reverse complement strand
GGAGCAATCAAACGGCAGGGGCCGGAGGCGACCGCCTCCGGCCCTTTATTGCTCCGCCCATCCCGCCTCATCCAGGCGGATGGAGATTTGCAGGACGTAGTTTTCATATCCGCTGACCGACAGCTCGTCGAGCAGCACGTCCTCGAAGAAGCTGCCCGTCAGCGGGAGCCCCTGCTCCCGCGCGTACCGGAGCAGGTCCCGGTAGGTCTCATGCGCCGAGTCGTAGCCGCCGCAGTGGCGGGCGGTGAGGTAGCTGCCCGCCTGCCTGACGTAGACGGGCAGGCCCCTGGGGGGCGCGTCCAGCTGGGTGTAGAAGTGGGAATAACGGGTGAAATCCCCCCGCTCGACCTCGGAAAGCCCGATCATCGAGCCGGTCGCGTAGGGGCTGACGATCTCGTGCTCGTCGCAGAAGCGGACGTGCTCGGCCAGCGACAGGGCGGCGCTGCGCTCGCTGGTGAGGGGCGGCACCTGGGTGCGCACGAGGTATTTCTCGGGAAATGGACGGACGCAGGGACCCTCCGGCCAGGATGCGAGCGCGCTTTCGGTGAGTTCCGCCTTGCGGCGGATGAGTTCCTTCATCCGCCGCAGGCGGCGGATCTTTTCGTCGAGCAGGCGCGCCTCCCCCTGGAGCAGCCGGACCAGCTCCTCCGGGCTGCGCCGGTCGAGGTAGGCCTTGATCTCCCGCAGCGGGATGTCGAGCTCCTTGAGGGTGGAGATCACGAAGAAGACGTCGATCTGCGCCATCGAATAGTAACGGTAGCCGTTTTCCGCCTTGACGGCGGGGGAGAAGACGCCCAGCTCGTCGTAGTGGAAGAGGGTGTGCTTGCTTACGCCGCACAGCCGCGCGAACTCGCCCGTCGTGAGGTACTGCGGATTCTTTCCCATTTTTTAAATTCCCCCTTGACTATCGGGTTACCCGATGGTTTATTATAGACCGCAGTGACTTTTTTTACAACAGGAGGTATTTCTCATGCATCCCGCGATTTCCAGGGAGTTCCACTTCGGATCCCTGCTGCGGTTCGCGCTGCCGACCGTGATTATGATGATCTTCATGTCGATGTATACCATTGTGGACGGCATCTTTGTCTCCCGGTTCGTCGGCACCGACGCGCTTTCCGCCACAAACATCGTCTATCCGGCCCTCAATCTCGTGCTGGCGGTGGCCATCATGCTCTCCACCGGCGGCAGCGCGATCGTCGCGCGCAAGCTGGGCGAGGGCGACCCGCAGGGCGCCCGGGAGAGCTTTGCCCTCATCGTCGCGGCGGGTGTGGCGGCGGGCGTCGTCATCGGCGTTCTGGGCCTCGCGTTCCTCGAACCGCTCTGCTCGATGCTCGGCGCGAACGGTCGCCTGATGGCCGACTGCAAGGCCTACCTGGGCACGCTGATGCTCTTTGTGCCCGCCTCGGTGCTGCAAATCCTCTTCCAGAGCTTCTTTGTCACGGCGGGGCGGCCCGGCCTCGGGCTCGGGCTGACGATCGCGGCGGGGATCTCCAACGCGGTGCTCGACTATTTGCTTATCGTGCCCGCCGGGATGGGCATCACGGGCGCGGCGGTGGCCACCGCCATCGGCTGGTGCATCCCCGCCCTGGCGGGGGTCGCCTATTTCCTCTTTTCCCAAAACCCGCTGCGCTTCGCCCGCCCGAAGCTCGACTGGCGGACGCTTGGGGAGAGCTGCTTCAACGGCTCCTCCGAGATGGTGACCAACATCTCCACCGGCGTGACCACCTTCCTCTTCAACATCCTCATGCTCCGCTACCTCGGAGAGGACGGGGTGGCCGCGATCACCATCGTGCTCTACGCGCAGTTTTTGCTGACCGCGCTCTACCTCGGCTTTTCGATGGGGGTCGCGCCGGTCGTCAGCTTCAACTACGGAAGCGGGAACACCCTCCAGCTCAAGCGGCTCTTCAAGATCTGCGCCCTGTTCATCGGCGGCTCGTCGGCGGTCGTCTTCGGGGTTTCGCTGCTGCTGGCGGGGCCCCTCGTGGGGGTCTTTTCCCCGCCCGGCACGGCGGTCTATGAGATCGGGCGGGAGGGCTTCCTGCTCTTTTCCCTGAGCTTCCTCTTCGCCGGGGTCAATATCTTCGCCTCCGCGTTTTTCACCGCGCTTTCCAACGGGCGGGTTTCCGCCGCCATCTCCTTCCTGCGCACCTTCGGCTTCCTGATCGTTGCGCTGGTCCTGCTGCCGAAGGCGGTCGGCGTGACGGGGGTCTGGCTGGCCGTCCCCTTCGCGGAACTGGCCACCGCGGGGGTCGCCGCCCTCTTCCTCTGGCGCAGCCGCGAGGCCTACCAGTATCTGTAAGCCGCGTTGATTCCTCCGGCCCCCTTGGATTGCCGGGAGGTTTGTGATATACTGGAGGCAGTTCGATGCTGGAGGGATGGTAATGGCGGACGCGCTGGCTCTGGCGGGGGATATCGTCTCCTGCGGCGGGCTGATGCTGCTCTTTTTGCTGCTCACCGAGCCGCGCTGTCCCATGCGCCGCACGGCGGCCCTGTTATCCGTGGTCTTCGCGGTGACCGCCGCCGCTTACATCGCCGCAGTCCTCGGCCTTGGGCTTACGCCGGGGCAGGCCTCCCTCGTCTGTTTTTCGATCCCAAGCCTCACGGCCTGCCTGCTGCTCTCCAAATACCGGGACGGGCGGTTCCTCTTTACCTTCTGCACGATCGACGTGCTGGGGTTCATGCTGATCGCCGTTTCCCGCATCTCCGCCGTCCTGCTCGGCGGCGACGACTGGGTCAGCCTCTTTTTCCGGCTTGCGCTGATGGGGCTGCTGGTGGCGCTCTTCCTGCGCATCCGCGGCAATTACCGGCGGGTGATGGCGGAGCATTCGACCGGCTGGGGGATGCTGGCCGCGGTGTCGGTCCTTTTCTATGCGATGCTCTACCTGCTCGTGACCTATCCGGCCCCGCTGATCGGGCGGAGGGAATACATCCCCGTGGTGCTATTCTTCTGCGCGACGGTGCTGGCGACCTACGTGGTGATCTACCAGGCGATCGTGCGCATGGTGAAGCTCTCCGAGAGCGAGCAGAGCGAATTGCTGCTGCAGACGCGGCTGGAACTGCAAAAAAGCCAGCTCGAATTGCAGCAGGTCTACTACCGGATGGCTTATGTCGACAGCCTGACCGGGCTTGCCAACCGCGCCTCCTTTGAGCGGCGGCGGAAGGAGATCGAGGCGGACCTTGTCCACAACCGGCCGGTATGGTGCGTGTCGGCGGACCTGAACAACCTCAAGGAGGTCAACGACGCGCGCGGTCACGAATGGGGCGACCGCCTGCTCCGCGAGACGGGGCAGCTGTTGACGCAGCTTCTGGGGGAGGCGTTTGAGATCTTCCGGCTGGGCGGGGACGAATTCATGCTGCTCTCCTGCGGCACGCCGTCCGACAAGGTTTCGGCGCTGCTGGGAAACCTCTATCCCGCGATAGAGGCGCACAATGCCGCGGGCAATCTGCCGGTCAGCCTTGCCGCGGGCTGGGACAGCCTGCGGGAGGGGGAGGACGACCTGGCCCCGCTTATCGCGCGGGTCGACCGGGAGATGTACCGCCGCAAGCGGGAGATGAAGAAGGACGCGTCCCGTCCGGCTGACGAAATTTGACAAAACACAGAACGGACACAGATTATAATTGAACTGGAAACATTTCCATAGTATAATGAAAACAGCATCCCGCAGCGGGCGGGACGGACCCAAACACCAACGTCAACAGAAAAGGGGACAAGATGATGAAACAGCTTGGCAAGAAGTTTACCGCGGTCCTGCTGGCCGCCATGATGGTGCTGAGCCTCGCCGTGATGGCGAGCGCCGCGACCACCCAGACCGCCGGCACCTACAGCGTCACCGCGCAGGCGGACAAGATTCTCTTCACGCGTAACGGCGCGTCGGCTTCCTACCCGATCAAAACCGCCAACATCAAGCTGACCACCCATAAGGACGGCGACCTGCTCGTCTGCTTTACCGATTCGACCGGCAAGGCCCGCAACGTGACGGTCGGCAAACAGACCTCCCTGACGCTCAGCGGCCCGATGGCCTCCCTGACGCTCGCCAAGGAGCTCAACGACGGCGTGGCCGTGACCCTCGGCACGACCGCAAACGTCACCACAATGACGGTCGACACCCCGAACCCGGTCGCGATCAACGGCAAGGTCGGCACCCTCAAGGTGACCGCGGCCGCCAACATCACGCTGGCCAAGGGCGCGACGGTCACCAAGAAGGACGTCACCTCCAAGACCGCGAAGATCACCACCTCGGCGACCGCCGCCGTGACGGCCGCCCCGACCGCCGCCGCGACGAAGCCTGCCGCGACGAAGCCTGCGGCGACGAAGCCCGCCGCCTCTTCCTCCGCCTCCACCGGCTCGAAGGGCGACTACCGCGTCAAGATCGATTCGATCTATTGGGACGAGGATGAAGCGACTCTCGGCGACGTGCTCGACGAGCTCAACGACAACCTCGAGGTCTATGACTACGCCACCCGCACCTACCTCGCGGGCGACGCCAGGTGGACCACCTCCAACAACCGTTCGGTCCAGAGCGGAAAGAGCTACACCTTCACCTTCACGCCGGACGACAAGTCCTACGCGCCGGTCGACGGTTCGGTAAAGATCTATCTCGACGTGGCCTCCGGTGAGATCGACCTCGAGCTCAAGAGCCCGGGCTATCTCGTTGCGAAAGACGACGATGTTAAACTGAAATCGCTGCTTAGCGACCTGAAGAAGATGGTCAGGGCTTACGACGACAACGGCGACGAGGTCAAGGGTACTGTTTCCTGGGTCAGTAACGGCAGCAATACCATTGACAACGGCCGCTCCTATACTTACAAATTCAAACCGAGCAGCAGCCGCTATGAGTCGGAAGAAGGAAAGGTTTATGTCTACACGGAAGGCAATGAACCGTAAGCTGCACTGATTTTAATGAGGTGCGGGTCCCGTTTGGGACCCGCCCTTTTTGTATTTTGTCGCAATTTGTTAAGGGAATTGTAAGAATTTTGTCGACCCGGAGGAAAGAACTGTCTGGTATCATCGAAGCATGACGAGAGAGGGGAGGTGTGGTATAATCATGAAAACGAGGGTCGCGGCCGGACGGATTGCGCCGAGGCCGCAAATCGCCTGCGGGGGGACAAAACGAATGGAAGAGAGACTGAGTGTGCTGGTCGTGGACGACGACCGGGAGATCGTGGAATCGATCGCGATCTATCTGAGCAGGGAAAATTTACAGATCTATAAAGCGTACGACGGCCTGCAGGCGCTCGACGTCGTGGCCAGCCACACCATCCACCTGATATTGATGGACGTGATGATGCCCCGGCTCGACGACATCAAGGCGATGCTGAAGCTCCGGGAGGAGCACAACATCCCCATCATCCTCGTCTCGGCGAAGAGCGAGGACACCGACAAAATTTTCGGGCTGGAGTTCGGCGCGGACGACTACATCACCAAGCCCTTCAACCCCCTTGAGCTGATCGCGCGGGTCAAAAGCCAGCTCCGCCGCTATGTGCAGCTCGGCACCGCCGCGGACGCGGGCGGCGCGTCGGAGGTGCTGTCGGTGGGCGGGCTCGCCCTCGACGTGCACCAGAAGCGCCTCACCGTCGACGGCGAGGAGGTCAAGCTCACCCCGATCGAATACAAGATCATGGAGCTGCTCATGCGCAACCAGGGGCGGGTGTTCTCGATCGATGAAATCTACGAGCGGGTGTGGAACGAACCGAGCTTCGCGCCGGAAAACACCGTCGCGGTCCATATCCGGCGCATCCGCGAGAAGATCGAAATCAATCCGCGGGAACCAAAATATTTGAAGGTGGTGTGGGGCATTGGCTACAAAATCGAAAAAGCGTAGGCCGGGGCTGTGTTTCTTCCTCTTTTTCCTCAGCCTGTCGATCCTGCTGACGGCGGGGATTCTCACGCCGTTCGCGCTGGAAAACGAGGTCGCGGCCGACTACAAGGACACCGCGAGCTACCGCAGGCTGATGGGCTCCCTCATCGGGGACGCCTACGACATCGCGCGCGGCAAGCAGGAGGCGGACACCCTGCTGTGGGGGGAGGACAACGTCAGCTTCGACATCTATGACGGGGCCACCCGGGAGAACTGGTCGAAGAACGCCTCCGGAAACGGGGAGCTGCTCGCCGCCGACCTGCTGGAGCAGGTGGGCGCGGGGCAGTACGACCACGTGGTCTACATCAACGGGATCCATATGAAGGAACGGCTCTTCACCTTCGGCAGCGGCGTTCAGGAGCGCGAATACGACTCCCTTTGGCGCTCCCCTTACGCCGCGAGCTTCTCCTCCGGGGGGCTTGGGGCCGAATCCCCGACGATCGCCATCGCGGTCAAGGCGCGGGACCAGATGCTCAACTACGGTCCCGTCTACAGCGAATACTACCGCTGGTTCCGGTGGATGATGGTGCTTTCCGCCGCGGGCGCCGTCGCGGGGCTCGCCCTGCTGGTGCTGCTCGGCACGCTGATCGCCCACCGCACCCTCGGCGCGGCGCACCGCGCCATCGCCTCCGCGATGGGCCGGCTGTGGATGGAGGTCAAGCTCCTCCTCTCGGCCGCCGCGCTCGGCTTCGGCGGGTGGACGCTGTGGGCGACGTTCAGCGGGGAGCTTGGCCCCGCGCCCGGCATCTCTGTCTTTCTGCTCTGCTTCTGGTGGTGCTGGCTCGTGCTGGCCGACCTTGCCGTCAACGGCAGGGAGTTTTTCCGGAACAACATCCCCATGTCGGTCGTGCGGTTCATGAGGAGCCTCGAGAGCCCCTATGAGTTCCTCGAGCGGATGAAGACCCGGCTGGCCGTGCTGATCGGCGTGGAACTCATCCTTCTGGTCGTGTTCGGCGTGCTGATCCTGCTCGGGCCGGTCGGATGGATCCTCGACGTCGGCGTGTTGGCGCTCGGCATCTTCCTGCTCGCGCGCTTCGTGCTCGAATATAACCGCAACATGGACGAGTTCTCCAAGGTGGTGGACTACACGGCGGGCGTCCGCGGCGGCACGGTCCAGGGGCCGCTTCTGCTGCGGGGCGACTTCGCCGGGCTGGGGGAGGACCTCAGCGACATCATGAGCGGCGTGAGCCGCGCGGTCGAGGAGCAGGTGCGCAGCGAGCGGATGAAGGTCGAACTGGTGACCAACGTCTCCCACGATCTCAAAACGCCGCTCACCTCGATCATCAACTACGCCGACCTGCTCGGGCAGGAAAACCTGACCCCCGATTTCGCCAACGACTATGTGAAGATCATCGGGCAGAAGGCGGGACGGCTCAGCCACCTCGTGCAGGACCTGTTTGAAATCTCCAAGGCGAACAGCGGCGCGATCGATCTGGAACCCGAGCGGATCGACGTGGTCGCGCTGGCCGAGCAGACGATCGCCGAGATGGACGAACGGATGAACCCGTCCGGCGTGGAGATCAAGGCGCAGCTCGCCCCCCAGCGGCTCTTCGTCTGGGCGGACGGCAGGAAGCTGCACCGCGTCTTTGAAAACCTGCTGGGCAACGCCCTCAAATATTCCCTCGCCGGCACCCGCGTCTACATCGTCGTGCGGCAGGCGGAGGAGACGGCGGAGATCTCCTTCAAAAACGTGGCGAGCTATGAGATGACCTTCACCGCCGAGGACATCGTCGAGCGGTTCCAGCGGGGGGACGCCTCCCGCACCGGAGAGGGCAGCGGGCTCGGGCTCGCGATCGCCAAGAGCTTTGTGGAGCTTTCGGGCGGCGCGCTGTCGATCGAGCTGGACGGCGACCTCTTCAAGGCCACGGTGACGCTGCCCCTCTGCCAGGAGGAGCCGGCCCCGCGGCCGGAGGAACCGGCCCCCGTTTTGCGGGAGGACGGGGACGCGCCCGGGGATGGCGTACCGGAGGCGGAATATCTGGTTGCGGCGGGCGGCGTGCCGTCCGATGAACAGGCTCCTCCTGAACCCACGGATGAATAAAGCACCCCGAAAGCGAAAGGCCCGCGGCGCTGCCGCGGGCCTTTCGCCGTCCGGCGCGGGCGCGGATTAAGATTCCGTTAGAAATCGGCGCGGGGGCTTTTCTTGGGCGCGCGATATGGTATGATAGGGGCAGAAAAAAGTGGGGGAGGGAACGGGATGTCGGGAAAGAAGCTGTTCCTCGTCGGGCTGCTCTGCGTCGCCTTGGTCGCGCTCATTCTGCTGGCGCTGACCTCGGCGTATATCGCCGTGTCCTACCGGTGGCTGCTCGTCCCGCTCGGGGTCTGGGCGGCGGCGATGCTGGTCCTCCATTTCCGCAAAAAGGACGGCTGAGAAGAAAGGCCGGGAGCCCCGCAGGGGCTCCCGGCCTTTTTTCTCCTCACAGCTCGTCGCAGGGGATGCCGCGGACCGCGTCCTCGGTGCCGGCCTCGCAGGCGATCTCGTAATAGCGGATCTTGTGGTTGATCTTTTCCATGTGCTTTTGAAGCTGGGAGATCTGCTGCTCGACGATCGACTTCTGCCGCCGGAACATCGCCAGCCGGTCGGCCAGCGTGGAATCGCCCTGCACGCACCAGTCGATGAACTGCCGGATATCCCGGATGGGCATCCCCGTGCTCTTGAGGCAGGTGATGACCGACAGCCACTCGAAATCGCTCTCCTTGAAGGCGCGGAACCCCGAGGGGGACCGGTCCACGAAGGGCAGCAGCCCCTCCTTGTCGTAATAGCGTAGCGTGTGCGCGGTCAGCCCCGCGCGCCGCGCTGCCTGCGCGATGGTGTAGCTCATTCCGCGTCCTCCTTTTCATTCGACAGGTAGTTTTCGATGCGGCACTGTTCTGTGACTTCCTTCCCGAGGAGGGTGATGGCCTTCCGCGGGCAGAGGCTGATGCAGCGGTAGCACATGGTGCAGCGGCCGCGCGGCAGGGGCCTTCCGTTTTGCATGGAAAGGTTGCGCATGGGGCAGACCCTTTCGCAGAGGCCGCAGCCGACGCACGCCCCGCTGAATTTGGGCCCATCGGAATAGCGCGCCGTCTTGCCGTAAAACCAGAGGCGCTGCCCCAGCAGGCCCGCGATGCGGCGGGAGAGCCCCAGCCCGTCCCTTGGGAAGTCCCCGGCCAGGATGCGGGGGGCGGCCTCCCGCATCTTTTTTTCCGCCGCTTTGACGATTTTCCGGTTTTCCTCGAGCGGCTTTTTCAGAAGCCTGCTGTCGCAGACGGAGTCGGGCATGCGCAGGTGCAGGCCGCCGGTGACGGCGGCGCCGCACCTCTTCAGGATTCTGGCGGCGCAGCCCGCGCCGTCGCCGCTGAACGCGCCCATGGTCGCCAGGCAGAGGACCTGCTTTCCCCGCCAGAGCTCCGCGTGGTCCCGGATGAACGCGCGCACCATCAGCGGGGCGTTGGAGTACTGGATGGGGTACGCCAAAACGATCGAGGAATGCGCCGCGGCCCGTTCGGCGGCGTTTTCCTCCTCGATGGGCACCGCCTCCGCCGTTTCGTCGAGCAGGCGCAGCAGGTATTCGACGCAGTATCTGGTGTTGCCGGTTCCGCTCAGGTAGAGACCGATCACGCCGGGACGCCTCCTTTCACCGGGGAAGAATATTTTTTGGGGGTATTGACTTCGAGCATACTCTAAGGTCTATAATCATATCGTACCAGAAACGCCGCCGCGGCGCAAGCGGCGGAATATCATCAGCAGCGGAGAAAGGATGCGGTGAAAGCATGAGAACGATGAAGCTGGGCGCCGCCGGGCCGACCGTTCCGGTCGTCGCGGTCGGCTGTATGCGGATAAACAACCTCGACGGCCCCGCCGCCGAACGGTTCGTGCAGGCGGCGCTCGATTTGGGCGCGAACTTTTTCGACCACGCGGACATCTACGGGGACGGCGCCTGCGAGGAGATCTTCGCGAAGGCGGCGCACATGAGCCCGTCGGTGCGGGAAAAACTGATCCTCCAGTCCAAATGCGGCATCGTCAAGAACCCGCGCATGTTCGATTTCAGCAGGCGGCACATCATCGAGTCGGTCGAGGGCAGCCTGCGCAGGCTCGGGACCGAATACCTGGACGTGCTGCTGCTCCACCGCCCCGACGCGCTGATGGAGCCCGATGAGGTCGCCGGCGCGTTCGAGGAGCTCGCCGCCGCGGGCAAGGTGCGGCACTTCGGCGTCTCCAACCAGAACCCCGGCCAGATGAAGCTGCTCCAGCGCGCGATGGGTCCCCGCCCGATCGTGGCCAACCAACTCCAGCTGAGCATCACCAACTGCAACATGATCTCCAACGGCTTCAACGTCAACATGGAAAACGACTCCGCCCTCTGCCGCGACGGAAGCGTGCTCGACTTCTGCCGGCTCCACGACATCACGATCCAGCCCTGGTCCCCCTTCCAGTACGGGTTTTTCGAGGGGGTCTTCCTCGGCAGCGACAAATTCCCCGCGCTCAACCGCGTGATCGACGGGATCGCGGAGCGGCATGGGGTCAGCAATACGACGGTCGCCATCGCGTGGATCCTCCGCCATCCGGCCCATATGCAGCCGGTCGCGGGCACGATGAATCCCGGGCGGCTCGCGGATATCTGCCGCGCGGCGGACGTCACCCTCTCCCGTGAGGAGTGGTACGCGATCTATCAGGCGGCGGGCAACGTCCTGCCCTGATTCAAACGAGATAAAGGAGCGATATCAGATGAAATTCAACTACTACATTCCCACCCGCATCCTCTTCGGCAAGGGGATGCTGAACCGGCTGTCGCGGCAGGAGCTGCCCGGCAAAAAGGCGCTCATCGTTACGACGGGCGGAACCTCGGTCAAAAAATACGGTTACCTCGCGCGGGTCGAGGAGCAGCTTGACAAGGCGGGCGCGGAGCACCTGCTCTTCGACAAGATCCTGCCCAACCCGATCAAGGACCACGTTATGGAGGGCGCGGCGCTCGCCAAGGCAAACGGCGTGGACTTCGTCGTCGGGCTCGGCGGCGGCAGCGCGATCGACTCCGCCAAGGCGATCGCGATCATGGCGGCCAACGAGGGGGACTACTGGGATTATATCTCGGGCGGCACCGGAAAGGGACTCACCCCTCCGAACGACCCGCTTCCCGTCGTCGCGATCACGACGACGGCGGGTACCGGCACCGAGGCCGACCCCTGGACGGTGACCACCAAGACCGAGACGAACGAGAAGATCGGCGGCGGCTATGACAAGACCTTCCCGGTGCTGTCGGTCGTCGACCCCGAGCTGATGCTGACGGTGCCGAAGCGGCTGACCGCCTACCAGGGCTTCGACGCCCTCTTCCACAGCACCGAGGGGTACCTCAACTGCACCGCCTACGTGCTCAGCGACCTCTACGCACTCAAGGCGATCGAGCTGATCGGCAAAAGCCTCGCGGCGGCGGTCGCGGACGGCGGCAACCTCGAAGCGCGCGCCGACGTCGCGCTGGCCAACACGCTGGCAGGCATGGTCGAATCGACCTCCGGCTGCACCTCCGAGCACAGCCTCGCCCACGCAATCAGCGCCTATCACCCGCAGTTCGAGCACGGCGCAGCGCTCATCTCGGTGAGCCGCGCCTACTATACCCACTGGGCGAAGGCGGGCTGCTGCGACGAGCGGATGGTTGATATGGCAAAGGCCCTCGGCAGGAAGGACGCGAAGGAGCCGATGGACTTTGTCGCCGCGCTCGAGGAGCTCATGCGCGCCTGCGGCGTGGACGACATCAGGATGAGCGACTACGGCATGAAGCGGGAGGAGCTTGAAAAGTACGCCCGCAACGCGCGGGAGACGATGGGCGGCCTCTACGAGGTCGACCCCGCGCCCCTCTCCGACGCGGACGCGCTGAAAATTTTGGAGGAGTCCTACCGGTAACGGTAAAAAGGCCCCGGACATTGTCCGGGGCCTCTTTTGTCAGATGCCCTGCCGGACCGCGCCTCGGAAGAGTTCCGCGCGGCTCTAGGCGCAGGCGTCGAGCCCCGGCGCGCCGCCGTCCAGGACGGCGTGACGGTTGCGCGCCTGCCCCCGACCCGGCGGAGATTTTGCCGGTTTTTCCTGCGGCCGCGCGGCGCGGGAAAAATTCCCCCTTGCATTTTTGCGCGAAATGGGATATGATATCTGCAAATCCTTCCGTTTGATCGGAACATACAGGGAGTAACGCTTGATGTCGGCAATTTATGAGGTGGCTTTCCACTAAAACCGAATAGCCCGGAACGGAGCGGGAGCGCGGGGAACGCCCGGCGCTTTTGCGACGTTTGCGCCACCTTTCGTGAATACTGTCGCGCAGCAGGCTGCGCAGCGCAGGACACGTTTGGCGTGTCCTTTTTTGCGCCCTGATCGCGCGCAGCGGCACGCCGGACAATCCCGCGGAGACAGGCTGAAAGGTTCTGTTTCCGCGGGATTTTTGCGTCTTGGTGAGGAAAGCCCGGATGGAAAGGAGAGGCCGGAACGGCCGAACATTTGGAACCTGTATTTTATTCGGAGGGAACAACATTTGAATATCGAACAATATGGATTTCGCCGGACAGACCTGCCGCAGGATGCGCGGGGAATCCCGGCGCGCATAACGGCGGTCCGCCGCGGCTGCTTTGAGATCGTCTGCGACAGGGGCGCCGGCCTCGCGCGCCTCGCGGCGGACGCCCGCCGCGAGGACGGGGAGACCGGCCCGACGGTCGGGGATTTCGTCCTGCTCGACTGGCGGGAGGACGGGGAAAGCCGCATCCTGGAGACACTGCCCCGCAGGACCCGGTTCTCCCGCCGGGACCCCTCCTCGTCCGGGCACGGGGAACAGGCGGTGGCGGCGAACTTCGACTATGTCTTCATTTTGCAGCCGCTCGGGAGCGGATTTCGCCCGCGCGGGCTGGAGCGGTACCTGTCGCTCGCGTGGCAGTCGGGCGCCGTCCCGGCGGTCCTGCTCACAAAGGCGGACGCCGTGGAGGACTTCACGGACCAGCTCCGCGCGGCGGAAAAGCTCGCCGCCGGGACGGGGGTCTTCGCGGTCAGCGCCCGCACGGGGTACGGCCTCGACCAGCTCGCCGACTACCTGAAGCCGGGCAGGACGGTCGTCTTCCTCGGCCCGTCGGGCGCGGGAAAGTCGACCCTTGTGAACGCGCTGGCGGGCGGGGAGGTCATGCGCACCTCCAGCATCCGCGAAAAGGACGGGCGGGGCAGGCACACGACCACCCACCGCCAGCTGCTCCTGCTGGAAAACGGCGTGCTGGCAATCGACACGCCCGGCATGCGCGAGCTCGGGATGTGGGAGGCGGAGGAGGGGATCTCCCGCGGCTTCCCCGACGTCGAGGAGCACCTCGGGCACTGCCGGTTCAGCGACTGCCGCCACCAGGGGGAACCCGGCTGCGCGGTGGCGGAGGCGATCCGGCGCGGCGAGCTTTCGCCCGAACGCTGGGAGTCCTACCGGAAGCTCCGGGAGGAATCGCGGCTTTCCGGAAGCAAGGCGGATTTCCTGCGGGAAAAGCAGCGCCGGCAGAAGGAGCTCTCCAAGACCCTGCGGCAGTGGAAGAAGGCGGACTACCGCCATGAGCCCTGCATGGAGAGCTTCACCTGCAAGGTCTGCGGCGCTCTGGTGACGCCGGAGGACGCCGGGAGCCGCCACCGCAACCACTGTCCCCGCTGCCTGTCGAGCGTCCATGTCGACAACCGCCCGGGGGACCGGGCGTCGCTCTGCGGGGGCACGATGGACCCCATCGGCGTCTGGGTGCGCAAGGACGGGGAGTGGGCCCTCATCCACCGCTGCCGGGCGTGCGGCGCGCTCAGCTCGAACCGGATCGCGGCGGACGACAACCCCGCCCTGCTCATGTCCATCGCGGTGAAGCCGCTGGCGGAGCCGCCCTTCCCGCTCTGGCAGGCCGCCCCGGAGAAGCCGTAGGCGGGGATCGGGAAAATGAAAAGCAGCCGCGTAAGCGGCTGCTTTTCTGCGGCGCGGGACGCTGCCCGCTCAGTGGCATTTCGTGCAGGCGGTGTAACCCATCGCCTCGGCGTTCGCCGTGTTGTAGGCCACAAAGCCCGCCGTCTCGTCAAAGTCGGCGCAGCCGAGCCTGTGGTAGACGGTGGAGCCCTCCCCCTGGATGAGCGCGATATAGGTGTCGAGGAAGAGCGCCTTCTCGGCGTCCGTCTTGCCGGTCACGGCCGGCGCGGCCGCCGCCGCGGGGGCGGAGGCCTCGGCGGGCGCGGAAGCGGCGGGGACCGCCGGCGCGCTCTCGTAGGGGCAGACGCCGTTCGGATGCAGGTGCGCGGGATAGCCGTGGTGGTAGTGGTAGGGGCCGAGCCCGCTGACGTTTTTGTTGTCGTGGTGGCCGCCGGCGGAATCGGTGCGCCCCGAATGGGCGGAAACCGGCAGCGAAAGCAGCAGGACGGACAGCAGGACGCAGAGCATTTTTTTCATGGGACAACACCTCCTGCACCCATTGTACCCTCCGGAAAATACTGGGAATGTCGAAATCTGTCGAACGGCGGAGGAAAAACCATCCGCGCCGCGGCTGCGCGGCGTGATCAAAAAGCTGTCCGCTGTAAAGGCAATTTTTCCAACAAATTCTCTTTTTCACCTTGACATTCCCGCATCAATATGGTAAGGTATAATTCGTCGAGTGAAGCTCGGCTTTTGATTTGCCCTCGGTCCTGATGGACATGCGGTGGTGCTGGAATCGGCAGACAGGCACGTTTGAGGGGCGTGTGCGCGAGCGTGTGGGTTCAAGTCCCATCCACCGCACCAAAAAAGACACCAATCGCTGCGGCGGCTGGTGTTTTTATTTTTGTCCGGCGCGCCGGGCGTCGAATAGAGGAGGCTTTTCCTTGAGACGGAGACTGCGTTTTGACATTTGGCTTTCCTTGCTGCTGGCTCTGCCGATCATGCTGGGGATCGTCTGGCTCTTCAACCACGCCGTTTTCCCCGCGCTCTACGAGTCCTACGCCGCTTCCAACGCGGGTGAGGCGGGGACGGTGGGCGCGCCCGCCGCCGGGGACACCTTCCGGGCGCGCACACTGGACGAGATGCTGGAGCACGGGACGTTCACCTTCGGCGGCGACCTGTACGCCGTCCTCAACAACGGCGGCCCCTTCTACAAAAGCCGGCGGTGGGAGGCGCTCGAACTGGAGGACGGCAGCCGGATCGCGGCGAGGATCAACCATGACGCGATCCGGGACGACGGGGAACCAGGCCTCTACAGCCACGACATCCTCCTGCCGGTGGGGACGATCGTCCATGGGGAGCTGCCGGCGGAGCTTGTCGAGGGATTCGCCCCCTACGGCGGGCTCACCCGCACCGACCTGATGGTGGACATGGAGGGCGGGCACGCCGTTTACGGCTACGACACCCTCAACGGATACATCGTCGTCCCGATGCAGCTCGTCCTGCTGGTCGGGTTCGCGCTGCTCTTCCACCGCATCGGCGTGAAAATGGGGCTGTTCCCGCCGATCCTACCCCGACGCGCGCGGGAAAAGACGGAGGCCGCCGAATAGCGGCGCTCTTCCGGACATGCCGAAAATCCGGACGCAAAGCGTCCGGATTTTTTTGCCTTCCCGCACCGGAGGCACCGCGATGGAAAAAAGCGGGCGCGGTGTGCAGGAATCCGGTTAGATTTTGACACGTAAGGGGTGTATGACTTCAAGTATAATCCTTTTTCCGGACAGCCGCCGCCCTTCATTGGCGGACAAATGCATGTATATTTTCCGCGCCCCGGACGAATATACAGTGGATAAGCTGTTGAAACGACGGGGGAGAAGGGGGCCGTCTCGCTGATTACGGGGAAACGGTCCTGTGGAAAACTCGGTGGAAAGTGTTTATAACTTTGTGTATATTCTGTGAACCGTTTGCCGCAGTCACGGAAATGGGGCGGAACGCCTCTGCTTTCGCCGGTTTTGCAACCTTTTGGGCGCTGCGGGCATCCATTTTCTGGCTTTACAAGGCAAATGCCGATGTTGTATAATAAGCACGTTACCGCGGCCGGAGGGGCGGCGGGGGGACGGACGGAATACGCGGGGGGCGGCTCCCGCCGTTAGGAGTAAAGGGATGTTTGAAAAGAAACCGCCCAAGGTGATCCGCGGGCACAATCGGAATATGCTCTGGCCGGTGCTCGGCCTGCTGGCGTTCGCGCTGGTTTTTTCGCTGGCCGTGGCCGGGATTTGGCAGAAGGTGGCCGCCGAACCGGAGGAGAGCGCGCCCTCCGTGGCGGAAAGCGCCGCGCCGGAATCGAGCGAGCCGGAGGCGTCCTCCTCCGAGCCGGAGGAGAGCAGCGAACCGGAGGCGCCGGAGAAGCCCGCGCTGCCCGATGGGGCGGTCCCCGAATCGGAGCGGGTGATGGGCACCTACTTTGACGACGCGGCGTTCGTCGGGGATTCGATCACCGAGGGGATCGGCCTCTACGGGCTCATGTCCAACACCACGGTGCTCGCGGGCACCAGCGTCAACCTCGACACCGTCTACACGCGCGAGGTCGTCAAGACGGAGGAGGGGCGCATCACGATCATGGACGCGCTCGGGCAGAAGCCCTATGCCAAACTCTACATCATGCTGGGCGGGAACGAGGCCCGGGAGGACACCGCGACCTTCATCGCCCGTTACGGCAAGCTGCTCGACGACATCAAGGCGCTCCAGCCGAACGCGCTGATCTACGTCCAGTCGATCCTTCCGGTGACGCCGGACAACATCTACAACCTGGACAACAGCCATATCGACGCCTTCAACGCGGCGCTGCTCGAGCTCAGCAAGGAGAAGGGCGTCTACTTCGTCAACGTGGCCGAGGCGCTCAAGAACGACAGGGGTGAACTGCCCGAGGAGGCCTCCCCGACCGACGGGATGCACTTTGGGCCGGAATATTACACCAAGTGGTTTGAATACCTCAAAACCCACACCGTATCATAAATAAGGAGCTGTCATCATGAAACGTATTTTAGCAGTCCTGCTCGCATCGCTGGCGGTCCTCTCGCTGGCGGCGTGCGGCAAGCAGGCGGATTCCGGAAAGCAGCCCGCGGCGGCGGACGTTGTCGCGGCGGTGGCCGGCGGCCTCGACCTCAAGGACCAGATGGTCACGGCGGACGAGACGGTCTTCTACAGCCTTTACAGTTCGCTCGACAAGGAGAAGGTCGCGGACGCGTCGATGTACATGAGCGGCACCCGCTCGACCGCCGAGGAGGTCACCGTCATCAAGGCGAAGGACGCGGCGGACGTGCAGCATATCAAGGACGCGGTCGATGTGCGCATCGAGGACCAGAAGTTCTCCTACGAGGACTACAAGCCCGAGGAGATGACCAAGATTGGCGGCGCGCTCGTGCTGACCCACGGGAACTATGTCCTGCTCGTCATGGCGGACGACACCTCCTCCGTGGAAAAGACCTTTGAAGCGCAGTTCTGACTGCCGGACGCCCCCGTGGGAACGTACCGTTCCCGCGGGGGCTTTCTCGCGTCCCGTTTTGCGCAATTTTGACGGTATTGACCCGGATTTTCGGAAATCAGGCCGATTTGGACGGTTTTTGCGCGGCTAGGCGGAAGAGGGTCCGGATTGCGGGAATTTGCGCTTGCAATCGGGGAATCATGTGCTATAATGGGAAAGGCGTCAAACGGGCGCCGGATATGGAATTTGAACCGATCAAACAGTTTGGAGGTGCCGATGTGAACCCTGACCCGGGAAGTACCCGCTGGTGGAAGCTCTGTGTCAAAAAACACAATATCGTCAGGGGCGCATCCTACCGTGCTTAGAAGCCCCTGAGAAAGGGGCCATTCTATGCTGAATTTCTATAAGACGGTGGACAACCGCATCCTCAAGATCGACGCGCCCGAGCCGGGCTGCTGGATTTCGGTCGTCAGCCCCACCGAGGCGGAGGTCGCCTACCTGACCGGCGACCTCGGCGTGGAGCCCGATTTCGTCCGGGCCGCGCTCGACGAGGAGGAGAGCTCGCGCATCGAGAGCGAGGAGGACCAGACCCTCGTCATCGTCGACTATCCCTCCGCCGAGGAGCAGACCGACGAGAACAAGACGCTGCTCTACACCACCCTGCCGATGGGCATCATCATCACGCGGGACTATGTCATCACCGTCTGCCTCAACGACAACCTCACGATCATGGACATGGCGGAGGGCCGCGTCAAGGGGCTGCAGACCTCCCTCAAGACCCGCTTTCTGCTGCTGACGCTGCTGCGCATCGCCGCGCGCTTCCTCATCTACCTCAAGCAGATCGACAAGCTCTCCTCCACCACCGAGAGCCGTCTGCACCAGTCGATGCGCAACAAGGAGCTCATCCAGCTGCTCGGGCTGGAAAAGTCGCTCGTCTATTTCTCCACCTCCCTCAAATCGGACGAGGTCACGCTCGAAAAAATCCTGCGCGGCCGTATCATCAAGCTCTACGAGGAGGACGAGGACCTGCTCGAGGACGTGCTGATCGAGGTCAAGCAGGCCATCGAGATGTGCAATATCTATTCGGGCATCCTCTCGGGCATGATGGACGCCTTCGCGTCGGTCATCTCCAACAACCTCAACATCGTCATGAAGGTGCTCACCGCCATCACGATCGTCATGGCCATCCCCAATATGGTGTTCAGCTTCTACGGCATGAACGTTTCGGGGCTGCCGTTCCCCGTCTGGTGGGTGCCGATCGTCATCTCGCTGATCATTGCCGGCATCGGCACCTTCATCCTCGTCAAGAAGGATATGTTCCACTGAACGTCCGCCGCAAGGCAGAAAAAGAGCCGCCCAGATGGGCGGCTCTTTCAATTCTCGTTTACAGCCCGTGGCAGGCCTCGCACTCGGTGATTGTCCCGACGATCGGGTCGGGGTCGACGCTGTTTTTGCGGTAGTAGTCGGCGAGCGCCGCCTTGACCGCCTGCTCGGCCAGCACCGAGCAGTGGATTTTGCTCGCGGGCAGGCCGTCGAGCGCCTCGACCACCGCCTGATTGGAGAGCTTCAGAGCGTCTTCGATGGTCGAGCCCTTGATCATGTCGGTGGCCATCGAGCTGGTCGCGATCGCCGCGCCGCAGCCGAAGGTCTTGAACTTCGCGTCCTCGATGACGCCGTCCTTGATTTTGAGGTACATCTTCATGATGTCGCCGCATTTGGCGTTGCCGACCTCGCCCACGCCGTCCGCGTCGGGGATTTCTCCGACGTTGTGGGGGTTGGCGAAATGCTCGAGCACCTTATCCGAATATAACATTCTGCATCCAGTCCTTTCTATGCTTAGACCTTAAAGGCTTTTTTACCGGTTTGGATATCCTCCCACAGCGGGGACATCGCGCGGGTGCGTTCCACGACCGATTTGACCGCCGCGATGATCTGCTCGACGTCGTCGGGGGTGGTCCAGTCGGTGATCGTCAGGCGCAGCGAGCCGTGGGCGACCTCGTGGCAGAGTCCCAGCGAGAGGAGCACGTGGCTCGGGTCGAGGGAGCCGGTCGTACAGGCGGAGCCGGAGGAGGCGCACACCCCCAGCATGTCGAGTCCCAGCAGGAGCGCCTCGCCCTCCGCGCCGACGAAGGAGAGGTTCGCGTTGCCCGCGAGCCGCCGTTCCCGGTCGCCGTTGAGGCGGGAGAGGGGAAGGGTGAGCAGCTCGTCGATGATGCGGTTGCGCAGCGGGGTGACCTTGGCGATCTTGGCGGGGATGTCGGCGCAGGCGATTTCCATCGCGCGGCCGAGTCCGATGATCGACGCGACGTTTTCGGTGCCGGCGCGGCGTCCGCGCTCCTGCTCGCCGCCGTCGATGAGGTTGGGCAGCAGGATGCCCTTCCTGATGTAGAGGGCGCCGATCCCCTTGGGGGCGTGGATCTTGTGGCCGGAGAGGGAGAGCATGTCGATCTTCTGGGCCTGCACGTCGATCGGAACGTTGCCGACCGCCTGCACCGCGTCGGTGTGGAACCAGACGCCCCGTTCGCGGCAGAGCTCGCCGATCTCGGGGATCGGCTGGATGGTGCCGATCTCGTTATTCGCGTACATGATCGTCACGAGCGCCGTGTCGGGGCGGATGGCGTCCGCGACCTGCTTCGCCGTGACGAGGCCCCGCTCGTCCACCGGCAGGTAGGTGACCTCGAAGCCCTCCTTTTCGAGGGCCGCGCAGGTGTGCAGCACCGCGTGGTGCTCGAACACCGTCGTGACGATGTGTTTTTTGCCCTTGGCGGCGAGCTTGTGCGCCGCACCCTTGATCGCCCAGTTGTCGCTCTCCGAGCCGCAGCCGGTGAAGTAGATCTCGTTCGGCTGGGCGCCGAGCGCGGCGGCGGCCTTTTTGCGCGCATCCTCGATGGCGAAGCCCGCGCTGCGCCCGAGCTCGTAGATGCTCGACGGGTTGCCGTAGCCCTCGGTGAGCCAGGGCATCATCGCCTCGAGCACCTCGGGGGAAATCTGTGTTGTCGCGGCGTTGTCCGCGTATACAAACCGTTTCATTCGCTTACCACCATTCTATCCGGAAATGTAAGGGTTGTTTTTGATTACGCCTCTATTGTATACCGATAAAGTATATTTTGCAAGGGGTTCCGCGAAAAATCACGGATTTTCCCGCACCTTTTCGATCGCGGCGACCGCGAGCGCGTCGCACCGCTCGTTTTCGGGATGCCCGTTGTGCCCGCGCACCCAGCGGAAGGTCACGTCGTGCTCCGCGAGGAGCGCGAGCAGCCGCTTCCACAGGTCGGGGTTCTTGACCGGCTCGCCGGGGGCGCGCATCCAGTTTTTCTTCTGCCAGCCGTAGACCCAGCCCTTGGAGACCGCGTCCGCGACGTATTTGGAATCGGTGGTGATCGTGACAGTGCAGGGCTCCTTGAGCGCCGATAGCGCCATGATCACCGCCGTGAGCTCCATGCGGTTGTTGGTGGTCTGCATTTCGCCGCCCGAGAGCTCCTTCTCGTGCCGCCCGAACCGCAGGACCGCCCCCCAGCCGCCCGCGCCGGGGTTGCCCGAGCAGGCGCCGTCGGTAAAGATTTCGACCTGTTTACGCATCCGTTCCTCCGTGCCGTGAAACTGCCGGTTTCCCGGCGATAGACACCGGAAAATATTGTAGACGATTTTGCTCTTTTTTACAAGGGGCGCGGCCGTTTTTTTGCGCCCAGACGGCCGGGAAAGTGTAAAGATGGGGGATTTCGTCCATACTAGCGGTAAATCTGTTTGTACGGAGGGTTCCCCATCTGATGAAAGCGGTCATTATGGCGGGCGGACAGGGCTCGCGCCTGCGCCCGCTCACGGAAAACGTCCCCAAACCGATGGCGCGGCTGTGCGGCCGCCCCGTCGTGGAATACATCCTCGAGCTGCTCGCGGAAAACGGGATCTTTGAGAGCGTGCTCACCCTGCAGTACCTGCCCGAGCGGCTCACCGGCCATTTTGAGGGCGCGGAGTTCGCGGGGGTGAAGCTCTCCTTCTGCGAGGAGGAGGCGCCGCTCGGCACGGCGGGCAGCGTCAAAAACGCGCTCGGCGCGCCCGACGGCCCCGCGCTCGTCATCAGCGGCGACGCGCTCTGCGACTTCCCGCTGCGTCAGGCGGCGGAGGCGCACCGGGAGAGCGGCGCGGCGGTCACCATCGTGACCGCGAAGGTGGACGACCCGCGTGAATACGGGCTGGTCGTGGCGGACGAAACCGACCGGATCACCGGCTTCGTGGAAAAGCCCTCCTACGCGCAGGCGACGAGCGAGCTTGCCAACACCGGCATCTATATCCTGTCCCCCGAGGCGGTCAATATGATTCCCGAGGGCCGGAAATTCGACTTTGCGTCCGATCTCTTCCCCGCGATGCTCGAGCGGGGGATGCTCCTCAAAAACTGCACCCTGTCGGGCTACTGGTGCGACATCGGAGATCTCGGGGCCTACCGGCGCGCGCAGGCGGACCTGCTCGCGGGGCGGGTGCGCTGCCGTCTGCGCGGGGAACGGGACGCCGCCGGCAACTACTTCGCGGGCAGGCGGCCCGCCGGCCGCTACGAGCTGACGCCGCCCGTGTGGGTCGGCGAAGGGGTGCGGATCGGCGGCAACGCGCAGGTCGGGGAGGGCAGCGTGCTCGACGACGGCTGCACCGTCGGCGCGGGCGCGCAGGTGCGGGGGAGCGTGCTGCTGCCCCGCAGCGTGCTCGGCGAGCACGCCGCCGCCGAAGGCGCGGTCCTCTGCCCCGGCGCGGCGGTCAAGTCGCGCGCCCGGCTCGGGGAGGGCGCGGCGGTCGGCGAAGGCGCCGCCGTCGGCGCGGGCGCGGAGATCCGCGCGGGCATCCGGGTCGCGGGCGGCGTGAAGGTCCCGGACGGCGCGGCCGTCTCCGACCATCTCTCGGCAAAGGGGGGCGCGGCCTGCGCCTTCGACGACGAGGGGATGTGCGGCGAGGTCGGCGTGGAGCTGACCCCCGAGCTTGCCGTGCGGATCGGCTGCGCGGTCGGCACCCTCGCAAAGGGCCGCCCGGTCGGCGTGGCGACGGGGGACGCGCGGTGCGCCAAGGTGCTCGGCGCGGCGCTCATCGCGGGGGTGCGCTCGACCGGCGCGCCGGTGCTCGACTTCGGGAGCGTCTTCGAGGCGCTCTTCGGCTTCGCGATGGGCTACAACGCCCTGACGCTGGGGGTCTACCTCTGCGCCGGGGAGCAGAACGCGATCAAGGTGCTCTGCGAGGCGGGGCTGCCCGCCACCCGCCGGGTCGAGCGGGAGATCGAGCTGGCGCTTTCGCGCGGGGAGTTCGCCCGCGCGGGGGCGGACGGGTTCGGCGACTGCGTGGACATGAGCGGCATCGGGGTCATGTACCTGACCGAGCTGCTGCGGCAGGCCCCCGACGGGCTCGACGGGATGCGCGCGCGGGTCGCCTGCGGCAACGCCGCCGCGGGGCGGCTGCTCTCCGACGTGCTGACGAAGCTCGGCTGCGAGATCGCGGAGGAGGCGGCGCTGCAGCTCACCCTCTCGGAGGACGGGCGGCGGCTGGAGCTCTCGGAGGGGGAGACGAAGCTCGGGTGCCACCGGGCGGTGGCGGCGTGGTGCCTCGCGCAGTTCGAGCAGCAGGAGGACGTCGCGGTGGAAAACGACTTTCCGCGGGCGCTCGACACGCTGGCCGGCGAGCGGGGACGGCGGGTCTACCGCTACCTGCTTTGCCCGGCGGACGGCTCGGACGCGCAGGGCAGGAAGCTCGCGGCGCGCCAGCAGTGCGCGCGCGACGGGCTGATGCTCGCCGTGCAGCTGCTCGCGCTCATGAAGCGCGGGGGGCTTTCGCTGCGCGAGCTCGACCGGCAGCTCCCGCCCTTTGCCGAGGCGGAACGGATGGTGCCCATCCGGACGCCGCCCGCGCGCGCGCTCGGGCAGTTTGCCGGGGAGCGCGCGGGGGAGGGGGTCGTCGTGCGGGGCGACCGCGGCGTCGTGCTGCTGCGCCCGCGCAAAAACGGCGGCGCCATCCGCGTCTTCGCGGAGGCCGCGAGCTGGGAGATCGCGGAGGAGCTCTGTACAGATTTTACCAGGCGGCTGGAGAGCTTGCTTGACAAAGAGGGGGAAATCGGGTAAAATGTATAATAATCATGTGTTCGGTTTACGCATTTTCACAATGCGTTTGATGGTAGAAGAATTCGGCTGACGGAATTTCATCGCCTATTCTCTCACTGCGATTGATGTCCTTTCCGGCGGGGATGCTGACCCGTTTCGTGGATTGGGCATGACCGGGTAAGCAGTTGGAGGATGGGTTCTGATTTTGTGATCTTTTCTGCCGGATTTTGATAAGAGCAGTTGCTAATTGCATAAAACATGGAGGTACATTTGTGACAGATGAAAAAAAAGTCGGTGGAAAATTGACCGACGAACAGCTCGGCATGGGGCTTGACGCGCTCGAAAAGCGTTCGGTCGTCGAACGCGGCGCGCAGAAGAAAAAGCCCCGGCAGCCGGTGAAAGAGGCCGCGGCCAAGCTGATCCAGAAGGCGCTCCCCAAAGCGGAGACGCCGAAAAAAGCCGCGCCCAAATCCTCTGAGAAGCAGGGGAACGGCGCCGCCAGGGCGCAGAATGAAAAACAGGACGCGCCCCAGAAACAGCAGAAGCAGCCCAAGCAGGGCGCCAAGCAGCAGACGGGCAAACAGCAGGCCCCGAAGCAGCAGGCGCCCAAGCAGGCCGCGAAACAGCCCGCGGCCCCGAAGTCCGCGGCTGCCAAGCAGGCGCCGAAGGCGCCGAAAAAGTCTTCCAGGGGCGGCAAAAAGGCCCCGGTGGTCGTCGGCGCGACGATCGAGCTTTCCGAGCCGGGCAAGGCCCGCCAGGCGGCCGAGGCGCGCCAGGACGCGGCCAAACAGCAGGGCCGCAGGCGCAAGGGCCAGAAGGAACAGCGCAAGACCCCGGTGCGTGTCATCCCTCTGGGCGGCCTTCTGGAGGTCGGCAAGAACGTGACGGTCTACGAGTGCATGGACGACATGTTCCTCGTCGACTGCGGCATGACCTTCCCGGATGAAAACATGCTGGGCGTCGACCTCGTGCTGCCCGACTTCACCTATGTGATGAAAAACCGCGACAAGGTGCGCGGCATCGTCATCACCCACGGCCACGAGGACCACATCGGCGCGCTGGCCTACTTCCTCAAGCAGCTCAACGTCCCCGTCTACGCCACCCGGCTGACCCTCGGGCTCATTGAGAACAAGCTGCGCGAGCACGGACTCTACGGCAAGGTCAAGCTCGTGCAGATCGCTCCGCAGGAGACGATCAAGCTCGGCTGCTTCGAGGTCGAGTTCATCCGCGTCAACCACTCGATCCCCGACGCGGTCGCGCTGGCCATCCACACCCCGGCGGGCGTCATCATCCAGACGGGCGACTTCAAAATCGACTATACGCCGATCATCGGAGACATCATCGACCTCGCGCGGTTCGGCGAGCTGGGCGGCAAGGGCGTGCTCGCGCTGCTGTCCGATTCGACCAACGCCGAGCGCCCCGGCTTCACCCCCACCGAGGTGACGGTCGCCGAGAGCTTCGACAAGCTCTTCAAGCAGGCGGAGCATAAGCGGATCATCGTTGCGACCTTCTCGTCCAACATCCACCGCATGCAGCTCGTCTGCGAGGCGGCCGCGAAATACGGCCGCAAGGTCGCCGTCTCCGGCCGCAGCATGGTCAACACCGTGCTCGTCTCGACCGAGCTCGGCTACCTCAAGCCCCCCGAGGGCGTCATGATCGACATCGACGACATCAACCGCTACCGCCCCGAGGACGTCGTCCTCATCACGACGGGCAGCCAGGGCGAGCCGATGAGCGCGCTTTCGCGCATGGCGTCGGGCGACCACCGCAAGGTGTCGGTCACCGCAAACGACTTCATCATCATCAGCGCCAACCCCATTCCCGGCAACGAAAAGACGGTCGGCCGCGTCGTCAACGACCTGATGCGGCTGGGCGCCGACGTGATCTACGAGCGGATGTACGAGGTGCACGTCTCGGGCCACGCCTGCCAGGAGGAGCTGAAGATCATGCTCGCGCTCACCAAGCCGAAGTTCTTCTTCCCGGTGCACGGCGAGTATAAGCAGCTCAAGCGCCACGCCGGCCTCGCGCTGGCGATGGGCATCCCGCCAGAAAACATCTTTATCGGCGAGAACGGCCACGTCTTCGAGCTCGACGGCGTGTCGGTCAAGACGGGAGAGATCGTCCCGTCCGGGCGCATCCTCGTCGACGGCCTCGGCGTCGGCGACGTCGGCAGTATTGTGCTGCGCGACCGCAAGCATTTGGGCGAGGACGGCCTTATCGTGGTGGTCACCACCATCGACGGGACCAACGGCCAGATCGTCGCGGGCCCGGACATCATCTCGCGCGGCTTCGTCTACGTGCGCGAGGCGGAGGATATGCTCGCCGAGGCGCGCACCGTCGCCAAGCAGACGATTGAAGGCTGCACCAAAAAGCATGTCAGCGACTGGGGCAACCTCAAAACGCAGGTGCGCGATTCCCTTTCTTCCTATTTCTACAGCCGCACCAAGCGCAGCCCGATGATCCTGCCGGTCATCCAGGAGGTCTAGGGCGGGCGTGTTTTTGGCTCCCGCCAAAACGCAGGTTAT
>ENA-UOIV01001032-UOIV01001032.1-human-gut-metagenome-genome-assembly--contig:-C59-NODE-1032-length-25926-cov-12.993700_pt1 | contig 25926 bp, 20 predicted proteins | sample MGYA00242333_ERZ723880 | MGnify/ENA metagenome assembly ERZ723880 | reverse complement strand
GCCATAAAGATAGGGGTGGGCTTGACTTAAATTCGGTTTCTTAGAGGAAAGATAGTAATTTATTCTACGCAAAGAAAAAACATGATACTGAAAACATTCTGAAAAGATTATCCTTGTTCCGTTTTACACTCCAATGAAGAACAACGATCAGGGATTTTATATCGGAAAGAATGACCAGACCGAGCGTCACTATCAGGTTATTTTCTATCTTGTATTCAAACTGATGGAACGTCAAAATCGGTGTGGAATTTAGTGCGGAAACTCGCAATATCAATCGTTGGTTGGTAGAGACGAGGTAAATAGGATAAAACATTTCGGGAAGAATCGTAGCTACAAACTTCCCGAAATAAAAACCGATACCATTGAAAAAACACTTGTTATCCTCTTCGGGGAACAAGTGTTTTTCAATCTAACCTAATATACCTGAAACTAATCTGCCTCTTTTGACTTTGCATTCCACACCAATAAAGCGAAAAATACAGACAACAAAGCCGCTCCTATCCAGAACCAATTGATATAGGTGAAGTCGTAAACCTCCACTCCATTTTGAACTGTCTTCTGCCCCTCTATCAGAACACCACTCATTACATCCTGTAATCCGGCCCCAATATAACTGGCAATGCCGACTACCCCCAATGCTGCTCCCGACGCATTGCGAGGAGCAATATCGACTGCCATCAGGCCACCTAAAAAACAAATGAGAACTCCGATACCCAAACCGAAAAGAACCATGGCCAACACATCTATCCAGAAGTGTACGCCGGGAACCAACAAGAACAGGCTAAGTGCAAGAACATTCATCAATCCGAAAATCAGGGCGGGAACATTTCGATGACCGCCAAATAACTTGTCAGAAATAACACCCGAAAACATGGTACCTACGATACCACAGACCGGACAGATGGAAATAATGAAGCTGGCATCCAACGTGGAATATCCTTTTTGCGCTTCTAGATAAAAAACACCCCAGCTATTGATAGCATAGCGACTGATATACATAAAAGCACTCGAAAGAGCCAGTATCCAGATGGCAGGCATCATCAATACCTGGCGTTGGGCTTTATTAAAGTCTGTCGTTTCCACCACACTCATCTCCTCTTTCTGTTTGGGAGCATTCACAGGAGGAAAGCCCTGACTTTCGGGAGTGTCATGGAAAAACTTCCACACAATTAAAGCACCAAGCAAACCAACAATACCGGCACCGAAGAAACCGTATCTCCACCCCAATACACTAACGATAGACGCAACAATTAGGAAGGTCAACGCCTCACCGATATTGTGGCTGGCAGACCAAAATCCGTAATAGGAACCTCGTTCTTTGTCCGTGAACCAACGGGAAAGTCCCACTACACAAGAAGCAGCACCCATAGACTGAAACCAGCCACTAATCCCCCAAAGGAGAGCAAACAGAATAAAAGAATGGGTAAAACCCAGGCACAGGTTCACTAAAGCAGTTACCAGTAAACCGGTAGTCATAAAGCGGTTGATATTGCTACGGTCGGCCAGAAAACCATTCGTAAATTTTCCAAGGGCGTAAGTAAAGAACAATACCGAACCGATAATTCCCAGTTCTGTTTCGGAGAAAATTCCTTCATCTACGATGGGCTTCTTCACGACATTCAGGCTAAGACGACAAACATAGTACATGCCGTAACCGAAAGTGGCTGAAAGGAAAGTAGACCATTTCAGGTATTTCAGACGACGGGCATCGGAATGAAGATGTTGTGAGCCGGATGAAGACAAAGCTTCCCCGTTACAAGGTCTCGGTGAAGAGACCTTGTAAAAGTTTATAAGTTGTTTCAACATGAAAAAGTCTATTTAGTCGTGAAGTTTCTTTTTGCGCAGATACTCCAATAAGAGGGCAGGACGGTCAGTTTGAATTAATTTGGCTCCCTGATTAATGATCCATCCCCAGCTTTCATCCGGTTGATGAAGTTCTACTGCACGGTCGTCATCATGACCACCACATAATTCGGGCCAAAGAGAGTTTATAAACAACTTAGAACCCGTATCACGCACTTTTTTTATCAGGTTAAGCACCTCAGGACTATCATTATCAAACACTAACTCATAAGCAGCAGGCTTCATGTGAGTCTTGTAACTGTCAATAATAGCTTCGGCTCCTTTTTTATGCAACTGTACAATAGGCATAAAAATCACTTTATCCAATACAGCACCGTTTTCGGCTTTCACTTGTTCATAAGGAAGGCCGGCTTTGATAACACACTGGTCAACCGTTCCCGTCTTTTCGAGTACAATATAAGCTTCCTGAAAATAATCATACCCCTTATCAATATTTACCATGATCTTACCTTTGCAGAGCAACATCACTTCTTCCAATGTAGGAATCTGATGTCTTGTCTTACAAGCTACTCCATTTTTAAGACGCATTGCTTTCAATTCGGCCAATGTATAATCTTCCACCAGTCCTTTTCCAGACATGGTACGATTGATCGTTTTATCATGCATCACTACTAAATGTCCGTCTTTGGTTCGTTTCAAATCGATCTCCACCATATCGACACCCATATCAATACAATTCTGTATACCTTGCAATGAGTTTTCCGGGGCATTACGCCAGTCAGCCCGGTGGGATACAACCAATATTTTATCTGGATGATTTCCCAGCAGATTTTCTCTGATTTCAGCTATTCTATTTTGGGCAACAGCCAGTTGCACCAAACACAGAAGAAGTATGAAGTTACATATCCGTTTCATAAGTTCAAGCATTAAGAATTTTAGTTCAGTTTATTGTTTTTCCAGACTAGTTTTTCTCCCCACATTGGTACATAAGTCTGTTCACAGTTAATCTTCGAAGCCCGTTCGAGTGCCATATCCAATGACCATCTTGATTCATCAACACCTGCATGAGCCAGTTCCAAGATATGTGATAACAAGACATAATCGGGCTCCACCTGTCCCGCACCTGAACCCAGAATATTATTTTCGGTCAGAGCATTGGGAGCATAACGCGGTATCAAAACATTCACATGAGAAGCCAGATTCGTATATTGTTCCGGTTTATAGTTAGAGTCTCCTACATGCATAAAAACGAAATTACCGGTATCTTCCCCACAATCGATCGAAAACACAGTCACAAAATTAGATAACCCGGCATTGTTATGGTCAGTGATACAGGTTTTAATCTTGAATTTTCCAATTTCATAATCTTTATCCCCCTTTGCAGTATAAGGATATGTCGTGTCTTTCAAATAGTTGGATAACACCGGTTTACCTAAATCAAACATAGCCTGGATAAGATCATTACTATAATGATCGGAGTGCTTGTGTGTAACACAGAGAAAATCAATATAAGGTGCCAGCTCTTTCGCCCAACGATGAGAAATGTCAATAGCAAAACATCCTGACGGAGTTTTTACCACATACCCCATATTATAGAGTAACCAGATCGCTGCCGTACCATTTTCTACTTTTGAGTTTTTAATTCCATCCATTACACGATCAAATGCACTCCGATAAAAATAGATAATCGGATCACACTTTTCCATACTCGTACTCGCCTGATCGAAGCCATTCAGATAACTGACGAAATAATCATCTTTACACTTATCCGCATATCCCTGGATCTTGGTCAAAGTAGTGGTACGTCCGGTATTGACAATCAAAGGAGAAGAACTCCACAACTGTTGTGCAGTGGCATCTACTTCCTCTGCCAATTGCGTAAGAATTCCTTCATGACCAGTTTCGGTACTGTTGTTGTCATCATCATCACAAGCAACAAAACCTATTGCCAAAAGACAAAACAGTAAATATTGTATTTTTCTTATTATATCCATCTTATTTCTGATTTTTATAGTCATTAATTATTTTATTGAAAGTCTCAACCACCCGTTCCGGTGTCGGACGCGTATTGTCGTTTTCATGGTCTTTGGTAGCTTCATACATGAAAACCCCTTCATAGCCGATTCCTTCGAGTGCATGCATTAACTTTCCCCATTGAATGTCACCTTGTGTAGGAAGCCAATGACACTCGTTGACAAAATCAAAGTCCGAAGCGTGTATAGTACCTATACGTTCACCAACAGTTTTTACAAAATGCCCTGTCGTCCCTTTAGTATAATGATTGGTATCAAAACAAACCTTCACACCCGGAGTATCTTTGATTATCTCCAAAAGCTCTTCAGGAGTATTACCCAGACAAGTTCTCGGCAGATTTTCGATGCACAACTGTGCTCCTATTTGATCCGCATATTTTTTCAGATAAGCGATAGACCTGGAAGCGTTAGTTATTCTTTGTGCCCGAATACTGTCAGCAATAGGCTCGGAACTAGGATGCAGTACCAAACATTTCGGCTGAAACTGAGCGCACTGTCCAATCATCTCCGCCATAAAATCTACATTTTCTTTCCTTTTCTTTTCATCCAGCACCGATATATCCAACGTGCGTGAGAAAGGAAGATGTATAGACCAGACCTTGATACCGGCACTATCAATTTTTGCTTTCATATCCCGGATACGAGGAACAACTTCATCTGCCGGAACTCCTCTATAACACTGGTTAAATGCTACTTCCACATACTCTACCCCCACAGACCGGGCTTGAGAAAAGTCTGTGGAAGCAGGTACTTTCCACAAAGCTGTAGTCGTACCTACTTTATATTTCTGTGCATATAAACCCATTGTCATCGCCATAAATAAGATAAAAACAGGAACTCTCATTATCGCTTACTTTTGACGGTTTGTACCTTGAATATCACCACCACGAATACTCCAGGAGTCTGTTGCTAATGTCTTATTGACAGCAAAAGCCTTTATCGAACCGATATTATTAGATCCGATCGTTCCGCAATAAAGCCGTCTGTCCGGGCCAATGCTAACAGCTGCCATGACCTGTTGTCCCACAGTCTCTTCAAAAACAATGTTTCCATTAGTGATGTCAAGTCCCAGCACTTTGTTATTCGATTGGGTACCTATATAAAGAATACCATCCGTACTCAAAGCACCTCCACTGTAGTTCAAATTGTTACCCACATTTTTCTCCCAGATTTTAGATCCGCTGGCATTTACTGCATGAATAGTCTGCGATCCTTTTTCAGTAAAATAGACATTGCCATTTTTATCAGCAATCGGGAAATAAGCATCTCCTTTTGTAGTCGGATACGTCCATTTCTTTGTTCCGTTTGTCATATCAACAGCAACGAGTCCTCCGTTTTTCAAAGTCGCATAAAGTACCTGATCCTTCAAAGCAAACGTAGCCTGTTCTGTCACATTCACTTCTTCCAATTTCCAATTCTGCTCTTTATTCGATTTAAAAGAATAAATGGCTGCACTTGTACCTGCATAAACATTTCCGGCTTTATCAATAGCCACAGCACTACCGGTTGCTCCGTCAAGCGATTGTTGCCATTTAATAGCACCACTGGATGCATCCAGCGCATACAACGTACTCTTATTGGTGAGACAGTAAAGAACACCATCGGCCGACAATGCAGGGAAAGCTCCTATCGCAGCATCCAATTTTATTGCCCACTTTTGAGTTCCGTTCGGATTAATAGCATATACATTATTAATAGTGGCATTTCTTACACACTGATAGATTGTACCATCAGGAGCCACCAACGCACCTCCGCCATAAGTTATCTGACTGATAGCAAACACCCACTTGAATTCACCGCTCACTACGTCAATAGCAAATAAATGACCCGCAGGAGTAGATGTCGGGATATACATTGTTTTTCCATCCGGAGAGAACACCGGATTGGAGGTCTTTACATATCCGGTAAGTCCACCGAAGTTCAAATCGACAGAATTCCATTTATAATTGCCGACCGTGACAGTCAGACTGCCCGACTCGGTGGTATTATTAACATAAGTCACCGTTACAGCCACTGTATAAGTACCGGTAGTAGTAAAAGCATGCACCGGATTGTTTTCTCCCGATGTCGTACCATCACCAAAATCCCAACTTACCGATTTCACTTCACCAGCCATGAAATACATATCGTTATAAGCAAAGGTAGAAGGCTCCCACACAACCAGTTCCGTACTAGCGAGAATAGGATAGATCAATCCGGGAGTAGCAGAAGTTTCCACCGCAATAGAATTGCCTGTAGGATAAACACAGACTACATTGAATGTATATTCCTGATCGTTAGTCAAACCATCAACGATGTATTCTTCCAATGAAGTATCATCCAGATTGATAACCTGATTACCGGGATTCACGGTAACCTGATAGCGAGTGAAACGTTCACTTGCAGGTTTCGTCCATCTCAAACGCACTCTTTCATTGCCGGCTGCTGCCGTCAGATCAGAAATCGGATATCTTGCATTCTTCGGTGTACAGGCAGCAGTAGTTTTACTGGCCAATCCTCCCGCATAACGAGGTTGCACAGAAAAAGTGTAAGCAACATCGTTCACCAGATTATTGATAGTGGCAGTCATTGTTTTTGCATCCACAGTCATCTCGCCTCCTTCCGCTTCTGATGATCCGGAAGTCCAAAGAATCAAATATTCATTCGGACGGGCATTCTCGTATGCTTCCCAGGAAAGAGTCACATTCATATCTCCGGCTGTTGCCGTTAGTGACTTCAGTTCATATAAATCGAAACTTGCCTTTGGCAGATCTTCTTCACAAGCAGTAAAGACTACCGTGAAAATAAACAACAAGCTATATAGTATTTTTTTCATCGTTTGATTTCTTTTAGTTTAATCCTATTAATATCCCGTATTCTGCCACAACAGTTCTGTGTTGTTTATTCTTTCCAACTCCGTTTTTGGAATAGGATACAGGAATTGATAGTCCTGAATAATATGTCCTTCTGCTTTCATAGCCTCCTTAGCACCTCCCATACGTACCAAATCGAACCAACGCTGTCCTTCATAAGGAAACTCCTGTTGACGTTCCAACATAATCGCTTTACGGAAGCTATCCTGATCGGGAAGCTCTGTTATCTGAAGCGGAGACAATCCGGCACGAGTATGCACAGCATTCAAAGCAACCATAGCTTCTGAATTCTGCAAATTACTATAACTGATTTCATTCAAAGCTTCAGCGTACATTAACAGCACATCGGCATAACGGAGAATAATCTGGTCATTACCGACTGTATTATAGGTCGCACTTTTGACATCCTTAAATTTATTCATCACGCATACTTTATCTTCCACCTTTACATAGGTAATCAGATTCTTGCGCTTATCCCCATCTTTGTAGCACTCTTTCAGAGACTTTGTCTGATTGGTATCATCAGTCAGATTAATAATAGAGAACCAATATCCATGTCCTTCTCCTTCAACATCCTTATTAAAGCGAACAGCAAAAATAATCTCATCGTTCATTTTATTGTTCACGTCAAACACCTGTTCGGGAGTAGTCATTAAAGAATACCGACCCACTAGTTGAGATAGCACATTGCGAGCCTCCGTCCATTTATGGAAAGTCAGGTAAATCTTGCCGAGCAATGCCATTGCAGCACCGGAAGTCACTCGTCCCATATCGGCACTTGTATAAGAAGACGGCAACATATTTTCATTAATAACCTGATTCAAATCACCGACAAGAAAATCATAAACCTGTTGATCGGAACTGCGCCCGATTTTAAGAGCTTCAGCCACCGTCACCACTTTATTAGTCATCGGTATCCCTCCCCATAAACGATACATATTAAAATAAGTAAGGGCACGGATAAAAAGAGCTTCGCCTTTATATTGTTTTTTCAGAGTTGCGTCGAAGTTGGCCTCATCAATTCTATCTAATACAAGATTGCAACGATAGACTCCATTATTAAAGTTCGCCCAGGCATCTTCCAAAATTCCGTTAGAGGCTTTATCTGCAAACTGATCGATATCATAACGGTCTTGTGTTCCGGCAGTGGGCGCACTCAATGTCAAATTATCACTCCGATATTCGCAACACTCTGTAAAATAGGAAACTTGTGTCTGCAATTTGGAGTAACATCCTATCACAGCTACATTAAAATCTTCCGCTGTCTTATATACCTTGTCGGTAGGCACACTGCTACTCGGTTCCAAATCGAAGAAACTATCTGTACAAGCAACTGATAACAAGGCAGTTGATAGGAATAGTATTAGTTTATATTTTTTCATATAACGTGTATTTTAAAGAATGATTAAAGTGTTATGTTTAGCCCAAACAAGAATGTTTTAGCTAATGGATAAGTTCCATAATCCTCACCCGGTGAAAGAGAATTACTCGGACGTGCATTTACTTCCGGATTATATCCGCTATAATTAGTCGAAGTCCATAAATTTTGTCCGGAAACGTAAACTCTTAATTTTTCCACGAAAAAGCGTTGAGTCAGGTTCTTCGGCAAGGTATATCCTAGTGTCACATTCTGCAGTCGCAGATAAGAACCATCTTCCAAATGCCAGGTTGAAGTACGACCATTATACCCCTTTGACTTACGGTTGGCACGGTTCACCTGACCGTTTCCCGGATCTTCCGAACTTTTCCAACGATTCAAGGCTATAGTGGTGCCATTGGTATTACCTTCCAGATTATCAATGTAACGACGATTCAGATTCAGAATCTCATTACCATATACTCCTTGAAAATTAAAATCAAGGTCAAATCCCTTAAACCAGACTTTACCACCAAACCCATAGGTAAAATCGGGCATATAGTTACCCACGATTGTACGATCTTTATCCAAATCCATCACTCCATCCCCGTCTACATCCACAAAGCGGAAATCTCCCGGCTGGGTATTGCTGAAATGAGGATACTTTTTTAATTCTTCTTCATTGGAGAAAATTCCATCCTGCACCAACAGATAATAACATCCGATGGGTTCACCGACTTTCGTTATGTAATAAGCATGATCTACGCTACCGGTAGATATGATAGGAGCATTACCCGGACCGAGTGCCTTCACTTCGTTCGTATTAGTGGCATAATTAGCATTAAACGAATAACCGAAATCTTTAGTTATATTCTTCTGTGAGGTCAAAGCAACTTCCCATCCCCTATTATTCACTTTACCGATATTCATCAATGCAGTGCTATATCCGGTCAGGTGGGGAACTGGTACGTTCAACAACATATTAGAAGTGTTGGTATTATAATAATCCACAGTCAGCCCCAACAATCCTTTGAACATTTGTAAATCAAGACCCACATTCACCATCGCATTCTTTTCCCAACTCAAATCCTCATTCTTTATGGTACTAGGTTTATATCCATTCACCAACTGCCCATTGCCTGTACCGAGTATATAGTTATCGGAAGCCATCAGAGACAGGTGGTCATAATTACCAATCTGAAAATTACCGGTAACTCCATAACTGGCTCTAAGTTTCAAGTCATCAACAAATGACAGGAATTTTGCTTTCGTGAAAAAGTCTTCTCCACTTATTCTCCATGCAAAAGAAGCAGAAGGAAAATATCCCCAACGGTTGTTTTTTCCGAAACGGGAAGAACCGTCTGCACGAATAGCCGCCGAAGCCATATATTTACCTTTATAGCTATACTGTATACGCGCCAGATAAGAAGCAATCGTCCATTGGGTTTTATCAGATGCACCTTTCGTCACCGTACCTCCGGAAATTGTTTGTATATAGTCGTTCGGGAAATCGGTCGCCGTCACATTATCTCCTTTATATGTCTCTTTTTGAGCCGACTGTACTAAGACCACATTGATAGAATGAGCATCTTTAATCGTTGAGTTATAATTGATTTTATTCTCCACCAACCAGTTGAAATAAAAACCTGATGAACTGTAGGCTGTCGGATTTGACTTTACATCATAATACTTCTGTCCCAATAAAGGAAGTTCCGAAGAACGATATTGGTCATTATGCGAACCATAATAATCGCCACCAAAAGAAATGTTATAAGTAAGCCCCTTATACAACTCCAATTCAGCAAAAACTTTTCCGACAATCGCCATACGGTCTACGACATCCGATTGTAAGTTTGCCATGGCTACCGGGTTCAATACGGCATTATGCTGATAGTCATTCCCAATTCTCCAATAGCCGTTTCCCTGATAATTATAGCTGCCATCCGCATTATACACCGGCCATACCGGAGGCATCATCAATGCCGATTGCACAATACCATTAGATCCGGAAGCATCTACCCGATTGGAAGTAGAATAGGAAGGAGAAAAATTCAAACCGAATTTCAGTCTTTTATATTTCCCGTCCAAATTCATACGCATACTATATTTATTAAAGTCGGAATTAATTATAATACCTTCTTTATCATAATAGTTGGCTGAAATGAAATAGCCGACTGTCTTTCCTCTGCCGGAAATAGAAACATTGTGGCTGGTAGTAGCAGCAGTACGAAAAATAGCATCTTGCCAATCCGTATCCGTCAACCCCTTATCACCATTCAGATAGGGAAAGAGTTCGGTAGGAATACGTTCCCATGAATTCGGGCGCATTCCATTCGGGTCATCCGGTGAACCTCCGGGATTAGCATCCAGATAAGCGTTGTCATGACCATCCTTTGCAAATTCGGCAAACTGATATGCATTCATCATTGAAAGTTTCTTCGAAACACTCTGGATACCATAATATCCATCATACTGCACTTTCATCTTTTCCGACTGTCCCTGCTTGGTCGTGATAATAATTACACCGTTGGAACCGCGACTACCATAAATAGCTGCCGACGAAGCATCTTTCAAAACTTCCACAGATTCGACATCATTATTATTCAGATTGGCAAATCCACGTTCCACCGGCACGCCATCAATAATATAAAGAGGATCACTACCGGCATTAACCGTACTGATACCACGAACACGGATACTTACACTTCCCTCCGGATCACCACTTGGCTGTGTAACCTGTACCCCCGGCATCTTACCTGCCAACGCCTGACGAAAGTCTGAAGCAGAAACATCCGCAATTTGTTCAGCTTTCACGGAAGAAATAGAAGTAGAGACGTCTCTTTTTCTCTGAACTCCATATCCCACCACTACTACCTCATCAATCATCTTACTATCTTCTACCAACGTAATTTTCGCCGTATTTTTATCCTTTGCAGAGATATTTACCGTTTTATATCCAATATAAGAAATAGTCAATGTTGCAGACTCCGGTACATTCATTAATGAATAACGTCCGTCAATATCGGTAATCGTACCACTGCCTTCTCCCTTAATCTGCACACTGGCACCAATCACCGGTTCTCCTTTATCATCTGCAACTATTCCCTGGATAGTGCGTGCACGTTGAGCAGTTTCTTCTTTCTTAAGCGGCTGTTTGCTGACAGCAATTGTATGATCGGTCCTATTGAAATAAAGCTTGGCCTGGGAAGTAATTTCTCCCAGAATCTGTTTTAATGAAGCATTTTTAATGTCGAAAGAAACTCTCGGAGCCTTGTTCACCGTCTCCTGATCATAGAGAAACTTAAAATTAGTCTGTTTGCTGATTTTATTGAAAACACTCTCTACCGGCTCGTTTTGCACACGAAGCGTAATATCATGCTCTTTCAATGTCTGAGCAGCAGCCGGAGCTATTAAAATGAAGGTAAATAGTAAAAAAGCTAAAAACGAACAGCTATTTTTACTTATCCCTTTACAAATAAGAAGATTATTCATAAATTTGTGCGTTTTAGTAATTGACTAAAGTTATTAAAAACAAGCAATGCGCGATACGTTATTCATTTGGGTCGAAGCTTATGAATATCCGTCCGGATTGCGGATAGAGGCATTCCTTTGGAGTGCTTCTATCATTTTGGGGAGGTTCATGAAGGAGCTGTTTTCATCTATTATTTTTTAAAAGGTTGAACATTATCTATTATTCATCTCATTCTTTATAAAGAAGTACATTGATGCCCTCTTTCTTATATTTGATATCACCGCTGATAAATTCAATGGATTTAAGTACCGCTTCCAGACTCTTGTTATCATGTTCGCCGGTAATCAAGTTGTTGAAATCCTGACCGGGAGCAAAAGTAATCCGGCAATTATATACCCGTTCCAGTTCTTTTGCCACATCGCGGATAGGTGTACTGTAAAAGCGTAACCCACCTTTCATCCAGACAGCCACTCCCCTATCCTCTGTTTTCTTACTATATTCTCCGGAAACAGTATTGATAAGCACCTGTTCTTTAGCAGTCAACCTCATCATCGCTTCCGGCAAATCGACCTGCACCTTACCACTCTCCACACTCACAGACACTATTTCATCTGTTGAATAGGATTTTACATCAAACCGGGTACCTAACACCTGAACATCCAGTCGCTTCGTCCTCACAACAAATGGCATCTTTTCATTACGGGCAACACGGAAATATCCCTCTCCTTCAAGTTCCACTTCACGGAAATCTCCAACAAAACGATCCGGATAACGCACTTGCGAACAAGAGTTCAGAACCAAAAGAGTCCCGTCCGGCAAAGTCACTTGTCTTTTCTCACCAAAGGAAGTGGTAATTTCAGCCAATGTGACCTGTTGTTCATTCATATACCGGAAAAAGTTGACACTCCCTATGATAATGGCTATTACAGCCGCTGTACTGACTGCCACCACAGAAGCCCGGCGGAACCATGTACGTTTTTTGTGTTCAATACGCTTCAGTAATTGGCGTGCCTCTCTCTTATATTTTTCCCGCTCCAAATCATTACCAGGTTGCAGGTTCCCGGATTCTTCCCAAACCTCTGCTGCCAGTTCGTCCAATATATCTTGGTTTTCTGAATCCTTAATACTTTGCAACAACTGTGAAGCATCATCCCGGGTATAAAGATCATCCAGATAACGATGCAATTTATCTTTTTCTGTTTTAGTATCTTTCATCATATATTCAATATAAGGATATTAATTTCCTTCCCTTTGTATAAGTAATACACAAAAGTAAGAAAGAGCTAGGGTGTGATTAACATTTATTATAAATTCAAGCACAATAGAATCAAAAGTACATCGGCTGATGTACTTGAATATTTAGTCAAATAGGAACGAATCACTTTTAGAGAAAGAGAAATATGTTCTTGCACTGTATGAACTGAAACGCCCAATGCTTCGGCTATTTCTTTATGAGACATCTGTAGTTCACGGCTCATTTTAAATACCTCACGCTGGCGGGGCGTTAATTGCTCCAATGCACGGGCAATAATCTCTTTCAAATCATTGAGCAGAATATGATTATTCGTTTCGTTCGTTGAATCGATCGCTTGAGAAAGAATCTGCTCTTTCAGCTGATCTTCATTAGCCATATCCCGCAACTGATTCAAAATACGATTACGCACAATAGTATAAAGATAGGAAGAAAAAGAGGCTTCGGGATTGATGAAACGACGGGTTTGCCAAACTACCGTAAACGCATCCTGAAATATATCCTCCGCAAATTCATGCGACTTGACGAATTTCAGGGCGAAGTAGAGCAAACGATTCTTATAAGCGGCATAAAGTTCGCAAAAGGCCTCTTCATCTCCGTCTATCAGACGGAGAACCACTTCCCGTTCATCCATTAGAGTGTCTGTTGCGTACATACTTTCTTTATTTTTGGCCACAAAGGTATTGTTATGATGTTACAAACGTATGTATTTTTTCTGAAATAAAAAAATAAAAGGCGACTTCATCCAAAAATGAAGCCGCCTTTTCTCAATCCATCGCCAGAGAAGTCATTACTTCTCCTTCCTATAATTTTCCAGTCCTACTTGCAGGAAGTCAATATATTTAGCTATATCTTCATCATAAGCATACGACTTGTTCAACGGTTTTCCCTGACCATCCAGCAATACATAGAAAGGCTGGGCGTTGGCACCGAATTTCACACGCTGCAGATAACTCCATTTGTCGCCTACAGTACGCAATGTACGTTCTGTACCATTTTCTACTACTTTCACCGGTTCCGAAAGCGGAGTTTTATCATCTACATATAAAGAGATGAGCACATAATCCTTATTAATAATATCACTCACCTTTGAATCTGTCCATACGGCAGCTTCCATCTTACGGCAATTCACACAACCATGTCCGGTAAAGTCAATCATAACCGGCTTACCTTGCTGGCGGGCATACTCCATTCCCAGCTCGTAATCCTTGAATTTTGGATGTACCTCATTCTCATACAGATTAAAATCCTGCGTATGCATAGGCGGAGCGAATGCACTTACCGCCTTCAACGGTGCTCCCCACAAACCGGGAACCATATATACCGCAAATGCCAAAGAAATAAGCGCCATAAAAAAACGGGTAACTCCTACCTTATTATCATCATCGTCGTGCGGGAATTTAACCTTACCCAACAAATAGAATCCAAGCAAAGCAAAAATCACGATCCACAAAGCAAGGAACGTTTCACGGTCAAGTAGTCTCCATCCGTATGCCAAATCGGCTACCGACAAGAACTTAAGTGCGAATGCCAATTCAAGAAAGCCCAACGTTACCTTTATCACATTCATCCATCCACCGGACTTCGGCATAGATTTCAGCCATGACGGGAACAAAGCGAACAGAGTAAACGGCAGAGCCAATGCAATGGCAAATCCTAACATACCAATTGCCGGAGCAACCACACTTCCCGTTGTAGACACCTGTACCAACAAAAATCCGATAATCGGACCTGTGCAAGAGAAAGAAACCAAAGATAGAGTGAAAGCCATCAGGAAGATACTCAACAGACCGGTCGTTGATTCAGCCTTACTATCTACTGCATTTCCCCACTTCGACGGAAGCCTGATCTCGAAAGCTCCAAAGAATGAAGCTGCAAAAACCACCAACATCAGGAAGAAGAGAATATTAAAGATAGCATTGGTAGACAAAGCATTCAGCGCACTGGCACCGAAAATCAGTGTAATAGCCAAGCCCAATGCCACATAAATCACTACGATAGATGCACCGTATGTCCACGCATCACGAATTCCTTTCTTTTTGTCTTTACTACGTTTTAAGAAGAAACTGACTGTCATCGGAATAATCGGCCATACACAAGGAGTAAACAATGCCAATAATCCACCTAGAAAACCTGTTATGAATATATATATCCAAGACATATCTTTCTGTCCATGCTCCTCTCCCAGCGCTTGCAGTTCACTAATGACCGGCTTCCAAAGCTCACTGGATGCAACAGCAGGCTGGATACCTGTAGACGCATCCACCGGAGTAGCGGGAAGCAGTCCGGTCATGGCAACCGTATCTTTTGAAACAGCTAAATCTGTCTCCGTCTTGCCTGCGTTATCTTTCTTCTCTGCTTTATCCTCTTTAACCGATTTGTCCTCTTTAGCCGCCACCGTATTACCCTTAGCTTCTCCGGCAAACTTGAACGGAACCTGTGTCGGAGGCAGGCAACTTTCATCATTACAAGCTCCATATTCCAGATACCCATCTATCGCATAAGCCCCTCCTGTGAACTTCACTTTTTGGATAAACTTAGCCGTGTTCTCGAAATAGCGTACTTTCATCTCGAACAACTTGTCGAAAGTAGCAATCTCCTTACCTACCGGTTTCAACTTTCCTACCGGTTCGATCCCCGATTTGCTATCGACGTTGAATGTGGCGGAAATAGGTCCTCCTTCTCCAAGCTCAGTAGAATATACATGCCACCCCTTATCAATGGTTGCAGTAAATACAATCTCCGCTTCCGTATCGGAAAGAGATTTCAACTCCGTTTTAAATTTCACAGGATCCTGTATCTGCGCTTGCAACACATAGGCCACAAAGCTTAAGAGCAGAAAAGAAAATAGTTTTTTCATTCTTTTATTATTGGGGGGTTATAACTCATAATCCACGCACGCACGGCTCTCCTTTGTCTCAGCCAGAATCTTACCGGCCGCAACATGTTCCGGATGCGTTGCATAGTATTTCACATCTTCTAAAGTATCAAACTCACTGTAAAGCGCGATGTTCCAAGTCTCACCCGGATTTATATTCAATCCGACCTCCACCTTACGGATTACAGAGATTTTAGCGGGAAGTGCTTCTATCGCTTCCTTAAATTTAGTCATGACTGCCAGCTTCTCTTCAGCAGGAACATCGTCTTTTAACTTAAATAATACAATGTGTTTTACCATTACCGTTGCTATTTTAATGAATTGTTTCTATATTTGTCTTCTTATATACTGTATAAACAATGCAAATTTACTCCATTTAGTTTAAATATATACTTAAAGAGATGTTAATAATAGGCATAGCAGGCGGAACAGGTTCCGGAAAGACCACCGTTGTACGGAAAATCATAGAAAGTCTCCCCGCAGGAGAAGTGGTGTTACTACCTCAGGACTCATACTACAAAGACAGTAGCCACGTCCCGGTGGAAGAACGTCAGAATATCAATTTCGACCATCCGGACGCTTTCGAATGGAGTTTGCTATCCAAGCATGTCATGCAGTTGAAAGAAGGGAAAAGCATTGAACAGCCTACCTATTCTTATCTTACCTGTACACGGCAGCCCGAAACGATTCACATCGAACCTCGCGAAGTGGTTATCATTGAGGGAATCCTTGCTTTATGTGATAAGAAATTGCGCAACATGATGGACCTCAAAATATTTGTAGACGCTGATCCTGACGAACGACTGATACGCGTTATCCAAAGAGACGTGATTGAACGCGGACGTACTGCCGAAGCGGTCATGGAACGTTATACGCGGGTTCTGAAACCAATGCATCTGCAATTCATCGAACCTTGCAAGCGTTATGCCGATCTTATTGTACCGGAAGGTGGAAACAATAAGGTAGCTATTGATATTCTGACAATGTATATCAAGAAGCACCTCAAGAATTAAAAATTGAAAATTAAAAATTAAAGAATGGGCGTTAGGACACTGATTATTCCTTTATTCCTTGTATTATTCTGTTGCGTGTTCGGATGTAAGAACACGCGACCCAATCCTGTAAGCGAGAACGCATACGACCTTCCGCAGATAAAAGACAGCGGCGAACTGGTCGTATTGACACTATACAGTTCTACTTCCTACTTCATTTATCGGGGACAGGAAATGGGATTTCAATACGAACTTAGCGATCAGTTTGCCAAAAGTCTGGGATTAAAACTTAGGATCGAAGTAGCTAACAGTGTCGATGAACTGATCCGGAAATTACTGGCAGGCGAAGGAGACATGATTGCCTACAATCTGCCCGTAACAAAGGAATGGAAAGACAGCCTTATCTATTGCGGTGAAGATATCATCACCCATCAGGTTATTGTGCAACAGGGAAAAGGAAAACAGAAACCCTTGAAAGATGTAACGGAGCTGATTGGGAAAGATATCTATGTAAAGCCCGGAAAGTATTACGACCGTCTTGTCAACCTGAACGACGAACTGGGAGGCGGCATTCAAATCCATGAGGTAACCAATGACAGTATCACTACCGAAGACCTGATCACACAAGTAGCGCAAGGCAAGATTCCATACACGGTAGCCGACAACGATTTGGCCAAGCTCAATAAAACGTATTATCCCAACTTAAATATTGACTTGTCTATCAGTTTTGACCAACGTTCATCATGGGCTGTAAGAAAAGACTGTCCCGAGCTGGCGGCAGCAGCCACCAAATGGCATGAGGAAAATATGACCTCTCCTGCCTATACAGCCAGCATGAAACGCTACTTCGAGAATAGCAAAATGATGCCCCATTCTCCTATCCTTTCACTAAGGGAGGGGAAGATATCGCACTATGATGATTTATTCAAGAAGTACTCCAAAGATATCGGTTGGGATTGGCGTATGCTTGCTTCATTGGCTTACACGGAATCCAATTTCGATACCACAGCCGTGTCTTGGGCCGGAGCAAAAGGGCTGATGCAATTAATGCCCGCTACCGCACGGGCTATGGGAGTTCCGCCCGGGAAGGAACAGAATCCGGAAGAAAGCATCAAAGCGGCAGTCAAATATATCGCAGCTACCGACCGTAGTCTCAGCATGATTCCCGATAAGCAGGAACGTCTCAGTTTTATCCTGGCTTCCTACAATGCCGGATTAGGACATATTTATGATGCGATGGCACTGGCCGAGAAATACGGTAAGAACAAACTGGTATGGAAAGACAATGTAGAAAACTTCATCTTGCTCAAAAGCAATGAAGAGTACTTCACCGACCCGGTCTGTAAAAACGGATATTTTCGTGGCATAGAAACTTATAATTTTGTCCGTGACATCTTGTCGCGCTATGAATCCTACAAAAAGAAAATCAAAGCGTAATACTTATTTCTTATAGGTCATCATGCTGACTCCGATAATAGCCAACGCAGACAGAGGCAACGCAAACAATATAGGATCTATGACCGGAAAAGGGTAGGTGGAGATCAGCACATCCCTGCCAAACAACGCCTTACAGATACCCAATGCGGCAGATTCTTTCTGATGAAGGAATACGAGAGCGAACAAACTGCCGATGGTTCCTACCCACAGACTTGCCATCACTCCCTGCTTGGTGGCTTTCTTCCAATACAACGCACAGAAATAGGCGGGAAGGAAAGCAGCGGCACAGATTCCCATAAAGATAGAAGTGCCACGTGCTATGATATCATGCGGAAGCATATAACAAATAATATAACTGACCAAGATAGAAAACAGTACCCCAAGACGAATAACGTTAGTCAACTTGTCACGCGAACGGGGTTTGTACGTTCCATAAATATCGGAACCGACGGAAGCCCCCATCGTATGGAATTGTGAACTGAGCGTAGACATACTTGCCGAAAGGATGCACAGCATAAAGAGTGCCGCAAACCAATCGGGCATTGCCTTATTTATAAAATAGGGAATAATCTTATCGATATCCTGTACTACCTCCGTTGCTACCGCACCCTCCGTCTTCAAAAAGAAAAGATTACTCAATGCACCGGCATGATAGATAGCTCCTACGGTTATTATCAAGAAAAAACAACCGATGAACACCCCGCGATTCAACTGCTTGCTGCTCTCCACAGTCATAAAACGAACCACCAGCTGAGGTTGTGCAAGACAACCGATTCCTACTCCCAGAATAAGGGAAGTGACCAATGAATACCATTGCGGAGAACCGGTCACTGGCATTGCCGTCCACCCTTGATGTCCCAATGCCTTGAACTTTTCCGGAACTAACGGAGCGATTGCCGTCAATTCTTTATTGGCTTCGGTAAAATTCATATCAAGCACCTGATACAAAGAGAACAACAGGAAAAGCATACAGCCGAACATGATAACCGCCTGCAACGCATCCGTATACATCACTCCTTTCATTCCTCCCGCTATCACATAAGCGGCAATCACCAAAGTGAATATCAACAAAGAGATATTGAAGTCTATCTGAAAAATCTGTTCGATAAAGACCGCACCGCCTTTCATTACGACTGCCGCATATAGTGGCATTCCGATAAAAATGACGGCAGCAATGAATACTTGTATATTGCGCGAACGGAAATGACGCCCTAATAATTGCGGGAAAGTACTCACGTTCAGTTTTGCCCCCATACGTCGGGTACGCAAACCGAAAAAGAGAAAGGCAATGACAACTCCGATAAACATATTGAGGAAACACAGCCATTGGATTCCCATTCCAAAAGCGGCAGCCACTCCCCCGAAACCAACGATAGCGGACGCCGAAATGAAAGTAGCCCCATAGGAAAGTGCCATAACGATAGGGTTCATCTGACGGCCACCTACCAGATAATCGCTGGCGGACGTCGTTTTCTTATATCCCAGAAAGCCTAAATAAGCGAGTGACAGCAGATAGGCTACCACAATCAGTCCAAGTGTAAATGTATTCATCGTGTTTCGTCTTTTTCGTCGTCCTTATTCCAATATTTCAGCCCAAACCAGGCCGCAAACACCACGCATACCACTGAAAGCAGGTATGGCAAAATGATAAAAGGGTCGTCTATTCCAAACATTTGCGTATTAGATATGAATTAATTAGAACGCAAATGTAAGGAATTTATTGAAAAGACAAAACTTTTGCTTACTAATACTGATTATAACGTATCTTTTTTCTTATACAGAATGCTAAAACAGATTCAACCGGTTCTTCTGGGCTTCTTCCAATGACACGGTTTCACGACGCAACAAACCACTCTTTTCACGAAGTGCATTATATTCCGTTTCCAACTCATTTACCAGTTCGACTTTCGCCTGCGGATTCAACAATCTGGCGGCAACGCCCGCATTCTGGGAAGCGTCTTTCAAATGCACTACCGGAGCATGATAGACAGGAGCTATTTTTAATGCCGTATGCATCTTCGACGTGGTGGCTCCACCAATCAAAAGAGGAATATCCAATCCCGCTTTCTCAAGTTCACCTGCCACATGAGCCATTTCTTCGAGAGACGGCGTAATCAGCCCACTCAATCCGATCATATCCACTTTCTCTTCAATAGCCCGCTGCACAATGGTTTCGGCTGGGACCATCACTCCTAAATCAACAATATCGTAACCGTTGCAAGCCATTACTACGGCAACGATATTCTTGCCAATATCATGCACGTCACCTTTCACGGTTGCCAACAATATCTTTCCGGCAGAGGTCGTTCCCTCCGTCTTTTCCGATTCGATGATGGGTTGCAAGATGGCAACGGCTTTTTTCATGGTACGCGCAGTCTTTACAACCTGAGGAAGAAACATTTTACCCGCCCCGAAAAGTTCACCGACATAATTCATTCCATCCATCAACGGACCTTCAATCACATCGACCGCTTTATTATAGAGTGGCAAAGCCTCCGCCAGATCCTGTTCGAGATAATCACCGATACCTTTCATCAAAGCATACTTCAAACGTTCTTGAACAGAATCTTCCCTCCATGCATCCTGCTTGACAGCCGTCTGTCCGTTTGTTCCGTTCATGGTCGCTTTCAAAGATTCCGCCAACTCAATAAGACGTTCGGCTGCATCCGGACGACGGTTCAACACGACATCCTCAATCTTCTCCAATACGTCCGTCGGAATGTCGCTATACAGAACAGAGGTTCCCGGATTCACGATACCCATATCCATTCCCTGCTGAATGGCATGATAAAGGAATACGGCGTGCATCGCTTCACGAATATAATTATTGCCGCGAAACGAGAAAGAAAGATTACTTACTCCCCCGCTGATATGGGCACCGGGAAGATTCCGTTTTATCCACCCGGTAGCTTCGATAAAATCTACCGCATAATTATTGTGCTCTTCAATCCCTGTAGCTACGGCAAGCACGTTGGGGTCAAAGATAATATCGTGCGGATTAAACCCCACTTTATCTACTAAAAGGTGGTAAGCACGTTGGCAAACCTCTATCTTACGGGCGGCAGTATCCGCCTGTCCTTTCTCATCGAAAGCCATTACTACGGCAGCAGCGCCATACTGTTTGATAATCCGGGCATGTTCAAGAAAGACTTCTTCCCCTTCTTTCAAAGAAATAGAGTTGACAACCGATTTACCTTGAAGGCATTTCAATCCGGCTTCTATTACCTCCCACTTAGAAGAGTCGATCATCACCGGAACACGAGCTATCTCCGGTTCGGACATGATGAGATTCAGGAAAGTTGTCATTTCCGACTTTGCGTCCAACAGTCCGTCGTCCATATTCACATCAATCACCAAAGCTCCGTCCTCCACTTGTTGGCGGGCTATGGAAAGAGCCTCATCATATTTCTTCTCATTAACGAGCCGGAGGAATTTGCGTGAACCTGCCACGTTACAACGCTCGCCGACGTTCACAAAATTGATTTCCGGTTTCACTTCCAGCAGTTCAAGTCCGGAGAGCCACATACAATCCGGCCTGGCAGCAGGAATATGAGGTTTCGCACCTTCCACCAGAGCCGGATACTCGGCTATGTAAGCATCGGTTGTTCCACAACAGCCACCGACAATATTGACCAATCCTTCGTGAATATATTCTTTCACCTCATGGGCCATATCCGCAGGAGTCTGGTCATACTTGCCCAGACTATTCGGCAGACCGGCATTCGGATAAGCACTTATATAATAAGGTGCACGTGCCGCCAATTGTTCCAGAAAAGGTTTCAGCTGGCGGGCGCCGAACGAACAGTTCAAACCGACGGAAAAGATGTCGGCATGTTGAACGGAAGCAAGAAACGCATCCAACGTCTGTCCGGATAAGGTTCTTCCACCGATATCGGATACGGTCACCGACAACATAACGGGTACTTTGACACCTGTTGTTTTCATTGCTTGTCCGGCAGCAAAAATAGCCGCTTTAGCATTCAACGTATCAAATATGGTTTCAATCAGGATAGCGTCTACTCCACCCTCAAGCATAGCCTCCATCTGTTGCTGATAGGATGCAGCCAATTCGTCATAGCTTAAAGCGCGATAAGCCGGATTGTTGACATCCGGACTCATGGAACAGGTTTTATTCGTAGGTCCGACAGAGCCCGCTACAAAACGCGGTTTTTCGGGATTCTTCGCTGTATACTCGTCGGCTAGTTCGCGGGCAAGCTTCACTGCGGCAAGGTTCATTTCACGCACGCATTCCTCCACGTAATAATCAGCCATAGAAACAGTGGTCGAACTGAATGTATTCGTTTCGATGATATCCGCACCGGCTTCAAGATATTTACGGTGAATATCCTGAATCACATCCGGACGTGTCAGACACAACAGGTCATTGTTTCCTTTCAATTGTCCGGGAATATGTGCAAACCGCTCACCACGAAAATCTTCTTCCTTGAGGTTATATTGTTGAATCATTGTACCCATTGCTCCATCCAGGATAAGGATGCGTTCGGATACAATCTGAGAAATTGTCTTTTTCATTTATCCTATCATGTCATCGTTTGAACATTCTTGCCATATCCCTGCGGTCGTCTTTCTCTTTGATCGATTCTCGTTTATCGTATTCTTTCTTACCCTTCGCTAAGGCAACTACGAGTTTCGCCAACCCTTTCTCATTGATAAACAAACGCACGGGAACAATCGTAAAGCCGGGATTCTTCATTTCCCTTTGGAGTTTCTCCAATTCTTTTTTGTTGAGCAACAACTTCCTCTCTCTACGTGCCGTATGATTATTATACGAACCGTAGAAGTACTCGGCGACGTGCATATTCTTCACCCATAATTCGCCTTTCGCAAAATAACAAAACGTATCTACCAGGCTTGCTTTTCCCAAACGAATGGATTTGATTTCCGTACCTGTCAACACAATACCTGCCGTATAGGTATCTATCAGTTCGTAATCAAACGTAGCCCGTTTATTTTTTATATTTACAGAGGGTTGTTTCATCTTCACATATTTAATTAAGTATGGCTGTCAGTTTATTGAAAACAATCTGAATCACCGTCGGACATAGTATTAACAACACAGACGAGAAAAGGGTGTATCTCAATCGCAGTTTTTCTTCTACGCCCATCAATACGGGAACTCCTTCCCATACCACATATACGATGTAGAATTGCAGCAGCCAAGCAATAATTCTAAAATCAGGTAATAGTCCGGTTACAATCTGGAGCAGAAATGGTACAACAAGCGCATATCCTGCAAACTGTTGTGCCAATGGTATATCACTGCGCATACCAAACATTCGCGTCCCCATCTCATTTATGGCGTATGCTGCCAGAAAATAGCCTCCGAACAGGGCTACCGCTACGGCACAACAATTGGTCATAGCTATCTGGAAACTTTGCGGACCTCCCCATCCATTGGTCAGTAACGAACCAATGAATACGGACAGACCGCATAAACCAATCATAGGATAGACAAAAGCCATATATACTTTTCGCCTATCCTCTTCCATAGAAATTTCCTCCCAAGCCTTAGCCGGAGAGGAAATCAATTTCATTGCTATGTTAAATAGTTCTTTGTAGTTCAATGTTTAATTATCTATTTGCACTTCCTTTGCGGAGAGTGTATATGCTTGTTGATTTTTACCTTCTCCGATAATCTTTATTTTAATTTTACCACCCACAGATGTCAAGACAGGGACTTCTTCAGAGTCTTTATGTATTTCCACCAAAACCCTATTGATTTCACTAACAGAAGGTATACTAAAACTTGCATATCCAGAAGTTGTATATGATGCATCTTTATTTCCTATTGTTTGTTGTAGCTTAACCGTCAATTCATTTCCACTAGCTGTTACAGGTACCAAATCAACAATGACCGCTGAATCATCTATATAAAGGCTAAATAATACATTACAATAAGCAGGGACATTAGTGTATAAAACTTGCTTAGTATCAACTAATACAAACTCACTTAAACCAGCCAATGGAATATCATTCTTAATAGTATCTGGCTGCGTGCATAAAGAACGAGTATATAAAGAACCACTCTGTACAACTGTCACAATTTTCTTCTCACTTGCGGCAGTTACCCCTTCTGCGTATTTCAAATAAGCAAAAACTCTTTTGGGATATGACGTTTCTCCACCAACCTTCAAAGCGGTAGGATTTTCCGGATAATAAACATTTCCGTCATCACTTAGCAAAGTGACAGTCATATTATCAACAACAGTTGCATAAATTCCCAAATCATAAGACGACTCATTTTCTCCTTTCATACAAGAAGTCACCGACACACTCATCACCACAGCCATCAAAGCTACCAATAAAAATTTCATCTGTTTCATAAACATATTTTTTAGATTTTGCAAAGATATAAATTCTGATTCACACTTACTAAATGCAAAGACTTAAAAAATACTGCATTCATCATTTTATTATTTTTGCAAAAAGGTCTAAATGGTCATCCACATAACTTGCGACCAATGCCGTAACCTGTTCCTCCATCTCCAAATAAGCCTCTTCCAACTCATCAAAAGCCTCATATTGCTCGTACATAGCCATAAATTCATCATCCGTCCGTTCCTTCTCCAAGTCTTTCCGGTTGACATCATATATTTTTTTTGCTTTATAGACCAATTTCGACAATTCATCCGCTCCCCATGAACGCATCACCTTAGCAAACGGATTATCAAAAATATATCCGCCATAGCCATTCTGAATCAACTGACAAAATCCGCCAACCATTATCTCGTCACGAAAAATCTGATAAGCGAGTAAAGAATGTTGTTCCCCCGTTAACAAAGGCATAGTTTCAGCAGTCAGTTCACCACCAATCACCTCCTTATATTTATCGGTAAACACTTGGATGAATTCATCCATTCCCTCACCCGCAGCTTTTTGCAAAGCGGACTCCATTACTTCTATCATAGTTCTTTCCAAATAAATGATGTGCAAAGCTACGAATTTCATCCTATATCCAAGTACGAAACACACAAATAAATTTGCAGCCCTACGAATTATAAGCTAACATCTACATAAGGTTTTAAAACGCCAGTTTTATTGCCATTTGTCACTTTCACGAATTAATCAATTGATAATAAGAGAGATAAGAGTGACAATAGACAGTGACAATAGGATGATAATAAAGTGATAAACGAACTATATTATCACTTTCAACGTTCACCACATCAAACTATCATATTGAAAATCAATCAATTCAGTAAAGAATCATCTTTTATCCGTTTATTCTAAGAATTGCACTTTTCTCCACCAAAACTTCAATTTCGACTCATAAATGATCATACTTAGACCATTTAACGAATATATCCTGCTATTCTCTTCCGAAAATCAACACATTCATCACTCTTATTTACTACCAGATAAATCTCACTCCAGCATAGACAAAGTTGCTTTCGACCGATAATTAATTTACTTCGATTGCATACAAACTATAAATGAAAGTTCCGTTTATAAAAACAAAGGCTTTGATTATACAAATGAAGATTGCGTTTATAAAAACGAAGCCTTCGTTTATAGTTTAGCAGTAGTCTAAAGCAACTTAGAGATTAGGTGAAAAGAACTTTACGATAAGAAGAAAACAAGTTTACCCTTAATAGACAATGTCAATAATAGCAGTAGTTCGGCAAATGCAATCCCGACTTTACAAACTGAGAAAAACATAAAGGGATTTATCTCTTTTCACAAAAAAGTAATAAAAGGCGGTTTGCAGAAACAAATAAATCGACTACCTTTGTGGGCGATTTAGAGAATCGTGACTACGTATTTTTAATTATATCACTTAAAAAAGAGCTAATTATGACTTATTCACACGAAGTGGAACACATGTGTGT
>ENA-UOIV01001014-UOIV01001014.1-human-gut-metagenome-genome-assembly--contig:-C59-NODE-1014-length-26233-cov-6.814806_pt1 | contig 26233 bp, 42 predicted proteins | sample MGYA00242333_ERZ723880 | MGnify/ENA metagenome assembly ERZ723880 | reverse complement strand
CCTCATTTTTCTTATTTTTTTGTCAATACCGCAATACTGCCTTTGCTAGTCACTTCATACCCCAGCACATCTGCAATATCCCGAATTTTGATATAGTTTGTACCGTCCTTCAGGATACGGTCCACAGTATATTCCTTACCATTCACAATCAACCTTGCCTGCTCCACCACTTCGTCATCAACCTCCTGTTTTTCTGTATAATCAACATCCTTCAGCCGCAGCCAATGGGTAAATCCAGCCTTGTTCAGCTTATTCTTCCGGCAACCATAAGCACTGCCATCTTCCGCGATATACTCTCCATTGCCAATATAGATACCGATATGTCCCTTCTGCCACACAGCTGCCCCGATGGGTGCCTTGCTGATGGTGGAAATGGGATGAACCTCCAAAGCCGTGTCATGGTATCCCTGGGAGTTGCGGACAATACCCGTTGCCCAACTGATCAGACCGGAACAGTCACAACAGACCTTTCCGACTTTGTTTTTGTCACTGTCCCAAACCAATGCACCATAGAGGGCTTTCAGTTCATTGTATTTCGCCAGTGTCATGACAGTACCCTTCATGCCGTACACATAAGGGACGCCCAGCTTTGACTTTGCAAACGCTACCAGTTCCGCTGCTGTTACTTTAGCCATCAATAGCCACCCCTTCTCTAACTTCCTGTACCAAAAAGCAATTTTCCACATAAGCCGCTGCGTGTTCGTTTTTCGCCAACATTTCCCGCATCTGTTCCAGTGCTTCATCCACCCAGCCGGAAAACGTATCAAAAGAAATCACTGCTGCCACTGCCGGAAACCGCTGCACAAACAAATCATAAACCTGACGCAGTTTCAGTTGTCCGGTACCGCCGCCCAGTTCTTTTTCCGCTTCGGTCACCGCATACAGCAGCCATTCCTTGATTTTGGCAATCTGTTCTTTTGTAGGCAGCTTAAAAAAGTGATACAGCATAAATCCCGCTGCCACTGCTACGCCTACACCAGCAATGAGCAAATACCAGTTTTCCATCAAAAATTTCACAGCATCATTCATACTTCATACCTCCTTATTCGTCCAAGCTTCTTCCTGTTTTACGTTGTTTGTTTCCCGGTCAAATCGCAGTTTCTCTGCCTCTTTCGTTTCCTTAAAGGACTTGATGCAATAGGTGATGACTGTACCGATGATGGCAGTCACCACAGTCATGGACAAATTTTCTGCGATTTCTGTTCTACCTAAAAAAGCCAGCAAATAGGATAACTGCAAATCAAAAACTGAGATTGCGAGAATCCACTTTACCAGCTTTTTGGTATATGTATTTCGTTTTCGTTTCATTGGCTGTACCACTTCCCGTCCAAATCATGAAGTCGCTGTTCATGGTTCTGCAGCATAGCATCCTGATTCTCGTTATGGCTCCACAGCCGTTTATGTGCTTCTGTCTTTTTCTCATCCAATGTGTCTACCTGTTCCGCCAAAGAATCAATCCGCTCTGTCAAACGTGTGAGTGCATTTGTCAGCGGAATGATGGTTTTCACAATGGTGATGATAAATCCGGCAAGAAGCACGATTCCTGCCACAATATCCCAAGTCATATATACCACCTCATTTCACACCAACGTCCTCAAACCAATGTTGTCAAATATTTGTTCGTTTTGCTCAAAAATAACCATGTAACCACCACCGTTATTCTACACCGTATTTTCGCAGGATTTCACCGCAAACAGGGTCTTTCAAAAGGTTTTTGACTTGACCGGGCGGCAGATTGTCAATCAAAGTTTGCATATCAGTCGATTTTTCCTCAAATCCAGCAATCTCTTTCACTCGTTTTTCAACTGCCTGCTTAAGCTTCACTTGTATCCACCCCCAAGTCTCTCAAATACCCAAGGTATTCCTGTTCACGGTTTACCACGCAAGACATGATATACTGCTTTTCATCCTCACTGATTGTTCCGGCAGTGACCATTTGGGAAAGCTGTTCCTCTGTGATTTCGCCTTTTGCAAATCGCCCTTTATAATAATCCAGAAAATATTCTGCACCTGATTTCATACGATCAGCCCCCGTTTCTGCATTTCCTCCATGACCATGTCCGCCCCTTCCTGCCGGATTTCGTCCTGACTTTTCATCAGCTGGGCTTCCATCCGGTCAAACTGTGTAGGCTCCGGCTCCGGCAGCTCTGGCGGTGTGTAGCTTTCCCAGGAGGTGCCGTTCCATTTTTTGTTGGTTGGGTCGAAATCTTCCTCGATCTGGATTAGGTTTGGATCAGGTACTTCACCAGAAAGATGACTGATACCGACGATATAACCACTATCGTCAATCTGTGCATAATGACACATAAAAACCCCTCCTTAAAAACATTCAATGACCTGCCATGAAAAATCATTACCTGATGCCGTATTAAATGTGCACACTTCAACCTTCAACACATTAGCTAGTAATTCTGTAAGTATAATACCATCACCATTATTATCTTTGTTATACATATTCCCTGTGTTTAAAATGACAAAGCTCTTATTGGGGTCTACTGTATTAATTGGAATTTCATATACTTTACCTGACGCTCCTGTGTCTGGTACACTTGTAATTACCCCTCTCTGCACGCTTTTAATGACACCAGTGGGCATATTTTTTGCAATGTCCTTCACCTGACCAAACAATGTTGCACCCCCAGCAGTATCTTCATTGGTACCAATCTTCCCATCCATCCCCGTGACCTTTGTCAGCAGCTCCCCCAGCTTTTCCAGCAGCACATTTTTCAGCTGTGCCAGCCGTCCAAACAATGTCGGCTGTGTGTCGGCGTCACTTTCTTCACCGATTTTGTTTTTGATTTCGTCTACTGTTGCCTGTTGAGCCACATCGGTCAAGGCTGTATTGATGCCGTTGACTTCCGTTTGCGTATTGTTCACCTGTTTCATCAGATAGTTATATCCATGCTGTTCTGTCAGCCCCACCTCCGTTCCGTTGGGGCTAATGGTCTGTCCCTGCGTCCAGTTTTCCGGCAAATCCGCTGGTAATTTCGGCATATCTCATTCCTCCTTTGCGTCAACTTGTATTTTATGGGTAAAAATCGCCGGCTCTGTCACCGGCACATAAACCGGCGAAGCTGTCAGTACATTCCCTTCACCATCCAGCAGCTCGATCTGTGTCACCAACTGCGTCTGCTCCGCTGTTACGGTATACTGCACCTGTGCCACATTTCCCACTGTTGTTCTATCCAGTGAAGAAATGACAATACTGCCATTGATTCTGGCACTGGCTACATTGGGCGGAATGGCTTTTGCCGTATCCTCCAAAAGTTCCTGCTGTACGCTATAGTTTGATGGCACCACGACCACCTCCTTATCTTCTGTCAATACAAATGGCGTCAAACCCAATCCCCACGAACCCAAACGGTACTGCCACACCAAAGCAGACAAAGCCACGGTTTCACCTAAAGCAATTTGGCTTCCCACAAAAGGTTGATTGATGAATACGATATGGGCTGGTTTGATTCTCCCAACCGTATAGGAAACCTCTGTGGCATAAGACTGGTTTTCCGCACTACTTAGGATATATAAAGTGTAGTTTGGATAGTCCACATGGATTTCATATTTTCCCTTGCCAATAATCTGGTCTAGCTTCTGATACAGAAAACCAAGGGTAAAAGGCGGCTGCATGGAAACACGGTTCAGTACCCGCTGTCTGCGAAAATCTAGTATTTCCGTCTGGGGATTCGGCACAATACCGAAAATCTTTTCCCACGTAGAAACAGCGCCCTCATCCATGGTCTGAAAAAAGAAATTGTCTGCCACCGCATTGATGGCAGCGGCAAGGGCTTCCATCTGGGCACTTTCCGTTTTGCAAATCTCCTGAAAATCCAAAATCCGCCGGAACCATGGCGGCAGATACCGCAGTAAATCCGTATCAAGTTGCCGCATTGAGGTTCACCGTCCCTTCTTTTGGCACCTGCTGCACCGTCCCTGTCTGGGTCAGTATCACATCCTGCGCATGACCATTCATCTGCACATCGGTGGCATTGACCACACCCGGCACCTGAATGATGGCGGCAATGACCTGTGCCAGATATACATCTGCCTGATACTGCACGCCGCCGGGGACTGTAGGCGCTGCCCATCCCTTCCGCACCTGCAGCAGATAGGCGGCAATGGCATCCTCTACAGGCTGCTGTACCTGCCCGATCTCATAGCCAGCCGCCAGCGTCAAATTGGCAGTGACGTTGATGGTGACAGCTTCCGGTGCGACAATGGTCACCTGTGCACCGATGGGAGCCATACCAAGCCCCAGCCCCTGATTCACCGGCGGGTCAACAGCGTTCTGCACCGTTTCCACCAGCAATTCAGACGCAGGTTCAAAATCCGCCCCAATGATGGAGCATTTCACCGTACCACCGCCGTTCCATGTGGGATAGACCTGTACACCGCCTACCCCTTCCAGTCCGCCGATAAACTCACGATAGGCTGCCACATTGCCGCCGAAAGGTTTTTCGTTCAGGGCATTGATGATACGCTGCCGAAAATCATCATCCGTTTCCACATCATCCCCAGGAATCAAAATGTCATCAATGACCGCCGATTCCAGCCCGGGAAGATACGTAATTGGCAGGATGTTCCCTGTGTAATCATTGCCGATAATACCAACGGTTTCCGCTTTTAACTGAAATTCATTGGGGTTATCTGTGGTACCGCTGACGATAAAATTGATACTGTCTGCCCCGTTGATAGTAGAAAATCTTGCTCCCAAAGGCACTGGCTGTGAAAATTTACCCAGACGGACAGCTGCCGATGCTGGGTAACGTGTCAACCCTGCGATGACCGCCAGAAGGTCTAAGGACTCGCCCACTGCTGTTGGAATGTAAGCGGAAAGCTGCACCTGATCCAGTGCCAGATAAAAAGCTTCCAGCCCATAAGCAGAAGCGCCAACAGATGTCTGGATGAGGCTGCCCTCCCGCTTGTCATAGGAATTGGATACCTGCCCCAGCATGGTCTGTAACAGGTTTTGGTATGTTTTGCTGCTGAAATCTATCAAGCCGTTCCCTCCTTTCTGCATAAAAAAGACACCCACGACTGTGAGTGCCTATCTTCGTTTTTATTTTGCTTGGTCTGTGGATTCCAAATGTTCCCATTCAGCGTCATTATCATAATGGTCTAACACCTGTACACCTGTGGGGTCAAATACACTTGCCTTGATGATAATAACCTCGTTATCTTTTACAACTGCCCGATAATTATAGGTATATTTCAGTTCACCTGTTGCTGGTGTCGTGAAACTGCCGCTACCGATGTATTCCTGTAGGTCTTCTTCGTAGTATGCCAAATGGTCTGACATTGTGTAGGTACATTCCGCACCAACACTTGTATTTAGGCTTTCTAAAAAGATTTTATCCACCTGTTCTACCTTTGAAGAACTGCCCATCATAGCCACACAGCTCACCAGCCCAACAATGACCACCAGAATCAATACGATCAAACAGCCTTTTGCAGGTGTTTTTCCCTTTGAAGCAATAGTTTCTTCTCTTGTCACTGTCTGCACAGGTTTCTCCTGATCCAGCTTTGCCCCGCAGCTCTGACAGAATTGGTCTGTTTCTCCCACAGCTTTTCCACATTTCTTACAAAATCTACCCATAAATATTCCCCTTTCCATTTTTCTCCATCATATCACAAATTGCAACTATAAGAAACAGAATTTCACAAAATGTTGCAATTTATCAAATGATGTTGCAAATGGAAAACTTTTTGGGAATCATATTGTCATCCGCTGTGGAACAGGTCCATATACCGTCTGGACCGTAAATTCTACGGTCAAGCTATCCCCATTCACTTGATAGGAAAAATCCGTGATTTCCGTCATGCGGTTATCTGTACGGATGGCGTCTTTCGCTCTCCGCTGAATCTCCAGAGCCACATATCCGGGATTTTGCCCAACCAGACCTTCCCATTCCATACCAAAGTTGGGGCTGTAAATCTGCCAAAGGAACCGCTCTACGGAAAAAAGTATCTCCACTGCCTGTTTCACAGCGGTGAACCCGTCAGCCATGCCAGAGATACGCCCTGTCACTGGATTGACATACCATGTGTAAGACGGCTGTTCCGTAAAGGTCACACCTTGGGAGATATTGATCACATTTTCCGGCAAAGTTGCCATTTCTCACACCTCCTGAAAAACTCTGGACAAAACCACATACTTCTGCCCATGCTGCACCCGCAGCATCAGCACCTTGTCCCCTACTTCCAGCCCTCTGTTGAGGGTGATAAAACCATCATTTGGCAATGCCTGCCCATTCTCATAGCAGGTGATACCCGTCAGCTCTGTGGAACACTCACCAGCAGGCATGATAGTGGCGTCTGTGACAGTATGGTTGTGGGTGGTGTTGTGACTATGTGCAAATGTCGTAACTTTCTTTTCCACCACCGCAGCCGTCAAATAGAGCACCTGCGAACGCAAAGGTGCTGCCTGATTGTCTGTTGTGATTTCCAGCGGCTTCACCTGTGTGACCGTTCCCACCACCAGATCGGCGGGTTGCATGGCTTTACTATTTTCCTGTATGATCTGTTGCAGTACTTCTACTAACTCCACACAATCACCTCAAATCGCCAATGTATCAAAACTCATGGTATGCTTGTCATTTTCAAAGGTATGAGTGATTTTCTCAATCATGACATATTGGTCAAGATCGATGTCACCCAGCCCCTGTATTTTCATCAAAATCATCATTCCAGCCCGCAGCCCAAGCACTCCCAGAGATTCCACACTAAGGGTACGCAGACGGCGGTTATAATAGGACAACATGGTTTCCGCCTGCTCTCGCATCTGCGCCGTATTGGTTTCCCCATCTACGGTCTGATAGAGCCGCAAAAGTCCCCATCGTGCAATGTTGGCAGAATCCTTGACTTCCACCACTTCCGCCTTGCCTGTTTCCTCATTTTCCCGCACCAGTTTGATGCTGTTGTATGTCTGCTTGTCGATGTCTGTTTCGTATTTATAATTGGTTACCAAAGAACGGTCACCCAGTACCACATTTGTTTTCATGTTAGCCGCTTCCCGCAGGCTCAGACCGTTGCCGTCATCGAACAGTACAAACACCTTTCCGGTGTTCAAAAGCGTCTGCTGGATGGCTTCCTCAATGATATCCAAACAGGACTGGTCATCCTCCAGCAAGGAAGGAATGGGGTATCCCGTGTCCTCGATTGTGCTGACCGGCAGCTGGAAGTCTGCGGCGATCTGCTGTAAAATTTGCCCTGCCGTCTGCCCATAAAAGTGGTAAGAGGCATTGGCTTTCAGGTACCGCATACTGTCATAACAGGTCACTTCAATGATGCCCCATCTGTCTTTGCTCTTATGAAATACCCAGCCACAAAAAACCACCTGCCCATCCACAGAAAACCGTACCACATCCCCCTCCACAAAGGAGATGCCGCCAGCTTTGATAAGCGTAAAGGTAAATTTCCCCGGGCTTCCTGTGCGGTTGGTGGTATAGCTTGCTGTAGACACACAAGGGGCAGCATCCCAGAGCTTTCCTGTTCGCTTTTCCGTGATCAAAAGTTCTGTTTTCACTGTGTATCTACCCCCTGTAAGTCTCCTTTTTTACACCAGCCCAAAGCCCCGCCTGATTCTGATTTTACATGCACCGGATAGGGTCTGTCATTATCATCATTGATGATACGGGACACCACCACCCGTCTGCCGTTTCCGCTTCCGGAAGGCTTGTCACCATAACTGGAATAAAAATATTTTCCGTTTAAGGTTGCTGTCATACCTACATATAGCTGTCCTTTTGGGATGCTGCGCGTCTGCTCTGTGGTAGCTGTTGCGGGCTTTTCTGCCGTTGCTTCTGTCTGAATCTGCACCGTAAGGGGACTGTAGTCCCGATACTCTGTCAGCTCCAACGTATAGTAGAAGTCCCCTGTCTCACCGCCTCGTTCTTCCGTCTGGAAACCTGTCACCAATACATTGATGCCCGGATCATTGACAAAATAAGGGGTGCCGTCCTCATAGTACCTGGTAGGCGTATAGATCAGCACCTCTTTGTTTGCCATGGCGTTCCGGAAGAAATTGATGTAAAACTCTGGCGGTCGGAAATCACCGCTGGTCAATGTCATACGGTCGATGCGCCCAGGGAAATAGCTTTCGATGGTTACTTTCTTTAGGTTTGGGATTCTCGGTACCATAATGGGACCGATACCAAGCACATTATACTCCTCGTTTGCGCTGTCCTGCGAAACAGGCAGTTTTTCAGGGTTGACAGGAAGTCTGATAATATCAATGGCACCTGCACTTGGTTTTTGAAAAAACAAAGCAAAATCATTTCTTGCTGCCACGTTTCACACCTCCTATACCCTTGCCGTAGACTTCGCACTGCCGGCTGCCCGCTGTTCCTGCAGGATGATAGCCAAAGCGTCTGCCAAAGATTTCCGGTCAGCTTCTGTGTTGCCGGTATTGGCACCATTCACGGTGATAACAGGCGTCTGTGCCGTCAGATTGATTTTATTGACATACCGCTGGGTCGCCATGTCTACCATCAGTTTGATGTCCTCTTTGGACATGTCTACGGATTTTTTCATACTGCTGACATCTTTTCCGATACCGCCCAGTGTATCGTTGATGTCCCCCAGAGAGGTGCCGCCTGCGGAAAAACTGCCCATATCAGGCATTCCCGCGCCACCGCCAAAAATATTGGAAAAGAAATTGGAGCCTTTATCGTAGCCGGAAGAAAATGCGCTGCCATAGTCTTTATATTCCATAGGAGAGAAATATTCTTTCCATCCAGAAGACTCTTTTACAGCGGCTGACTTTGCCCCAAGGGAACTGATATAAGATTCCAAACCACTGGTCAGGTTCACAGATGCCCATGGTAGTTTGTTGATCAAATCCTCCAGTCCTTTGGCAATATTTAATATATAGCCCAAAACCGTCTGTGCCATATCATAAAAAAGCACTTTTACCGCAGCCACAGGATTGTTAAACACATTCCCTATGAAATTTGCAAATACCGCAAAGCCGTTATACATGAACGCCACTGTGTTATAAACATGGGCGCCCAATGCAGACATAACGCCTGCGATGATACCTGTTGCAGAAACGGACGCACCTGTAAAATGGTTATAGGCAGCCACGCCAGCATACAACGCCCCCACAATGAGTGCCAATCCCATCAATACCCATGTGATAGGTGATGCCATAAGGGCACTATTAAAAAACAGTGTAGCCGCACTCGCAGCTGTTGTATTACCAGTCAGCACACCATAGCCAAGTGACAAAAAATCAACAGCAAATTTATATGCTGTCGTTGCAATGGTAGCAATTTTCGTCCAGTTTGCTGCTACCTGAAAAATGGCAAAAGCCGCACCAGCCCCCAACACCAAAGGACCGATGATTTCAATATTATTTGCAAGCCAAGAAAGACCAAGCAGCACAGGACGCAGCCCCATGGTTGCGTAGTTCTGGAATTTTGTCCAGACCTGTCCCCATGTCATAGGCATTTCTTCAAATTTTGCATTGGTTTCCTCTGCCGCGGCAAACATGGCATTTTTTACGATATCTGCTGTGATAGCCCCTTCAGACGCCATCTCTCGCATCTGCCCAACATTAACACCAAGATAATTGGCTATGGTTTGGGCAATCATAGGGGTTTGCTCTAAGATAGAGTTCAGTTCTTCCCCTCGCAGTACACCGGATGCCATGGCTTGTGTCAGCTGCAGCATAGCAGCTTGCCCTTCCATGGTGCTGGTACCTGAAATCGCCATTTGTTTATTCAGCTGCTCCGCAAAGGCAACGATTTCCTGTGTACTGCCAAAAGCATCACCGGCAAGCAACCCCAATTTGGATACCATCGCAGACATTTCTGTGTAAGAACCTCTGGCACGGTTGGCACTCTGGAAAATCATGCTGTTTAACTGTGCAGTGGTTTGCAATCCATCATTGACCATATCTAGCCTTGCAGTCGTGGATACCAAGGTATCTGACATTTGCAACAATCCCTTGACGCCCTGCAACCCGATATAACCGCCAGCCATTTTCTTTAATGATGCCGTCAAACGGTCTGCCGAACCAGTACCACTTTCCATAGACTGGTTATACTCTTTCTGTGCTTTGGCGGCGGCTCTTGCCTGCCGTTCCGCTTCCTTTTCCGCCGCAGCGGCAGCACGGATACTTGCTGTTTGTGCCTTTGCCTGCGCCGCAGCCAGTCTTTGTTCCGCTGTCTGTACTCGTAAAGCCGACTGATATACGCGCGCCTGCTGGGCTGCCATTTTGGCAGCCGCAGTGGTTTCTTTTGTGACAGCTCCACTTTGCTCCATCATTTTGATGTAAGCACCAAGCCCAGCAGAAAACTTGTCCTCAATGGCTAATACTTCTCTGATATTACCCATGATATTCCATCTCCTTTCTCTGCTGTTCTCTGTCGTGAATCTCCTTTGTCACAAATTCAGCGATCAGAACCCGTTCCGGATATGGAAGTTCTGCGTATTGGTGCGGCAGCATGCCGAAATTGACGAAGCAATAATATGCGATCATCGTTTCCGCATCGCCGCCGCCAATCAGTTTTTTGCTTCAGTTACTGTTGCGTCGTCAGCAGTAAAACCGGAAAGTTCACTGATTTTTTCACCCAGCAGAGCAAACTCGCCGGGGCGCAGCATTTTTGCGACAACTTCGGTCGCATCCATGGTCCCATAAGCGTCACAAAGTTCTTTGTCCGTAAAATCAGGAAAAACTGTTGCCGCCACAGCCAGTTTTCTGCGGTAAGTGATCAGGTCAAATTCTTTTACCATCTGACCGTCTGCCCCTCTTACCTTACGGAAACTCTGACGATTCAATGCATCATTTTCTTCCTGTGTCACAGATCTAATTCGGAAGGGAACCACTTTCCCTTCTTCGTCTTTGAAACGATCAGAAATAAATACTTCCTTTTCTTCGTGTACAGGGGTGGGGTTCAAAAACGCAAATAATTTACTCATGTATATTCCTTCCTTTCTCAACCGCCATAAGACGCAGGCTCGTTAAAGCTCCGCAGTTTGGCTACTCTGGTATATGTGAAATTGAATTCAAAATTAAGCATGGCTTCCTCACTGTCCAAAATGGAAAGCGGGATAGAACCTGTCAGCTCACAGCCATAATAAGCAAGGGACTGACTGCCAATGGTATTAGACGCATCTTCATTGGTGATCTGCAGATCAAACTGTGGCATATTACCGGTATTGATATATTCCAGCACCATATCACGCCAAATATCATTACCATAGTAGATATTGCCTTTGCCTGTCTGCTTTGCACCATTGGCTTTATTCTGGATGGTTCTGGTTCCCACAACACGCATTTCTTTGCCTTGGATTTCCGCATAAGTATAGATGTTCGTCATACCTGCCACTTCAATGAGCTTTCCGTTTCTGGTGACAACAACTTTCCCTTCGGCACCATTGACGGTATCTTTTGCCAGTAAATACATATCCACACCTCCTTACGCTACTGTGATTGTGATATACAGTTTTTCCGCTGCGTCCACAGGCTGAATCCGCAGATTGATGACAACTGCATCGATGTCATTCCCCGGCAGTACGTCCACGTCATCCGGCTCAAAATTCTGGATGGCATTGTTTGCCTGCATTTCCTGCAAGTATCCCACAATGACAGCCTTAAACAAATCCCGTCCTGTCGCGTTATTATCTACCACACCAAGGAAGCTCTCGGAAAACTGCATATACAGGTCATTGGCAATGGTATGCAGGGTACGGATAACGCGGTTCTTCTGATAGGGTTTGGAAATATCCGCTGTGAAGGTTGTCAGGCTGTTGATGTCAGAATCTACTTTCACAGCCCCATTTTCCGCAAATACCACAAATTTTCCCGCCTGCCGAGCTGCAATGATCTGGTCATTGGTCATTGCCGGTGTCACAGATACGGCATCAAGATATTTGGCATAGGTCAAAGATTCATTGTAGTTTGCCCCCGCCTCTGCGCCGCCTACCCACCAACAGAGCTGTTTGCCTGTCAGTGTAGTGCCATCTGCAAAGGAAATACCTGTAATGTCTGAGCATACATTGATAACGAAACGGCTGTCAGGGACATTCAAGCCATAAGCAACCAGCTGTGAATATCTGCCCTGTGTATTGGCAAGACGTTCCACAAAGTTGACCATTGCCGCCTGTACAGTGCTGTCATCCCCGTCATAAATGAGAATATCAAAGTCATAGGCTTCGATATTGGACAGGAATGTGGTATACGCTGCTGTTTCCACAGTACCATCTGCACCCGTTGCCAGTTTCACACCTGCTGTTTCCGCAAGTGCGCCACTGCCGCTGAATGTCACCCATCCATTGGCTTTCAGTTCTTCCACTTTTTTTGCAGTCTGGGTATCCACCACGGCACCGTCCACAACGGTCTGCACATCAAAGGTGCCTTCTGCGTCCGCCTGCTCTGTCACTACAATGGTGATATCATTTCCTCTAACGCCCGGATAAAGGGCTGTGGCTGTCATCTGCCCCTCTGTCACCGTTGCCTGCACAGAACTGCTTGCGGCAGGACGATACAGCAAAACTTTTGTGGCACCGTCTGTCCGGTCACTGCCCTTGAAGATTTCCTGCAAAAACCGTGCCTGTGCTGTGTAAATGGGATAGCCGCAGTAGGGAGTCGTATCTGCTCCCGCTACCACTTCCATGACCTTCCCAACAGGTCCCCAACTCATAGGCTCACAAATGGCAACCACACCACGGCTGCCAATGGACAGCCCTCTCTGGGACTCTGATGTAAAATTGATATAGACACCCGGGCGTACCTTATCCTGTTTGGTCCATGTTCCACCTGCCATTATTTCTCACCTCCAAAAAAGGCATCCACCGCTCTTTGGGCTTCTGCCATAGTATAAGTTTCTTCTGTCAAAATTGCCCGCAGGAAATCCTGCTGCACATGAGAAAAGCGCTTGCTTTTCAGCAGCGCTTCCCGTTTGTACCGTTTCTCCTGGGACTTGTTTTCTTTTTTCATTCCACCACTTCCTCATTGTATTTTTCAATGGTCTGCATTTTGATGGTTTCTTTCGGAATCCGCACACGCTCTCTGATTTCAAATCGATAGTGCAGTTCGTTCAGATCGATGTCCCATTCCCTGTCATAGGTACGAATCTGTACCGGTTCTGTCTGGATGCCATCTGTATAGGGAAATGTTTCCATGTGTAAGTCCAAAATCTCCGCTGTCTTCTGGTATCCCCTCTGCAGATCGGGCAGATTGTATTCTTCCAGACAGGTCAAGTCTAAGCCAATGGTACGCAAATAGTACCCGCCAGTTTCCAGTTTGATGTTGCTATACCGTTGCTGCAGAAACATACAGGGTATTTTGGTACCCTGCTGATTTGGGTCTTGGTAGAAAGAAAATTCAGGTAAAAATAGTTTCAGATAGTTCGACAAAGAATCGGCAACCGTTTCCACCGTATAATTCATTCCATCAACCCCCTTATCCTTTTATCCAGCTCGGACAGCACCGTTTTTTCATAAGCCTGTTTCCCTTTATCCGTCATAAACTTCCCTTTGACATACTTTGTTTTGGTACCCACGACCATGCCCTTATCCTTGTTTGGGTTATACTCCAGCAGACCGCTGTCTTCGTTGATGTATAACCCCGGAACAAAATGCTGGTCCATGCGGTGTCCGTTGTTCACATAAGATGCATATTTCAAATCATTTGCAAGAACTGTTTCCACTTTATTTCCCGTAATCTGCGGCTCTGGTTTGCTGTCGGTTGCCCAATGCTGTTTCAATTCCCCGCTGCGGGTGTTTGTGCCACGCAAATCACCGGCTGTGGGCGGTGTGGCATCTGTTGCCGCCTCTATGGCACGCAAGGTGGCGTCCTTTGCCACCTCTGCCAGTACCCTTGGGACATCTTCCTGTGCTTTTTTCAGCTGTTGGATGCGTTGCTGTAAGCTGACTGTAAAACTCATAGCGTCACACCCTTTCCTGCTGTAGCAGATGGATTTCCTGATGAGCAAGTCCTCCCATGATGTTCCCCACCGGTTCTGGGTAGTAATTGGGGTCTGACGCAAAGGCTCTGATGTTAGCAAAATTCCTGCCAATTCTTGCGCCACGATGGATAATCAGTTCATCACCGGGACGAATATCCACGTCCAAACCACAAGACAAGCTGTCCTCCTGATTGATATTTGCCGCTGTCTGCTGCATCTGGATGGCTTTCTTCCCAGAACGATATACCCGGCAAGGAACAGCTGTCAAAACCTGTTCTCTGCTGTTGGAAATCAGTGCCTTTGATTCATCCGGCACCACACGCCACACATCTACTGTATCGGTATACCATGCGTCAAAATTCATTAGCCACACCCCCTAAATAACAAGGGTTCCACCCATGCCAACCAGTCTTGCTTCTGTCGCCAGAATCTGACCATACTGGGTAGCGTTCAGGCTGCCCCAGTCCTCTGTGGCTTTGGTCAATGCAGAAGTGTCATAGGTTACGCTGGTATCTCCCAGTGTTTCCGATTTCACCACGCCCACCAATGCTCCTGTGGCTGCCGCCTGTCCCGCTGTTTCACTGGCAGGGGAAAAGGTACGCAGATACAGGGTCCCATAATGGGCTACATACAGCCCAGCTGCATACCGCCAACCGTCTAGCCATTTATCCGGCTGGATAGATGTGTTCGCCCGGTTGATAAACTGATTCAGCATCGTTTCCGGCAGGAGGGATTCTCCATCAGCTGTAAAAAACTGCGGGAAGTCCTGCTGGAACATTTCCGCTGTATAATTGCCTACCGCATGCCCGATATTAGACGCAGCGGCTTTGATACCCAAAAACTGTGGTTTCATACAGAACATCCCGCATCACCTCATTTCTTCTTTCTCTCAGGTTTTTCTGCTTCTTCAGACTTTTCAGCAACTTCCAGTTCTGCCTTTTCTGCTTCTGCTGCAGCCTTGGCTTTTTCTCTGGCTTCCTGTTCTGCCTTTTCTGCTTCTGCATCTGCCTGTTCCAGAGCATTGTCCTTTGTGGTGGAAGAAACTGCAATCTTCCCGTCTTTTACCAATTCTTTGAAGTACTTTGTTTTTGTCACCCAATCAGGCACAGAGCCGATGTAATCTTTGGGGATCGGATATGCCTGTCTGCCATCAGCGCTGGGGATGATGATGTTTCTTTTGGAAATAATCACTGTTGCCATCTTTCATACCTCCTTATTCATCGCCGCCGACGCCGTCCCAATATGTTACGGTGTTGGGGTACATCATTTTGATTTCGGAAATATTCGCCATATACGCCGTGTCATAGCACACATGCGCCACATTGGGCTGTGTCATGATTCTGTTCAGGGGCACCAGCTCATCCAGACCAATATAGCGTTCATGGTTCACATAAACAACCATTCTGTCTTTACCGCCGGTGCCTGCACCCTTACACCATGCTGTTGCACCGATATACAGCTGACCTTTGCCTTCTTTGTTGACAATATTGTTTTCCAGAATGTAGTCCATAATACTTTTCGTTGCCAGATCGGAAACCTTTGTATTGATTAGATACAGATACTGTTCATAAGGTACCAAAATGTGGTTGGGGATGGCTGCAGTGTCATAACCAGCCGCCGCCCAAGTAGAAGAAATGGCAGTGTTGATGTCCAACAGGATTTCGTCTGGTGTTTTGTCCTTCCAGTTGGTTGTGCCTTTCGCACCGTCTGCCACAGTGGTTTCTGTAACGTCAGGATGATTTACCAGACCGTATGTACCATATCGCGCAAAACCAGCATAGACATTCTCATCCATGTGTTTGTCATAGCTCAGGCGGACACCCTCCTGCAGCAGCTGATCCAGACTTCTGCCAATGTAATTTGCTTTCTGCATGTCCACAAACATGACACGCAGTGCCACAGAGTATACATGCGCCTTAAACAGACCTTTATCCAAGGATGCCTGCACAATAGGAATACCGTTTGCGCCGCCTGCTGTGATAGGACTGTCACCGCTGCCGCCTGTCACGCCATACTGCGCAGAAATAGCAGAAGCAAATTCTACCCAGCCACCACCTGTTTCAATCGGTACATCTCTGGGATATGTCACACTGGTCAGAGGCTGCCGGATGATCGGGTCTCTTTTTTCCAGCTCGGAAGTCAAAAACGCATTGCCGGAAGCAATCCCTGCTGCGTCCATTACAGGCATACCCACTGGCTGTGTCTGTTTGGGAGTAATGATGCCACCGTCAAAGACACCCATATTGTTATAACTCATATCGTTCCCTCCTTACGCATTGTTCATAGTCAGGATGCGCAGTTCTGCAATACCATTGGCATCTGCAGGACCTGCCCACTGACAGTTAGTCAATTCTACTACTTTACCGCTGTCGTCTTCTGCCTCGAATCCGCCAACCTTAGCAGTAGAGAAGCTGCCATTTTCTGTTGTACGGACATAAACTTTACCGCCCAGCTTTGCAGTACCTCTCTGGCAGAAAACATTGATGCTGCCTCTCTGGAATACAGGTACCGCTTCTGCGGGTGCGTATTCACCTTGTCCCTGATTGAGATAGTTCAGAGAGCTTTTCACCTCTCTGGCAGCAATACCCACAAACTTATCCGCCGTGGAAGACGCCCCCATCTGTACCACTGTCACGCCGTCAGCGGCATATTCCAGTGGTGCGCCAAAAGGAATATTTGTGCTGCCACCCGCTGGTCTTGTGTTGATAATCATATCAGGCTGTCTAGCGTAAGAACCAGTCTGACCATTCGGCATACCAGTGCCGATCACCTGTGTATTCAGTCCCATATCTTTCACACTCCTTTTTTAATTTTGTAAATAACCTGCTGCTCGCAATTTTTCCAGAAGACCGTTAAAATCCTCCTGAGTAGGTGCAGCAGCAATATTTGCAATAGCAGGCATCTGCTTTACTCCTCCCAAAGCCTCTGGTGTGGCAGCCGGAAGGGTATAAGAAGGTCCTGCCGGTCCTTGTGGACCTGCTGGTCCGGGTTCTCCCTGAGGTCCGGGTTCTCCCTGATCTCCCTTTGGTCCCTGCGCTCCAGTATCACCTTTTGGTCCGGCTGGTCCCATAGGACCTTGTGGTCCTGCTGCGCCTTCTGTTGGTCCGATATATGCGATTCTTAATTCAGCAATGCCGTTTTCATCGGCAGAACCATTCCACTGGGCATTCACCAGCTGGATAGTATTTTCCCCATCTTCCGCAGCTTCCAGACCGCCAACCATAGCATCTGCAAATAACGGATTTTCTGCCACTCTGACATATACTTTGCCATCAATGACAGGGGTTCCCCTTTGGCACAGTACATTGATGCTCCCACGCCGGAATACAGACACAGCGTCTTCCGGGAAATAAGCTCCTGTACTCTGTGCCAGATAGTCTACTGCAGTTTTGACTTCGCGCCCAGCAATCCCAACGAACTGATTGGCTGTGTCCCCTGCTCCCATTGGTAAGACTGCGCCATTCTTTCCACGTTTCAATGCTGTTCCAAACAGTATTGGCATTTCTCCACCCAAAGGTGCGGTATTGACGATCATATCAGGCTGTCTGGAAAAAGAACCAGCAAAACCATACTGCATGCTTTTTCCAATGGATTGTGTTTGTAAACCCATACGCTCACCGCCTTATTTGTTTAAGTGTGGATTGAATTTGGCATAAGCTTCCTTCTGCTCTGCGCAAATGGTACTCATGTCTTTACGCTGGCTGGATGCTTTCTTTGCGCTGTCCTGAGTAGCGGCAAGGATATCTGCCCCCATATTGCCTGAACGGATGGAAGACAGTACCGCATCTACGACACGGGCGCGTTCATCCTTATTTTCAATAGCTGCCACAGCCGGACGAATCTTTTTCAGCAACTCTACAGTGAAAGCATCACCGGCAGTACATTTTTTGTCTTCCATTTCTTTCGCAGAAATGGTAACTGCCTTTTCCGGCTCTGCTGCAGGTTCTTCCCCGATCAGACGGGCAATTTCCTTGTCAATGTCGGATTCATCAGACATTTTCTTTTTGTCCATCTGATTTTCCATGAAAGCCCCCATCATTTCGATGAGTTTATCCAGCTTTGCACCAAGATCGCCACCCTGCATACCATCTTCTGTTTCTTTGGGCTGTTCTTCCGGTTTCTTTTCCGGTTCGGGTGCAGGAGCCTGTGTCGTTTCCGCATCCAGTGCCGTTGCCGTTGTTTCTACCATTTTTTCCAGTTCTTCAGGATTGGCATCTTTTGCCGCGCTCCCAAAGAGCTTCAAAATCTCTGTTCTGAATTTACTCATGTGATTCACTCCTCTTTCTGGTTGTTTATCTTTGATGGCTACCTCATGCCCAGCACGCCCAGCTGGTACCACCGCCACATGGTTCCCTCTGATTTGTGTTTGTCGGTACCCGTTTCCATCAGGTACATAAATGCAAGTATAACCGCAGGAAACCTCCCGTTTCACACCATTTTCAATGTCACTAATGAGAGACGCATCTGTGATATGCAAGTCTGCCACCAGCTTGTCACCTTCCCTGCGCACGTTCTGGACATGCCCCCGACTGTACGCTCCTGCTGTTTCCGGCAGAAGATTATCGGGCGGATGATTGTCTGTGACGATTTTTCCTTCAAAAGACGCCATAGCAGCCGGAGAAAAGACATCCTCCTCGTAGCGATTGACCGTGACGATTCTTTCCGGATCGCCGTCCAGACCAAGTTCCCTTGCCAGATATTCCATGGTACCTGTGCGGGCAATGGGGACATTTTTACAAATCAAAAAGCCCTCATCCGTTTTTGTCTGGTTGGGGCTGATTTCGGTACCGTAATATGTCAGCATTTAGCTCACCCCCGGTACCAGTTTTTCCTGATTTGCACTCTGCCCTGTCAATGCTTCCACCAACATATCAGTCAAGATACTCTGATGGTCTGTTTCGTCTGCATTGATTTCCAGCAGCTTTGTTACGTGCTTCTGTGGTGCCAGCGCAAGAATTGCTGTATAAAGGCGTACTGTTTCTGTTTCAGCCGCAAGGGCTTTCTTCAAAAGTTCAACATATCCTTCCATAGTGCCTCTCCTTTCTGGTAATTCTGGTGATGGGGGTGGCGGCTTCTTGGGCGCCAATCCTGACCTTACACTGTAATTATTTTTCATCGGTGTCCCTTCCCTCCTCGCGATATAACTGCATCCATTTCTTGTACTTATCATCCCCCAGCCGCTTATGTTTCCGGAAGGTTTCAAATGTCTTAGGCACCTGATTTCCCAGCGTCATGCGGTATGTTTCCCACTGCCGATAGTCCCGCAGCCAGTCAGCCCTTGCCGTTTCCTTTTTCCGGTAGGCGTCTATCTGCTTTTTGGTTCTGGGGTCAATAGTGGGAGGATTCTTTTTGAAACTGGAAAAATCTTTGATTTTCTGTATTTCTTCTTCGCTCCTGCCTGCCGATGTCCATGGCATCAGCACATGAAAGCAGCTTGGATGGATATTCAAATAACTGTTGGTCAGATCATTGGGACCTGTTGGGTCAATCTTCCCAAAGGCAGAAGATAGCGGTGGGAAGTTTGGGTCTTTTCCACTTTTGCTGTAAACCCGACCTTCCAGCGGTGCGCAGATTTTGCAAGTAGTTCCATGGCTGCTGATTTTGTACAAATCGTGTTCTTCGTCTGCCGTCAGTGTTGCCAGCACTTCCGCCTGTCTGCTGGTGGTTCGTGCCACCATACTGCAATAGGTATGCAGGCTCCATCTTCTTCCGGCTTTGTCTACAAATGCTGTGACGCCTTCTCTTGCCAATGCCTGAAAAATATCATTTGTAGCTTTCTGGGCACCTTTCCCCATGGCTTGTGTCTGGGCTAATGTTCCCAAAGTAACCCGGCGGAAAATATCCCCCTGCGTTCTGCCGATGAGGGCATTTTGCAGGGTGTTCTGTGCCGTTCCTGATGCTTCTACGATTTCCCCCATAAGATTGGTCACCAGACGGTCCATAATGCTGTACTGTGTAGCAGTCAACGCCTCCGCGTTTTCATATCCACGGACATGTTTTTCCACTGGTTCCAATATCTTACGGGCTTCTGGTACCCGAACATAAAACTGTTGTTCTACCATCTTTGGTACATATTCCCAGCAGTCTGTTTCCATCTGTTTCAAGATAGCCTGTATCCGGTTCAGGGCAGCCACAGCATGATAATCTACCAATCCTTGAGAACGCAGCCGTCCTATTTCATTGATGATGTCTGTTTCTGCTCGCAGGAATATGGCGATCAGTTTTTCCAGTTCTTTTTCGTTTGGTGCTTTTTGAATTGGCATCTATCACGCCTCCTCAAATCCCAATCCCATAAGCGGGTCACGCAGAGCCGTCACATCCTGAAAGGTCTTTCCCTCATTTTTCTTGATGGTTTCTTCGGAAATACTGTCAAACATAGAAGTTTCTTCTGCCAGTTTCTTCAGCTCGCGCTGAGCAGTTGCCTGATCCAGCAAATTAGCCTGAAAAGCGGCAATGATGGTTTCGGCTTTTGCCTTTGCTATCTCTGCCACTTCTTTGGCTGTTGGCGTCCAAAGTGGCGGGAACTGGATATCCATGTCTTCCGGAACGCCGCCCCACACGCTCATGGCAATGATGGGCAGCAGCTTTTCCAGAATGGGGCGCAGCTTGCTTTCACGCAACGTGTCCACATAATCGTAATAGTTTTGCAGATCACTTTCCCCTGTGGCGTTCAGTCCTGCCGGCGCACGCCCAAACAGCTTTGTCACTGGAATCCTGCTGGCACCGGATAAGTCAAGGCACATACTGTCATAGATTTCCTGTAAGCCCGTAAAGGTGTACTGGGTATTTTTCACCGAATCGCCTTTGTTTATCAGCTGCATGCCGAAATTGGATTTCAGCACGTTCTGTGCCTGCATCATGTTCCAGAAGCGCTGCTGGATGGCAGTGGGCGCAACAGAAAAAAGCTGGTCCAGATTTTCCACCTCCATGGAATCCACATTTGCACGGAATGTTAAAGCAGCCATATTCGCTGCCACGTTGTCATGTTTCACCACATCCGCATAAAGGGCTTCCACTTCAGATTCTCCCCAGTACATTTCTGCCATCTTTTCCAGATAAGGCAGTTCCCGACCGACAAAGCGAATGATGCGGGAATGATGGACAGATACCACCGTACTGCCGTCTGCCATATTGATGTCATAGTATTTGGGCAAACCAAAATCAGGGTCTGCCAAATCAGAAACCAATTCCATACCGGGTGTGATACCAGACCATCGGTCAACAATATACAGCCCAGCAAAGGTACCGGGCAGTATGGTGTCCAGGTCAAGCGGTTTGGACAAATCTTCCTGCCCTCGAATCAAAATCAATCCAGCCGCGCCGCCATACAACCTGCCCCATCTCATCCCCTCATTGATACGATCATACAGCTGCGTCTGCCGCAAACAGCGGTCAAGTTCCTGCTGATACTTTGGAGCAATGGAACCGGATACCGTAAAGCCTTCCCGCAGCATATCATCCGGTATAATACCCACTACATTCTGTACCACCCAGTTTGAGCGATACAGGCTGTTCAGCAGGGCATAGTCGTATGTCATGCGGGTCAATGGGTACTCTGTTGCTTCCAATGGAGATTGGGAGCCGTAACCCAAATGAAAAAGCGGATTGCTGAATGCGTCCGCTGTCTGTACCGGCTTTGCTGTGCCGGCTTTCTTTCCTTTTCTGCGGGACAATCTTCCCACCTCCTATGTCACCCGCCAGTCCGGCAGGGAGTTGATATAATAACGCAGCGCATCTGGTCCATGGTCCTGTTCTTTCACAGGCTTTTCTTCTCCTCGCTGGCTGGCTTTTTCGTCCCAACGATATGCCCCCAGCTCGTTCCGCAGCCCTTCACACTGCGCATGAATCTGAATTTGACCACGGCTCATGAGGGTGGATGTTTTTCTGATACCGTCCAGTACATCATTTTTTGCGCTTATCACAAAAATCCCTCTGCTTTTCAGTTCTGCGATGAAGGAAGCGGCAGATGGGTCTACTAATACTGCACAACCGCCTGTACCCATGAATGTTTCCAGATCGTCTGCATATTCCTTATCTGTTTTCTGACGATGTTCTTCCCTGCTGTCCCAACGATATTCCCGATCGATACGAACTGTTTCCTGGTCGTCATATATATCCAGAAAGACACAAGGATTCGTAGTGCCATAGTCAATGGCAATCGTTCTTGTTGACCGCCAGACCATATCCACAGGGGCTTCTGCCGTGCTGTAAACATTCTTTTCTGCAGAGAACATGTCATAAATCAGACCTTCGGGAGAGCGTCGTAAACCCAAAATATCTCGAGCATACCAGATACTTTTCCGGTCATAGGTGGATAGGGTCTTGCGTAAGTTATCGTCAGAAACAGATAGATTGTCTGCAATGGTGAAATGCCCATAGTTAAAACCATAGTCTGGATTTTTCTTTTGCTTTTTGGCGTGGAAGTCCAGCACTGTCTTATAATACCAATGCCCGTCCCCTTTCGGGTTCAGGTCGTGAAAAACTGCTCTCTCCGGACTGGTCAGTGTTCTGTCAAAAACCTCCTGAATAAAGTCCGCCGTACATTCATTGGCTTCTGTCACATACGCCATGCCGTAGGTATTCCCTTTGATAAGCTTTTCATCACCACTTTTCCCGCCACCGGAAATCAAGACTATTTTTTCTCCAACAGGTGTCTGGATATACAGGCAATCACGCTTTTTGTACTCCCCCTCACGGCAGCGTCCTTCAAAAAAGTTTTTCATGCCAAAGCCATCACAGTCTAGCACATTGATTTTTGCTGTTGCTGTGGATACCCCAGCGATCAGGTGAATCCTGCTTTGATGACGTTCCAGTCTGGTGCAGAATGCCAATGTGTTGACTACGTTCTTTCCACCGCGCTTTCCTCCCTCGGCTACGTTCAGCCAATGAGTAAAAGTACGGTCAAAATAGTCTTTCTGATTCTGTGAAAATGGAGCCGGAATGTTCATGCCTCGTCATCCCCTTCAAAGTCGTGGATGTTCCGATTTTTCCCGGGGTGCATGAGGATTTCAGCCAGCACGACCATATTGCTGCCGGTATCCTGTTCCTGCTCTGGCTTTTCACCCCAGCCGCGGAAATTATTGATCAGACTGAATTTTGCGCCGTTGACACCATCACGGTCAAACAGTCTGGCTTCCGCATATTCTTCAATTCTGGATTTCGCGCGTATAATCGTGTCAGCAAATTCTTTTTTGCATTGGTATTCCATGAGGGATTGTCTGGACGCAAATCCCAACGCAAGTGCCAGACCTGTCACCGTTGGTGGCTTTGGCGGTTTGGTATAGACCAATCCTGTTTTGGGAGTACATACGGGATTCCCATTATCGTCCAGCAACAATTCCCCTTCACATTCTTTGAAATACGCGTCTATCTTTTCCTGTATTTCTTCTTTCGTTCGAAATTTCGGCGGTCTGCCGACATACTTATTTTTCGAAACAGTCACAGCTTCCACCGTCCTTTCTGCCTCCAAAGAAAAAGGACGCCCCGTAAGGCGTCCCAAAAGAAAGGAGGTGCATTTATGTCTTTTTCCACGATGACATTTTACCACACTTTCATGTGTCTTTATGTGTCATTTTCAAACAACTTCAAAATGCAGCAGTGCTTTTCCATGAAGTTTTAAAACATACCGGTAATCATAGTTCATTTCCACAGAAATTTTCTCCCATCTCTGTTCCAGCAGATAGCGTCTGGACAGGATTTCCTGTTCTATTGCATCTGGGACCATGCCGATCTGCTGACGGATTTCCCGGTACGTCACCATCTGCATTTCTTTTTCTGCCTCCAGTTCCCGCAGCAGTTCATCTAAACGGGCAGCATATCCAGACAAATCAGATGTACCACTGCCATGCGGCAACCCATCCCCTAACCCAACAGGGCTTGTCTTGCTGGAACGCAGCTCGTCAATTTCCTCCTGAATCATTTTCGCCCTGCGCTTAGCTGCCTGATATCTGCGAAGGTACTGCTTCTTTTCTTCATTGTTCATCGGTATTCCCTCCCCGTAGGTTTATGACGGATCTGGATACGCTCAATAAGCTCAAAATCACAGATTCGCAATAAATCTTTGATTAGTCTGATGATACGGTTGGCATCCTCATCGGCTGCCTGCTCTCGTTTATGTATGGCATGTAAAACTGGCGATGCAGTCGGGTCATGGTATCCGCTGCCATTTCGGCTAAGTTCGTCCATAGTTATTCCTCCCAAATCATAGGTGTACCGTCAGGGTTTACCAGAACAGTAAATACATCACCATATTTAACATCACCAGCTACATACATCACTTTTGTTTCTGCATGATATACTACGCTGTAACTACGACCTTCATACACTTCCACAAACATTTCCTTCTGCCCTGCCTCTGCCTCGCTCACTCCGCAACAGGCAAGGGATACGGCAATAACTGCCGCCGCGAGGGCGCAAATTAAAAACCGTTTCATTTTATCACCATCCCGTTTTATTGAATACTTCAAACCTTGCTTTTACCATAGGTTGTTCCATAGCTGCTACAATACTCATGCCATGGTTACGGGCAAACGTAACAGCATACTCCCAAGCTGGGTTAATCATTTTATCAGGTGCTTCACTACCTGCAGGGACTTTTGCTTTTTTAGGCTTTCCCTTGTCGTTACATGCCTCATTGCAAGGCTTATCAAACTTCGAACAATAATTACAAGGTGTCATATACACACAAAAAATCGAATTTTTATTTACTATCATGTCAAATTCACCTCTTTTGATAACAAAATCCTACAATTCAACAACAAATTCATCCACTTCGATCACAGCATCGACCTGCTTTTCTGAATAGATTTCTTCCACCTCATCAAAAGCTTTTTCCTCAGCTTCTTCGGCTGTATCGGCTTCAACATAAACGAAACCGCTGTAAGAGACTTTATATTTTGCCATCATTCCTCACCCCCTAACAGATCTGGAAGGTACAGAGGTGAGTTTTCAAAGGTGACAAATTTATATAAACAGGAAATTGCGTTTTCTGATTTGGTGTCCAATTTAGTTAAAAACTCCTTACCTCGTTCATTTATATTGGGCTTATGCGTGTAAAATCTTAAGTATCCGTATTTTTCACCTCTTACACTGAAATCTCTAGCTACCCAATTCCACCCCTCTGCAATTCTCCCACGGATCGCCGTTTTCTGCTGCTCTGTCAGAATGATGACAGGGTTGGTTTTAGACCAGTTTTCGACAGCTTTAACAAGTTCCTCGCAATTAGAGCAAATTCCTATTTCTGAAGTGCAGAGTTTATATCCATCACATTCTTTGCATTTTTGGTTACTTTTGCACATTCTGTCCCATTCTTTCAAAAATTCCACTGCATCCATGGTCAATCCTCCTTATCGTGAATGTTTCCAATGACTTCAAAATCTTTTTCTGGGGTTAGGATTGTACGCACCTCTATCAATTACAAATTGACATTGCTCAGAAAGATATTTTACAGCAGCAGGGATTCCAGGTTTTTTTGCTGCCAATCTATGATTTTTTCTTTTTTGGGATTTCTCACTTTACTCTCATAAGCCTACAATATTTCTCATTTGCTTCTTTGGAACGTTTGAGGGCTAAATCCGCCTTTCTCAAAACGTCCATAGGGACTTCTGATATAGCCTTCCCCTCATACGGTTTTAATAACTGCACATATTCTTCCGTTGCTTTTCTTGATATTTCTGTAAGTTTTTCCGCCTTTTCTATCCGCTTCATTTCCCTTTGAAACTGCAGGTCATTTAATGCCCGGTTTATATAATATTCCGTGTTACCCAATGATAGCTTTCCAGCCTGTTCAATCACCCATATCAGCTCTGATTTAGTGCAATCAGTTAAATTCATTCCATCACCCTAAAACTTTCTTTCCAATTCTTTCCAAGCTTCCTCTGTCAGCGGTTTGCCGCAATATTGACAAAACTTCTTTTTTTGAAGAATCCATGCTTCCGGAAGTCCTTTTATTTTACATATCTTGCACGGTTCCCATTTTTCCCGCATTTCTTTTTCTTGCCCAGAATCTTTTCCACGCATCATAACCAACGCTTTCCGTGCAAAAAAGTATGCTTTAGCCTGTTCTTCACTATCAGGGATGGCAATCACAAAATATTGAATTGCTCTATCAACGTCTTCTTTATCCCCGATCTTGTGCAAATGAACATCTTCCAACATACTTACCGTTTCTCGCAAAATCCGGCAGCCATGCACCCCACAATTATGTTCATAGGCACATCCTAGGCAAACTAAACTTCCCGTTTCTACTTGCATCCTCTTGAGTGCCTTTATCAAATCTTTCAAAACCATCATGATTTCACTTTCCTTTCTTCAGCACCTCATCC
>ENA-UOIV01001008-UOIV01001008.1-human-gut-metagenome-genome-assembly--contig:-C59-NODE-1008-length-26358-cov-8.712504_pt1 | contig 26358 bp, 31 predicted proteins | sample MGYA00242333_ERZ723880 | MGnify/ENA metagenome assembly ERZ723880 | reverse complement strand
GTGATAAAGATATAACTTATTGAGAAATAGTGCCATACAAACCGACTTTCGGTTGCTGGTGGCACCACTATCGATTCGGTAATTTCTCAGAACCCATTGAAATTCAGTCATTTCAATGGGTTTTCTTTTATACTCCAATACGCAAATTCCAGCCGATTCGAGTATCTGGAAATGTCCCATTCGGTGGCTTTTTCAGAGTCCCTTTAAAAAACCACCGTTTGCACTATATTTCACTCATTTACAATAATTTGCGCTAATCATTTTTAGGAGCAAAAACATACTTTTGCATACCTGCTTGAATGTAATGGAAATAGCGGAAAAAGAAAAGCAAAAAAGATTCTTCATTTACTGACAAATATAAGATCAAGGAAAACAAAGAGAATCTTAAAACTAAAAAAAACGGTGGTTTTTCAGACCATGTCTACAAAAAAGCCACCGATTTTAACTTTTTTACCGACTTCCAACTCATCTTTCAAGTTGACAGAATAACTAATTGTATTTACCAACTTAAAGAAAAAAGGTCATGAAACAAGGAACAATGAAGATTCTGTTTTTCGTTCTCAAAACGAAATTATTAAAAAATGGTGAAGCACCTATTCTAATGAGGATCACAATTAACGGTCAATATGAAGAAACACGAATCCAAAGAAGCGTTCCTCTCAAACTGTGGAACGCAGCCAAAGGATGTAGTAAAGGAAAAGACCGGGCTTCCAATGAACTCAACAGTTATTTATCTGAATTAGCCACGCGAGCATTGGAAAAGTATAAAGAACTTATATTGGAGCAAGCAATATCCACTCCCTCCTTAATATTAAAACGTGTATTCGGCAAGGATACGGAAATACGTACCCTGCTTGGAACAATACGACAAGAAATCAAGGAGATGGAGAAAGTTGTGAATATTGACTATGCACCAGTGACCATCAACCGTTACAAAAATGTACTAAAAAAACTCGAAAATTCCATTCCTACATTTTATGACAAAGAAGATATTACTTTCCATGAACTCACTCCGGAATTCATAAAAGCCTTTGACCTTCATTTAAAAACAGAAGTCGGTTTATGCCGCAACACTATTGTACGATATATGAAATGTTTCAAGAAAATCACAAATATGGCACTGGCAAAAGGTTGGATGAAGAAAGATGCGTTTTATGGATACAAAATGGAACAGGATGAAACAGCTCTTGTATTCCTCACATATGACGAATTACAGACCGTTATGAATAAGGAATTCACTATACCCCGACTAGCACTGGTACGGGATATTTTCATTTTCGCCTGCTTCACTGGTCTGGCATTTGCCGATGTGTCCACGCTCAAAAAAGAAGATCTGATGCAAGATAATAATGGAGACTGGTGGATCAGAAAAGGAAGAATCAAACTGATGCATCGGCGTAAAGCATCTTCCATCTGTAACATACCTCTACTTCCCGTTCCGCTTGCCATACTAAAGAAGTATGAAAATAATCCTGTCTGCATCAAAAAAGGATGTTATCTCCCAGTTCCTTGTAATCAGAAAATGAACAGCTATCTCAAAGAAATAGCAGATTTCTGCGGGATTAAGAAAAATATCACCACTCATACCGCTCGGCATACATTCGGGACTACCATTACGCTCGCTAACAATGTACCCCTACAAGACGTATCAGTTATGCTTGGACATGCTTCCACACGAATGACACAACATTACGCTCGGGTAATGAATGCGAACTTAAAAAAAGCCATGATTGATGTAAGAAAAAGATTGGAACAATAATTGCCAACAATATATGAGAGTGCCAAAACTCAATCTCAGAGAAAATGAACTTTTAATCTAAAACTAGATAGCATTCATCTGTAATAATAAGATAAGCCTTCAATAAAAAACGTTCCAAGCTGATTTATCGAACCTTTGTATAAACCAGCAGCTAGTTTTATACAATTAGATCGTAAACATTTCGAGGAGATTTGCTCCCGCTTCCGAAGAATCTAGAACGTATAATCAATGTAATTATCCCTAAAGAAGTGATTGGGCATAAAGATGAATACGTGGAAGTAGCCCTAGAACCTCGTGAGGTACCAATTTATGATCCGAGCAGCTGCCATGTGCGCGTGGATGTACGCCTCAAATTCATCCCTAAAAACAAAGTCAAAAAGGAAGAGTACCCGTTTATTTCGTTGCCGAAACCAAAGGCTACACCGACGACGAAGTGTCGGAATATCGCAGTGCAGAAAATGTGAAAACAGAATGTGTCCCATCGCCATTTCGCCACCATCTCTAACTACACCGTCACCTATGATGTGGTAAAGAACTATGCAGATTTGAGAAATGTAATAACAAAGTAATTGATAACTTCTTTTTATATTATAATCGGGCGAAAACCTGTATATTTTCAAAGTTTTCGCTCGATATATAAGTTATTAATACCAATTCCAAAAATATTAAACAGCTCAAGAATGCAGAACTTACAGTTTTATAATTTTCCTAAAAATCTACAAGTCATTAATCAATTTTGGCCTTTTCAATTTTTATCGTATCATAGAACAGAGATTTAGCAATTTCCATTCTTTTTTCGCATCTCTCGGCTTAAATCATAAGACTGTGTCATGCGGTTATCATAGGCATTGTCGAGCATCATCCTAAGACTATTCGGTGTCAGTTTATCCCAAGTCGTTACCGAAATTTTGACACCATATTTCATCAAATTGTCCAAAATGCGTTCAGGCATGTCCGGATAACGTCTCTCATATTCAGAACGAGAATCAACATTTACCCAATTAGTAATTTCTGGATATATATGTGACTTCTCGTTAGCGTATGGTATATGGCAACCATTGCAATGAGTTTCAGGAAGCATCACCACAACAATTCCCGACTTTTTATTCTTCTTACCATCGTACATACTTGAATAAATTTCCCAATCCACATGTTTACGGTGTCGAGTATTCGGCCCAACAAGCAAAATAGTGACAGACGTATCTTTGAGGTATTCATCTCGAATTGTCTCCCTTATTTTTTGATCATCCCAATCATCAGGAATATCACCAGTATCTACCGATCCGTCTATGAAAACTTCGTTTTCCTTTGCCCATTTTACCAAGTTATCTTTATAGCCTTGGTCATCACGATGATAGAAACTTACAAAAACTTTATGCATTGCCTATCTTATTTTTAAGTCCATTAATAATCATTCCTACAATTTCTATAATGTCTGTTGACTGCATTAGTATAGCATTTTGCTCATCCGAGAGGCCATTACCCAAACATGCAAAACCTGATGCCATAATTTCCTCCAGTTTATTATAGCCCATATCTATACCATTATCTTGACAGAACATCATGAATTCATCATAACGAGGTGCTTTACGCGCCTCTAATATTACATCATCAACCTTCTTTTCTTTCTTTATCAAGGATGATAACAAAGATGCAGCCCCTCCAAATCCGCCTAGCAAATATACAGGATGTCCTGCCACAACAGCTTGGACAAATTCCTCTATGACGCCAGCTATAAAACCGCTAAAATTAGATGTCCGTCCTCCGAGAATTACTCTTGCATCCGTCTTCGCTTCCATCTGTCTCCGCATCTTCAATAATGACAACGCATAGATATAATTATTATCATTATTGACGGGAGCTATTGGCTTACTCTTATCGCCTGTGTATTCTTCAGGACAATCCACAAATATAGGTTTCACACGGCTGTTTACATATTGCAACCTCGTCTCAGTTGTAAAATTAAGATAAATTGGCCAAGCGAAGTAGTTTTGAAAGAAAAAGGTTTCTCTATCAACATTTCCTTGATAATCTTTATACTGTAATGACATATCGCTAAACAATGCAGTATAACCACTTTCCCTTAAATCACCTCCATATAACATTTTAGCACCGGCAATCAGTAAGTGCCTTGAAAGCTCTATAGTTAAGTCCCGTATCATCTCAGAACCATAACCTAGAAGGTTAGCATCTGGTGTCTCCGATACGGAAATCGCTACGTTTTTTCCTTTCAGGTTTACTGTTTGTGCCAGCAATTGCATCGGAGTGAGAAATAGTTTTTCTTTTCCCGCTATCTTTTTCAACACATCCAACTCATTCTTAGTAAGAGGTGGCTCAGGATAAATAATATTCGATGCAAGTTCATCATATACATATGAATAGGCTTCAGGTGAGAATGGTAATACCTGAAATGTATTTCTATCTGGTTCTCTTATTTCTTCTCGAAGGGTTGCAAGATATTGAGCTTGAGAATATTGGTCTAACGCTGTTCGCAATACCAGTATAAGAACATCATCCCAATTGTCATTGAAGCGGATATACGGTATGTTGGATATATATGGGAAAATACGTTTCACCTCACCATCCAATAGGCTAACCGCTATAGCTGGTATCTTGTTACCCTTAGCAAAGAGTACTTCCTTCTGGCACCATTCTCTTTCAGAATAAGTGTTTGAGTTAAGAATTACAAGAAGAGACTGCTCACCTGTAGCGTTATTTCTTATCTGATTTTCAAAATCCTGACCGTCCAATATATCGCTCGCATCAAAGAAGGAGTCAAATTTTGTTTTTGAGTGAATATAATCTCGGAACTCTATTGCACATTGTTGCCCAAGTTTATTCTTATCTTTTTTTGAGTGACTAATAAAAATCTTAACTTTTCTCAGTTCATCTTTTTTAATAAAGCGTATAAGATTATCGAAAAGTCGTATTTGGAATTCTTTCCAATTATCACATATAGAGAAAGATTGCAGACGTATAAACTGTTTGTCCGACAACTCATGCCCTATGTCAAAAGCAAACTTACTTAGTTCCACGCAAAGTATCTGTACTTTGTCTGCATAATCATGTTGTAATGCTACAACTTCTCCTATATATTTATGCCACACATCACTACAATACATCTTGTCATCTACAAAAAGTAGAATAAACGTTCTATCTGTATTATCTATACTAATTGGTTTTATATCACACATTTGATTATCATCACCCGTTCGTAAATACACCGGAATATCTAGACCGTCCTGAAATGGACAATTGGCATCACGACAAAGCAACTTATATATGTCACCATATATAGTTTTTCCTTGCTCATATTGGGAATGATATAATACGTAAACGGCTAAGTTCTTCTTCATGCGTATAAATCCATTATATTATTAAGCATATGTGTTGTATTGTTTTCAGAGAAAGAACTTTTTTCCAAAATCAATTGATCTCTAGTTGTTCTCCTAATACTTGCTATCAGGTTATTAAATTGATATATACTCATTACAGTGTTTACAACCTTCAAATACTCAGGTAGCTTATCTTTCTCTATACCTTTTAAACAGAGTACATTCAATATGACTACAGAATTATAGGCATATCCTATCTCCCAAGGTACCCACATAGACCCAAAAGTATTGGACGAAAAAAGTACTAGCATATGACTGCTATTTTCAATACCTCTTTTTATTGCGTTAACTACTGATTGTGGGTCTAAACGATTTATACTCATGTCATACTGATCAAAGTATACATCAATACCTGCGTCCTGTAAATAATCTGCAATAGCTCTCGCTGCATCAGAATCTTTTTTCTGATGACTTATAAAGACTCTAGGTTTCCCTAATGATGGTCGTGGGAGATTTCCGTTATAATAGTCTCTAAGATAGTAATAATTTAAACCTCTACTTATCATAATATTATCCTATTTTATTATCACAATTTCTCTAATGCCTTTATTAATCGTCCAAGCTCAGAGTACGTGTATTCTCTATTGCTCATTTGCTTCTCTTCCATAGAGCGATTGGCATTGGTTGCTGCGACATTAAGATTTCCTCCATTTCGTTCGAAATAGCTATGCAGTCCCTTGCTCTTAACGAAGAAATCAATAGTTTTCCGGTATTCCACACACTGGTTCAAATCCTTTAGCAACGATTCTTGATTCTCGTATGGACGGGATGTGTATCGAAAATAGTAAAGAAAAAACAGTTCCGTGCAACGGTGGGTCTCAAAAAACTCGACATTGCAGTATATGCCTTTCTTTGGTTTGTTGATTGTCCCAGCATACTTGTCCTTTAATTTTTTATATTGAGAACGCTCTGGTTCCTCGTCCTTCGTGTCCATGTCGATAATGCAGAAGATGTGGCTGTAGCCCATCGCCACGCCATCTGCAATTTTGGCTTCAAGTTCCCTAATAGTTGTATGCTTTGGATGGTCTGGCTTGATGGTCAAACGTTTAAATACATCGCACAAGGACTTGAAGTAGAAAAATTCCGTGGGACCTTCACCCAAGATAAGTACTGTTTGTCGTAATTTACCCATATCAATCCTCCAGATTTATAAAGATACTACCTAGTTCCGGCTTTGCTCCCAAACGGCCGATGCGATAAGAATTATAAAGAGACAGATTCTTGTGCAACCCAAAAGAGTCACCACGAGAATATTCAGAAGATGCAGTCTCTTTGTTCTTCTCTACAAACCATACCACACCTCTATTTTCATTGATCAGGTCTTGAGAAAGAAGGGTAGTTTCTTGGCTGGTGATAATCAACTGAGATTTTTCGGAATTGAAAATAAAGAAATTTAGATAGTAGTATAACAATTCATAGTGTAAATCCTCACCTAACTCATCAATTTAGTACACATGAGAACTTGTTATCATATCATACAATGCCTCCAAAATACGTATATATTTTTGAGTACCTTTTGATTGCCATTTGAGAGGGATGTCAAAATCTCCATTTATCGAATGATTAACAAATGCAACAGAGTAAGAGGTTGGATTAAGCAGTGCCTCTTTCATCTCTTCCGGGATATCTTCCTTTTGGATTCGTTCACGAAACTCATTAGGCACAAAGCGATCTTCTACAATAGGTCTATATTCCAAAATGTTCAAATCGGCCTTTTGAAGCATAGTATTATAGAACTTACGCTTTTTCGTATTACTATAAGCATCCTTTAGAATTTCTACAAGTCCTTTTTCGTCATCACCATCTACATCATGATAATTTTCCATAATCCAACCATGAAGAATATTGAATGGAGCAATATCTTCTTTCAGAGCTGCCTTTCTGCAGACAGACAAAACACTATGATTATTCAAAGTATTCTCGCGAATACTGTCTTGTGTTTTGACAAGTAGTTTAAGACTTGTTCCGAACTTGATTTCAGCCTGTACATTATCACCAACAAACATACGTTCATAAAACAATGACTTTGATTTGTTCGGATAGTAATATAGACTCTCACTCAGAACATATTTGTCATTGAACCCCACATCATAGTCATATCTAATGCCATTCGCATAAAATGATACATGCATTTGAGTTGGCTCATCTTTTGTGAGGACGAAAGGAATGCTGCCGTTTATTCTTTGGGCTGCATCTGATTTTGGCAGTACCAACAAACGAAAAACCTCATTCAAAGCAATTAACATATTTGATTTTCCTGAAGCATTAGAACCATACAAGATTCCTAACTTGTACAAGAAGACTCCTTCAGCAACTTCTGTAACGAGTTCTGAAGAAGGACCTTTAGCCAAGAAACTCAACTCCTGCTTATCACGAATAGAAAGATAATTTTTTACCCAAAAATCTTTTATCATAGAATATATATTTATGCCATTATTGTAATTCAATTGCAAAATTACAAATTATTTTCTTTATTACCGAAACACATCACATAATTATTGTAAAAATACTACGCTTTAACCACATTTTAACACTTATATAAAATCACCCCTTATTTGAACTTAAAATATCAAGACTCAATTAGACAGTGTGACAGTATCAGTATTTGTTTATGGAACGAAAGTGCCGTAAATTAAGGTTAAAGTCATTAAATTTTCATTTTTTTATTTCCTTGTGATTAAATCATTATAACCTTTCCACCAAACAAGCCGTAAACAAATAATAATCAACCATTTACATATACAAAAACAAACATATAGGAACTCATATTTCAACTTCTTACCTGCAAAAATAGTCCGTGTCCTGCGGATTGCCCAAGGCGGCCCTGCGGGCTGGTTGGCGAGCAAAAAATCATCCTCGCTACGCTCCGGTATTTTTTCCTGCCAAGCCTTGCACAATTCCGGACACGAACTACCCGGCAAGTAAGAAATCGAAATACTGGCTCCACGAAGCCGGTTATGTCTAATTTTAAATGATTAAAGTATGGCTGAAATGACCGAAATGCAGGTTCACGAAGAACGAGTAATGAACCTCGTAGAAAGTAGCAGTGGTACCCCGACAATCACTCCGCTCACAAAAACGAATGCGCACCGTGCAGAATCCATCCGGCGAATCGGAACGGACAAAGATGCGGTCGCCTTCCATTTCCGCAAGAAAAGCAAAGGTATGTATATGTATATCCATACCTACACGGAAAACGGTGAAGAGAAGGAAATACGTGCTTCTGACTTCAAAAACTGGGAAGTAACAGAACTCAAGTATCCCGGCTATCTGGAAGAACTGGAAGAAATCGCCGTCAATGCCTACCGCTGGAATTCCCATGATCCGGAAACAAGGGCTGAAACGGACATCATGGGATATGAAAAGCAGCTCCATGAAGACCTGAAGAAAATACCAGAAGCAAAAAAACAGGATTACATCAATACTTACAAAAGTAAAATATCCGTTTTATTCCACAGCCTCTCACGCTGCGCAAACCCGATGGTGACAGGACGGGGCGGATTCAATTTCCAAAGGAATGAAAAGGCACAAAATGCCTATCAGAACAGATACGACGAATTCCTGAAATGGCGTGAGAAATTTCTGAAAACCATGCAACTGCTCACGGAAAAAGACAGGCCCGAAGAAGAAAAACGGGAGGAAACATGGCGCAGGCTGAAACGTGACATAGCAAGCAGCGCAAACACGATCCATGAGATTGATACGGGAAAAGCCAGAGGATACAACCGGGCACTCTTCGTCAGCAGCATCTTCAACAAGGTCAGCACATTTGCCGGCCATGGCGACGTGGAAATCGTACAGAAGGCAATCGACTTCATCTCCGAATATAATGCCGGCATAAAGAAGCCTGTCATCACACCACGCCACCGGTTCTTCCAACTGGCTGAAACAGCCAGTCGCATGCGGGACAAGTTAAAGGAAACCCAAGAGCTGGAAAACAGGGAAGTAACGTTTGAAGGTGGAATCCTCGTTTGGAACTATCAGGAAAGTCGCCTGCAAATCCTCTTCAACAAAATACCGGAAGAGAGCAAACGCAGGGAACTCAAATCATCCGGTTTCCACTGGTCGCCCAAGAACAGGGCATGGCAGCGGCAACTCAATCCGAATGCAGTGTCTGCGGCAAAAAGAATCTTAAACCTCCAAAATATCTGACCATGAAAAAAGACCATCTGAAATTTGTCATTGACTCCCGTTGTTTCCGAGGAAGCTGCGTCACATCCATGTCGGACGGCATACACTGTGACTACTACGGCAGCACACTGGAGGAACTCAAGAAACAGGAAAACAATCCTTTTCTAGTTGCGGTAACAAAAAACGCCATACACAAGAGGTCGCGCATTCATGACAAGTCATTGTGCCGACCCTTCCGTGAAATTACAGAGGAGAACTATTATAACTGTATGAACGAACTGCCTCCCGTCCGTCTGAAGCGCCATTCATTCTTTTTCGGCGAGCCCTACCATGGCAGCCTGTACATGTTCTGTTTCACCATCGGAAAACGTTTTTTCCGGGGACTGCGTCCGGTCATGACACCGCAGGCCGAACTGGAGCGGCAAATGAACGAGCATTACCACAACATCACATTCAAGGGAAAAGTCACCAAAGGAAAAGCGGAGAGAATTACAAGCAAGGACAAGCAGGAGATTATCACCATTCCCTATTCATTCACCGACAAGGAAAACAGGGAACGTTTCATCTGTAACATGGTAACCGGAGGAAATGATGGTGGGGACACCTGCAAGGCCAGAAAAGACATGGCGAACATACTGCTCAGCCTGAGGAAACATCATTTTCTGTATTTCTCCGGATATGGCAGGCATGACAACATGGAAACATTACTGGATGAAGTGGAGGAAAAGAGATACACCATAATAGCAAGCGGATGCCTCTTCCAGTTTCCTCCCTGCCGTGATTCCGTCTCATTCACCGGAACCGTCAAGGAAACCGGAGAAAACTTCTTCTACAGGATTTATGACCGGGAACTGTTCCTGCACATTATGCACAGGCTCAGAGCAGTCAAAAGAGAGAAAACACCAGCTGAAGCAAAAGCAGTCCTCCCTAAATGCAGACGCTATGAATAATACGGAGCCATGGAAAAAATATGTTCCCGAAACGGTCAGCCTGTATCATGTGGACTACCGGGAGAATCTGGACGAACACGAAGACCTGCAGGAGCAGTGCATCCGGAACAATAACATGGGGAGGCTATATGAAACAGTCATGGAATGTTATGCTGAACAGGAAGCGGAAAGTCTGCTCAAAATACTCGAGGAAATCAAAGAGAAGATGGCAGAAGAGAAAAGGCAGGAAGAATTCGAGGAACACCGTGAAGAGATTACGGACCTCATCTTGAGCAGGAGTGATACCGACCCGGCGGAAGAACTCATAAAAAATTCCGCCGCCATCAACATATACTACTCTCCCGGTGCGAAAATAGAGGAATGTATCGGAAAAGAATCCAGAGTCATGTCCTGTTACAAGGTCAGGCGCGCCCTGAAACTGAAGAAAGGACAGTTTGACACACTAATTGAAGAACTGGTGGATAATGCCACATACGGTGGTGAACTACGTATTTATTTCAATGCCGGGTTCAATGAACTTGTCACAAACGACAACGGAAAAGATTTCAGAACCATCCGTTTCCACGGGGATGTCATCGTAGCCGTCGCCAACAGTTTCAACGGTTCCGGCTACCACATCAGCCTGCCCCTGGACATTACGTTTCCATTCGTCAGGGACAGATTGTTTGTAGATTCACAGGTACGTTATTCCTATGCAACCGAAGTATGCAGAATGTGCAGGGACTGGTGCGACTCCAGCAGCTGGGAAACTGAATACAAAACCGTCAGAAAAACAGGCAGGAACAGACAGAAGGAAAAAACATTATTAACCAATTAAAACGGAATATCATGAAAATCATGTGCAAACAGGAGTATTACGACCAGGTAGTACAGTATGCGGAATCAATCAAGGACACTTCGCTGCAGAACTGCATGGAACGTCTTGAAGCATGGGAAAAGAATCCGGACCGCCCGTGTGAGATAGAGCTCTACCACGACTGGGCCCCCTATTCGTTCGGGTTCGCCCAAAGGTACCCGGACGGCAGCAGAGGGATTGTCGGAGGGCTGCTCTATCACGGCTCACCGGATGAATCGTTTGCCGTACAGCTGACTCCCTTCAAAGGATGGCAGATACACACTTAAAGTTTCCGGAACATGGAAGAATGGATGCAGTATGCCAGAGACATGGCGAAAGCGGAAAAAGAGCTGGAGATCGAGCTGTGGGTGATCATCTCCTTTTACAAGACTACGGAGCAGGGCGGCAAAGTCCTGCTCTTCCGATATGACCTGCCACGGAAAGTGGCGGACAAATATGACTGGGTCGTCCGGTGGAGAAGGGCAAGACTGACCTGCCAATATCCCAAAGGGAATGTTACACACACTTACTGCCTGTATGACAGGCACAGCGGCGAAGACTATTCATTCGGCTCCTGCCTCTCCTCGCTGGCGGCAGCCAAGGCACAGGTCACCAAGATGGAACGGAGGATAAGAGAATACACCGCATGGCAAAAGCAGAACAACCTCTTTTTTGACGAACAGACGGACGAAATGCTCCAAAAGGCTGTCGCCAAGCTCAAAATAAAAAAAGAAAATGTACAGGAGGCAGAAAGAAGGCTGCAAAGGAAAGCCGAAAAACACCAACGGGAAATGCGGAAATAGCAAAACGGATTCCACATTTCCATTTCTTGCCGCAAAGATAGCCGTTTGCCGGACTGAATGCGCAAGGCAGCCCTGCGGGCTGGTTGACAGGAAAAAAATCATCCTCGCTACGCTCCGGTATTTTTTTCCGTCAAGCCTTGCCGCAATCCCCGGCAAACGGACAACGCATCCAACAAGAAATAAAAATGCCCGTCTCACGACAGGCTCATGTATAACTAAAAAATGATCGGCTATGATTACGGATGAAAGAACACGGAACAGACTGTATGCGGATACGGAAACGACACTTTTCACACTGGAAGACAAACCAGGGGCAATATTACGGATAATGGAAATCATAAGGGACACCCCCGAATATGTGCAACTTTCGCCCCTTCTTCCGGCATATGCGGAAGAAGACCGGCAGGCAGAATGGTGGTGGGGCAAGGAACCGGATTTCCTTTTGGCGGAACTGCTGCATGTACTTCAACTATATACACCGGAAGGATTCATACTGGGACCGATAACCGGGAGAACGCATGCTTTCGGATATACAAACCCGGAATATGAAAAAAATCTGATCTACAGGACAGAGATCGAGCTTGACTGGGGATATGTGTACGGGAAAAAGAACGAATACAGAAAGAAAAGGAAACTTTATGAGGAAATCGCGGAAATATTCACCACGGACGGATATACGACAGAGATGGAGAAAAGAGGAAAAGGATGCCGGATAACCAAAAGAAATACAAGGCTTTATTCACATTACGAATGGATAACCGGACAGTGTGAGGCCACACACCTGACCGGAACGCTTATCCGGTTACTCAGGGAAAGCAGGAGATTCAATCTGATTAAGTGCACCCTGCTTGATTTCATATTCAGTTTCACGCAGGAAGAGGAGCTGGCATTTTACCGGCAGCAAAACGAAACAAGCATATATTACCGGATATTCGACCTTTTCAGAAGGAAACCGTGGACTGTTACCGAAAATCTCATGACGGTGGCTTCAGAAATCAACATACCGACTCAAAAATATCCGGAAGGGCCCGACCGGGACTCCCCCGCTTACAAATATGTCAGGGAAGCCTATCAAAAACTCATAGACAAGGGATATCTGGAAGAATACACCCGAACCTGGATAAGGGAGGAGCTCCTTTGTGCAAGAGCAACCCAGGAAGGAATATCAAAAAACATATTCTATGGAACTCAGCTATAACCGTCTATTACTCATCTTCCTGTGGCAGTACAACCACCACGGGGAGGAAGGGCTGAACCTGCACCTTTTCGAGGAGACCTTCGGGAAGACACAGGGCAGTCATTATTACGACAAATGGATGAACTGTTTCAACCGGGACCTCCGGGACATGATCATCTATTTCAGAGGGGAGGGTGAAAACGGACAGAAGTTCTGTGACATGGTGGCCCGACAAATTGAAGTATACCGTAAAAATCGAAAACACTATGGAATTTACTGACTTTTATACAGTGGAAAGCCTGCAATGCTTCAACGGTTTCCATTACCACGGATATCGGGTAAACCAAAGTGACACGGACAAGGTAAACCGTCTCATTGCAATAATCCGGCAAGAACGGGAAAAGAATATCGGACCGGCAGCAGGTGACATTATCGAGTATACCTGCCGGAACGGTGACTGGTTTCAATCGGCACACATCGAAGAGATATGCGACGGACATTTCAAGATCTGCCTTTCCGGAAGCATCCCGTTCTGTTATGAAAGCGGGGACGGTGTCGGCTATAACGTCCATGAAGGGATATGGACTTATCCGAAAAGAGCCGCCTTAAGACCGGCAGGTATCAGGGAAAAGCTGTTCAGGACATGGGGACATGCCGGAAAATGCGCCAACGGGGAGGTATACTTCACAGCCTTCGTCCGTGCGTGGCAATATACGGAACCGGAACCCCTGTATGGCAGATATACTACCAGAAACTGGAGCAAATACCACATCAACAGGCAGCCCGACCCGGAACATGACGGCGAGTTCTTCTACATGACCGAAGGATTCACCCTATACTCACGCGAGGAACTGGACAGGCTGACCGGAATCCTTCACGGGGAACTCTTCGACGGGATACACAGCAACTCACTCGTTCTATGGGGATACCACATGAAATGGGAAATACTCACGGAACAGAAATGGAACAATACAAAAGCCGAAATACACATATCCTTTCTCGGAGAATCTCCCGTGAAAATAATAACCAGCGATGATACCCGTACAATAACCGTCTATAAAAAGAAATAACAATGGCAAAATACGAAACCCCTCCCCCGGTCCGTCCGCTTGAGAAGCTGATAACGGATTTCTCCTACACAAACGGACTCGATCCCGTCAATGTATTCAACGATTTCCTGACCTATATCATCCACGGGTTTTCTCCCGGTGCTCCCCCACTGCAGAGCTGGAAGTACAAACGGCAGCAGAACATGAAATTTATGGAAATGCTCACCGGGTGGGTACGGCTCATGGCAAACCGGATAAAGGATGATACAAGCTGGTATGACCCTTTCGGGGATTTATATATGGCACTGGTTTCCAAAAGTGCCCAGCAGTCACAGGGACAATTCTTCACTCCGGTACATATCTGCGACCTCATGGTGCTGTGCACCCAAACGGAAGAAAAAAAGACCGGACAGAGGATGGGTGCCCCGACCTGCGGAAGCGGAAGGCTGCTGCTGGCCTATCATGCACGGAATCCGGGAAACTACCTCATAGGGGAGGATATCAACCGGACCTGCTGCCTGATGACCGTATGCAACATGCTCATACACGGATGCGTAGGGGAAGTCATCTGCCATGACAGCCTGAATCCCGGAAACTTCGTGGACGGTTGGAAGGTCAATCCCATGCTAGCATGGACAGGCATTCCCACGATAAAGAGAATGAGCATGGAGGAATACCGGGCAGGCAGGAATCTTCCGGCATCCCCTTATATCATACGAAAAACGATGCCAGCGGGTGGCAGGAAGCGTAAGACGGACTCCCCTCCGCCTTTACAGACCGTTTTCAAGATGTAATAACGACATAAAATATGCCGATCATCAGCATGAAAAATGATTATATACAATATCTTATAAGCATACCACCGGTATGCCAAATTTATTTATTAACCCATTAAATACAGCAATTATGGAAGTTACAGTAATGCCGGCCGCTGCACCGGTACAGAAGCAGCAGGGATTGAACCAGGTAGTCATAAACAAGGTTCAAAAAATGATCGAAGGAAAACAGCAGGGTGTCATGGCTACAATCACCCGCCTGCTTGAAGAGGGAAAAATCGCGCAGGACTTCATCGCACCCATAGGAGTGAACCTGCGTAATGAGGACCGCCATCCGGTTATTACATTCCAGGCAGAGGAACAGGTACAGATGAACATGCCGGAAGGGAATTTCAATCTGCACGGAAATGCCATCAGCCAGATTTCCGAGAAAATGAGCATTCCGGCAAAATATCTCAGGGAGCTTTCCGCAGGAGACGCCTGGCAGAAACAGCTGTGCGCAACCATTCTTAACGAACATTCGGGATGGACGGGGCGCACACGCGTGCTCATCCGTGCGGTAGGAACGGAAATCAGGGGTGTCCTCTCAGACTCGTACCGGCGGCTCAACTCCGTGAACATACTAACCGCATTCATCAGGGAAGCGGCAAACAACGGAGCCGTCGTGTCCGACGCCTATATGAATGACACCAAAGTATGGTGCGAAACGATTCTTCCTACACCGGTTAAAATACCCACCCGTAAAAACGGGACGGTAATCATATTTGCGGGAGCAAGATTCAGCACATCCGATTTCGGAAACGGTTCGGTGGACATGCGCTCGTTTCTGCTCAACGGAGCTTGTCTGAACGGCATGGTACGTGAATCGGTCATGCGACAGATTCATCTGGGAGGACGCCTGCCGGATACGCTTGCGCTCTCGCAAAGAACTTATGAACTGGATACGAAAACTACCGTATCGGCTGTCAAAGATTTGACTAAAGGGCTTTACAGCAAGGATACGATCATGCAGAAAGCCATCGAAATTCAGGGAGCGTCGGAAATAGACGTGGACTTTGACAAGGAACTTAAATCCCTGATACAGCGTGGCGCGTTGCTGAAAAACGAAGGGCGGGAAGTCGAAAAGCTCCTGATGAACAACAACCCCGACGACGGCATAACAGGAGGGGCAACACTCTGGAAACTGGTACAAGGCATCACAGCCTTTGCACGGGAACAGGAGCCGGAACGCAGCAGGGAGCTGCATGAGATATCCGGGCAACTGATGAACCGGGTGAAAAACAACTGAAATGGAATCATAGAATGAAAAATCAACAGAACTTGCCGGACCTTCCATCGTCCGGCAAGCAACTGTAAAACAGAATCATTCACAATGGACAAATTACCGGACTACTCAAAAATAATTAATATGCATGTGCTGATACGGATACTTTAATAAGAGTTCCTGTATCCGCTTTCTTTGTTCCAGCGCATATGCCATTCCCTCCTCAGTACACATGGCAGCTTCAAACTGTCCTTCCTGCAGTTGGTCCTTACGTATATAAGTTTTATTAAGCCAGATTTTGTCTGTTATCTTTTGGATAAAAATCACTCCTTTACCAGTAATACCCAATTGATTGTCGGGATATTTTTCAATAGGAAAAGGAACGCTGCAAATATCTCCATTATGTTTAAAAAACTCCTTGATAACCTCCCTCTTGTCCATTGAAAGGTCCCGCAATTCACGTTCCCGATAGCGGTCAAACAGGTGCGAGGTGAAGAATGCATATTCGTCATCCTTCTCACCACCACGAACAAGTAACATATACCCCTTGCTAGTCAGATAAATCAAATAGACTTTTACATAAGGATGACAGCCATATCGCTGGAATGCTTTCCAACCGGGTGTAAAAGGAAGAACACAAAACGTAGTGTTATGGTCTACCTTATAATCCAACTGCTTGAACCATACATTCTCTTCATTCTTATGTTTAAGAAGATACCGCCGCATACCCTGGCAGTCTATCCGTTCCTTGGAACGGGGGAAAATGGAATCATGAATCTTATCATATTCCCTTGCTATCTCTTCATAGTTCATTGTTTCTACTATCATGGCAAAGTTATAGTTTTTCCATCGGTGGCATGGATGGGATTAGTTTGGTAATCTTATCGTTATCCAAAATAAAATATTTGCACTGCCCTGCTTCGGTAGCTTCCGGATATCTGGGGGTACCATACTTTTTACTCAAGCAACAGAAATTCGGATTCATGCTTGTCTCATAACCAGAACGGCGAAATTTGCACAAGCGACAATTTTTAATATCAAAACCTTCCTGTAGCGCCCTAATCAATCCATAATCATATATTGACGGTTCACCGACGTAATTACAATAATCCCCGTCAATATTCAGTTCGAGAATTGCACTACGGTTTCTTCTTCCCTCATTGCATACAGGCATATCCTCATAATTGGAGACATAGGCTTTCCCACTCCGAAAGAGCAGGAAGCGAAACAGTTGCCGTTTATCTAAAAGAACACTTTTTACAGAATCCCGTTTAAATCCATAGAATACTATTTCCTGTTCATTTTCACTGACAGGACAATCCATCAATCGCCTGATGTCATTATCCGACCGGATGTGAATTTCTATTATTTTAAGGGCAGAACTCCTTTTAGCTTCCGCACACCTGTGAGTCACATAGAATTCAATAGAAACTGGAGCCCTGTCTTTTCGGGTACTCTTTGTCAAGAGCAAATCAGCACGGTAGTTACCCACCTGTTGTTCTTCCATACAGGTATCATAATACTCCTTCAAATCATATTTTCCCATTATTATATCATGACATCTTTCTTTTCGATAGAACGGGCATGACTGGTTACGGGAGCATTTGATCCGCAAAGTATATTCGATTACAAAAGATTGCGAATTATCAAATTTTCTCTTCAACATCAATTTTGCCAGTTTATGAAGATAAGTCTCCGAACCGCATGATTCACCACCTTTATGGGCAAAATGATGTGCTTTCTCATTACCTAACCTGGCCGTCATTAACGCACCGCACGAGATACAATGAAAATCATGTTCCTTTCTGTACTCGGAAGATACATTATCAATATCTATGATGGAATAGTTCTCGTCATAGGCAAAATGATATCTGACAGTACACATAAAACTTATTTATTAGTAACAAAATCAATCTTACAGTCAAGTGCAGTGGCAACCTTAGCCAATATATCAAAACCCGCCGAATACCGTCCCTGTTCAATACAATACCGATTGACCACATCAATACCGTATCTGGTAGTCAATGTCTTGGTATCCATTTTCTTCCCTTCATATAATTGCCCGATACGTACCCCGGTCCGCATTCGTTCCTGCTCCCGGCCCAACTGGAAACGGATAATATGGCTATAGTTGTTTTTTACAAGGTATCTGTTAAATTCCCACACCGTGTCCATATGGACACCGTAATGTGTGTTAAATACCTCTTCCTGAGATTCAGACAATACATTGTCAAAACGTTCATTAACCAAGCTGTTCAAATCCCCCGTAAAGCCGATGATACAAGTATCGCCATTTTTAGCTTCAACTTTCGCCCTCCGGTGATCAATAAATCCAGCACGTGCCATACTACTTATATCGTTTTTATTGTGGCATACCCCACAGTTTAATTGAAGTACAAAGTTAAAAAAAAGAACGGATAAAATTGTCGTATTCACCAATTTATTCAGGTTGCCCTATACTCTCTCTGCATCTCCCCATAAACAGTCAACCGTTCCCCAATTCCTCTACTTTATTAAATTCAAATTCATCCGTCTATAAATTTACACAGAAACTTTTTTTGTATCTTTGCTTCCCTTTTACAGACATTTATTGAAAGAGAAAACTTATATCAATACTCAAAATGGAAAATAATAATTCGAGCCTGTATGCACAAAAGGCCGTTGAAAGTTTCTATCTGGACCGTCCATACGGTATAAGAATTGATTACTCCAGGAAAGGTTTCGTTCTGTTCAACCGGAAACTGAACCTGCTTGGAATGGACAAATGGAACTCAATTGAGGAATTACCGCTGGAAGAATATGACAACCCGGAAGAAATACCGGTTGAAGGGGTGGATATTCAAAGATACAGCAGTAAAGTAGACATATTCTTCTACACGGACAAATCCAGTCCCTACCATAACGGAACACTGGATATGGAGTGTCTCAAAAAATACAACAAATATATCTACCGTCTGTCAGTACTGCTGGGCAGAACCCTATAAAAAAGAGCCGCGAGCAATATGGCATACTGTTCACGGCTCCGATAGCATGTAATCTAAGGTATATAGAAAAGTTCAAACTCCCTCTTCCGCCTTGTCAATCATGGAAGGCGGATTTCCGGCACGGGCGGAAAAAGCGGAAATCGAAAGAACAATAAAAAAAAGTTTTTTCCCATAATCCATTTTTCCGTTTGTGCTTTCAAACAACTCCTAAGAAAAGCCCAGTGTCTTCTTCCGCAATATTCCGATTCAAGTTATCCACATCCCGATGCATACGGCTGTAATCATTCCGACAGACCGCCAGTTCCTCAAACACGATTTGTTTAGGCAAAAGACGGTGACAATAATAGCTGCTGCCAAATGGGACACCTCCCCCTTTGTCATACTGGATGCGTTTGTCAAACATCAGCAATTGAAGCTCCCTGTCCTTAAACAGCCGGCACGGACCGACACTGTTCAGCCAAAAATTGGACATCAGCAGGGCGAACGGCTTGTCCAGTTGCAGGCAGCGTTCAAAAACTTCTATTTTTCTACTGAAAGGCGGATTAGATACAATAATATCCCAACAATCCGGCTCGTAAGCAAAAAAATCCTGTCCGGTATTTATATGCGAGTATTTTACCTGAAATCCGGCTTCCTGCAGATGAAGCACGAACTCGCTGTGGCACGTGTCAAAAGGGCACCATATGATCTTCCCCTCAGGCAGATACTTGATGATGGGAGCCACTCCGTATCCCGGAGTGTATTTCTCGTCACTGCAGTTCAAGAACATCCTGCTCAATTTACTGGACACGGGCTCCTCCTTCCGTTCTCTCCACCCCGTCATTCCTGTTATTGAAACTGAAACTCAGCTGCCGGACATCCTGCCAGTTATTTTCAAAGTACAAATCAATCGTTTGTGCCTCATTCGTACTTTTTGAAGTGTAATACAACCGGAACTTCTTCTCACTCAATAAATAGCGGTCATTGGGTTTCAGAACCGTACCGTCTTCCAGCTTCAACAATCCGTTCCCGTCAGGCTGGAAATAGCGGAGAGTATAAAGCGTTCCGGAAAAATTGCCCTCCTCGGTAATTTCCAGACGGATTTCCACCGTCTGACCGCCGACTATCTTGTCCGCTACGGGCATCGCCTCTACCGTAAACGGATATTCCTGCTGAATATCCAGGTCATCACTACAAGAGCCAAAACAAAACAAGGAAGCTGCCATACAGCACAATATCATTATCAGATCAAGTATCTTTTTCATTTTTCGTATGGATTTAGTCATTATAAAATGTATTTGATGCCCAAGCCATATTGAGTATGGAAGTGCTTTGCGGCACTCCTCCAAAGAACACGTTCACGAAGACGCAGTAACAGGACGACCTTGTCTGAAAGATAAGTTTCCGCTTCCAGTGTCACTGCACCGCCATAAATGAACGATTCGTGTTTTTTCAGGACGGCACCGTCAAAGAGCAGTCCCTTTCCACCGTTTACAGTTTCATACCCCATCAATCCCGAAGCACCAATATTCAGAAATACATTTTTCCCCGGGTCGGAAAAGAAATTGTAATAGTAGCCGCCTTCCGCAGTATACTGCTCCAAAGGGATACGTGTATTACGGTAGGGATAATACCGCCGCATGATTTCAATACCCGATACCCATTTGTTTCCTCCCTTGGCATAGGTAGAAACGGCAAGTCCGAAAGCGAATCCCGTATCATTACGGTCCTTCCCGCAATAAAAACCGTCAACCATATCCGCCATTAGCTGCACACCTTTCATACCCGGCAGGCAGCGTTGGGCCTGCACCTGCCCCAGAAACAGGGCAAGCATAGCCGCAAGCAACAACACAAATTTTCCGGTCATTCTCATCGTACCTTCAATTCGTTGACGGGTTCAGCACGCACAAGGTCCTCATTATCCACCTCAAATACCTGGTGGCGTCCTCCCTGTTTCTCATACATCTCCACCACCAGTTTCTTGTCCTCCGGTATCGTAAATTTGGGTAACGCGAACACCGTACGTTCCGAGGACTTTCCATCCACACGGGTCACATAGTTGCAGGCACGCAAAGGATAAATCACCTGTTCCTGCATGGCGGTACGTTTCACGATCTTTTTGTCGACAATCTTGAAGGTCACGAAATCCACATCAAACGGGACATTCGTCTCATTCCTTAGCTGTGTATGAAAGTACAGCAGGTCATTATGGGTATAAAGCCCCCTAAGCAGGAACTGGACCCCGAAACGTTTACAGCCGATATGTCTGACCCGTCTTTTGTCCTGCCTGTGCACGGACTTCATAATCAGGCGTACCAGACGCGGGGACTCATTGCCCAGTTCCTGCAAATAGATTTCCATGGCATTGTTCGGACGGTTCACCGTTTCACCGTCATGGATGAAATCGCACATCTCCACGTTCAGCAGGAGCGGTTCATCCGCATACCTGACATTGAACGTGTAAAAATTTCCATCTTCAGTGATCACGCTCATGTTCGTCTCATCCCGGAAATGCTTTTTAGCAGCTTTCACACGGATCACGTTCTCCGCCGCATCCGCCTTTCCGGCTATCAGATTGGTGGACCCCAGGTCCACATACTTGATCGGGGAAGGAAATATGACATGTACCGTTTTATCATAAGTGATTTCCAGCCCGTGCGGGGCTATCATCCTGCTAAAGCCGATCTTGCGGCTCAGCCCCTCAAAAAAATCCCCGCTACTCAACTGCGCACTGGCAGCCGTCACACCCGTCATCAGGGCAAAAAACATCATCAGAATCTTTTTCATATCCGATTGCATCTTGATTGGTTGGTTAATGATTAATTTTTTCTTTTACTGCTTTTGTGTCTCACTGTTCGGGAGAATGAAGCAACAGCCTGTGCCCTGCTTTCAGAGTGACCTTCACCGTCCGCATCTTTTTAGCAACATATCCCGACACGCCCTGTATCACTCCTTTTCCCAGGTCCGAAGCGATCTGCGCCCCGGCATCCGTAGAAATATTGATACTGCCGTTCATGGAGGTTCCCATATTCGCCGCTATCTCACGTGCCGCATCATACTCCATCGAGTTGGGGACCGGTATTCCCCGCTGGCCGTCCGCATCGTAAACCTCCAGTTCTACAGGAATTACCGTACCTTTATATTCAACCGCCTGAACAAGGATATCAAGCCGTTCACCTTCCATACGGGCTCCGCCGGTCAGGATCGTCCCCTTAGGAATAAACCGGTCATCGACCACCATCGGTTCCAGCAGGCGGATACGCAGCGCCTGACCGTCCGAAACAGTCTGTGTACCGTGTACGCAGGCAGGAATGGTATTCCTGTCAGAAGTCAGCACTTTCCCCACAGGAGTATTGAACCCTACATTCCTTTCCCCTGCAAATCCGTTCCCTGATTCCCCGTTACTCGCGGGTTGTGACAGGGAAGACACCACCTGATGCCGGACCTGTTTTACCGGTTTGACAGCCGTCCGTTGCCTTTTATCCATTGCCGGAGAAGTCATCGTCGCCTGTTTCCCGTTGTAGCGGGCAGCCAGTTCATAGGATTTCTCCATCAGCGCCATTTTCTCTTCCATCGTAGTCTCCTGCAACGGCTTTTCATTCTGCCGTTCATGCTCCAGCTCTTCGATACGTCGGAGCAGTTCATTCCTTTCGGAGTTCTCCGCACGGGTATAAAAATTATCCAGCGTACGGTTCATGTTACGGTAGGCACCGGCAGAAGAACGGACAGTATTATGGGAACCTGTAGAGGGGTTATCCGCCTCTTCCACCGGTAATTCCGCCATGCCTTCAGGCAGGTGCACCGTATCCTTACCGGAACTGCCGAACAGCGAGGCCATCTCCTGAAATGCATTTTTACGGTACTTATCCTTCTTCTCCAACTCTTCACGCTCATAAGCGTCCACCTTGTTGCCGTCCATCCTTTGCTGTCCGGGGGAGGGAATATCCGTATTGAATCCCTTCTCTTTCTCCTCCGCCGCCCTCTCCTTCTCAGACGGCGAATAAATCAGCCATAACGAACCTGCAAAGAGCAGGCACATGGCGGGATAGACAATATATCTGGTACGCCTGTGTTTTTCCTCCGGACTCAAAGGTCTGTCAGCAGACAAGCCTAACAGTGTCCTGATTTTCTGAATGTCCATAATCATAATAGTCTTTAAAGTGAATGGTTGTATCTTTCTCCGGCTTTATATCCAAAGGGCGGATATGCTCAATTTGCAATCCCCCGCCCGGTTCTCCGAAACCGGAAAGGGAAGAGAGGATCATATACAGGCAGCCTGCCATAAACAGGGCAAATGCAACGGCGATGACAGCCAACCGCTGCCCTGTCGTCAGTCTGCGGCAGTATCGGTGTATCAGGATATCCGTCTGTTTCCACGGGTATTTTCTTCTTCTCATCGGTCGGCACTCCTTAAATCCTTGTTTTCCATAATGGTAAAATGCTCGATAATGAACCCGTTCGGATTGTCATCCGACCTGACAGCATTCTGAAGCCGGCACTCCGTCACCAGGCTGCGTTCCGTCACATTGCTCTCACGGATGATCATCTGCCGGGCGTACGTCCTCGCCTTATAGGGATAACTGTTGAAGTCGCAAGACACGCTGTCCACCTGGACAACCTGGTTGATGTTACCCGAAATCAGACGGTTGTAATACCCTTTCTCGGCAAGGTCCACATAATAATGGTAGGCGCTCTTGTCAGCCAGCAGCAGAGCCCGGTGGATATTGTGCTCGATGGCGTCCTTCTGCGGTGAAAGGCTGAAGAAGAGTTCATGGAAGCGCCTCACGTGCTCCCTGGCTTCCGCCGGACGGTTCTGGGAAAGATCCTGCGAGAGCGCAAGCATCAGCGACTTGCCGCCGTCCAGCACATAGATCTTTTCACGCTGCTTCTCGGCAAAGCTGTAGGAGCTCCACAACGAATAACCGGTAATGAGCGTACAGCAGCATACAAAGACTGCCAGCATCAGGCGGATACGCCTGAAGCTGCTTTCAATATTGGTCAATGACTTGAATTCCATCTGTGAATCGTTTTTGATTGTTTATTTTCCACGTATACGCCCTCCGATATTACCCAGTGCCGCACCGCCGGCACCGGCAGTGAAACCACCGGCTTTAGTCGCCGTACGGTTCAGATTGCGGGAATAGTTGCCGCCACCTCCCGCCTGGACAATCCAGCCGGAAACGGTCGGAACGGTAAAATAACCGACAATCCCGATCAACATGAAAATGATGTACACGCAGTTCGAATTGTCCAGTGAATAATCGGGATTTCCCTGCAGTTCGGCAATATCATTCTGAAGCATGAGCACCTGTATCTTGGCAAGCATGCAACTGAACAGGTCGCTGACAGGAAGCCACAGGTAGACCGATATATATCTTGTGAACCACTGCCCGAGCGTGGACTGCAAGCCGTCCCACACCGAAATGGAGAAGGCTATCGGACCCAGCACGGAAAGTACCACCAGGAAAAAGGTCCGTACCGTATCTATCAGCAACGAAGCGGCTGCAAAGAGCAATTCCAGCAGGCTGCGGAAAGCGTCACGGATACTCTTCTCCAGATTATACATGCCCACTTCCATATACATTCCCAGACGGGTGGCGGCGTCGCCCGGAGACCAGCCGAGCTCGTCCAGCTGGCGGTCAAACTCCTCGTCGCTGACCAGATAGGCGGTTTCGGGATTGCGCATCATGGCCTCCCTCTCCAGCCGGTCTTTCTGCGCCCTGTACTGCTGCATGTCCAGTGTCTGCCCTTCCAGCATCCTGTGGGTCCCCTGCACAATGGGACTTAAAATACTGTTCATCGTTCCCAGCACCAGTGTCGGAAACAGCAGGATACAGATACCCAGCGCAAAAGGGCGAAGCAGCGGATAGACGTCCACCGGCTCGGCACGGGCCATCGACTGCCAGACGCGGAGGGCGACATAAAACAGGGCACCCAGTCCCGCAACGCCCTTCGCCACACCCAGCATGTCCTCGCAAAGAGGCATCATCTCATTGTACAGACTCTCCAGTATCGTATGGAGGCTGGCAAAATCTATCGACAACAATACCATAGGCTACCAGTATCTGGAGGTTTCATCACCATAGAGCCTCATTACGCGGTCCATGTCGTTCCTCTTTCTGGCACGCAGGTAGCTCACGGCGATATTCCTGTTCGTATAATAACTGACAAGATTCCGGTAACGGCGCATGTCACGGTAACACTCATCCACCACGTCCATGCGGTCCTTGTCCGTCATGGAGAGGGTGCTGATATCGATTACCTGCTTCAGATCCTGCAATACGCCGTTGCTCTCCTCCAGAAGTTTCGTATAGCCGGAAGCGATGGCGTCCAGTTCCCTTGCCGAGAAATTCTCATCCTTCATCATCCTGCCGAAGCCGGTGACATAGATATCCGACACGTCACCCACCATCAGGATGATTTCACGCACCTTGCGGGCATCCCTCACCAGGTTGTTCACGGATTTAAGGGCGTCATAGTATTTTTTTGACTGCTCATAGATCTTGACCGTTTCGGAAAAGCTCTGCGCGGTGTTCGTGGCCGTCTTGGAGGTATGCGCAATATTGTCCGACATGTTGATGATACCCTGGGCCAGGTTTCCGGGATCGGTAACCACCCACTGAGCGCTTGACTGTACGGTTGCCAGCAAAAACACCGTACAAACAAGGCTTGCCTTTTTCCATATGCCTCCCGTTCTCATCGTCTGTTTTCATTACGTACATAATCACCGTGAGGGGAAAAAGTCAGCACGTCGGTCGCTTCATTATAGGACACGTCAATGCGGTATCCGGTGTTGATGAAAAGGTTGCCGTTCTCCTCGACCAGCAGGTAGGTCCGCGGTTTCAGGACACGTGTCTTTCCGCTGCGGGAAAAGACCGTCACCTTATAGGCTCCGCCTTCCTTGTAGACCAGCACGTCGGGCTTACCCTCCACGCTGCTCCACGAACCGCAGAGTCTGTCACAATCCGTTCCGTTTGCTTCCATACAACTTTGCAATACCATGGCGGCCATGCCGACCAGGCATACCGCCAGCCTCACCAATTGTCTGTTTCTCATAACTTCGTTCATTTAGGGGTTGATACTTGTTTTTGTTCCTCTCTTTTCCTTTCAGCCAGCCGCCGGACGGCAAGCTCCAGATTGCCGCCCAGTTCCCGCGTCAGTTCATGGAGTTCCAGCTTCTCGGATTCTTCAGTCGTGTACACGTAGGCTAAGCACCCAGCGCCTTGTCATATTTCTATGGTAGGTTTCCGAGTACT
>ENA-UOIV01000991-UOIV01000991.1-human-gut-metagenome-genome-assembly--contig:-C59-NODE-991-length-26789-cov-13.930014_pt1 | contig 26789 bp, 31 predicted proteins | sample MGYA00242333_ERZ723880 | MGnify/ENA metagenome assembly ERZ723880 | reverse complement strand
GGGGCCTGCGGCCCCCGCAATCCCGCCGCCCGGCCCCGGGTCCGCACGGCGCCCCGTTTATTCCGGACGGCTCTGCGCCGCCCGGAGGATCTGCGCGAGCGCGTGGGAGGAGGCGAGATAGCGGATGAACTCCCGCTCGCCGTAATCGAAGCCCCTGCCGAGGCGCAGCTCGACGACGTCGTTCAGCCATTCGCTGCTGATTCCGACATAGACGAGCCCGACCGGCTTTTCGTCGGTGCCGCCGTCCGGCCCGGCGACGCCGGTGGTCGAAACGCCGATGTCCGCACCCGAGAGCCGGCGGACGCCGTCGGCCATCTCCCGCGCGGTCTGCGGGGAGACGGCGCCGTACCGCGCGAGCGTCGAGCCCTGCACGCCGAGCAGGCGCTCCTTGGCCCCGTTCGCGTAGGTGACCGCGCCGCAGCCGAACACCTCCGAGCTGCCCGGCACGTCGGTCAGCCGCTTGGCGATGTAGCCGCCCGTGCAGCTCTCCGCGGCGGCCGCCGTGAGCCCCGCGTCCTTGAGGGCGCGCACCGCGGCGGTCTGGAGGTTGTCGACGTCCACGCCGTAGATGTACTGCGGATACCGCTCCCTGAGGCTGGCGATGACCGGCTCCATCAGCCGCTCCGCCTCCGCCTCCGTCGGAGCCGAGGCGGTGACGCGCAGCATCACCTCGCCGTCCTTGGCGTAGGGGGCGAGGGTGGGATTTTTCATCGCCTGCATCTCGCCGCGCAGCTGGCTTTCGAGCGTGCTCTCGCCGATTCCGAAGAAGTAGATGCAGTGGGAGCGCAGCACATGGTCGGCGCGCTTCGCCAGATAGGGCAGCACCTGCCGCTCGAACATGGGGGTCATCTCGCGGGGCGGACCGGGCAGCATGATCGCCGTCTTGCCCTTCCCCTCGATGATCGCGCCCGGCGCGGTGCCGTTGCGGTTTTCCAGCACGGTACAGCCGCGCGGCATCATCGCCTGCTTGAGGTTCGATTGGCACATCGGGCGCTTCATGCCGCCGAAATACGCCTCGATGGCGCGCGCCGACGGCTCGTGCATCTCGAGCGGCAGGCCGAACCAGTCGGCGATCGTCTCCTTGCTGAGGTCGTCGTAGGTGGGGCCGAGACCGCCCGTCGTGATGACGATGTCGTTGCGCGCGAACGCCTCGTCGAGCGCCTCGCGCAGGCGTTCGGGGTTGTCGCCGACCGCCGTGTGGCGGTAGACGTTGACCCCCAGCTCCGCCAGCCCCCGGGAGAGCACCTGGGAGTTGGTGTTGACGATGTTGCCGAGCAGGATCTCGGTTCCGATACAGAGGATTTCCGCCGATTCTGACATGCTTGCTATCTCCAATCCAATTGGTTTATACACAGCTATTATATCACAGTCCCCCCGGTATTTGCATCGGCTTTTCGGGAAAGCGCGCCGCAAACCCCCTCTTTTTGGCGCGCGGGCCGGGAAAAAAGGCCGCATCCCCTTTACTCATGCGGGTCCGTTATGATATAATAAAGCGGTTTATGATGAAGGAGCGTTATAAGGAATGGCACAATACAGTGATTTCAATCTTTCGGAAGAGACGTTGAAAGCGGTGGAGCGGATGGGCTTCACCGAGATGACCGAGATCCAGGAGAAGGCGATCCCGGTCATGATGGAGGGCAGGGAGATCATCGCCAAGGCCCCCACCGGCACGGGCAAGACCTGCGCCTTCGGCATCCCGATCATGGAGAAGATCGACCCCGAAAAGCCCGCGGTGCAGGCGATCGTCCTCTGCCCGACCCGCGAGCTCTCCACCCAGATCGTGGAGGAGCTGCGCCAGCTCGCCTATTTCCGGCCCGACATCAAGGTGGTGGCCGTCTACGGCGGCCAGCCGATCGATAAACAGATCAACGCCCTCAAGCGTGGGGCGCAGATCGTCGTCGCCACGCCGGGGCGGATGCTCGACCACATGCACCGCCGCACGATCAACCTTACGCAGGTGAAGATCGCGGTGCTCGACGAGGCGGACGAGATGCTCGACATGGGCTTCTACCGGGACGTCTGCAAAATCCTCGACCGCCTGCCCAAGGAGCGCCAGATGGTGATGTTCTCCGCCACCATCTCCCGCGAGGTCATGGACATCGGCTGGCTCTACCAGCGGGACAACGTCGAGCTGACCGTCGAGCCGGTGCAGGACAGCCAGCCCAGGATCCGCCAATACATGCTCGAAACGGTGGGCCGCCAGAAGATGGCCGACCTCTGCTATATCCTGAAAGAAAACGACTACCACCGGGTCATGGTCTTCTGCAACACCAAGTACACGACCACCAGCATCAGCAACCTGCTGCGGGAGCGCGGCTTCAACGCCGACTGCCTCAACGGGGACATGCGCCAGTCGGAGCGCAACAAGATCATGGCCGACTTCCGCGCGGGCAAGATCGAAATCCTGGTCGCCACCGACGTGGCCGCGCGCGGCATCGACGTCGAGGACGTCGACGCGGTGGTCAACTACGAGATCCCGCTCGAAAACGAGTACTACACCCACCGCATCGGGCGCACCGGCCGCGCGAAGAAGGAGGGCGCCTCCTACATCTTCTACAGCCAGGACGACCTCAAGCGGCTGCGCAACATCATCCGCTACACCCGCTCGCAGGTGACCGAGCTCGAATTCGACGAGAACGGCGACCTGGTCGAAAAGGGCCTCTTCCAGGCGTAAGAACGATCGAAAGCCTCCCGGCGTTTCCCTTGGAAACGCCGGGAGGCTTTTTCTGTTTTCCGTTCCCGGGCGGTCCCGCTAGATCTCCACGCCCGCCTCGCGCAGCGCGCGCCGCAGCGCGTCGACGTCGCCGCCGTAGACGAACCCCGCCATGCCGGCGTCCTTCGCCGCGGCGATGTTGGCGGGCAGGTCGTCGATAAAGAAGCACTCCGCCGCCGAAAGCCCGTACCGGGTGAGCAGCGTTTCGTAGATCGCGGGGTCCGGCTTCACCTGCCGCACGAAGGCGGAGACCACCTCCCCGTCGAAGCAGTCACGGCAGGGGATCGCCTCCCGGTAGGCGGTGAACCGCGTGCCCGCGTTGGAGAGCAGGTAGACGCGGTAGCCCCTGCCCTTGAGCTCCCGCGCGAGCGCGTTCACCCCGGGGATGGGCGGGAAGTGCAGGTGCCACTCCCGGAAGAGGCGCGCCGTCCCCGGCCACAGCCGTTCGGGCAGGTCCCGGAGCACGCGGGCGATCGCCTCGTCCTCCTCCATCGCGCCCGCGTCGAGCGCGGGCCACTCCGCCCCGCCGAAGAGCCGCGCGCCCACCGCGCAGCAGTCCTCCTCATCGGAAAAGAACTCCCGCAGGAAGGAGTCCGGGTCCCAGCGCATCAGGACGTTTCCCATGTCAAAGACGATGTTTCTGATCATATCCTTCTCCTTTACAGCGTCACCCAGCGGATCTCGTTTCCGTTTCCTTCCACCACCCGCAGGATGTCCGCGAGGGACAGCCACACGGTCGCCGTGTTGTCGTTCGGGTGCACGCCGAGACACGGGAACCGTTCGAGCCCCCGGTCGAAGACGACCTCCACCGCCGCGTCCGCGTCGTTGAGGACCCCGAGCGGCGTGACCTCCCCCTGTTTGAGGCCGAGGTATTTTTCCAGCCGCTCGGCCGACGCGAAGCTCAGCTTGGAGCTTTCCAGCTGTGCGGCAAGCGCGCGCAGGTCGGCGCGCGCCTCCCCCGGTACCACCACGAGAAAGTGCCGCCTGCCCTTCGCGTCCCGCAGGAAGAGGTTTTTGCAGACCTCCCCCTTCGCCGTGAGGCCGAGCGCATCCATCTCGCCGATCGTAAAGACCGCCGGGTGCTCGGTGACCTCATAGGAGACGCCCAGCTCCTCCAGCCGGGCGAACACCTTTTCACGTTCCGTCATGTCGTTTCCCCCTTTCAGGCTACCCTATTTATAGCACGGCGCGCCCCCGTCTGGCAAGCCGCCCGCGGGGAAATCCCGCCGTGCGGGGATTTGCGGCGGGAAAATTTTGCCGACCCCTTGACGAACGTCGAAAGAATGGGTATAATAGCATCTACAAAATGTTTTTATAAAAATTGTGAAAGACGCTGAAAAGAAGAGTAGGCCGCGAAAGCTACCACAGAGAGCCCCGTCAGGTGAAAGGGGGCGTGGCGGAAGCGGCTGAAGATGGTCTTGGAGTCTCGCGGGCGAAAGCTTTTAGTTCGCGACGGGTTCACCCGTTACAGTGACAGGCGGTCGGTATCGAGCCGGACGCCGGTGAGGCCCCCGCCGCAAGGCGGCGGCGAATCAAGGTGGTACCGCGAAAGCACGCGCTTTCGCCCTTGGACGGGATGTCCATGCGGCGGAGGCTTTTTTTATTGCTTTGCAATAAAAAAGCCCGTCCGGACCGTTCCCGCCGGGACGCCATACCGCCCGCGGGCCGGGGCCGGCGGGCGGCGGAGATCATTTTTCCTCCCGCGCCTTGAGCAGGTCGCGGATCTCGGTCAGCAGGACCACATCCGCCGGCGGCGCGGGCGGGGCCTTGGGCGCCTCTTCCTTTTTGCGGCGGAATTTGCCGAGCAGCCGGATCATCACAAAGACGGTGAAGGAAATGATCAGAAAGTTGATGATCTGGTTTAAGAAGCTGCCGTAGCGGATGGCCACCTCGGGGATCTCCCCGGAAGCGGGCGCCAGCACGATGCGCAGGTCGGAGAAGTTCACGCCGCCGATCAGCCAGCCCACGAACGGCATGATGACCTCCTGCACCAGCGAGTTGACGATCGCGGTGAAGGCGGTGCCGACGACGATGCCGACAGCCATGTCCGCGACGTTGCCGCGCGCGATGAACGCTTTGAAATCCTTCCAGAATCCCTGTTTTTCCTCTTTCATAAAAGCACTTCCTTTTTCGGTTCCATATTGGGCGTTCCCCCGCAGAAAAGTGTAATCGGAATTCCCGCGGATGTCAACCAGTTTCGCCGGGCGGCGCGTTACAGTACAGGAGGGTTCTTTGTGATCCAGATCAGCCATCTCACCAAAATCTTCAACGACAAATCGGGCGAGGTCGTCGCGCTGCACGACGTCAACCTCGAAATCGGCCGGGGGGACATCTTCGGCATCATCGGCATGAGCGGCGCGGGCAAATCCACCCTGCTGCGCTGCCTCTCGACCCTCGAAAAGCCCACCTCGGGCGCGATCACCCTCGACGGGGTCGACCTGGCCACCCTCACGGGCAAGCAGCTCATCGACACCCGCCGCAAGATGGGGGTCGTCTTCCAGGGCTACAACCTGCTCATGCAGCGCACCGTGCGCCAGAACGTGGCCTTCCCGCTCGCGCTCGAGCGCGCCGACAGGGCCGGGGTGAACGCCCGCGTCGACGAGCTGCTCGAGCTGGTGGGCCTCTCGGAAAAGGCGGAGAGCTACCCCTCCCAGCTCTCGGGCGGACAGAAGCAGCGGGTGGCGATCGCCCGCGCGCTGGCCACCAGCCCCGAGGTGCTGCTCTGCGACGAGCCGACCTCCGCGCTCGACTCCCTGACCACCAAGAACATCCTCGAGCTGCTGCACAACATCAACCGGAAGCTCAACGTCACGATCGTCATCATCACCCACGAGATCGCGGTGGTCAAGGCGATCTGCAACAAGGTCGCGGTCATCGACACCGCCGAGTTCGTCGAGTGGGGCGACACCGCCGAGATCTTCAAGAACCCCAGGAGCGACATGACCAGGCTCCTGCTGGGATACGAGGTGATGAAGAAATGATCGAGCTGCTGCAAAAATACGGCCCCCTGCTGTGGGAAAACACCTATATCACCCTGCTGATGGTGGCGGCGGCCACCCTCTTCGCCTACGTCTTCGGCCTGCCGATGGGGGTGCTCCTCAAGGTCACCGACCGCGGCGGCATCATGGAAAACCGCGCCTTCAACTCCGCGTTCGGCTGGATCGTCAACATCCTGCGCTCGCTCCCCTTCGTCATCCTCATGGTCGCCCTCATCCCCCTCACCCGCCTGATCGTCGGCAAGGCGATCGGCCCGGCGGCGGCCTGCGTGCCCCTCATCATCGCGGCGGCGCCCTTCGTGGCGCGGCTCGTGGAAAGCTCGCTCTCCGAGATCGACAACGGCGTCATCGAGGCCGCCAAGTGCATGGGCGCCACCAACTGGCAGATCATCACCCGCGTCATGATCCCCGAGGCGGTTCCCTCCCTCATCCGGGGGCTCTCGATCACCACCATCACGCTGATCGGCTACTCCGCCATGGCGGGCGCGGTCGGCGGCGGCGGGCTCGGCGACGTGGCGCTCCGCTACGGCTACCACCGCTATCAGGCGGACGTCATGATGATCACGATCGTCCTGCTCGTCATCATCGTCTGCATCATCCAGATCGTCTTCGACCACCTGGCCAGCCGGGTGGACAAGCGCAACCGTTAACTTTTGCGTGATCGACCGGGATGCGGCCGCTCCCGGTATGATATAAATCCCATTTTTTTGCTGATTGAAAAGGAGAAATGAATATGAAAAAGCTCGCGAAACTGCTGGCGCTCCTGCTGGCGCTGACGCTCGCCTTCTCACTCGCCGCGTGCGGCGGCGAACCCGCCCCCGCCGGGACCCCCTCGTCCGAAGCCCCCGCCGAGGCCGCTCCCTCTGAGGACGCCGCCGAGCCCGCCGCCGAACTGGCCGTCCTCAAGGTCGGCGCTTCCCCGGCGCCCCACGCCGAGATCCTCGAGCAGGTGAAGCCGGCCCTCTCCGAGCAGGGCATCGACCTGCAGATCGTCGAGTTCACCGACTACGTCATGCCCAACAAGGCGCTCGACGCGGGCGACATCGACGCGAACTACTTCCAGCACTTCCCCTACCTTGAAAACTTCGACGCCGAAAACGGCACCGACCTCGTCTCCGCCGCGGCGATCCACTTTGAGCCGCTCGGCGTCTACCCCGGCAAGACCGCGTCCCTCGACGCGCTGGCCGACGGCGCGACGGTCGCCGTCCCGAACGACCCCACCAACGAGGCGCGCGCGCTGCTGCTGCTCGAGAAGCTCGGCTACATCAAGCTGACCGAGGGCGCCGGCCTTGAGGCCACCCCGCTCGACATCACCGAGAACACCAAAAACCTCAAGTTCCAGGAGCTCGAGGCCGCCCAGCTCCCGAACGTGCTGCCCGATGTCGACCTCGCGGTCATCAACGGCAACTACGCGGTGGGCGCCGGCATCGCCGACTCGGTGCTGACCACCGAGGACAAGGATTCCGAGGCCGCGCAGGAGTTCGCGAACATCATCGCCGTGCGCAACGGCGACGAAAGCCGCGACGACATCAAAAAGCTGGTCGCCGCCCTTGAGAGCGACGAGGTCGCCGCCTTCATCACCGAGAAGTACAGCGGCACCGTCATCCCCGTGTTCTGAGAATCCCCACAGAAAAGCCGCCCGGCGGGAAATCCCGCCGGGCGGCTCTTTTTTTGTCACGGCCCGTTCGGATCGGAGGACCAGTCGGTAAGCTCCTCCCCGCCACGGAACCAGCGGCGGGACCCGTCCGCCTTGACAAGGCGGACCCCCTCGTCGGGGTAGTCGCAGACGTCCGAATCCTCCACCGTGCCGACGTCAAGAATTTCAAGCTCCTCCGTCCCGGAGTTGTAGAACGCGTGGGCCAGCCCCATCCCCGCGGGCTTCGCAAAAAAGTCTCCCGCCTCGACCGGGACCGTCTCCCCGCCGAGCCGCAGCGTTCCGCTGCCGCGCAGCAGGAGGAAGAATTCCTCCTGCCGGGAATGGCTGTGGTACTTGGTGCTCCACCGGCCCGGCGGTACCCGGTCGACGTTGACGTAGAGCCTCCGGCCGCCCCCGGCCGCGCCGAGCAGCAGCGTGCGCAGCTCCCCCGCGCTGCGCAAGACGAATTCTTCCCCAATATGGTTTACGTTTTGTAGCTGCATTTCTGTTCCCTTCCTCACTCCTCGGGCGCCGGGTGGTGCCGGTTGGAGAGATACTCCCAGCCGCCGTCCGCGCGGTCGCGGACGGTCAGCTCGCAGCGTTCCCCCGTCTCATAAAAGCCCATGCCGACAAAGTCGACCGCGAGCGTAAAGCTCCCGTCCGGGTTGTCGGTTTTGGAAACCACCTCCGGCACGCGGAAGTCGGTGCCGCCCCAGAAGCCCTGCCACGCGTACACCTGCCGCTGCGGGTCGTAAGCGGAGAGAAGGTGGAGCTGCTCCGCCGTCACGGGGAAATGGGCGGTCAGCGTTCCGTCCACCTCCTCCGCCGGCACCGCGTAGGGGTACTCGGTCCCCGGCGTGTAGGGCTCGGGATAGGCGTCCATGATCGTCCTGCCCGTCCGTGCCATCAAAAGGCCCTCGAAGGTCCACTCCCAGTGGATCGGCGACAGGTCGGTCTCATCCCAGTCGGCGGAGGTCACCCCGAACCGGGTGTGGCACACCGGCAGGACGTATTTCCGGGCGAGCGCGCGGTTCTCCTCCCCGAGCGGCAGCACCCGGAAGCCCATCTGCGCATCGGGGTATTCCTCGAGCCTGTAGACGAGGTGCCCGCCCGGCTGGAGCTCGAACTGGTCGAGCGCCCGCGCGGGCTCGGAGGTGATCGGGGCGTCCGTCCCCATGCCGTATTCCCAGTAGGAGGATGTGAGGGTCATGGTCCCGCCCTCGCTGCGGAAGGTCTCCGCGTTCAGCATGGAGCCGATGAGCCGGTAGATGGTGAGCGTCCCGTCCCGCCCGGCTTCGGCGGCCTCGCAGAAGGAGACGGCCAGCTCCCCGTTTTCCATGTCGAAATCCTCGTATACCACCGGCACGCCGAGCGCCGCCGCCGCGTCCACCATCCCGCGGTACTGCCCGCCGGTCGGCTCGGCGTAGCCGTTGGGCGACTCCACCTGCGCCGCGATCGGCCGGATCACGTCCCGTACCGCCCCGATCTCCGCCAAAAGCGCTTCCGCCGGTCCGTCGGACGGTTCCGCGGGTTCCCCGCGCTCGGCGGGCTCCTCCGAAGCCGCCTCGCCGGATCCCGCGCCGGGCGCCGGCTCCGTCTCCCGCGCCTCCCGGCCCGCGCAGCCCGCAAGCAGCGCCGCGCAGGCGAGCAGCCCGCACAGCAGCGCCATAAATTCCCGTTTCATCAGGCGTCCCCCCTCTGTCTCTGATTCTACCACAACGGCGGCCGCATTGCCACCTCCCCGCCTGTCCCGCGGCGTCCGGGCGGTCAGGCGTCCTTCCCGAGCAGGGAAACGAAATAGAGCCTTTCGTTGCGGAGATTGCCGTCGTAGGGCTCCCGCTTCACGCGGACCCGGTATACGGGCAACAGCCCGCGGCAGGCCTCCCTCGCCTCCTCCTCGGTCAGCTCGACGAGTTTTTCCCCATCGTTATAGACATAGTCCGCCGCCCCCATCGTGTCCCAGTGCAGGAAAACGACGTCGGCCTCGTAGAACCCCTCCCCGGCCTCATACGCCGTCACCACCGGGGTCGCCCCCGTCTTGACGAGGCCGCCCTCCAGCGTCGCCACGCCGAAATAGGGATGGAAGGGGTATCTCCCCGTGTCGCCCAGGTTTTCAAAATCGATCTCGCAATCCCAGCCGAAGAGGAGCTTGGCGGTCTGCGTGATGCGCTCCTTGGAAAAGCGGGTGGAGCCGCCCGGGATCATCTCGAGAAACGGCGCGAATGCAAACGGGTAGATGTCCGGCGCGTTGGACACCGCCGCCCGGTAGACCACCTCGTCCGTCAGCCCGGGGATTCCCTTCTCCGGGTCCCGCTGTTCCCGCAGCACGATCTCCAAATAATTTTCGAGCCGCCCGGCCGTCTCGTCGATCCCCAGAAAGCCCCGGTCCCCCTCGGTCCAGTAATAGCTTTTGAGGCTCTGGGCCAGCCCGGCCGGGTCCAACGCGTCGTTGGTCTCCCGGACGAGGGCGAAGTCCTCCCGCGTATAGGTCACGGGCAGGCCCCGCGCGTTCAAAACGGTCTCCTCCGTCCCGGGGTAACGGAACGCGTAGGGCGCGCCCGTCAGCCGTTGGACCTGCGCGGCCAGCTCCGCCACACGCCGCCGGCAGAGCTCCGCCTCGTAGCCGGCGGCCGCCGCGGATTCGCCGGGTTCTCGCTGCGGGTCGTACACCGCGGCGTAGACCTCCACCGCCCCGGGCAGGTAGGCTTCAAACCCATACTGCGCCTCCATCAGCGCCCCGGCCCGGTCGTCCGGCAGCAGCTCCCGCAGGGTTCGGTAGGCGTGGACCATCTCGCCGCGCCACGCGTCCGCCAGCCGGAGCCGCGCCGCGAGGAGTTCCGGTCCGTTATCCCCGTCCGCCCGGGGGACCGGGATCGCCGCGTCGATCGGGTTGTCCGCGGGAATCTCCCACGGGTCCGCCGCCGCGCCTTCCCCGGCGGCCGGGACGGTTTCAGCCGGGGCGGGCGCGCAGCAGGCGAGCGCCAGCAGGCAGGCGATCAGGATTCCGATCCGCTTCATGTTCGTCCCTCCCATCCATCCGCGTGGATCCTCCGCCTCTATTCTATCTCCCTTCGGCGAAGAGCGCAACCCGTTTTCCGGCGCCGCGCGGGCCCGGGACAAAAGCCGCAAAAAGGCGCGCCGCAAAATTTGCGGCGCGCCTTTGTCAGCCCTTGTCCTTGGGCTTGAAGATCAGTGCGACGATGAGCGAGAAGAAGAGCGCGGCGGTGATGCCCGCGGCGGCCGAGGTGAGGCCGCCGGTCAGCACGCCGAGCAGCCCGTCGGCCTGGATGGCCTTTTTGACGCCCTTGGCGAGCAGACTTCCGAAGCCGAGCAGCGGCACAGAGGCGCCCGCGCCCGCGAACTCGATCAGCTTGGGATAGAGTCCGATTCCGCCGAGCACCACGCCCGCGACCACATATCCGGTGAGGATGCGCGCGGGGGTCAGCTTGGTGTAGTCGATGAAGATCTGGCCGATGGCGCAGAGGACGCCGCCCACCAGAAACGCCTTGAGCAGGGTCATAAACAGTTCCATTACACGCGCCCTCCCGTCTTTTTGGAGGAGAGGTAGACGAGGTGCGCGATCGACGCGATGCTCTCCCCCTGCTGCACGACGGTGGGGCTCATGAGCGCGCCCGTCGCGACGAACAGGATCTCGTTCAGGGTTCCCCTGCGGATGAGCGGCAGGATGTGTCCGCACATGACCGAGGCGCTGCATCCGCAGCCGCTCGCGCCCGCGTGCACGTCCTGCTTTTCGAGGTCGTAGAGCATCAGGCCGCAGTCGGTGTGGTGGTGCTCGAGGTCGTAGCCGTCCTTGAGCGTCAGCTCGCGCAGCAGGTCGGTGCCCACCTTGCCGAGGTCCCCCGTGATGATCAGGTCGTAGTTGGAGGGGTTGGTCCCCGTGTCCTCAAAGAAGTGCTTGAGGGTCATGGCGGCGGCGGGAGCCATGGCCGCGCCCATGTTGTTCGCGTCGGTGATGCCGAGGTCCTCGATCGTGCCGATCGTCACGGCCCGGACGAACGGCCCGACCTCGCCCTTTTCCAGGACGGCGGCGCCGGCGGCGGTCGCCGTCCACTGGGCGGTGGGGGTGCGCTGGCCGCCGTATTCGAGCGGCAGGCGGAACTGCCGTTCCGCCGAGCAGAAGTGGGACGAGGTGCAGGCGACCGCCCGCGTGACTGCGCCCGCCTCGAGGAAGACGGAGGAGACGGCGAGGCTTTCGGCCATCGTCGAGCAGGCGCCGAACAGTCCGATGAAGGGCATGCCCAGCGCGCGGATGCCGTAGGTGGAGCCGACGCACTGATTGAGCAGGTCGCCCGCGAAGATGCAGTCGATGTCCGCCGAGGAGAGCTGCGCCTTTTCAAGCGCCTTGTTGATCGCCGTCTCCTGCATGCGGCTCTCCGCCTTTTCCCACGTCTTCTCCCCGAAATAGCTGTCCTCGTTGATCACGTCGAACGCCTGCGCGAGCGGGCCCTCGGACTCCTTCTTGGAGCCGACGGCCGCCGACTCCCGCACGCCCGGCGGATCGTCGAAGACCACCGTGTATTTTCCCTTGCGTTTAGCCATGTGACACCCTCCTAATATAACCTGAACAGGTAGATGATCAGGCCGTAGACGACGCTTGCCGCGGTGCCGTAGACGATGACCGGGCCCGCGATGATGAACATCTTGGCGCCCAGCCCCAGCACGAGGCCCTCGCTTTTGAATTCGAGCGCCGGCGAGGCGACCGCGTTCGCAAAGCCGGTGATCGGCACGAGGGTGCCCGCGCCGGCATATTTGGCGATGTTGTCATATACGCCGAAGCCGGAGAGCAGCACCGCCAAAAACACCAGCGTCACCGACGCGGCGGTCGAGGCGACCTCCTGCTCCAGCCCCGCGTATTGGTAGAGCTCGATGCAGACCTGCCCCAGCGTGCAGATCAGCCCGCCGATTAAAAACGCCAGGAGGCAGTTTTTGGGAAAGGGCGAGCCGGGGGAAGCCTTTTTCGCCATCCTGCCGTATTCTTCGGGCGTCATTTTCATGAAAAAATCCCTCATTTCACAAAGAATCTCGCAGTTAGCTTTTGCACCAAACAAAATTTTATGCGGCAATTGCATTTCCGCGCGAAATTTGCTATACTAACCAATGGTCTAACAGAATCCTTTTTCTGGAAAATATTAGGATGGGGGCTTTTCGATGCCAGCTAGAGTGGTTGTCGGCGTCCAGTGGGGCGACGAGGGCAAGGGAAAAATCATCGATATTCTTGCCTCGCGCGCCGATGTCGTGGTGCGCTCGCAGGGGGGCAACAACGCCGGGCACACGGTGGAGAACGGCGGCGAGGTCTATAAATTGCAGCTCATCCCCTCGGGCATCCTCTATCCGGATACCCTCTGCCTGCTGGGCAGCGGCGTGGTCATCAACCCCAAGGGCATCCTCGGGGAGATCGACGGGCTGGAGGCGCGCGGCGTCTCCTGCAAAAACCTGCGCATCGACCCGCGCGCCCACGTCATCATGCCCTGGCACCTGCTGCTCGACGGACTGAGCGAGCAGATGCGCGGCAGCGCGATGATCGGCACCACCAACAAGGGCATCGGCCCCTGCTATATGGACAAGGCGGAGCGTTCGGGAATCCGCATCTACGACCTCGTGCACCCGGAGGTGTTCGCGGAAAAGGCGCGGCTCGCGGGCGAAATCAAAAACCGCCTGCTCACCGACTTCTACCGCGCCGAACCGCTCGACCTCGACGCGGTCATCGAGGAGTATACCGCCTACGGCGACCGTCTGCGGCAGTATGTCGCGGACGTGTCGGTGCTCGCCTACAACGCGGTCCGGGAAAACAAGGAGGTGCTCTTCGAGGGCGCGCAGGGCACCCTGCTCGACATCGATTTCGGCACCTACCCCTTTGTCACCAGCTCCCACCCCGTCTCGGGGGGCGTCTGCGTCGGCAGCGGCGTCGGCCCCACCCTCATCGACGAGGTCGTCGGCGCGGCCAAGGCGTACACCACCCGCGTGGGCGCGGGTCCCTTCCCCACCGAGCTGCTCGACGCGACCGGCGACGAGCTGCGCAACCGCGGGCATGAGTTCGGCACCGTCACCGGACGGCCCCGCCGCTGCGGCTGGTTCGACGCGGTCATCATGCGCCATTCGGTCCGCGTCAACGGCCTGACCGCGCTCGCCATCAACAAGATCGACACCCTCTCGGGCATGGGGCCGCTCAAGGTCTGCACCGCCTACAGGAAGGCGGACGGCACCGTCATCCGCGACTTCCCGCCCACGATCGACGAGCTCGCCGAGTGCCTGCCCGTCTACGAGGAGCTCGAGGGCTTCGACGGCGACCTCTCCGGCTGCCGCTCCTTTGACGAGCTGCCCGCCTCCTGCAAGCGCTACATCGCCGAGCTCGAGCGCCTGTGCGAATGCCCCATCAAAATGGTGGGCGTCGGCCCCGCCCGCTCACAGAACCTCGAGAGGGCGTAAAAAAAGAAAGGCCGCCCGCATGGGCGGCTTTTCCTTTTCCCGCTTTCTTGAAAGAAAGCGGACAAAGAACTTTTGGTTCAGGCCCTCCGCGGATTCTTCCCGCGGCCGCGTCCCGTGGCCCCGCCTCACGGGAGGCGCCTTCGCCGATGGGCGGCGTTTTGCCTGCGTCAAACGTTTTGCGCCGCTTTTTCAAAAGCGGCAAAAAAGAAAGCCGCCCTTGCGGGCGGCCTTTTCTTTTCCGTCTCCCCGAACTCAAACGCCCCAAATCTCCCGCGCGTATTCGCGGATGGTGCGGTCGGAGGAGAATTTGCCGGCGTTGGCGGTGTTGAGGAGGCATTTGCGGGCGAAGGAAGCGCGGTCGCGGTAGGCGCGGTTGACGCGCAGCTTGGCGTCGCAGTAGCTCTCGAAGTCGAGCAGCAGGTAATACTGGTCGGGGCGGTGCCAGCTCGCGCCGGTCATGAGCGAGTCGTAGAGCTCGCGGAACATGCCGGTGCCGCCGTCCGAGAAGGTACCGTCCACGAGGGTGTCCACCACCCGCCTGACGCGGGGGTTGTCGCGGCAGAGCGCCTTCGGGTCGTAGGTGGACGCGGCGGAAGCGATCTCATCGACAGTCGCGCCGAAGATGAAGTTGTTTTCCGCGCCCGCCTGCTCGACGATCTCGATGTTCGCGCCGTCGAGGGTGCCGAGGGTGACGGCGCCGTTCAGCATGAACTTCATGTTGCTGGTGCCGCTCGCCTCGGTGCCGGCGGTGGAGATCTGCTCGGAGACGTCGGCGGCGGGGATGAGCTTTTCGGCGTAGGAGACGTCGTAGTTCTGCACAAAGACCACCTGCATGCGGCCCTTCATGTCCGGGTCGCCGTTCACCCGCTTCGCGATCTCGTTCAGATACTTGATGATCCCCTTGGCGCGGTAGTAGCCGGGCGCGGCCTTCGCGCCGAAGAGGAAGACGGTCGGATAGAAATCGGTGAGCCGCCCGTCCTTGAGGGCGAAGTAGATGTCCAGGATGGAGAACGCGTTGAGGAGCTGGCGCTTATACTCGTGCAGCCGCTTGACCTGGATGTCGAAGAGGAAATCCGGGTTCAGCTCCACCCCCTCGCGCGCCTTCACATATGCGGCGAGCTGGCATTTTTTCTCCCGCTTGATCGCGAGGAACCGCTCGCGGGCGCGCTCGTCGTCCGCATAGGGCGCGAGCTTTTTGAGCTCGTCGAGCTCGGTGATCCAGCCGTCCCCGATCCGCTCGGTGATGAATCCGGACAGCTCGGGGTTGCAGAGCGCGAGCCAGCGGCGCTGGGTGATGCCGTTCGTCTTGTTGTTGAACCGCTCGGGCCAGACGGCGTACCACTCCCGAAGCGCCGTCTCCTTCAGAATCTCGGTGTGGATGCGCGCGACGCCGTTGGTCGAATGGGCGGCGAAGATCGCCATGCGGGCCATGTGGATCCGGCCGTCGTCGACGAGGTAGTAGGGGATCTGGTCCGCGCCGTTGATCCCCTTGTTGTGGAGGGCCTGCTTGAGGCCGTTTTGCAGCATGACGACATAGGGGTAGACCTCGGGGATGACCGAGAGGAAGAGCCCCACGTCCCATTTTTCGAGCGCCTCGGCCATGATCGTGTGATTGGTGTAGGCGAAGACCCGCTGCGCGATGGAGAACGCCTCGTCGTAGCAGAGGCCGTGCTCCTCCATCAGCAGGCGGAGCAGCTCGGGGATCGATACGGTGGGGTGGGTGTCGTTGAGCTGGACGGCGTATTCGTCCGCGAAGGCGGAGAAATCCTCCCCGTGCCGCCCGAGATACTCCCGCAGGATGCTCTGGAGCGACGCGGAGGAGAAGAAATACTGCTGCTTCAAGCGCAGGCGCTTGCCCGCGTCGGTGTCGTCGTTGGGGTAGAGGACGTAGGAGATCTCCTCGGCACGGTTCTTTTCGGCGACCGCGCGGTCGTACTCCTGGCGGTTGAAGAGGTCGAAATCGAAGGCGGAGAGGGGTTCCGACTGCCAGAGGCGCAGGGTGTTGATCGTCTTTCCGCCGTAGCCGATCACCGGCATGTCGTAGGGCACGGCGCGCACCGTCTGGTCGGCGAAGCGCACCTCGACCGCGTCCTCCTCCCGGCGCACGCTCCACGGGTCGCCGAAGCGCAGCCAGTCGTCGGCGCGCTCCCGCTGGAAGCCGTCCTCGAAATACTGGCGGAAGAGCCCGTAGCGGTAGCGGATGCCGTAGCCGTCGAGCGGGATGCCGTGGGTCGCGGCGGAATCGAGGAAGCAGGCCGCGAGCCTGCCCAGTCCGCCGTTGCCGAGCGCGTCGTCCTCGATCTGCTCGAAGTCGGCCACGCTCCTGCCGTGCGCCTTCAGCCAGCGGTCCGCTTCCTCGAGCAGGCCGAGGTTCATGAGGTTGCTGTTCACCAGCCGCCCCATCAGAAATTCGGCCGAAAAATAGCAGGCGCGCTTTTTGCCCGCGGGCTTTTTCCAGCCGTCGCGCAGGGAATCCATCGCGGCCTGCGACACCGCCGTGTAAAGCTGCTTCGCGTCCGCCCCGTCCGGCGTCACGCCGAAGTCGAGCCGCAGAAGCTCGCCGATCTTTTCTTCAAAACGGTCCATACGGTTCCTCCTGTTATCGCCCGTAGAGCTCGGCGAGCTCCCGGAGTTTGCGCGCGGTCCCGGACGTGAGCTGCCCCTCGGCGAGCCGCCAGCGCCAGTTTTCCCCGATCGTCGAGGGGGTGTTCATGCGGGCCTCGTTGCCGAGCCCGAGCAGGTCCTGCATCTGGAAGACGGCGGTGTCCGCGCTGCTCGCGTAGCCCGCGCGGATGAGCGCCCACGGGATCTCCCGGCTGGTGCGCACGCCCAGGTAGGCGCGCGCGAACCGCAGCACCCCGCGCGGCTGGTGGGCGAAAAAGCCCGCCAGCGTCTCGTTGTCGTGGGTGCCGCCGTAGACGACGACGTTTTTGTCGTAATGGCAGGGGAGGTATTCGTTGTCCGGGCCGGAATCGAACCCGAACTGCATGAGCTTCATGCCGGGGTAGCCGCTCCGTTTGAGCATGCGGCCGACCTCGGGGATGACGATGCCCAGGTCCTCGGCGATGACCCGCTTGCCCCCCATGACGCCGGAGATCGCCGCGATAAGCCCCTCGCCCGGTCCGTCGACCCACACGCCGTTTTTGGCGGTGTCGTCCCCGGCGGGGATCGAATAGTAGTGGGCGATGCCCACGAAGTGGTCGATGCGCACGACGTCGTAGAGCTCGGAGGAGAACTTCATCCGCAGCTTCCACCAGGCGTAGTCCTCCCGCGCCATCCGCTCCCAGTCGTAGAGCGGGTTGCCCCACAGCTGGCCGTCGGAGGAAAACATGTCGGGCGGCACTCCCGCCACCCTGCTGGGGCGGCGCTGCCCGTCGAGCTGGAACTGCTCGGGATGCGCCCACACGTCGGCGCTGTCGAGCGCGACATAGATGGGAATGTCCCCAATGATCTCGACGCCGAGCCCGTTGGCGTAGGATTTGAGCGCCCGCCACTGCTCGAAGAACTTGAACTGGCAGAACTTCCAGAAGTCGATTTCCTCCGCGAGCTCCCGCGCGCAGCGCGCGAGGGCCTCCGGCTCCCGCATGCGGATGTCCTCCGGCCACCGGAGCCACTCGTGCCCGCCGAAGTGCATCTTGACCGCCATATAGAGGCTGTAGTCCTCCAGCCAGACGGCGTTTTCCGCGCAGAACGCCCGGTAGGCGGGGGTATCCGCGTGGCGGCTGCGCCGGAAGGCGGCGTGCAGCACGGTGAAGCGGTGCCTGTAGATCCTGGCGTAGTCGACCGCTGCGGGGTCGTCCCCCCAGCCGCAGGCGGAGATCTCCGCCCCGGTCAGCAGCCCCTCCCGCTCGAGCAGGTCGAGGTCGATGAAATAGGGGTTGCCCGCGAAGGCGGAAAAGCTCTGGTAGGGGCTGTCGCCATAGCTGGTCGGCCCGAGCGGCAGCACCTGCCAGTAGCGCTGGCCGGCGTCGCGCAGAAAGTCGACGAACGCGTAGGCCGCGCGGCCGAAGGTGCCGATCCCGTATGGGGAGGGCAGGCTCGTCACCGGCAGCAGGACGCCCGCGCCGCGGCGCATGGGCTTTTGTTTTCGGATGTTCAATCGTTCCGCCTCCGTTTGGTGGATTGCTTTCGCCCGGTCAGAGCGTCCGGACGCTCTCCCCCTCGATGAGCTCGAAGGGGGCGGTCTCGTGGACGGCGTCGCCGCCGTTCTCGATGCTGTTGATGAGGATCTCCACGCCGCGCACCGCCAGCCGCTCCTGCGACTGCTTGACGGTGGCGAGCTTGGGATTGTAGTATTCCGCCAGCTCCACGCCGTCGAACCCGACGACCGAAAGGTCGCGCGGGACCTCGAGCCCCCGGTCGCGGAGGGCGCGGACGGCGCCCACGGCCATCACGTCGCTCATCGCGAAGACGGCGGTGAGCCCGGGCGCCCGGTCGAGCAGCCGGCCCATCGCGCGGTAGGCGCTCGCGTAGGCGAAGCGCGCCTTCTCGTACTGCTTTTCCGGCTCGAAGGAGACCCCGCGCGCCGCGAAGCTGCGCAGGCACCCCTCGAGGCGGAGCTGGCTCGTATAGGAGCGCCCGACGTCTCCGCCGATCACGCCGATCCTCGTGTGTCCGCGGTCGATCAGGTAATCGACCGCGCGGCCCGCCGCGGCCGCGTCGTCGGTCGACACGCTCGACAGGTTCGGAAAGCCGAGCGCCCCGCCCGGGTTGGTGACGAGCACGCTGGGGACGCGGATGCGGCTGAAGTTCTCGCGGAAATAGGAGAGGTTCCCGCCGAGGAAAAGGAGCCCCAGGGGCTTCTGCTCCCGGCAGAGGAGCAGCGCGTGGCGCACCTCGTCCGAGTCCTCGTCGAGGTAGTAGACCACGTCGGTGTAGCCCGCGGATTTGATGAGGTCCTGCATCCGCTCGACGATGGGGGCGAAGAGCATGTTGGAGGTGCCCTTCACGACGATCGCGATGCTCTTGGTGGCCGTCTGCTTGAGGTGCTTGGCGTTGTTGTTGGGGATAAAGCCATGCGCGTCGATGACCGCCTGGATGCGCGCCTTGGTTTCGGCGCTGACGTCGGGGTGGTCGTTGAGCGCGCGGGAGACGGTGCTCACCGCGTACCCCGATTCCCTGGCAATGTCCTTGATCGTCACGTCGCCGGCCTCCCTTCACACGTCGTTTCGCTGATTCCTATTCTACCCCTTTACCGCGCCCGCGACAACGCCCTTGATGATATATTTTTGGCAGATGAGATAGAAGATGATGATCGGGATGATCGACAGCACGAGCACTGCCATCAGCGCGCCCATGTCGCGGGAGCCGTAGCCGCCCTGCAGATACTGGACCGCGATGGGGATGGTGCGGTACTTGTTGCCGATGACGAGGTAGGGCAGCAGGTAGTCGTTCCAGATCCACATGGCGTTGAGGATCGCGACGGTGATCGCGGTGGGCCGGAGGATGGGGAAGACCACGAGGAAGAAGGTCTGAATGGGGTTGCAGCCGTCGATCATCGCGGCCTCCTCGATTTCGAGCGGGATCGATTTGACGAAGCCGCTGAACATGAAGACCGAAAGCCCCGCGCCGAAGCCGAGGTAGATGACGATGAGGCCCACGGGGTTATCGAGGTGGAGCATGTTGGCGACCTTGGACATCGGGAACATGACCATCTGGAAGGGGACGATCATGCTGAAGACGAAGAGGTAATAGAGCGCGCCGGAAAACTTCCCCTTCGAGCGGATGATGTACCAGGCGGTCATCGCGGTGAAGAGGATGATCGCCCCCACCGAAAAGACGGTAATGAAGAGGGAGTAGCCGAACGCCGAGAGGAAGCCCGCCTTCTCGATGCCGCTCAGGTAGTTTTTGAATCCCACAAAGGTGGCGGGGCCGTCGGCGGTCTCGGTGAGGGTCGGGAGCTTGAAGGGCGCGTCGGAGATGAAGAACTGCCCCTTGAAGGAGTTCATCAGCACGACCAGGATGGGCGCGAGCACCAGCAGCGCGAGGATGAGCAGCAGGATGAAGATGGCCGCGTTTGCGAACCTGCGTTTGACTGCCATCAGTTCTCGACCTCCTTCCGGCGGGTGAGCATGAGCTGGGTAAAGGCGATCACGCCGACGACGATGAAGAAGACGGTCGCCTTGGCCTGGCCGACCCCCTCGAAGCCGACGCGCCCGTAGAAGGTGCTATAGATGTCGAGCGCGAGCATCTGGGTCTCCTTGGCCGGCGCGCCGCCGGTGAGGGCGAAGTTCTGGTCAAAGAGCTTGAAGGAGTTGGTGAGTGTGAGGAAGGTGCAGATGGTGATCGAGGGCATCACGTTGGGGATCGTGACGTGGATGAGCGACTGCCAGCCCGACGCGCCGTCGATGGCCGCCGCCTCGGTGAGCTCGCCCGAAATGTTCTGGATGCCCGCGATGTAGATGACCATCATATAGCCCACAAGCTGCCAGTTCATCAGCACGACCAGCCCCCAGAAGCCGTATTTGGCCGAGAAGGTGATGTCCACCCCAAAGCGGAGCAGAAAGCCGTTGATGATGATCTGCCAGATATAGCCGAGCACGATGCCGCCGATGAGGTTGGGCATGAAAAAGACGGTGCGGAAGAGGTTGGTGCCCTTCATCGCGCGGGTGAGCAGCATGGCGAGCGCGAAGGAGAGCAGGTTGATGGTGATCACCGAGACGACGGTGAATTTCACGGTGAACCACAGGGCGTTGAGGAAGTCTCTGCTGCCGGTAAACGCCTTGACGTAGTTGGCAAGCCCCACCCACTGGGTGTTGGTCACCGTTGTAAACTCGGTAAACGAGAGGTAGACGCCCATCACGAACGGGATGAGAAACGAGATGGCGAACGCGATGAACGTCGGCAGCGCGAAGAAGGCGAAATACTTTCTCAGCGTTTTTGACATGACATCCCCTCCTGTCGGATAACAAATGCCGTCCCGCACCGCGGGGTGCGGGACGGCGGGAAGATCAGCGGATGGGACAGCGCCCGCTGTTACAGGTTGCTTTCAGCCTTCCACTCGTCGACGACCAGCGTCTTGACGTCGTCCCACGTCTTGGTGCCCTGCGCGTACTGGAGCAGCGCGGCGCCGAAGTCGTCCTTGAAGGTCTGGCTCGGGAAGACGAGGAATGCGCTCCACGGCACGGAGGAGACGCCCTCCTTGCTCATCCAGGCGCTGACTTCCCTGGCGAGCGGGTCGGTCGGGCGCTCATCCTCGGCAAAGGTGTCGAACGGGGCGATGAAGCCGAGCTTGTTGGTGACGAAATCCTTGCCCGTGTCGGAGGAATAGAGCCAGTAGATGAAGTCGGCGGCCAGCTTCTGCTTTTCGGCGGGAGCCTGGCTGTTGATCGCGAAGAAGTTCTCGGTGCCGACGCAGATTCCCTGGGACTCCTCGCCGTCCACGCCGATGTAGATCGGCATGAACTTGATGTCCTCCTCCTTGACGGTGTTGCCCTCGACCTCGGCGATCTGGCTCCACGCCCAGTTGCCGTTCTGGACCATCGCGCACTGTCCGAGCGCGAATTCCGCCATCGAGTCGGCGACCTGCTTGCTGCCGAGCAGCTTGGGATCGACGGTCGAGTTGTTCAGATAGAGGTCGAAGATGTTCTTGTAGTTGTCGCTGTACTGGAAGGTGATCTCCTTGGTGGCGTCGGTCGAGAGGTCGACGTTGTTGGCCTCGAACTCATAGTGGACCGGCAGGTTGGCCAGGTGGGTCTGCCAGCGCCAGTCCTCGCCGGGCTTGAGGGAGGTGGAGGCGAAGACGCCCTTGATGCCGAGCTGGTCCTTCTTGGCGGTCATGTCCTCGACGACCTCCTTGAGCTTCTGGAAGCTGCGGATCTCATCCATCGACTTGGCCTTCGCGCCGTCGAGGGCGAAATACTTCTCCATGATCGCGTTGTTGTAGATGATGCCGTAGCCCTCGACCACGTAGGGGATGCCGACGACCTTGTCGCCGTCGGTGATGGCCAGGCCCTTGTCGGTCAGGTGCTGGTAGAGCTCGGTGCCCGAGAGGTCGGCGCAGTAGTCCTTCCAGTTGGCGTAGCCCTTGGGGCCGTTGATCTGGAAGAGGACGGGGGCGTCCGCCTTGGCGATCTCGGATTTGAGGGTCTGCTCGTAGGTGCCCGACGCGGCGGTCACGACGTGCAGCTTGACGCCCGTCTCCGCCTCGTAGGCCGCGGCGATCTCGTCATAGACCGGGGCGATCTCGGGCTTGAAGTTGAGGTAGTAGAGCTCGCCGCCCGCGGCAGGCTGGGTGGCCTGGTCGCCCGAGGTCGTGCCGCTGGGGTCGGCCGCGGGGGTGCTCGGCGTGCCGGCGCCGCCGGTGGAGCCGCAGGCCGCCAGCGTGGCGAGCATCGCAATCGCAAGGATCAGTGCCAATAATTTTTTCATTCTGGTTTCCTCCTGTTATCGGTTGTGTGTACGGATCAAACCATAGGCTGCAAATGTTGGCCGAAACGTTTCCGGTAACGCTACCGGAAACGTTTCCAGTTGACGCTTTCAATATATCCTCTCTGGAAAAAAAGTGCAAGAGCATTTGATGAAAAATAGCAGGATACCTAAACATATCCGGCCCCTTTTAGGTGACGTGCACAATTTCCCCGCCGGCCGCGCGCGTCAGCGCGGCGCCTGTGGATTATTTTACGCCATGCCGAAGGAATTATTGATCGAAAAGCAAATTTTCATGCAGCCTGCCCCGGAAAAACGCGGCTTTTTCGCCGCGCGCCCGCGTTCTTTTACAAAATACAGCCGCATATAGATTAGTAGACAGAACGCAGGGGAGGTTTCGCTTTGAAAGGTTTGCCGGAGGAGCGCGCGATCACGTTCGCCCACTATATCATTGACAACAATACCACCGTACGGGCTACCGCCAAGGAATTTCATATATCGAAATCGACGGTACATAAGGACGTAACCGACCGGCTCAAAAAGATCAACCCGCTGGTATACGCGCAGGTCAAGGAGGTGCTCGACCGCAACAAGTCGGAGCGCCACATCCGCGGCGGCATCGCCACCCGGGAGAAATACGCGCGCCTCAAAACCCACGCCTGATCAAACGCAAACGAAAGGCCCGCCGCGGCTGCAGCTGCATCCGCGGCGGGCCGGGTTCTTTTTCAGAGCGGTTTCCCATACCACCGCCGGGTGCGCGGGCCGTCGAACTCGCAGAAGTAGACCGCCTGCCACACGCCGAGCACCGGCCGCCCGTTTTCGACCGGGAGCAGCACCCCCGGGCCCACCGCGCTCGCCCTGAGATGGGCGGCGGAGTTGCCCTCCGCGTGGCGAAACTCCGGCCGGTCGGGGTAGGCCCGCTCAAGCCCGAGCAGCATGTCGGACACGACATCGGGATCGCTGTTCTCGTTGACGGTGATCCCCGCGGTCGTGTGCGGGCAGTAGACGAGGCAGGCCCCGTCGGTGACGCCGCAGGCCTCGACCGCCTCGCACACCCGCGCGGTCACGTTGTAAAAGCCCTGCTGCCCCGTCTGGAGCGTGTATTCACAGAGCATTCGCCCCCGCCTCCCCTCCGCGCAGGTACGCGCCGCCGCTGCCCGGCTTCCAGCTTCCGCCGCCCGCGCCGATCTCGAAATGCAGCTTCGCGATGCCGAGGTCGACCGCCTGGGAGGCGTAGTCGGGGACCGACGCGCTGACCGCGCCGTCCCGCCAGATAAAGCGGACCGGCTGCCGGTTGAGGGCGGAGGGCGCGCGCCGGACGGCGCGCATCCCCGCCGCGAACCAGTCGGGCGGCGTCTCCCCGCCCGCGTCGTAGAGCGCCTCCAGCGGCTTGGTCGAGCGGTGGACCATCCGGTAGATGAACCGCTCCTTCCCGCCAAGCTCCGCGGACACATGCCCGACCGTAATCACGCAGACGAGCTCCTCGTCGGGGAGCAGGCGGCAGGGGCAGGCCGCCCGGTCAAAGGTGCCGCCCACCCAGCAGGTGCCGAGCCCGAGCTTGGTGGCCTCCAGGGCAAGCTTCTCCCCCCAGTAGCCCACCTTCTCCCGCAGGCAGAGGTCCGCGCGCCTGCCCGCCATCGCGAAATAGCTGTTCACGCCCGAGAACATGCCGTAGCTGCGGCGAAAGCCCCGGAACGCCTCCGCGCCCTCCCGGACAAGCTCGACGCGCAACCCGGCGCGCCGGTTGTATTCCCCCACCAGCGTGAGCAGCGCGCCCGAGGTAAAGGGCTCCAGCGGCGTCTCCAGATAGCTGCGGCGGGAAATCCGCCGCTCGACGGCCTCCAGGTCGGTCATATCCTCACTCCCCGATGATCTTGATCAGCACCCGCTTGTCGCGTTTGCCGTCGAATTCAAAATAGAAGATCTGTTCCCACGTCCCGAAATCGAGCCTGCCGTCCGTCACGGCCACGACCGTTTCCCGGCCCATGACCGTCCGCTTGAGGTGCGCGTCGGCGTTGTCCTCGCAGCCGTTGTGGCGGTACTGGGCGTAGGGCTTTTCGGGCGCGAGCTTTTCCAGCCACACCTCATAGTCGTGGTGCAGCCCGCTTTCATCGTCGTTGATGAAGACGCTTGCCGTGATGTTCATCGCGTTTGCGAGCAGCAGGCCCTCTTTGATCCCGCTCTCCCGCAGCGCCTCCTCAACCTGCGGCGTGATGTTGACGAGCCCGCGCCGGGCGGGCAGGCGGAAATGCAGCTCCTTGCGGTAGGATTTCATCGGCAGCGCCCCCTTTGCATTTATTATAACACGCGTCCCCGGCCGGTACAACGTCGCATCCGGTCATCTTTTGTTCACAATCCCGGCCACAGTGAGGACACAGTTTGTTCATATTCTTGCGCTATGATGGTCTTTTAAATATGAACGACAGAGGGGGAGTGGGAGTCCGCCATGAAGCAGGATATGGACTACCGATTTGCCAATGAAAACATTCCAAAACTGATTTTATCGCTTTCCGCGCCGGCAATCGCGGCGCAGGTGATCAACGCGCTTTACAACGTGGTCGACCGGATGTACATCGGGCGGATGCCCGGGAACGGCACGGTCGCGCTGACCGGCGTGGGGCTGGCGTTCCCGATCATTATGGTCATTTCGGCGTTCGCGGCGCTGGTCGGGTACGGCGGCGCGCCGCTCGCCTCGATCAAGATGGGCGAGGGCAGGCGCGACAAGGCGGAGGAGCTGATGGGCAACTGCTTTACCATGCTCGTGGGCGTCGCGGTCCTGCTGACCGTGGTGCTGATGATCTTCAAGACGCCGCTCCTGAACCTCTTCGGCGCAAGCCCCGACACGCTTCCCTACGCGGACAGCTACCTGGAGATCTACCTGATCGGCACGATCAGCGTGCAGATCGCGCTGGGGATGAACCAGTTCGTCTCGGCGCAGGGCTTTGCCAAGACCGCCATGCTCACCGTCTGCATCGGCGCGGCGCTCAACATCGTCCTCGACCCCATCTTCATCTTCGCGCTGGATATGGGCGTGCGGGGCGCGGCGCTCGCCACCATCCTCTCCCAGACGGTCTCCGCGGTGTGGGTGCTCCTGTTCATCTCCTCCAAGCGCTCCAACCTGCGTTTGCGGGCGCGCAACTTCCGCGTGAGCCCCAAGGTCGCGGGACCGGTGCTGGCGCTCGGGCTTTCCCCCTTCATCATGCAGAGCACCGAAAGCCTTGTGCAGGTCACCTTCAATTCCTCGCTCCAGAATTACGGCGGCGACGCCTACGTCGGCGCGATGGTCATCATGAGCAGCGTCATGCAGTTCTTTATGATGCCCATCATGGGCCTCGCGCAGGGCTCCCAGCCGATCATCAGCTTTAACTACGGCGCGGGGAACCACGGGCGCGTCAAGCAGGCAATCAAGTACATGACCGCCTTCTGCGTGACCTTCGGGATGCTGCTGTGGATCATTATGGTCTTTTTCCCGCAGCTGCCCATCCGCATCTTTACCGGCGACCCCGCCGTCATCGCCCTCACCTCCCGGCTGATGCGCATCTTCTTCCTCGGCATGGTGGTCTTCGGCTTCCAGATGTCCTTCCAGCAGGTGTTCATCGCGCTCGGCCAGGCGAAGGTCTCCATCTTCATCGCCATGCTGCGCAAGCTGATCCTGCTGATTCCGCTCGTGCTGATCCTGCCGCATTTCATTGCCCCGCAGACGACCGGCGTCATCATCGCCGAGCCGATCGCCGACATCACCGCCGCACTCACCTGCTGCGCGCTCTTCGCCTGGAAGTGCCGCCGGCTGCTGAACGGCGCCCCGGAAACTCCTCCGCAGGAGCAGTAAACGCCATCAAAACGGCCCGCCGGTTTCGCATCCGCGAAGCCGGCGGGCTTTGTCATTGCGCCTGAGCGGTGGAAAACGCCGGGGCGCTCACGCGGCCCAGCCGTCCTCGAGGTCCCGAAGCGCCTCCTGTTCGGTGTCGGCCGAGAATTGGAACCTTCCAAGCCGGTCGTACACTTCCACGTGCCCCTGCACCCACCTGATCTGATAATCCGCCATTGCCGACACTCCTTTCCGTGTTGTGCGCGGTCCTGTTCCCGTGTTTCGTTCAGTCCTCCCGGACGGCCTGGAGGTAGCGCTTTTCGGTGCGGTAACCCTCCCGGGCGGCCTTCCGGCACTGTCCCATCATATAGCGGTAAAACCCGTAGCTTCCCGCCAGCCAGACGATTGTTCCCAGCATCTTTTTCCCTCCTTCCATCCTTATTATAATAGGGTGAGTGTCCAATATAACGGACAGTTCGAGGGGCTTTCCCTCTGCGTGCGGCAGAGATTGCCGGGTCCCCGCCCGCCGGCGGCTTTGGATTTGCCGTGCTGCACCCGGCGGGGCTTTCACGGGAATTGCCGCCCGTGGGCGGCAAGAATCACGAGCGCGTTCCGCCGCGCGGCGGTTTTCGATTTTCCGCCCAGCGGTCGGAGGGCCTTTTACGCGCCCCTCCGGGGCGCTCCAAATGTGCCGCCTTCGGCGGCGGAGATTGCCGGGTCCCGCCCCGGCAGGCGGGCCGACTTCTTGCGCGCCCAAGAAGTCGGCAGAAGAAGGGCGCTCAAGGGGGGCTTCAAGCGGCCTGCCCGGGCTACGCCCGGAGC